>Ga0210053_1000121_pt1 | contig 81068 bp, 80 predicted proteins | sample CryGeymeta201512_FD_185467 | JGI IMG/M metagenome (GOLD analysis project Ga0210053, IMG submission 185467) | Groundwater microbial communities from Crystal Geyser aquifers in Utah, USA - Crystal Geyser metaG 2015-12 (SPAdes) (version 2) | ecosystem: Environmental > Aquatic > Deep subsurface >... | reverse complement strand
CACAATAACCTCTACAATTAGTCTACGATTAAACACATTATAAAATCAAGACAAATATGAATAAAAAGCTCGGTTTAATACTAATATTTGCCCTAATTCTAAGAATGCCTCTGCTGAACGGCTCTTTTTGGATGGATGAAGCTGCTCAAGCACTTGAGGTCATTCGACCACTTTCTCAACAACTAGATATTATTGCTGATTTTCAGCCACCACTGCTTCACTTAATCCTACACTTTGCGCAATATTTTTCATATTCAGAAAGTTGGCTAAGATTGATTGGCGCTTTAATTCCAGGACTAATTACTATTCTGTTCACCTACAAAATTGCAAATCAACTGTTTGGTAAAAAAACCGCAACTCTGGCAGCACTTTTTCTTACAACATCGGCCTTTCATATTTTTTACTCTCAAGAACTCAGACCATACTCTTTAGCGACCATGTTCGCGCTCATGAGCATGTATTTCTATTTCATGTTTTTGCAAAAAAAATCATCAGAAGAAAGCTTATCTGAGGAAAAATTAAAACTAAAAAAAGAAGACAGAAAATCAAAAGAACAAAATTTTGGACTCAAACTATCAATTGCGAATTTACTTGGACTATATTCCTCATATCTCTTCCCATTCCTGATGATCGGCCAATTATTTTATGCCCTAGGGAACAACTCCAAACAATTGCCAAAGTATCTGAAATCTCAACTCATCCCAATTCTAGGATTTTTACCGTGGCTGCCAACGTTTTTCAGACAATTAAGTGCTGGAGAAATGGTCAGATCTGATCTGCCTGGTTGGGACCAAGTTGTTAGCCTAACACCTCTAAAAGCAATTCCGCTCGTGGTCGCAAAATTTATTTTTGGCAACCTAGACGTCGAGCCAAACTTATTTTTCATCATTTTTGGAGCACTAATCATTATCCCAATTTTAATTTTATTATTTAGCAAATTTAAAAAACTAGCCCACCAAGAAAAATACAATTTGCTATTTATTCTTGCGTGGCTAATTTTACCGCTCTTTACCTCCTGGCTGGTTTCTTTTTATGTGCCAGTGGTTGGTGCCAAGCGCCTACTATTTCTTTTGCCAGCTTTTTACATTTTAGTGGCCTACCTAATTAACAATTTTCTAAAAAATACCAAAAAAATTCATTTTGCCTTGGCCATAACTTTGATAATAGCAATTTTTTCTATCAATCTTATTTCAACAATTTCATATTATACTAATCCCTTAATGCAAAGAGAAAACTGGAAAGGACTTTACCAAGAAGTGTCGGAAACTTATTCTCCAGCCAGTAGCATATTCATATATTCCTTTGACAACGAGTTTGCACCAATGAAATGGTATAACACCAAAAACTATCCTTCAATTTCCACTGGAAAATTATCCATTAGCAAAGTTGGTGATCTTGCCAACACTCTCAAAAGAGTAGTAGAGTATGAGAATGTTCTCGTGTTTGATTATTTGAGAGATCTTTCTGATCCTGACAAGAAAATTGAAAAAGAACTAACAAACTTTGGCTTCAAAGAAGTTGGCGTGCTAGACTACCCAAACATTGGCTTTGTTAGAATCTTTACTAAGCCTCACTTATTAATTGGAGAAATATAACCTAAATGAAAATCGGCATCGACATCACACCAGCGATCTATCATCGAGGCGTTTCGAGATATGCAGTTAATCTGGCCAAGAATCTGAATAAAGAAATGGGTGTTACACTCTCGGTGTTTGCTAGTTCGTTGCGACAAAGCGCCCTGCTTAAAGAAATTGCCAAAAATATTCTGAGTTATTCTCCAGAAATTTCGACTCATGCTAGCTTTAATGAAAAATGCAAAATATTGCCGTATCCTCAAAGTATTTTAGAAAAAATGTGGCAATTTGGATTAAATCCAGTTTCAAATTATCTTAAAGACCTTGATGTTTTCCATTCTTGGGATTGGATTCAACCCCCAGACAAAAACATTCCCATCGTTTCTACAATCCACGATCTTGCAATATTAAAATTTCCAGAAACCGCTCATCATCAAATATTGAGAGCTCATAAAAGATCATGGGAAAAATTGAAAGAAAACAAATCTCACTTAATTGCTGTCAGTAGAGCCACTAAAAAAGACATCATGGATTTACTTGGCTATCCTGCTTACATGATTCATGTAGTTCATGAAGCACTCCCTGAAGAATTTAGAAAAGTTAGTGATGCGATCACTGAAGAAATTGCCTTAAATATTAAGAATAAACTAAGCCTAAATAAGCCATACATTCTTTTTGTAGGCACCAGAGAACCTAGAAAAAATCTCTTGAGGCTAGTTGAGGCATGGCAGTCACTTGCCGAAGATTTTGATCTATTGGTTGCTGGCAATAAAGGCTGGGATCAAATCGAAGAGAAAGCAAAACAATTCAAGTATGAACCAAGATTTATGGGCAGAGTCGACGATCAGGAACTTTCAGTCTTATATTCATACGCCTCGGTTTTTGCCTATCCGTCACTTTACGAAGGATTCGGCCTACCAATTTTAGAAAGTTTCTATTTAGGTACACCTGTTTTAACTTCCAATAACTCAGGAATGATAGAAGTTGCCGGAAATGCAGCCGAATTAATTGATCCTGAGTCTCCGGCAGACATTACCAGAGGACTACGAAAAATTTTGAATGAAAATAAAGCAGAGCAACAAAAAAGAATGCAAAGAATGATTATTAGACAACAAATGTTTGATTGGAAGAAAGTAGCTCAAGAAACTGTTAAAGTGTACAAACGAGCAATTGAGGATTTCAAACAATGAAAAATATTATTCATATCGCAATTGATGGTGGAGAAGCTAACGTAGAATCAAGAGTGGGCAGTAATGTTTATGCTTTTGAAATTTTATTAGGTTTATATCGACTTTTAGAAAAACGCGACGACATAAAAGTTACAGTTCTAATGGCTTCGAAAAAAATCAGCGATATGCCTGTCACTAGAGAAAACTGGACTTACAAATCATTTGGACCAAAAAAGTTTTGGACTCAATGGGCGCTACCAATCCACTTATTTAAGAATCAAACAGAATATGATGTTTTCTTTACGCCCGGCCATTATGCTCCCCGCATTAGTACAGTACCCTATGTTTCTTCTGTCATGGATACAGCCTATCTAGAATTTCCAGATCAATTTAAAAAATCGGATACTTTAAAGCTAACTAAGTGGACAAAATACAGTGTCAAGAATGCCAAAAAAGTTATTGCCATCAGTAAATATACAAAAAATGAAGTTGTCAAAAATTATCATAAACCAGAGGAAGATATCGTAATTGCTTACCCAGCTATAAACACGACTAAACTCAGAATAAAAGCCAAAGATGTTGACGATTTTTTTAAGAAACAAAAAATTACTGAGCCATACATTCTTTTTGTTGGCACACTTCAGCCAAGAAAAAATCTTGTGATCTTAATCGAAGCTTTTGAAATTTTTAGCAGAATGAAAGCGGGCAGAGAACTTAAACGAAAAAATCAGCATTTGCGAAATCAAATTAAAGTTAAGCTCATTCTTGCGGGAAAGATCGGCTGGCTCGCTGACGATATTCTTAAAAAAATCGCTAGCTCGCCACTCAAGACTAAAATAGTCACCACCGGGTTTGTCACTGAAAGTGAGAAGCAAATTTTATATAAATTCGCCTCAGCAAGTTGCTTGGTGGGCACTCACGAAGGTTTTGGTATTCCTCCGCTTGAATCACTAAACTTTGGAACGCCACCTATTGTTTCTAACACCACTAGTTTGCCAGAAGTTGTAGAAGATGCCGGATTTTTGGTTGATCCAAATAGCGCTCAAGATATTGCTAATAAAATCTGGGAAGTTTACTCAATGCCGACCAGAGATAAAGGTTTATTTAGAAAAAGAGCCAGAGTTCAAGTTAAAAAATTCAGTTGGGACAAGTCTGCCGAAATAATTTTTAACACCTTGATTGAAGTAGCTCAAAAGGACAAATAGCTCATGCTAAAACCTCAACTCATTTTAGGAATAGATCCTGGGTTTGATCGAGTAGGTTGGGCAGTTGGTTATTTCCAAAATTCAAAATTTCAAGTTACCGATCTAGGTTGCATTCAGACAAATAATAAAGATGATATTTTTAGTCGCTACGCTCAAATAATTACAGAACTCAAAAAAGTCGCCCACAAATATTCTCCAAAATTTCTTGCCATCGAAACTTTATTTTTTGCCAAAAATAAAAAAACAGCGCTTAGAGTCAGTGAAGCGCGCGGCATCATTATCGGCACACTTCTAGACGAAGGTTTAGAAGTATTTGAATATTCACCAAATGCAATTAAGTTGGCGGTCACTGGTTCAGGGAGCGCAGACAAACAAGCCGTAGAAAAAATGGTAAAAATACAAATAAAGTATGATCTAAACGGACAAATTGATGATGCAATTGACGCATTAGCAGTGGCGATGACACATGGATTCACAAAGTTTTAAAATGTGTTATTATTTCCTTATAGATAGCGATATTATAATTTTGAAAGGCATCTATGGAAAAATACATTGAAAACTATAAAACAGTCTTTAAAAAATATTCAGTTTTTAGTGGTAGATCAAATAAAGCAGAGTATTGGAACTTCTTTTGGTCAAATCTTGCTATAAGTGTAGCTCTTTCACTCTTTAGTAAAATAATTGGTAATGATTCAAACCTGTTAGGTATGCTTTACAGTCTTGTCATTTTTCTACCAAGTACAGCTCTTTCAATTAGAAGGTTGCATGATATAGGAAAAACTGGCTGGATGTTGTTGGTTTCATTAATTCCAGTTGCTGGCTTCATTTGGCTTCTAATCCTAATGGCTACAGATGGCGATACAGAAGAAAATGAGTATGGCCCAGCCATTATTGAAATGACTGAAACTAAATAAAAATCTTTCAAAAGTCTCCACTTCCAGAATTAAGCGCGAAGCTTTATACTAGATTTTATGATAAGTTACCTTATTGGGAAACCAATTATTTATCTTGATGAACTGATCATTCTAGTTGGCGGAGTTGGTTATGGCGTCAAAGCAACAAATCAGACTTTGACTGATTCTTCGGGTAAGGAAGAAATTGCGCTTCACATCTATACTCATGTCAAAGAAGACGCCTTAGTTTTATTTGGTTTTAACTCTATTAATGATAAAGAATTATTCAAGCTTTTGATCAGCGTTTCCGGTGTCGGTCCGGCAACGGCCATGTCAATTCTAAATAAAGGTTCTCAACAAATTATCACTGCTATCCAAAATGCAGATGTGTCATTTTTTACTAGCGTTAAGCGCGTTGGCAAAAAAGCTGGACAGAAAATAATTATCGATCTCAAAACTAAACTTGGCGGTCTTAAAGATCTTGATCTTACTCCACTCAATCAAATGCAATCTGATATTCTAGAAGCATTAATGAGTCTTGGATTTGGAGAAGAACAAATACATCAGGTCATTAAAGGCTTAGATCTAAAAGATATGCCATTGGAGAAAGCTGTTCAAATGGCAATTAAAGAACTGGGGAAAAATAAATAATTAAGGGGTCTGCCACGGGAGCTTGCCATAGGGGTTCATCACGGGCGCCAATAAATAAACAATATGACCTTTGACGACACATTTGTTAGTGAAATTGAAGAAACTCCTCAAGAAGAAGAATTGTTTACTTCGCTTAGAGCTGGTAGTTGGGATGCCTTTTATGGTCAAAATGACGTCAAAAGATCGCTTCAAATTGGCATTACTGCTGCAAAAGGAAGAAATGAATCGTTGGACCACACGCTATTTTATGGACCACCGGGGTTGGGTAAAACCACACTTTCCCACTTAATCGCCAAAGAACTAGGAGTAAATATCAAAGTCACTTCTGGAACTGCTTTGAGCAAAGCTGGAGATCTTGCTGCAATTCTTACCAACCTAGAAAAAGGTGATGTTTTGTTTGTTGACGAAATTCACCGCCTCCCTAAAGTTGTTGAAGAAACTTTATATCCTGCCATGGAAGACTATGCCCTAGATATTGTTATTGGCAAGGGACCATCGGCCAGAACTTTACGAGTTGATTTGCCAAGATTTACGCTGGTTGGAGCCACCACCCGGTATGGATTACTCGCCGGTCCTTTTAGAGACAGATTTGGCATTATTCATAGACTGCAGTTTTACACTCCCGAAGCCTTATCAACAATTATTTTGTCTGCCGCAGTAAAACTTGATGTAAAAATTGACGAAGCTTCAGCCTTGGAAATTGGTAGAAGATCGCGAGGCACTCCTAGAATTGCCCTAAAATTGCTCAAGAGGGTCCGTGACTATGTACAAGTTCATAAAATTGCCTCAATTGCTGCCAAAGGTGTCCAAGATGCGCTTGATATGTTTGCGGTCGATAAGCTTGGACTGGAAGAATCAGACAGAAGATTTTTAAAACAAATAATTCAAAAACACAACGGCGGTCCTGTGGGATTATCAACTATCGCAGCAACTCTTAATGAGGATGTGCTAACTATCGAAGAAGTGCTTGAGCCATACTTAATCCAAGTTGGCATGTTAAAACGAACTCCAAAGGGCAGAGTAGTTAGCAAAATGGCCTATGATCATTTGGGTGAAATATTTTTAGATAAGTAATAAAAATAAGAAATTTATGATTCACAAAACTGCTGAACGAGAACTTCAAAATTTATTAATAAGGGAAAATAACTCTCGTATTATGTTGGCGTTAGAGAATTTTGACGCAAAAATACAAGTATTTCAAGACATTCAAAAACAAGTACTTGAGGAATTAGATGCCTTTAATGAAGTTGTTATCTTACTTTTCAGAGAAATAAATCAAATTTCAGGTTTAGAACAAATTACCCATATAGAGATTTTAGATGGAATTTTTCTAGATCGAGCTGGTAATAAAACTCCAAAAGCACAACTCAATATTCCAGAAAATAATATTCTAAGTTTGGAAAACATTGAAGTCATTAGAGCTAATCAACTCATCTAGCAATTGTCAGGATTCCCCATCAACAAGCACTCTCTACACTTCATGCAAGAATTGTGAATTAGCATGACCTCATATGGTCAATTTGAATTCTCAAAGAATAGTAGTGAAGAACACAAACATAGTATTTTTTACACAAAAGGATGAGGACTATATTTCTTTAACTGATATTGCTAAATATAAAAATAAACACGAAGCTAAAGATGTTGTAAAAAATTGGCTTAAAAATAAAAATACAATAGAATTTCTTGGTTTATGGGAAAAAATTAATAATACTGAATTTAAAGGGGTAGAATTCGACTCCTTTAAATTTGAATCTGGAAGCAACTCGTTTACTCTTTCTCCAACAAAATGGATTAAGGCAACAAATGCAATTGGAATTATTTCAAAATCAGGTCACGGCGGAGGTACCTTTGCTCACAAAGACATAGCATTTGAGTTTGCTTCTTGGATCAGTTCAGAGTTCAAACTCTACTTGATCAAGGAGTTTCAAAGACTCAAAGAAAAAGAAAATTCTCACCAAAGAATAGAATGGAATGCTAAAAGATTTTTGGTTAGGGCAAACTACAAAGTTCACACTGATTCTGTACAACAAAACTTAATTCCATCTCAAATTTCTAGACAACAAACAACAGTAATATACGCCTCAGAAGCAGATGTATTAAATGTGGCTTTATTCAGTATTACTGCAAAACAATGGAGAGAGAAAAACCCAAACAAGAAAGGAAATATTCGCGATCATGCTGGAATTTTTCAACTAGTTTGTCTGGCTGGATTAGAAAGTTTGAATGCTGAATTTATCAGACAAGGATTAAAACAAAATAAACGCCTAGAGAGATTAAATCAAATTGCGATTATTCAGATGAAATCATTAATCGGTAAATAATTTTTATAACTCAACTGCGCTATTCCCCATCAACAAGCTCCCTCTCATGAGGTATACTAATTCCATGAATCAAGATTCTTTTGTGCCCCAGGGCACCTTCTCTGGCTTTGCCATTCACCTTCTCAAAAAAGTATTTCGTAGAATTTCTGCATGGAAACTTGAAGCGATCACGGGCTTCTTATGGTGGTTTGTCGGAATGATTCCTTCTCACACCATTCGTAAGTTTTTTTATCGTTTTTCAGGCTTGAAAATTGGCAAAGGTTCTACCATTCATATGATGGCAAGAATTTATGATCCTCGCCACATAGTTATCGGCGAAGACACAATCGTCGGTGAAAGAGCAACTCTTGATGGCAGAAAACAACTTCCCAACTCTCAAGGGGGTCTAATCATTGGCAACCACACTGATATAGCATCTGAAGTTATGATTTGGACTAGTCAGCATGATATTCAAGATCCAGGATTTAAAGCCATTGAGAAAAAAGTAGTCATTGGTGACTACGTTTTCATCGGTCCACGAAGTATTATTCTTCCTGGAATCACTATTGGAAATGGGGCAATTATTGCTGCCGGCGCAGTGGTGACAAAAAACGTCGAGCCTTTTACAATCGTTGCCGGCACTCCTGCTCAAAAAATTGGTGAAAGAAAAAGCACTCTCTCGGGCACTGATAAAAGCCTTAATTATAAACTTGGTCGCACTAGACTTTTTCAATAAATATTATGTTGCTTTCAATTATTATTGTTTCTTACAATACCAAAGACTTAACCATTCAAACCCTCAAGTCGGCCGTCGCAGACATTAATAGTTCCAAGTTACTAAAAGAAAATACTGAAATTTTTGTTGTCGATAATAATTCTACAGATGATTCAGTAAAGGCAGTCAGAGAATTTAAATTAAAAACTAAAGTTCCAATTAAAGTTATCGCTACTGGAAAAAATCTTGGATTTGCCGGCGGAAATAATGTTGTAGTCGAAAAATCTACCAGCAACTTAATTCTTTTTTTAAACTCTGATACGATCGTTAAAAGAGGAGCACTCGAATCAATGGTACGTAGATTTGACAATGAGAAACTAGGAGTTCTAGCTTCAACACTTTTGAATCCTGATTTTACGCTCCAAGCACAAGGTGGAAACTTTCCAAATTTGCTCAACTTATTTTTCCACATGAGCATGATGGACGATTTGCCAATTATTGGAAAATTTCTGCCTTCAACTCAACACACCGGAAAAAATACCAAACAAACTGATCACTACACATTTGATGAAAACCTTTCTCCAAAAAACCAAGCATTTAAAAAAGACAAGCTCATAAAAATCGATTGGGTAGCGGGCACTGCCATGATGCTTTCTAGAAAAGCTATTGATGAATTTGGCAGTCTTGACCAAAATATTTTTATGTATGGCGAAGATATTGAGCTGTGTTTGAGAGCTAGCAACCATGGTTATGAGGTTGCTATAGATCCAACTGCCCAAATTATTCATCTTAAGAACCAAAGTTCAACTTCAGAAAATGCAATCAGGGGCGAACTAAAAGGCTATCTGTATATTTATTCAAAACATCAGACTCGAACTCAAACTGAAATTTTAAAAGTCATTCTTCAGCTAGGAGTTCTACTACGAATTTTTGTCTTCTCCGTAATTGCCCCAGACGCATATAAAAGACAAATTTATAAAAATGCATTAGGTGATCTTAAATAATTAGCGCTCTAATAAATGTTAAAAAACCTTATAAAAATTTTAGATAAAAATATTTTACTTATTCTAAGTTGCATTCTACTTATAGTCATCCCACTATATCCAAAACTACCACTGTTTGATATTATTCCAGGTTATATTGTCAGAGTTAGACTTGAAGATTTTTTAATTTTATTAACCTTCCTCGTATTTTTAATTCAAGTCATCAGAAAAAAAGCTACTCTCAAGACACCGCTCACTAAAATCCTTTTAGCCTATTCTGTTATTGGCTTTCTATCAGTCCTCTCTGGTATTTTTATTACAAAAACAATTCCGATGACTAGCGTTCATCTACTTAAAAGCTTTCTTCATTATCTAAGATATCTCGAATATTTTTCACTCTTTTTTGTTTTTTATTCTGCAGTTAAATCGAGAAAGGATTTAAAAATCCTTATTTATACAACTGTGTCCAGCTTTTTAATGGTTGGTATCTATGGCTTAGGTCAAAAATATCTTTATTGGCCAGTTTACTCAACGATGAACCGAGAATTTAGCAAGGGTATTAGACTCTATTTAACAGATCATGCTCGGGTTCAATCAACCTTTGGGGGACACTATGACATGGCTGCATATCTTGTCATTCTCTTACCAATCATCTTAATGCTCACTTTATCGCTAAAAAATAGACTAACTAGAATTTTCTTGTGGTTCACTTTTGCACTAGGCATATGGCTAATGGTCACAGGAGCTGCAAGAACTTCATTTGTCGCAGTAATTGTAAGTGTTTTTATAACTATTCTGGTCAGAAGTTTCAAAGAAAAGAATTTAACTAAAAAAATTAAATTTTTTCTATCAAAATCAATTGTCACCGGCTCACTAATTCTGATTATTTTTTCAGGGTTTGGAGATGATATCAGAGAAAGATTATTTCAAAGCCTAAATAGCTATCCTCTATTTTCCCAAAATTACATTAAACTTTCCAACGGTATCGTCGCTGGTAAAGAATTTATCATGATGAGATTAGATGACTCTAATGCACCTGATATCAAGATCGAAAAACCAGAAAACGGACTGTCAGTTGATGAAGCAGCAATTTTAGTTGCCTCAGATATAAGACCGACACCACTAAAACCTAATGACGTTTTTGTTGATGTGCCAGATGAAATTAGAATCGCAACAGTTTCGGCAACTGGAAAAATGACTACAATTATTATCGAAGCTCCACGAACCTACTCAGACAATGCTCTCAAATATGGTCTTTCGTTCGCTATCAGATTAGATACGCTTTGGCCACAGGCCTTAAGCGCATTCTATAAAAACCCAGCGCTTGGCACTGGCTACGCAACCTTAACTAAATCTGAAGTTAATGAATTTACTGAAGCTGACAGCACCGATAATAATTTCTTACGAACTCTTGGTGAAATTGGTTTATTGGGCTTTATTACTTTTTACGGAGCAATAGTCCTCGCTATTATTCAGGCATATAAAATTGCTTTTAAGAAAAATCTAAATATTTATGAAAAAACTTTAGATTTAAAAACATTACTAGCTACTGCCTTTATAGGATCAACTATCGGTCTATTAATTAATGCGACCTTCATTGATGTCTTTGCTGCATCAAAAGTAGCACTAACTTTCTGGTCTATAACTGGTATTCTTTTTGCACTAGAGAACATCAAAGATCTTAAGAAAAAGCCAGTGGTTATAAAAAAAATTAGAACCAAAGTCAAGCAAGGTAAATTTAAGAATACGGCTAAATAATTTATATTTGAAAGGAATGGGTGAAAAAATTTGTTAAACAATATCCGATACTGATTGTTATTATAACTTTAGCGTTCGTCTTACGTCTTTATAAAATTTCTAGCCCAATATTGGATTGGCATAGCTTCAGGCAAGCAGATACTGCTTCAGTAACTCGCGAATTTATCAAAGACGACTTCAATCCATTAATTCCCAAATACCACGATTTGTCTGATATCCAATCTGGTGTGGACAATCCAGATGGCTATAGAATGGTGGAGTTTCCATTTTATAATATTATTGTTGCACTAATTTTAAAAAGCATTCCTTCGTTACCTCTTGTTACCACTAGTAGGGTTGTTTCATCATTGTTTTCGATTGGAACGTTAATTTCTATATTCTTTTTGACAAAAAATTATTATGGCAAAAAAGTAGGTTATATGGCTTCATTCTTTTTTGCAGTGCTACCTTACAGTGTCTATTATTCAAGAGTAATCATGCCAGAACCAATGATGCTTTTTACATCAACTTTTTCAATTCTTGCTTTTAGTAACTACATAAAAACGAAATCAGCAAAATGGTATTGGTTTGCACTATTATCATTGATGATGGCCTTATTACTAAAACCATTTGTAGCGTTTTTGCTTCCAGTCTACTTGGTAATAATTCTTCAAGAAAAAAAATTTAAGGAAGCTATTTTTGATTTTAGATTGTATGTCTTTGCAATTTTGGCTGTCATACCTTTTTTCTTATGGAGAGATTGGATTTCAAACTTTCCAGCAGGGATTCCAGCTTCAAATTGGCTTTTTAATGGTGAAATTCAAATCGAAAATAGCAAACCAAGATTTAGACCCTTCTGGTTTAGATGGTTATTCTGGGAAAGAATTACTAAACTGATTCTAGGATATGCTGGCGTGATATTGCTTCCTATTAGTTTTTTTCAACAGCTAAAAAATATGAAATTACTAATTCCCTCATGGTGGCTAAGTGTCTTAATTTACTTTTCAGTTGTAGCAACTGGTAACGTGAGACATGATTATTACCAAGTTTTAATCATTCCAATCATTTGCATAACTCTTGGCTCTGGAATTTTAATTTTAGATAAATACTTATATAAAAAGTTTAACGCCCTTATTTCAATTGCCACCATCATAACAATGATTTCGGTTATGATTTATTTTTCTTATGACCAAATAAATGGTTACTACAATATTAACCATCCAGAATATATATTGGCAGGTGTGGCAGCAGATAAATTACTTCCAGAAGATGCTAAAGTAATTGCTCCACAATATAGCGACACTTCTTTCTTATTCCAGACGAATAGAAAAGGCTGGCCTCTTGGATATGACATCGATGAAAAAATAGACATGGGAGCTACAAATTATGTCACCACAACTATGGATGAAGAAGCTAAAACATTAGAAGAAAAATATATGATTATTGAAAAGACTCAAGACTATTTAATTTTAGACTTAACTCAAGAACGTGGAGCTAGTAACTAAATGAAAATCTTAATGCTTACGCCATATTTGCCTTATCCTTTACTTTCTGGTGGTCAAATAAGGACCTACAATTTATTAAAAAAACTAGCCAATAAACACGAGGTGACTTTGTTTTCATTAATAAAAGATAACGATGAAAAAAAATACATTCCAGAGCTAGAAAAATACTGCAAAAACGTTAGAGTTTTCAAACGATCGAGCAAGCCTTTTACCCTAAAAAACATTTTAAAAACAGCATTTTCTTCCTATCCTTTTTTAGTGATTAGAAATCACGCCCCAGAAATAATTTCAGCCGTAGAAGAAGAATTAGCAAAAAACAAATATGACCTGATTCATGCCGAAACTTTCTACATGATGCCTCATATTCCCAAGACCACAATTCCCACGATTCTAGTGGAGCAAACAATCGAATACTTGGGCTACGAAAGTTATGCAAAAAAAGCTTCTTTTCTAATTAGAGCTATTTTAACTATTGATATAAACAAGATTCGCAGATGGGAAAAGCATTACTGGAAGGTATGCGACACCTTAATTGTCATGAGCGAAGACGACAAGAAATACATCTCAAAAGAAATCAAAGAATCTAAAAAAATCGAAGTTGTTGCCAACGGAGTTGATACTAAATGGTTTGAAGAAGTTAAAAAAACCAAACACAAAGATCCAACACTTTTATCAGTAGGTACATTCAAGTGGCTTCCAAATGTCGAAGCCGTTGAATTTTTAGTCAAAAGAGTCTGGCCACTAATTAAAAAGGAACTTCCTAATGCCAAACTATGGATTGTAGGAAACGCACCAACTGAAAATGTATATTTGTATGAAAAACGGGATCCTTCAATAAAAGTAATTGGCAGGATTCCCGACATTAGAGACGCTTTTTCTGGAGTTGATGTTTTAATGGCTCCAGTTTTTAGTGGCAAAGGAACTAGATATAAAGTCCTAGAAGCAATGGCCTCAGAAACTCCAATTGTATCCACAAGTACCGCAGTTGAAGGCTTGAATGTCAAAAATGGTGTCCATGTTATGATTGATAACACTGAACAAGGCATGGCAACTTTAGCAATTGAGCTATTAAATAATCCTGAAAAAAGAAAAAATATGGCTCAGTATGGTAAAAAATTTGTAAAAAATAATTACGACTGGTCACTAATATCAAATAAACTAGACATAATTTATAAAAGAATTGGAAGCAAATAATATGTCAAAGGATCAATTAGATTTTGAAATAATTATTGTGAGTTTCAACGGGGAATTCTGGTTGAAAAAAACGCTATCAACTTTGAATAACTTTTATCTCAAAAAAACTAAGAAAAAGGTTCGAGTTACAGTTGTTGATAATAATTCAACTGATGGTTCTGTAGAAATGCTTTCGAAAGACTTCAAATGGGTTAATGCAATGTTAATGAAAGATAATTTTGGTTTTGCAATTGGAAACAACATCGCTCTAAAAAAATCAACTGCAAAATATGTAATGCTTCTAAATTCTGATGTTGAACTCAACGAAAAAACAAATCTTGATATCCTCTTAGATTTTCTTGATAAAAAACCAAAAGTAGGCATTATTTCACCAAGAATTGAGTTCGTTAATGGCAAAATAGATCCCGCTTGTCACAGAGGAGAACCAACTCCGTGGGCTTCATTTACCTATTTCTCTAAGCTCGAACGCCTCTTTCAAAATTCAAAATTATTTGGACAATACCACCAAAGCTATAAAAACCTCTTTAGTGTTCACACAATCGATGCTTGTTCTGGTGCTGCCATGATTGTCAGAGGAAATTTATTAGAAAAAGTTGGCTTATTAGATGAGCGTTTTTTTATGTACGCTGAAGACCTAGACTGGTGCAAAAGATTTAGAGAAGCAGGTTTTCTAGTAGTCTATAATCCAAATGTAACCTTAATTCATCACAAAAACAAATCGGGTATCAAAAGTTCATCACAAAAGTTAGTCAAAAAAACAAATAAATATTTTTACAATACCATGTTACAATACTATGACAAACATTATAAAGACGCTTATCCGTCATTTATAAGAACCATTATTAAATATATTCTTGTGATCAAAAAAGGAGCACTATGAGCCACCAAAACGGATTTGCTGTACAGCAATTACGAACTCAAAACTTAGTAAAAGGAGTTGAATCTCTTTCAGGATTTGTTGCAGCCGTTGTTGCAAACATGTTGATTCCTCAACTGTTAATCAAATATGTTTATGACCCAACAACATTGACTGTAGCTCCTCCAGTTTTTGAATATTTGCCACTGGTAACTTACGGATTAGCACTTTTGTATTTCGTATTCGCTATGGTTGGTAACTTCAGAAGAGAGAGAAGTGCTAGAACCATGCAAAAAGAAATGTCACTTTCATCTTGTTGCACAGACGGATCTTGCGCTGACTGCAAAGACGAAGAAATTTCTGAAAAAGAGCTAAAAGAACTTGAAAAAATTGTTGACCAAGCATTAAAACCAACAAAAAAAGCAACTAAAAAAGTCGCTGTCAAAAAAAGTTCTGCTAAGAAAACCAAATAGTTTTCTTTTAAAGGCCACATGAAAATTGGAATTGATTGCCGACTGGCTGGTTCAAAGCACGCAGGAATTGGTCGATATACAGAAAGTTTGATTCTTAATTTATTGGATAATCCTTCAAAAAATAAGTGGGTGTTGTTTTTTTACGACGAAAACCAAGCAAAGGAAGTCTTAAAAAATCATTTTGCTGACAAAAATTTAGAAGTAATCATTGCCCCCATAAGTCATTACTCATTAAAAGAACAAATCAAACTTCCTCAAATATTTAAATCAGCAAATCTAGACCTGCTCCACGTTCCTCATTTTAATATTCCAATTTTCTATCAAGGAAAAATAATTGTAACAATTCACGACCTGCTTTGGCACGAATATAAGGGCGGAGGTGCTACTACTCTCAGTCCTGTTAAATACTTTTTGAAATACTTTTTCTATAAAGTTATTACTAAAATTGCTGTAACAAGAGCAAAAAGAATTATTGTTCCAGCTCAAACAATAATGGATACTGTCACTAAATTTTATCCTTCAACCTCATCAAAAATTGTTGTAATTAAAGAAGGCGGAAAAATTTGGAATAAAACAATCACACCATCAAAAAAACTTAAAAAAACTCTGCTATATGTTGGCTCACTTTATCCTCACAAAAATATTAAAATAGTATTAAGATCTTTAATTAATTTACAAGACTATAAATTAATAATTGTGAGCTCGAGAAATATCTTTAGAGACAAAGTCGAAACATTTATAAAATATGAGAAAATTGAAAACAGAGTAACTTTTTTAGGCTTTCTTAATGATGAAAAACTCACAAAACTTTACACTCGGGTCACGGCCTTGGTTCAACCATCATTTTCTGAGGGTTTTGGATTAACAGGAGTCGAAGCCATGGCGCTTGGCACTCCTATTTTAGCTTCAAATATTCCCATCTTTCAAGAAATTTATCAAGATGTGGCCTTTTACTTTAGTCCTCATTCAGAATCATCGTTTACAAGCGCTATTCATGAACTAGAGTTAGACGATAAGCAACGTATTAAAGATGGAATTAAATTATCAAAAACATATAGTTGGAAAAAGATGGCTCTAAAAACACTTGAGGTTTATAGTGACATTCAATAAATCAACCACACCAAAAATTGCACTTGTTTACGATCGAGTCAATACTTCTTATGGAGGTGCAGAACATGTTCTTAAAGCAATTGGAGAAATATTTCCAAAAGCACCACTTTTTACTTCAGTTTACTCAAAAGAAATTGCTTTGTGGGCAAATACATTTGAAATTAAAACAACTTTTTTACAAAAGGTAACATTTTTTAGAAAAAGGCATCAGCTGATTGCTTCATTGATGCCAATTGCTTTTGAATCTCTAAAACTAGATGAATACGACATCATTATCTCAATTTCCAGCGCTGAAGCCAAAGGAGTTTTAACAAAACCCAATCAACTTCATATTTGTTATATGCTTACTCCGACTAGATATATTCATTCGCACAGAAAAGAATATTTATCTTCTAAAAACTTCTTAGGCTGGCCGATAATAAAGCAGCTAGCTAATCTAATGCTTGATTATCTCAAATGGTGGGATAAAGTAGCAGCCTTTAGACCAGACATAATTATTCCAATTTCAAATTTAATCAAAAATAGAATTAAAGAATTTTATTCAATTGATTCAGAAACTGTAATTTATCCTCCCGCCGACATTGCACCAAGAATAACTTCCAAAAGAAAAGTGGATTTTCCTTTTTACCTTAGTATCTCTCGATTAGTAAATTACAAAAAAGTTGATCTAAGTATCAGGGCTACTTTAAAACTAAACAAATATTTAGTTGTTGTTGGAACGGGAGTCCAAGAAAATGAACTCAAAAAAATTGCCCAAAACCAATGGACTGAAAAGACGACTAACGAGACAATATATTCTCTTTTAGACAGAGCAAAAAAACAAAATTCAAAAATTATATTCACCAAAGATTTATCGGAACCAGACGTAAATTTTTTACTAACTAACTGTAAGGCAGTGTTAATGCCGGGAGAAGAAGATTTTGGAATAACTGGACTTGAGGCAAGTATTTTTGGCAAACCTGTGATAGTATTTTATACGAGCGGAGTTTCAGAATTACTTGAAAATGGAATTAATTCTATTTTTATAAAAGATGAAACTGAGCAAGAAGTAATCAGAGCAATTAATGAATTAGAAAATACAAATTTTAATCAACGGCTCATCAGATCGAAAGCAAAATATCACAGTACGGAAAAATTTAAGACACAATTTGAAAACAAAATACTCGAAAGTTGGAAACACTTTAAATTGAACAGTTGAAAGGCCTTTATGTCAAATCTAGATCATACATATGCCGTAATTCTAGCCGGTGGTGGCGGAACCAGACTATGGCCAAAATCTAGAATTGAAACTCCAAAGCAATTCTTAAAACTTCTTGGAAAAGAAACAATGATTCAGATAACCACAGCTAGGATCACTAATATTGTTCCTTGGGAAAAAGTAATTGTTGTCACAAACGAACTCTATAAAGAAGAAGTGCGCAGACAACTGCCAAAAGTTCTAAGTGAAAATATTATTTCAGAACCAACCAAAAGAGACACTGCATTAGCAATGTTAGTCGGTACTCTTTATGCAAAATCAAAAGATCCAAAAGCAGTAATTATTAACTTAGCTTCAGATCATATTGTGCCCAACCATGCTGAATTTACTAGAGTAATGAAACTTGCAGCAAAGACAGCTCGAGAAAATGACTACTTGGTTACGGTTGGAATCTCTCCAACTAGACCTTCCACCGGGTTTGGGTATATTAGAATCGGCAATGACCTAGAAAAACTAGATAGAGGACTGTCTTTATTCAAAGTCGATAGTTTCACGGAAAAACCAAATGAAGCCACTGCTAGAGGTTTCATATCCACAGGAAAATACTACTGGAACGCAAATATGTATGTTTGGTCGGCCACAGTTTTGGAAAAAGCTTTTCAAACCTACATGCCCGAAATGTATCAACTAACCAGTAAGCTTTCTAGTTTAAACTCTAAGGACTTTCACACTTCTCTAAAATCTATTTATGATCAGGCTGAGTCAATATCAATTGATTACGCTATTTCTGAAAAGGCCACCAACCTCGTTCTTATTCCTGGTGATTTCGGATGGGATGATGTTGGCGACTGGAAAGTCGTCTACGATTTAGAAAAAAAAGATTCTAAAGGTAATGTCGTGATTGGAGATCAAGAACCAAAGAATGTGATCATGGTAGATTCCAGCAACAATTTAATCCACACAAATGGTAGACTAGTAAGTTTGGTAGGTGTGGAAGATATGATTGTGATTGACACAGAAAAAATTTTAATGATAATGCCCAAATCTAAGAGTCAAGATATTAAAAAAATAATTAGTAAATTAGAAGAAAACAAAAAAGAGGAATATTTATAATCATGAACTACGCTCAACAAAAGAGGATACTTGATGTGACTTTAGCCTTGATTCTTTGCATGATATTTTTACCAATTTGGTTTATTGTTCCAATCATGATTTATCTTGACTCTGGATTCCCAATAATTTTTAAACATAAAAGGCTTGGTTTGAATGGCAAAGAGTTCTATCTGTATAAATTTAGATCTATGGTTCCAGATGCTGACGATATTCTCCATAAACATAATAAAAAAATGTTAGCAAGATTCAGAAAAGGGGACTGGAAAATTAAAAATGATCCAAGAATAACCAGGCTTGGCAAAGCTTTAAGATCCCTAACAATTGATGAATTTCCTCAAATCTATAATGTACTTAAAGGTGAAATGAGTATGATTGGACCAAGAGCATACGTACAAAAAGAGTTTGACGAACAAACTAAAAAATATCCTCAAACAAAAAAATACAAAGAAATTATTCTTTCGGTCAAACCAGGAATAACCGGCCCTTGGCAGACTTCAGGCAGAAACGAGATCCCTTTTAATATTCGAGCAAAGATGGATGCCAACTACGCCAACCAGAAATCAATTCTTAGAGATCTCATTATCATGTTAAAAACGCCTAAGGCAATGATTTCCAAGTGGTAATCCACACTAGAACTTTGATATACTGCTAAATATGCTAAATAATGACGCGACTCAAGATACTGCTAAACTGACATCTTTCTCTAAAGTAGATCATGTAGAGTCAATCGAAATTGTGAAAAAGGAAAGTTTCAAGTCGAAAATATCTGCATACTTTATCAAATATCCAAAAATGAAACCAATCTTGATCTCTATTGGAATATTTTTACTTTTATTAATTTCTGTTACCTCTGTTTTAGGATTTAAAACCTACAAAACAATTAACGAAATTAAAGATAAAGCAAGCGTTCTTCAAGCAAAATCATTAGAAACATATAATTTGTTTAAGACACAAAACTTGCCTGCTGTTCAAGAAAATCTTTACCAAATTGACAAAGAACTTGCAGAAACAAAAGATATTTATTCTGAGTTGGTCTTTTATTCATACGTGCCATTTGCAAAAAACTACTATAATGACGGACTTCATGCTTTTAATGCTGCCCAATCAAGTCTTTCAGCTGGAAAAAAATCCATTGATGCTATTACTCCTTACGCAGATGTTTTAGGATTTTCAGGAGAAGGCTCTTTCACTGGAGGAACTACAGAAGATAGATTGAAAGTTATCTTAGAAACCTTAGATAAAATTGCTCCGATCCTTGATGATATTGCTAATGACTTAAAAACTGTTGAGTCAGAATTAGCATTAATTAATCCTGAAAGATATCCAGAAACTTTAAAAGAATTTGAAGTTCGATCTAACATTCTCAAAGTCCAAGAATTAAGTTCGGGAGCCGTTTTGGCATTAACTGAATTCAGACCAGTTATTGAAGAACTGCCAAGTATTGCTGGGGCAGGGGGCGCAAGAAAAAAATACTTAATTTTATTTCAAAATGACAATGAGTTAAGACCAACTGGAGGATTCTTAACAGCATATGCTGTAATTAATGTAGAAAATGGAAAAGTTGAGGCAGAATCATCAAACGATATTTATGAGCTAGATCAAAAGTTTACCAAAAAAATTCCTATTCCTAAAGAGCTTGGCAGATATTTGACCACAGAAAAATATTGGCACTTGAGAGATATGAATGTTTCTCCTGATCTAAAATTATCGATGGACGTGTTTTTTGAAAATTACTCAACTGTGCCAAATGAGGCAAAAGAAGTTGACGGAATTATTACCGTCGATACTCATTTCTTGACCAATTTAATGAGAGTGCTAGGGCCAGTCGAAGTTCCTGGATATGGAACTTTCAGTGCTGAGAATGATCCTAGATGCGATTGTCCTCAAATAATCTATATTCTCTCTGAAATTATTACTCGTCCCACACCTTATCTAAGAAATGATAGAAAAGGAATCCTTGGTCCGCTGATGAGATCTTTGCTTACAAAAGCTTACACCGCACCTAAACAAACCTGGCCTGAGTTATTTCAAACTGGGTTTGATAGCATTCAAAATCGACATGCTCAATTTTATTTTATTGATGAAAAAGCCCAAGCTGCCGCAGAACTTGCCAATGTAGCCGGAAGAATGATTCCTCCTGAGGATGGCACAGACTTCTTAGCTATCATTAATGCAAACTTGGGTGGAGCTAAATCAAATTTATTTATTGATTATGATGTGGTTCAAACAGTTTCTACCCCTGAAAATGGTATGTTAGAAAAAACCGTTGAAATTACTTACAGAAACACCCACAAAGCAGATAACTGCAATCTAGAAGCAGGAAAATTATGTTTGAACTCAACACTAAGAGACTGGACAAGACTTTATGTCCCAGAAGGCTCTGAGTTGCTTACTTCCCAAGGTTTCTTGGAAGATGCCAAAACTTATACGGAGAATGGCTTTACCGTCATTGATGGCTTTTTCACGCTCGAGCCAATGGCCACTGCAAAACTAAAGTTTGTTTATAAAGTTCCATATGCTGATAATGAAAATTATAAAGTTGCGATATGGAAACAAGCTGGAATAGAGCAATTTGAAACTCTCATAGATGTAACTGGCGGACAAGAAAAAATCATGGTCCAAAAAGACACCACCTACGAGACCATATTTTAAATCTAGAATTGCCCATAAAGTTGCAAGTACTGCTCAATATTAAGTTGCTGATCCTATCCAATATAAAGTTGCAAGTCCTGCCCAATATTAGCGACCTTTAAATATGAAATCTAATACATTCTCTACAAAAGGTATTGTTTTAAAAAGAGTTAATGTCGGCGAAACTGATCGGATAATAAATTTACTTACTCAAGAATACGGCAAATTAACGTGCGTGGCCAAAGGTGTTAGAAAACTTAAATCAAGCAATAGAGCATATTTAGAACCTGGAAACCTGATTAATGCTTTCATGATCAGAACCAAATCATTACCATTACTAACTCAGGCCACACTCATAGATGACTGTTCAAAAATGAAACAAACCCTAGGTTCTTTTCGACAGCTATCTCAAATGTTAGAAATGTTTGAAAAACTATTTGTTGAACAAGAACTAGAGCAAGAAATATTTTCAAAAGTACTTGAATTAAGAAAAAAGATTTCCTCTAGTACTGCATCAGGAATATATATAAAAGAAGCACTGACAGAAATAATTACTGGTCTAGGGTTTCAAGATCCTAAAGATTCAAAATACCTGACGATAACCGATTATATTTCAGCTCTTTCTGACAGAAAAATGAAGAGTTTTGAGTATCTTAATGTTAAATAGTCTAAAAAATGACCATAAAAACCTGATATAATAACTTTCATATGCCTGATAATAACTCTCAATTAGAATCGCAACCAGAATCAAAATCACAACCAACGCTTGAAGAAATTGTAAGCCTCTCCAAAAGACGTGGGTTTGCTTATCAAACATCAGCAATTTATGGCGGACTTGCAAACTCTTATGATTACGGGCCACTTGGAGTTGAGCTTCTCAGAAATATTAAAAACGAGTGGTGGCGTGAATTTGTCAATAAGCGCCCCGACATGGTGGGAATTGATTCGCAAATTTTGCTTCATCCAAAAACTTGGGTTGCTTCAGGACATGTTGGCTCATTCAGCGATCCTTTAGTTGACGATGTGGTTACCAAAAAACGTTACCGAGCTGATCATTTAATTGAAGAATGGGTAGAGCGCCAACGCAATAAAGGAAAGGAAGAGTGGAACAGTTTTGTTGTTGAAGATTTAACCCTACTAGAAATGGCCAAATTCATCAATGACCATCAGATTTTGAGCCCAGACGGAAATAAAGTTACTGATCCAAAATCATTCAATCTTCTTTTTGAAACTGAAATTGGCACAGTTGCCGGCGAAAAATCAATCATTTATTTGCGTGGAGAAACAGCCCAAGGAATTTTTACCAATTTTAGTCAAGTTTTAGATTCAACCAGAATTCAGTTACCTTTCGGTATTGGCCAGATAGGAAAAAGCTTCAGAAATGAAATTACCACCGGGCAATTTATCTTTAGAACTCTTGAGCTTGAACAAGCAGAAATAGAGTACTTTTTTAATCCTAACAATCAAGATTGGCATGAACTCATGGAAACCTGGAAACAACAAATGATGAGTTTTGCTGTAAATACTTTAGGTGTAAAAACCGAGAATTTAAGATGGCGAAGACATTCCGACAGTGAAAGAAGTTTCTACAGTAAAGACACTTATGATTTAGATTACAACTTCTCTTTTGGTTGGAAAGAACTTTGGGGAATAGCTTACAGAACGGACTATGATTTAAAACAACATATGGAACATTCTGGTCAATCACTTGAATATAGAGATCCTCACACCGGTGAAGTTTTTATACCTCACGTGATGGAGCCTGCGCTCGGAATCGGCAGAGCTCTCTTGATGGTTTTAACTGACGCTTATTATAAGGATGAAGAAAAAAATCGTGTTGTTCTAAAGCTTAAACCAGTTTTAGCTCCTTACAAAGCCGCCATTTTTCCTTTAATTAAAAATAAACCAGAAATTGTTACCCAAGCGCAAGAATTATTTAATTCACTAAGTCAAAAGTTTTCGTGTACTTGGGATGCTAGAGGAAATATTGGAAAAAGATACCTAACTCAAGACGAAATTGGAACTCCATTCTGTATCACAGTTGATTACCAAACCCTAGAGGATAACACAGTGACTGTTAGAGACAGAGATACTACCGAACAGACTAGAATGCCAATAGAGAAACTTGAAAGCTACATCGAATCCATGATAAAGTAAGGTTCTATGAAAAATCTGAAAATCCCTAATACAAAAGTTCTTGCAATCATTGGCGTGCTATTACTAGTCGTTGGCATTGGAATTTTTGTGAAAACTAGATCAAAAGATGCGGTGGTGGCTGAAGCACCAAAGCTTAAAAAGACCAAAATTACCGAACCATTAAATGTTATTGATGTCAGTGATAGACCTTACGTGGTAATTTCACCAAATTCAGACGGTAAAAATATTACGATTGCCGTTAATTCTGTAAAGAAAGATGCGTCAGCTGTTGATTATGAGCTTGAATACCAAGCAGGGTCACTATTACAAGGTGTTTTTGGTTCAATTAACTTGGGTCAATTACCTGCAAGCACTAAACAGCTTTTAGGTAGTTGCAGTGCTGGTGGAGCTTGTACTTATCATGAAGATGTCAAAGGAGGTCATTTAACAACTAGATTTAATGGCAAAGAAAACTATGCTCTCAAGTCTGAGTGGAAGTACGCTGAGAATAAAAAAGGTGATGACGCTCTAAGCTCTACAGATGCCAAGTTTCAAATTACTTCAAAAGAACTAAAATCGGTAAAGTTGGCAGTGGTTTTTAACACTCCTGGATATCCAGAAAAGATTGACGGAATAATTAATTCTGATCCCTATTCATTACAAACTATCCCCGAAGTTTCTGGAAAAGCTACTTTAACCATGAGAGCTAAAGAAGAAGGTGACTTGGTTATCTTGGGCTGGAACGGCACAAAGTGGACTGAATTCACTGGAAAAGTTGATGGCAAATCAATCACGGCTGAAGTAGACCTCATGGAACTTTATGTTGTGGTCAGTAAATAAGTTTGCTTAATATCGCTATTATTGGATATTAAAATTTAAATTCTTCTTTGATAAAGTTTCTCAGATCTTCTTTAAGTTCAGGATTGTTGTTAGCAACTACTAAGTTAGCTTTTAACCAACCTAAAACATTGCCAGCATCTAAATACTCTCCATCAGCAGTATACACACAAACATTATTCTTTTGAGCTAAAATAGTGGCAGAATCGGTAATGTAATATTCACCACTATCAGCGTTTGGCTGCTGATTTTCAATAATATCAAAAATTTCTGGTGTAAAAATATATTTGCTAATATTAGCTAAGTTTGATGGAGCAGTTCCTGTTTCAGGTTTTTCTACCAAATTATTCAAATAAGTAAATCCATTTTCCTTTTTAACAACTGCTATACCATACTTATGTAATTCATCTTCAGGCTTTGTAACACAGGTAACCAATCCTTTTGACTTGGAGTTATTAAATAACTCGATCATTGCTTTTGTTTCGTTTTTTCCGTCAGAATTAAAAATAAAATCATCGCCCATAAAAACTAAAAACGACTCTTCATTTCCTAAATATTTTTTTGCCAACTCCACTGGAATAGCCGTGCCATATCTATCTGCTAATTTCTGAATAATAAATCTGAATTTAATTTTGTCGCCAAACTCATTTTGACCGTGCAAAGACAATTTATCTTTATATTCTTCATATTTGCCCATTTTAATTAAATGTTGCTTGAGTGATCGATATTCAGTGTAATAATGCTCAACTAGTCGGCCCTCACTTTCCTTTACAACAAAAATAATTTCCTCAACTCCAGCAGCGATGCAATCATCAACAATATAGTCAATAATTGGACGATTTAAGATGGGCAACATTTCTTTTTGGATTGTTTTGGTAATTGGCAAAAATCTTGTTCCAAAACCTGCGCAAGTTATTACAGCTTTTTTTATCATGATGAGCGTAAGTATACCCCAGGCTTCAAATTTTAACCACTAAAAAATTCCAAAGCCACATTCAGAAATTCAGAAATTGAACTTGTAATAATTTTTTTAATATGTTAATTTAACAATGCTGTGGAATGTAGTGAAAATCTACAACTGTGCCGCAACGGTGTATTTTTGGTATTTTCCAAAATAAGTCCGATCTTCAGCAAAAAATTTTTAAACTTGCTTAGGCAAGTTATTGACGAGCATCAAATATTGAAATTTATTTACCTAGTCGTTATATTAGTAAAATAAATCACTCAACAAGATGCTCCCTTAATTGGGAGTTTTTGTTTTCTTCAGTAATCTAGTGGCACAGAATTTCCAAAAGCAAAAGCAATTAAATAAATTGCCCGTAAAAATATATTCTTGGAAAGGAATAGCATGCTAGTAAAAACTGAATCACTTGATATGTATCGCCAATTTAATGGAGAAAATCCATTAGGATCTTTTAAAATTGAAGAAATTCTGCAAATTACTGGGTTAAATATTTTTCTTGATGAAATGAATTCTCTATTTACAGAATCAAGTCCTTTTTTTAACCAAGTATCTCTGTTATTTACTCACTATAGAAGACAGCTTGAGAATTTGCGTATTGAAACGCTAAATAATTTAGCCGCAAAACAATTACTTAAAGACTTTGGAGTAGCTGGTATTGGAATAGATAAAGACGGTCACGCTAGTCCCCAAATTACCCAAAAAATATTGGAAGTTCATGACGGTTTAGTAGTTAATGCAGAAACAACCTCAAAAGAGCTTCCTAGCTCTATTGCTAGATTTACAACATTTATTACTACCATACAAAGAGAAATCATTAAGCTTTTAATAGAGTCGCAAGAATCTCATTTATCTGAAATAGAAACAAAAGAAAAAGAAGAACAAAATGTAACGATACATCTTTCTACTCATGCTCATACCAATCATCATGTTGTTTATGAATCAGTTCGAAATTCACAAACTGCTCAAAAACAAAGGAAAAAAGAAATACTTGAGGAAAAAGAGAATATTTATAGTCAATTAAAAACTTTATTTTCTTGTGCGAAAAGTATTTTTAATCCCATAGCTTCGGGAACACGCGAAATCATAACAATGACCACGTAATTAAACAATTTCTCAAATCTCTACTTTTATAGGCTCCATAATTTGCGTGGTTTCGGTTATTCTTAGTCTTTACATCTTTCTCGAAGTGTTAGATACTTTCATCCAGATAGTGGGAATAATTGGTAAATAAGCCTTAGAATATGTTTATCGGAAAATTTTATCACAGTTTAGAGGAGAAAGGCAGAATTTCTTTACCAAAGAAATTCAGACGAGAAAGTGATTCCTGGATAGTAACCAGGGGACTTGACGGAGGACTCTTTATATTTAAAGAAGAAGATTTCGAAAAAGAAATTGCTAAATTCGAGTCACGCACATTCACAAAGAAAAATAACCGCGACTTTATAAGATTGATGACTAATGAAGCACAGGAAATTCAGCCTGACAAAACCGGTCGAGTACAACTGCCCGAGTACTTGATAGAGTTTGCTAAATTAAAAAAATCTATTGTCATTGTTGGAAGTCTTTCCCGACTAGAAGTTTGGGACAGAGATTTGTACCACGATTACATAGATGGTATCGAAGACAAAACAGAAGAAATTGCCGAAAGCTTAGAAGAAGGAATCACTGAAAACTAACTATGACTGCCAATACGCATATTACAGTTTTACTTGAAGAAGCAACAAAAGCCCTTCTGGTTAAAAAAGATCATTGGTATATTGACGCAACTTTCGGCAAAGGTGGTCACACTCAAAAGATCTTAAATGCAGGTGGAAAAGTCATAGCTTTCGATATTGATAAAGCTGCCATCTCATCTGGTAAGGAGATTTTTGCTTCATCAATAGTTCCTGGAAACCTAATCTTGATCAGAGAAAACTTTGCTCAAATTTTTCCAGTCATTCAATCATTAAAAGAAGATAGACAAATCAATGAGATTGATGGAGTCTTATTTGATTTCGGAACAAGTACGGAACAACTTAAATCTGAAGATCGAGGCTTTAGCTTTGATGGCGACAGTCCATTAGATATGAGAATGGATGATCGATTAGGCGTTCAAGCAAAAGATTTGCTCGCCCTGATTCCCGCAGACCAACTTGAAGAACTTTTTAGAGATTTAGGAGGTGAAACTGACGCAAGAAAAATTGCTAGAGCTATTAAAAGCAGTCCCGTCCCAATTACTACAACAAAACAATTAAGCAACTTAATATTAAAAATCAGTGGCAAACAAAAAGGAAAACTTCATCCAGCAACAAAAGTTTTTCAAGCATTAAGAATAGCGGTTAACACAGAGCTAGAAAATATAATGATGGGTTTACCTCAAGCATTAGAAATACTAGCTCAAAAAGGCAGAATTGTAACTATAGCTTTTCATGAAGGAGAAGATAGAGAGGTTAAAACTACTTTCAAATTATGGGAAGCAGAAAATAAAGGCGAGAATCTAACAAAAAAACCTGTAGTTCCAACTGCAGAAGAAATTAAAAACAATCCTAGATCCAGAAGCGCAAAAATGAGGATCTTTGAAAAAAATACTTCGGATCAACAAAAAAATGAAATTGAATAAAACCAAACTCTACTACATAACTTTAATAACTATTCTTGGAATAAAAGTAGTGATGACAATTTTTCAAGGCGGTCTCTCTGCTCATCACGGAATTAAAATTGCTCAACTCAAACTTCAAAAAAATAATTTAATGCAAGAACAATTAAAATTAACAGCAGAGTTATCTCAAAAAAATTCTATCTCTCAAATAATCAGTGATCAAGATCTGGCTCAATTTCATAGCATTGGTGAGACTATAATCATCACTACTAATAATAATGAAGTTGCTTCAAGATAAATGATTCGAACATCCAAAAATAGATCTGCAAATCCCGAAATTTTAGAAACTAGAGGAAAAATAGTTTTAGTAATGATATATCTGGGATTTTTAGCAATTATCTCCAGATTATTTTTTTGGCAAATAGTTAAGAGTGATGATCTTCAACAACAAGCAGAAGATCAATATAAACGCTCGGAAACCCTGACTGGAAACAGAGGAAGTATTTTTACTTCAGATGGGTTTGCATTAGCCACCAACAAAAGAGTTTATACTCTTTTTGCTCAACCTCATGTAATTGAAGATGAGCCAGCCAATATTTCCAAACTGCTTATGCCTTATTTACTAAATGAGCTTGATGAATATAAAGATGCTACTGATAGCGCAACTAAAGAAGAAATTGCAAACAATTTTGAAGCTCAGATTAAAACTAGACTCGAAAAAAAAGATAGCAAGTGGATTAGTTTGAAAGCTAATATTTCTGAAGATACAAAAAAACAAATTGAAAATTTAAATATCTTTGCCTTAGGTTTTGATCCCCATCTAAAAAGATTTTATCCTGAAGCCTCCATGGCGGCGCATCTAACTGGTTTTGTCGGAAAAGATGAAAGTGGAGATGATATTGGTTATTTTGGCATCGAGGGCGCATTAGAAAATGAATTAAAAGCTAGATCAACACAAAACACTGTTATTGCTGATGCTCTGGGTCTACAACTTAGTGGCCAAAATTCTATTAATGAAAGCCTTATTGACGGCAGAGATGTGACCACGACAATTAGAAGAGACGTGCAGTATCTAATTGAAGAAGAGATTGAATTGGCCGTTCAAAAATATGGAGCTAAGTCTGGTGAAGTCATAGTCATGGACCCAAAAACTGGCAAAGTTTTGGGGTTAGCAGCGTATCCTGATTATTCGCAAGCAGAATTTTATAAATCTGATCCACAATTTCACAAAAACCCCAGCCTGAGTAATTTATACGAACCGGGCAGTACATTTAAAGCTGTGACTGTATCTGCGGGAATAGAAGAAGGCGTTATTGAACCTGATACGATATGCACCAACTGTGACGCGCCCAGAAGATTCGGTCAGTACACTATTAGAACTTGGAATGATGTCTATAATCCAGAAATCACAATAACAGATGCTATAGCAAAATCTGATAACATTGCCATGATTTTTGTGGCCGAGAAGTTAGGAATAGATAAATTTAAAGATTATCTTCATAAATTTGGAGTTGGAGAAGAATTAAAAATTGATTTGCAAGAAGATAAGTCAACACCTTTTCCCGATCAGTGGGGCGACGTTAAACTTGCCACCACTTCTTTTGGCCAGGGTTTAGTCGTAAATACCATGCAAGTTTTAAGAGTTTTTGCCACAATTGCAAATGGTGGAGTAATGATGAGGCCAACTATTATTGATAACGTAAAAAATCCAACCACAGGAGAAATAATTGTTAATCAGCCAATTGAAGAAAGAACAGTAATCTCAAAAAAAACTGCTGACACCGTTACAAAAATGTTAATTTCTTCAGCTGAACACGGAGAAGCCCAATGGACTGCTTCAAAGAGCTATATTACAGCAGGAAAGACAGGAACCTCTCAAGTTGTCACTGAAAATGGTTATGATAATGAAAAGACTATTGCCAGCTTTGTGGGGTTTACTCCTCCAGAAAATCCAAAGTTTGTTATGATTACAAAGCTAGTAGAACCAACAGTCTCACCATGGGCCGCTGAAACAGCTGCGCCACTCTGGTATAAGATTGCTAATAAACTAAATTTACTTTTAAACTAGGTTCTATAATATAATACGATTATGATTAAAAAAATTATATACAAATTAAAAAGACCTTATCATTTTATTAAAACTGGCCTTCTTAATGGATTCATAGCAGAATTAAAGTACAAACACCCTGCTAAAAAACTTAAGATTATTACTATTACAGGTACAGATGGAAAAACTACATCCTCAACTCTTTTGTATCATGTGTTAAAAACAGCAAATAAAAAAGTTGGCTTACTTTCAACAGTCGCCGCATACATGGGCAAAAAATCAATCGATACTGGCTTTCACGTCACCTCACCCCAACCAGCCGATCTACAAAAATTTATGAGACAAATGGTTGATAAACACTATGAATATTTAGTTCTCGAAGTAACTTCTCACGGCAACTATCAATTTAGAAATTGGGGAATTAAACCTGTAATATCTGGTTTAACTAATATTGCCAATGAACATTTAGACTATCATCTTAATTATGAAGAATATCTAAATGCTAAATCTGGAATTTTATCAAAAGCACCAATAGCAGTTATTAATGCAGACGATCGTTCTTACCCAATTCTGATAAAAAAATTAACAAAAACCAATCTGATAACTTATTCTAAGGAAACTCCGCTCGAACCTAAGATTCAGTCTATTATCGAGAAAGTTTTTCCAGAAGATTACAATCAAATGAATGCAAAATTAGTTTATGCACTTTCAAAATCTTTGAACATTAGTGATTCAGACTATATTGCAGGCTTAAAAACTTTCGCTGGTGTCCCAGGGAGAATGGAAGTTGTTAAAAACAGTGCTGCAAATAGTACCAGTAAAAACGTCAACATCATTGTCGATTTTGCACACACGCCTCAGGGACTTCGATCGGTACTACGAACTCTCAAAGAAAAAATTGAGAAAAATGGCTCAAAAGGAAGGTTGATTGCAGTTTTCGGATGTGCTGGCAGAAGAGATAAGGGCAAACGTCCAGAAATGGGTAAGATAGGTGTTGAAATTGCAGATTTATCTATTTTTACTGCTGAAGATCCTCGAAATGAAGATATTTGGTCAATAATAAGACAAATGAAAGAACAGCTCACAACGGGACACAATAAAATAATTTCTATTGCAGAACGAGGGGAAGCAATTGAGTATGCACTTACAAAACTTGCCAAACCAGAAGATACTGTGGTTATACTTGGAAAAGGACATGAAAAAAGTATGAATTATAACGGAATAGAATATCCTTGGAATGATATTGAAGCCATTAAACAAATACTAAAAGGCGAGCATCCAAGAGTAAGGGGCAATAGTGAAAATGCATAAAGTTGTAAGCTTGGGGGGTGGAACTGGAACTTTTCCAGTTGTTACCGCATTAAAAACTCTTGGAGTAAATATTTCTGCCGTCATATCAGTTTCTGACTCAGGTGGATCAACAGGAAGAATTAGAGATGAGTTCGGCTTTCAACCAGTTGGTGACTTAAGACAATCCTTAGCAGCGCTTGCAAACAAAGAACGACAGGAATGGATTCAAAAAATTCTACTTTACAGATTTTCAAAAGGATCTGGTTTAAAAGGTCATAACTTGGGCAATCTAATTTTAACTGCCTTGCAGGACATGACAGACAACACCACTGAATCTTTAGAAATTGCTGAAAAAATATTTCATTTGGATGGTGCAGTGATCCCAGTTACAGCAAGCAATGTTAACTTAAAAATTCACTATACCGATGGAACAACTGTGATTGGAGAACACATCCTAGATAGTCAAGATGAAAATCCCAAAAAAATTGCAAGAATAAGTTTAACCCCAGAATGCACTTTAAATCCACCGGCTGAAAAAGCATTCTCGAATGCTGATCTAATAATTATTGGCCCAGGAGATCATTACGCCAGCTTACTTTCAACTTTAGTTGTTAGTGGCACTAAAAAAGCCTTTAAAGAATCAAGAGCAAAAATAATGTACATCTCAAACTTAATGACCAGAAGAACTCAAACTCATGGAATGACTATATCCGATCATCTAAATCAAATTGAGGATGCGATTGGGAAAAAAGTTGATTACATCTTAATTAATAACTCAATAATTCCAGAAAAAGTCCTTGATATCTATGCAAAAGCACAAGAATTTCCAGTCAAAGATGATCTTAATGGAGATAAAAGAATTATTCGAGCTGAATTATTGCTAGATAAAATTGTCTTTAAAAATGAAAATGATAATGTCTACAGATCGTATTTAAGACATGACGCCAAGAAACTAGAGAATGTCTTAAAAAAAGTATTAAAACAAAATCCCGATGATGCCAATTCTTAAATATAACAATTTTTTTCTAGTGGGCATTAAAGGTGTGGCTATGACATCTATGGCACAACTTCTTTGCGATGCTCAAAAAGAAGTATCGGGAAGTGACGTTGAAGAAGATTTTGTTACTAAAGAAATTCTTAATAAACTAAATATAGAAATTACAGTTGGTTTTAACTCAGAAATTCCAGACAATATCGATTGTGTAATATATACGGCTGCTCATGAAGGACAATCTAATCCTCAAGTTATCAACGCTCAAAAAAGAAAAATTAAGACCTATTCTCATGCCGAAGCTCAAGCTGAATTTTTTAATTTAAAAAAAGGTATTGCTGTCTGTGGAGTAGGTGGTAAATCAACAGTCACAGCAATGATCAGCTGGATTCTGACTAAAACAGGCGCAGAACCTTCCTTCGCGGTCGGAGTCGGTAATATTCCCGGACTTAATAAAACCGCTCGATGGAACACTGACACTAACATATTTGTTGCTGAAGCTGACGAATATGTAACCGATCCAAGAGCACCTCAAAGAAATGAAAAGATCACGCCAAGATTTTCCTTTCTAAAACCTTTCATCACAGTTTGCACCAACTTAAAATTTGATCATCCAGATGTTTACAAGAATTTTGACCACACTAAAGCTGTTTTTTTTAAATTTTTTAATCAAATAGATAGTAATGGGTTTTTAATTGTAAATTACAAAGATCTAGAACATAGACCAACAACTTCAGCAGAAACCATACTTTCATTTGGCGAAAATCCAAATGCTGATTTTAATTTTAAAGCAGTTGAAGAGAACGTCGAACCTGAAAGTAACGTCGGATTACTGACTCATAAAAAACTTGAATATAAAATAATTTTAAGAGTTCCTGGTTTATATAATTTAGAAAATGCCGTAGCTGCAATTGTCGCATGTAGCATAGTCAACATACCAATCTTTGAATCTATAAACGCATTGGAGTCATTTAATTCCACTCAAAGAAGGTTTGAATTTATTGGAACAAAAAATGGCGTTAGCTACTATGATGATTATGCACATCATCCAGATGAAGTTCGATCTGTCATCAAAGCTTTAAATAAATGGTACCCAAATGCGAGGAAAATAATTGTTTTCCAGCCTCACACTTATTCTAGAACTAAAAATTTATTAGCAGAATTTATTGACTCGTTTGAGGTAGTTGACGATAAAACAAAAGTATTTTTACTCGATATTTTTTCGTCTGCTAGAGAAAAATATGATTCCACAATAAGTAGTAATGATATTGTCAAAGGCGTTCAATCTAAATATAAAAATATTAATATTTCCAATCTCGAAACAATTCATAACCTAAGCATTTATTTTGAAAATAATTTGAAGACTGGCGATGTGGTGCTAACAGTTGGAGCTGGGGACATCTATAAGGTTCATACCTTGGTATAATTACATTATGAATAATTTTTATGAATAACTTGTATACTGAACTAAAAGCTGAATTTCCAAATTTGGAGTTTAATCGGGAAGTTCTCTTAGCAAATTACACCACCGTAAAAATTGGAGGCCCAGCTGAGGTTTTTTGCGAAACTAAAACTTCTCAAGAATTTATTGATCTAGTAATTTACGCAATTAAAAATAATATTCCCTTAACAATTCTGGGGTGGGGCGCAAACACATTAATTTCCGATGATGGAATAAGAGGATTAGTTATAAAAAATAGTGGTCAAAACATAAAAATTTTGAAAGATGGCGGATTTAGCAACGACGACACCACAACCAACGATTCTAATAAAAAACCACACTCCGACCAATCACTAATCCAACCTCGGTGGCATTCAGACAAAGATAAGGGAAGTTTTAAATACGAATTTTCTGATCTTGATTATGATGAATCAGAATCCCCAACAGTGGTGGTAGAAATTGATTCAGGCGTTTCCCTTCCATATGCAATAAATTCATTAATTGGTCAAGGTATAACAGGCCTGCAATGGTACTCTAGAATTCCGGCAACTCTGGGAGGCGCCATTTATAATAACATTCATGGAGGCACTCATTTTATTTCTGAAGTAATTGAATCAGTGACAATTATCGACGAAAAAGGCAATCTAAAAATGATCAGCAAATCGGAACTCGAAGCTGGCTACGACGTTTCTAGATTTCATAACACCAATGAAATTATAGTTTCAGCTCAACTCAAACTGTACCTTGGAGACAAAGAAAAAGCCAAAACTGTAGTTCAAGAATGGGCGGTCAGAAAAGCTGTCCAACCTCAAAAATCACTCGGGTGCATCTTTCAAAATATTTCTAATGGGCAAAAAGAAAATCTAAAACTACCTACTACTAGTGTTGGATATATTGTCGAACACATTTTAAATAAAAAGAATTTTCAAATTGGAAATGCAAAAGTTTCTGACAAACACGCTGCCTTTATTGAAAACATAGGTCAAGCAACAGCTAAAGATTATTTAGAAATTATTAAAATAATAATTAAAGAAACAAAAATTAAAACTGGAATTACACTTAAACCAGAGATATTTTTTCTTGGATTTAAAAAGCGAGATTTAGAAGGAATTATTACTTAGGAAAGAATATTTATGACTGAATTTCACGTTACCGGAGGAATCCCTCTTCATGGATCAGTTAGAATAGGAGGTGCAAAAAATGCCTCTTATAAATTAATGATTGCTTCATTACTTGCAGATACTGAATCTAGATTATTAAACTTCTCTAAAATAAGTGACGTTGAGTTGGTTGCAGAAATAATTTCATACCTAGGAGCAAATGTAAATAAGGCTGGTGAAAGAGCAATTTTTATAGATCCAGCAAGTTTAAATTCATTTCAAATTGACAAAAATCACGGTGAACAAGGCAGATTCTCTACCATGTTTATTCCTGCGCTACTTTCAAAATTTGGAGAGGCTAGAGTTCCAGCGCCCGGTGGTGACAAAATTGGCGCTCGTCCTTTAGATAGACATTTTGAAGGACTAGAGGCCTTAGGAGCTACTGTCATCTTAGAAAACGGAATGTATATTGCCAAAACTAATGGCTTAGTAGGCAATACTTATAAATTCTCAAAAAATAGTCATACCGGTACAGAAACCTTGATCATGGCAGCTGTCAAAGCCAAAGGAAAAACTGTTCTAGAAAATGCAGCTTTAGAACCAGAAATTGATGACTTGATTTCTTATTTAAACGAAATGGGTGCAAAAATCGCTAGACTGCCAAATAGAGTCATTGAAATTGAGGGTGTCGAAAAATTGACTGGAGCAATCCATAAAATTATCCCTGATAGAAATGAAGCAGTTAGCTATGCCTGCGCCGCAATCGCAACTAAAGGTGACGTCACAATAGAAAATGCTAGACCAGAGCATCTAACAGAATTCCTAAAAAAACTTGACGAAATTGGAGCAGGTTTTGAGATTGGAAATTATGGAGTCAGGTTTTACTACAAAGGACCACTCAAAGCTACAAACATTACCACCGCAATTGAGCCTGGTTTTATGACTGACTGGCAGCCATTAATGGCCACTGTTCTAACCCAATGCGAGGGCACAAGCATTCTTCATGAAACAATCATGGCAAATAGATTTCAATATGTTGAGGAGCTAGTTGAAATGGGGGCAAAAATTGAAAAATTTAATCCTAAAGTTTCAAATCCAGAAGAAACATATAATTTTGATAGTAAAGACGATAAAGAAGAATATAAACATGCAATAAAAATTCATGGTAAAACTCCATTAACTGCTGGTGAATTTGAAGTTAAGGATTTAAGACACGGCGCAACTTTAATATTAGCCGCTATGACCGCCAAAGGAACAACAATTATTAGAAATATCGAACATGTTGACCGAGGTTATGAATCACTTGACGAAAGATTGAAATCAATGGGTGCAAAGATCGTCAGAAAGTAATAGAATAGATCAATATGAACTCCCTTGCATTATTATTGAGTGTTCTCATTTTATCTTTTATTGTAACAAGTATCGCGATTGTTCCGTTCATAAACCTTCTTTACAAACTAAAATTTCAACGCGCTCAACAAGAATCTAGAGATACTTTTGGAGTACTAACACCAATATTTAATAAATTCCATAAATCAAAAGCTGGCGTTCCAGTCGGTGGTGGATTATTAGTAATTATTGTTGTTACAGTTTTATTTCTGTTTTTAGTTCCGTTAATCAAATATTATGGCGTGGACCTCACAAGTAACTACGAAAAAATTCAGTCAGAAATCAATATTATTTTCTTTACATTTTTATCGTTTGGTTTATTAGGACTTTACGATGATATTATGAAGTTTTTTAATCTTAAAATAAAAGGACTTTTTGGCTTGAGAATGAAACATAAATTTATTTTTGAAATCATCCTCTCGTCTGCAATTGCTGTAATGTTATACTCAAATTTAGGAATATCTATTCTTAACATTCCATTTATTGGCACTTTTGATTTAGGCATATTTTTCATTCCATTCGCAACATTTACCATTGTTTCTTTTGCCAACGCAGTTAATATTTCCGATGGTTTAGATGGATTAGCAGCGGGCTCATTAATGATTTCACTTTTTGGATTATGGTTCTTATCTTCAGCTATTCTCGATGTACCTGTTTCAATTTTCTTGGCACTTTTTATTGGCTCGCTTATTTCTTTTTTGTACTTTAATGTTTTCCCAGCAAGAATTTTCATGGGTGATGTTGGCTCTTTGGCTTTCGGAGCAACCCTAGCAGTAGTTGGATTACTTCTGGGTAAAGTAATTGCACTTGTTGTAATAAGTTTTATTTTTGTTCTAGAAATCTCAACTTCGCTTATTCAATTATTTTCAAAAAAGTTTTTAAAAAGAAAAGTTTTTCCTGCTGCGCCAATTCACTTAAGTTTACAAAAATTAGGATGGGAAGAACCAAAAATTGTTCAAAGAGCTTGGTTGTTACAAATAATGCTAACCATTTTTGGCGTTTGGCTAGCAGTTCTCTAAACAGAAACTCATGCATAGTAAATTAGTATCTCCACCAAAGAATTACATTGTTTTATTTACAGTTACCTTAATAATGAGTCTAATTGGTTTAATATTCGTTTTTGAATCTTCAACTGCAGAAAGCTTTTTATTGTTCGGCAATCAATATCATTTTTTAATTCAACATAGCATGGGTCTTGCAATAGGCTTATTGGGATTAGGAGTAGCAGTTCTAATTCCTTCTCAATTTTGGATAAAAAGTTCTGCAATTTGGTATATTTTAGGGTTAATTTTATTAGTCATGGTATTTATACCTGGAATAGGACTTTCCTTAAATGGAGCAACACGATGGATTGTTATTGGCAGCGCAAGATTCCAACCAATTGAATTCTTTAAATTTGCTTTAATTGCCTTTTTTGCAAATTGGCTAAGTAAACATCAAAAATTTCTACCATTTTTATTTTTAACCGGATTACCAGCCTTACTACTTATTCTACAACCAAATTTGAGCTCGCTACTTTTATTATTAGCAATTGCAGGTAGTATGTTTTTTGTTGCCGGGGGAGACATTAAAAAAATTCTAGGATTGCTGGCAATTGGTATACCAATTGTTATTATTTTAATCATTGCTTCTCCCTATAGACTGAAACGTTTAACTACCTTTATTAATCCAGAATCAGATCCGTTAGGAGCTAGTTTTCATATTAGACAAATTACTTTAGCTCTAGGAAGAGGAGGGTGGACTGGACAAGGAATTGGCAACTCGAATCAAAAATATTCCTATATACCAGAGGCTAGCACCGACTCAATTTTCTCAATAATTGCCGAAGAAATAGGATTTTTAGGATCTTTATCAATTTTGAGTTTATTTGTAATATATTTTTATAACGCAAATAAAATCGTATCAAATTCAAAAAAAACTAAGTCAATTAAATTATTAGGGTTTGGAATTATAATCTGGATAGGTTTGCAAGTAATACTTAATTTGAGTGCAGTGGTAGGATTAGTACCACTCACCGGAATGCCTCTTCCTTTTTTCTCATATGGAAGATCAGCCTTAGTAATGTTACTCTTTGCGACAGGCATCTTAATAAAAATTGGTAAAGAAACGTAACCTAAAGGTAAAAAATGAAAATATTAATCACTGGCGGTCATCTTACACCAGCACTAGCTTTCATTGATTTTGTAAATAAAAACCATTCTGAAGACAAAATTATCTTTCTTGGCAGAACTCACACTCAAAATAAATCAAAACAAGAATCAAGAGAAGAACAAGAAACTTTAAAAAAAGGTGTTCAGTTCATTTCATTCAAATCCATTAAACTTTCAAAAAACAATTTGTTTGAGAAATTGAAAGCTGTTCCAATTTTAATTTCATCAACACTAAAATCTGTAATTATAATAGGCAGAAATAAGCCAGACATATTTGTTTCATTTGGAGGTTATTTAGCAGTTCCAGTTATGTTCGCATCATGGATCATGAGAGTGCCAATTATCACTCATGAACAAACAAGAACTGCTGGCATCGCCAACAAACTAATTTCAAAATTTGCTGATAAAATCGCTGTTTCATATAAGGATAGCTTAAAATATTTTCCTATTGATAGAACATTCGTAACTGGAAACTTAATTAGGAAAAATATATTAGATGTAAATAATATACGTCCAAAATGGATCGAGAAAAAATTAAAAAATCCAATTATATACATCACTGGAGGCAGTCAAGGTTCTGAAATAATTAATCACACTGTTTCTCAAGTAGTAAAATCATTAACAAAAGACTGGACAGTGATCCACCAGTGCGGTAACTCAACAAAATCAAGAAATTATAAAAAAGAGTTGACACAAATAAAAGATAATCTTCCAATGAGCAATAGGAATAATTATTATATTAAAGAATGGCTCGATGAAGAAGAACTTTCTTGGGCTTACTCTAATGCAAAAATTATTGTTTCAAGAGCTGGCGCAAATACAACCGAAGAAATTGCCTTGAGAGGAATTCCCTCTGTTTTAATTCCACTTCCGTTTTCACACAATGATGAACAACTAAAAAACGCTCAAGCATTGTCTAACAAAAGCCAAGCTATTCTATTAGAACAAAAATTTTTGAATCCTAAAACTTTGCTTGAGAGCATAGAATTAATCAATAAGTACAACAGAAAATTTTCTAGAAATCTGGAAATGTTTTCAAAATCAATCAATTCTGAAACAAAACTGTACTCAATGGTAAAAAAGGTTGCCATTAAAAATGCTTAGATTCAAAAAAATATTTTTTTTATTTTTTGGGCCAATTACTTTATTTTTTTCGCTTGTATTTGCGTTTAAAATTAATGTCATTAATTGCCGAGTTTCTAAAAATAATTGTAGCCAAGAACTTTATCAAAAACTTGAAATTCTTAAAGGGAAATCCCTTTTTTTTGTAAACCTTGATCGGGAACTAACTAACAATGAAATTAGTACTGAAACCATTCTTCTTCAAAATTATCAAAAACGATTCCCAGGAACAATATCTCTTGAATTTTCTGAAGAAAAAGTAGCCTATCAACTTAATTTAGAAGAAAACCAATTATTTATTAGTGAATTTGGAAATATTTTACCAAATAATCAAAATGTTGTTGATCTTCCTACAGTGAGTTGGAACTCAAAACAAAGTCAAGAATCACACACCAAAATATTAAAAATCTTGAATAGTGTTAATGGTACCGATTTGATAATTGAAAAAATTACCAGAATAAATGACAAAGAAATTGTGATCAATATTAAAAATAATCCACCTTTAATCATTGATGAAGACTCAATCGACTCAAAAGTTGCTATACTAGTTACACTACTAAACTCACGAGAAATAAAAGAATACGGAAAACCTATCAAAGAGATTGATCTGCGTTTTAATTTACCAGTACTACGCACAGCTCAATAAATTTGATATTCTATAGAAACTATATGTCACAAAACAGAATTGTTACCGCCATAGATGTTGGAACTGATAAATGTGTCAGCCTAATTGCATCCATTGAAGAAACAACACAAACACTCAGAGTTATGGGTGTTTCCGCAGTTCCGTCAAGAGGGATGAAACGCAGTCAAATAATCGATCTTGAAAAAGTTCTTGAAACAATTACAGAGAGTCTTGATGGAGCAGAAAGAATGGCTGGACTTGATGTAAAAAGTGCATATGTTTCTATTTCTGGAACTCACGTTTCATCTCAGAATTCAAAAGGTGTCGTTGCTGTTGCATCTCCAAACAAAGAAATAATTCCAGAAGATGTAGAACGAGTTATCGAAGCTGCAAGAGCTGTTTCATTGTCTTCTGATAGAGAAATTATTCACGTAATACCAAAAGATTTTAGAGTAGACTCACAAACTGGCATTAAAGATCCTATCGGAATGACTGGTGTCAGACTTGAATCTGAAGCTCATATCATTACTGGTCTATCAACTTCTCTTAGGAATATGGAAAAATGTATTAATGATTTAGGCCTAAATGTCGATGCCTTTATTTTTTCAGGTTTAGCATCTGCTAGCGTCGTCATTTCTGAAACTGAAAAAGAGTTGGGTGTGGCAGTCGTAGATATTGGTGCAGGCTCAACCTCTCTTTGTGTTTATGTCGATGGATCACTTGAATATTCTGCCTCTCTGCCAGTAGGAGCAAGACACATTACTCAAGATATTGCTTTGGGTTGTAAGATCAGTCTAGATACAGCCGAAAAACTTAAAATTGCTCTTTCGAAAGAAGCTTTTAAACCTTTATCTCCAATTGCTGGTGAATCAAAACAAGATTTTAGTCAACGAAAGAAAAAAGCTGACCAACTGAAATTGTCAGATTTTGATAGTTCATCAACCGAAACAGAAACGCTTTCGAAAATGGAAGTCGTAGAAAAAATTATGCTCCCAAGAATGCAAGAAATTTTTTCTTTAATTGGAGACCATCTTAAAAAGGAAAACTTATTTCCACTTATTCCAGCAGGAATCGTGATCACAGGGGGCGGAGCCGAAACAACCAAGATCGTTGAAGTTGCTAAGCGCGAACTAAATCTTTCTGCAAGAATTGGAAAACCAATAGAATTAGAAGGTCTTACGTCAGATATCAAAAAGCCTGGATTTGCAACAAGCATCGGGCTTCTACAATATGGAAAAAAAGAAGGTGGTGGTACGATAGCCAGAAGTTTTAAATTTGGATCAATTTTTAAAGGATTTTCTCTGGGTTCTTTTACTAAAATGTTTAGTAAACTCTTCAAGTCTTTAATGCCCTAAATTGCACTTGATGTTCACTTCAACTTAGTGATACACTTTGTCATTAAGAGTACTAGTCTATACAATCGAGATTATCATATGGCACTTGTAAAACCCACAAACACAACATTTGCAAAAATTAAAGTTATTGGCATTGGCGGTGGTGGTGGAAATGCCGTCAATTCAATGATCGATTCTGGACAAATTCATGGAGTTGAATTTATTTCGATAAACACTGATGCACAAGCTCTTTTAACTTCCAAAGCTGAAACCAAATTGCAAATTGGAGCTAACTTCACTAAAGGTTTAGGCTCCGGTGCTGACCCTGAAGTGGGTAGAACTGCAGCTGAAGAATCATACGACAAACTTAAAGATTTATTATTTGACACTGACATGGTTTTTATCACTGCTGGTATGGGTGGTGGAACCGGTACGGGAGCTTCATCAATAATTGCTGAAATTGCTAAAGAAGTTGGAGCATTAACAGTCGCAGTTGTCACAAAACCATTTTCATTTGAAGGCAAAAAGAGAATGTTAACAGCTGAAGAAGGTGTTGCAAGTCTTAAAGATACCGTTGACACCTTAATTGTTATTCCAAACCAAAGATTGATGGATGTAGTTGACAAAAAAATGACCTTTCTTGATGCTTTCAGATTGGCAGATAATGTTCTTGGACAAGGTGTTCAAGGAATCTCAGACTTAATCACGGTACCTGGACTTATTAATGTAGACTTTGCTGATGTTAAAACCATTATGTCTGAGTCTGGCTCGGCTTTGATGGGTATTGGAGAAGCAAGTGGAGAAAATAGAGCTGCAACTGCAGCAAGAATGGCAATTGCCTCGCCACTTTTGGAAATTTCTATAGATGGCGCTAAAGGTATCCTCTACAACATTATTGGTGGACCTGATATGGCAATGAGCGAAGTTTCAGATGCTTCTACAATTATTGCCAATGCCGCAGATCCAGAAGCAAATATTATTTTTGGAGCTACAATTGATGAAACAATGGGCACAAAGATCAAAATTAGTGTGATTGCCACCGGGTTTGATGATGGTGATTTAAAACTACCTTCAAATAGACCATTGTTTGGTGCATATGGTAGAGATTCAAGAAATCGGTTTAAAGCAGAGTCTGATGAAAAAAAAGAACCAGCGCCACTAAAATATGACAGAACACCAACTGGTTTTACTCAACCGCTTTCAACAGCACAACTGTCCTCAACAAAAAATGATGAAGTTACCGAGCCATTTGTAAAATCTCAAGCTTTTGGAGACAAGGTAAAAAATAACACTGGCTTTAGAGCAGTCAATCCTTTGACTGAAAAATCAGATGATGATGCTAGCGATAAAGAAAAACCAGAAGAAAAAAAGAAGTCTATCTTGAGTGCATTTGAAGATGAGTTCGAAATTCCAGCTTTTTTGAGACGAAATAAAAAAAATTAGTTCTATAATAATTAGAACAAGTGCGGGTATAGTTCATCGGTAGAATGCTAGCTTCCCAAGCTGGATAGAGGAGTTCGACTCTCCTTACCCGCTCATGATGACCGCATCGCTTGCGGTGAGAACATCATGAATGGATGATTGGAGAATCAACCAGCTGAGCAAAGCGAAGCTAAGTTCAACGGCGAGTGCGAAAAAAATGAGCACCCGCCTAATGCATGCGAACGAACGCAAGTGAGTGAGTCGTAGACTCTCCTTACCCGCTCCATAGCGAAATGATTTTGTGTTTTCTCCAATTTTACTCAAGAAATCAAGCTTTCCCTGAGTTCTAGCCACTATTTTTGATCATTTGTTGTTAGCCTGGAAAAATGTTTACCGGATACCGGAGTCGGACCTACAAATAGATATGTGTTTTTCTGACTTTTGTCCTTACATAAAGCACGATGGGATATGTAAGCATAAATAATCCAAGGGTCAAAAATATATATTTAGGCTGTTTCTCAAAAGTGAAGCTCGCAAATGCCAACGATAATCCGATTAGTCTTCCAATAGCTAAAACGATTTCTCTTCCGGGTATGGCTTTTTTCAAATCTGCATGAGAGTCAACTGCAAATGCCGTTGAAACATTCCAGAAAATTGGTAACAAAATTTGTAAAATGCTAGTTAAAATTACCCACAGTACAAGACTGTTAGTTGAGATTGGAAACAAAAATGTTGTTATGGCAATAGCAATTGTAATTGGATATAGAAAAAGGGTTCTCTTCTGAATTCTGTCAGAAAATTTACCTAAAATATAGTTAGCAATAATGCTAATTACCGATAAGTAAGATAGATATATTCCAAATGGCAACGGTTCTTTTATAAAAAACAGAGTATAAATTGGAATTATTCCAAATGGTAGAGCTTCCCAAAGTCCTTCTAATAGAAGAAAAATTCTCGTTGTCTTAATCTCATTAAGCGACTCTTTAATTGAATACACCAATTTAAAGTCTTTTTGAAAGCTCACGAGCCAGTAACAAACCATAAATAAAAGAATTGAAATTGCCCATATAAAAAATATGCTAATTTGTGCTAAATATCCGGCCATAAGTGGAGCAAATATGCTTACCAATGAAGGGAGTATAAACATGAGTGCAGAGCTACTTCCCGTCTTATCTTTTGGCGTTAATTCAAAATGGGCGATATTGTAAAACACATAAAAGAAAAATAGTGACATCCCGTTTATAAATTGGCCTATGTAAAATGGAGTAGGTGACCGAAGGTTAATAATTAGTAATATGTAAACGATTGAAGTTACTAAAGCCATTCTCCATGATAGTTTTGCAGAAAGGCTCCTCAAGCCAAGCAATAATAAGATTTGTCCTCCAAAAAATACCATTTTACCCAACATCATCTGATTTAGGGTTAGGCCATGTCCTAGAAAATACGTAGGAAGTATTGAAGTACTAAATGATCCAAATAGTAAAAATACTGTATAAAACGAAATTAGGTTGTAATAAGGAGATTTACTCATATTTTGTATTCTATTGGCGATCTCTACGGCTGAGATGGGTCACAATTAGTGCCATCAGCTCCCTTAAAAGGTACGTTCGCCGCAGAGATCATTCGGTACGCCTATGATACCATTTTTCGTAATCCTTGAAACTTGGAATGCCGAGGTAGTCTTTCAACACATTAAGTTTTATAATTAGATCTAGAGTAATAAGACGGTATAAGTTTTCGAAAAGCCATAATGGGAAGAGGTTCGAGCTGAGTACCGTCCCCAGCTCATAAAGTGACAGAAGTTACTAGAAACTTACATAAAATGACAACATAGCATATGTATTTTAATATAGAAGTTATTTATCTGATGTTTTTCTTGTCGATCTCTTTATTTGGACTTATTCCCATCATTTTATTTTGTGAATATTTTGTCCGTCCATTTCGAATGAAACAATTAGCTCACCAATTTGGACTGGAATACAGACTCCAAAATGGATGGCTCATATTTTCTGATGCGAGACGTAATATTTTGCAAGGTAAAATTGGTGAGAATCGCATTCAAATTTTTGATAGTGCGGCAGGTCATGGATATAAACCCACATTTTCATACCGTTCCACCCAACTTAAAATTAACAGCAGTACCTATATACTACGAGGTAAGGTGTCTGGGTACTATCCAATATATGATTTAAAAACTGTATTAAGTAATATCGGGAGTACTAAAGGCAAATATCCAATTCCATCAACTTTTGGTCCCCTTTTAGAAGCAGCAAAAAAGCAATGGAAGATATGAGTAAATTTAAGGGTATCTACAATGACGGTATTTTGCTTTGCACCGTTTACCAGATATTTTCAAGAACAGAAAAAAACAAAAATAGATTTATTATCTCGAGATAATCTTTGAAAACATTTAGCTGTAAAATCATATCAGAGGTAATGTAGTAGCAAAGACAGATTTTTACTTTAAAAATAAGTGGTAAATTGTGATCAAGTAGATATTCTTTGATATACTCGTCCTGGCTAAATAGGTCCGAGCCAATTATGGTATCCAGCTCAAAAAATTTCACAAAAAAAACTTAAATATAAACAGGTTTTAGATACAATTAACCCCCCAGTTCTCTCTCGCGCTTGAAAAGCGCGAGAGAGAAGGGCGATTAATCTTATCGCCCCTGGGGGGAGGTGTGCACCAGTGCTAGGCTAGGACACACGCCGTTAAGGCGAGACTTCCCAAACGCCGGCGTTCAACCGGGCGTAAATGAGATCGGGTCCAACGCCAAACCGAGGATACCAACCTGGGTTCGACCCAAAGTCATAGCTCGTATCGCCGATCACGTACCAATACCCGGCAGACTTGCTGTAGGCAACTTCGACGAAATAGTACTTATATCCGGCTTAATAGAAAAATCGAGGTGGTATTTTAATCATTTTTCATTGGTTAATAGGGATAAATTGATAGTTACATCATAAAAAAAGTGATGTAGAGTATGAAAATGAAAAAAAATGTTGTAAAAAATGTGGCGGCAAATTAGTAAAATGGGGACGAAATAAAAGCGGGTCTCAAAAATATAAATGTACAGATTGCACAGGTTCTTGGACAGATAAAAGAATTAAAACATCTAAATATTTTCGCAAGAAAATATTTAAAGAATGGATAAGTAATAAAAATGAGTTAGAACATTACGCTCTTAAATACGGAGTTACAACTAGAACTTTAAATAATTGGTTTAAAGATTTTTGGGCTGAAGAAATTCAGCCAAAGAATCTCTCAATCAGTAATCAAATAATCATAATAGATGGTTTCATTTTAGAAGAAGGTACTGTTCTTTTGCTTGCAAAAACTAAAAATAAAATAGTTAGCTGGAAATTCGTAAAACGAGAAACATACAATTCTTGGAAAGATTTTTTTGAGCAACTTAAGGGTCATCCTAGTGTAATTGTTTGTGATGGACAAAAAGGGATGCTGAAAGCAATTAAAAAGATATTTCCCAGAGTAATAATTCAAAGATGCCAATTCCATATTTTGCAAAGGACTAGAATTTTGTTAACTCGAAATCCAGAAACAATAGCTGCGGTTATGCTTAAAAAAATAGTCGAGCATATATCAAAAATAGAAACTAGAAAGCAATTAAAAATTTGGTTAGAAGATTATCTAAACTGGCGAAGCCAGTACGATGAATTTCTAAAAGAAAGAACATATTATGAATTTGACACTGAATATATTTACAAAAATTTTATTAAAGGAAAACGCAAGTGGTTCTACACACACAAAAGACTTAGAGGAGCTGTTTATCTAGTCAAAAAAGCTCTCCCAAATCTTTTCTATTACTTGGATAACAAAAATATTCCCAACACCACTAATCATGTTGAAGGTGGAATTAATTCACACCTCAAATTAATTTTGAGACTTCATAGAGGTTTACCGATCGACAAAAGAAAATATTTAGTCGCTAACTTTTTAGCTAAAAAACAGTAGCTTTTTTAGCTAAAATACCACCTCGATTTTTCTATTAAGCCCCAATTAAAATAAAAAAAACAGACTTAAAAGTCTGATTTTTTTATTTTAATTGGGGAGACAGGACTTACCCTCGTCATGCTCGTTCCATATTTTTTTAGAAACTCGCTTGATCGGGCACGAGACGTCCTGTTAAAAATTAGGTTTAAAAAAAACACCTTACGGTGCTTTTTCCAAACCTATTGTCGGGGAGACAGGACTTGAACCTGCGGCCTCACGGTCCCAAACCGCGCGCTCTAGCCATCTGAGCTACTCCCCGAACTTTTTATAATGTTAACACACAAAGTGCCGCGGGTGGGAATCGAACCCACATGACATTGCTACCACGAGATTTTAAGTCTCGCGCGTCTACCAATTCCGCCACCGCGGCTAAATATTTAACCGTTTATTGATCAAACTCAGATTAATATTATAGCACTGACAACTATTTTTTTGATAGGTATAATATGACTTATGTTTAAAGGCAAAAAGATTAATAGTTCACTAATGATCTTGGCATTTATTATGTTGATAAATGCAATGAGTTCCGGAATATTGATTCCATTGTTGTATCCTTACTCTTCTAAGTTTGGAATTAATCCACTGGGTTTAAGTTTACTTTTTGCTTCTTTTGCATTTTTTCAATTCTTATCTACTCCAATAATTGGAAGATTGGCAGATAGATATGGCAGAAAACCTTTGCTTTTAATGAGCATTTTTGGATCATTTCTCTCTTTAGCTTTATTTGCTTCTGCGCAATCAATATTTGTGTTATTTTTGGCAAGAATTTTAGATGGAATTACTGGGGGAAATATTTCTGTGGCACAAGCAATGATCGCAGATACTACGACGGGCAAGGAACGTACTGAAGGTTTTGGTATTTTAGGGGCAATGTGGGGTTTGGGATTTTTAATTGGACCGGCCATTGGAGGAATTATGAGCACATTTAGTCTTACTGCTCCATTTTGGTTTGCGTCCTTCTTGGCGTTACTCGCAACAATTTTGGGTGCGATAATTTTAAAAGAGACCCTTGTAGAAAAAGTTATTTCAAAACAAAAGTCCGAGCCATTATTTAATTTTAAAGCAATTGCCGTGGCTTTATTAAGTCCAACGATCGGTTCTGCGTTATTATTAACATTTATTTCATATTTTGCGCATCACGCATTAATTATTGCTTTCCAAACATACACAGTTGATGAACTAAAATTAAATGTTCAAACAATTGGAATTATTTTTGCTGCCATTGGATTAATATTAATATTTATTAGATCAATAGGAATAAGATTTGTTTTGGATAGAGTTAGAAGTAATAGGAAAATAATCACTGTTTCATTATTATTATCTTCATTCTCGTTATTTTTACTTTCATTTTTTTCTGGATTAACCGCATTTCTGATTTTTACTTTTAGTTATGTTGCTGTGTATTCTTTAATACACCCAATTTTAACAAACATAATATCTAAGCGGGTTAACGTAGAAGATCAAGGTGTTGCTTTAGGAATTAATCAATCTTATGCATCTTTAGGACAAGTTTTAGGTCCGGTTAGTGCTGGGATAATATCTCAAATTAGTGTTAAATTAATTTTTTCTTGGTCAAGTTTGCTTTTATTTATTGGATTTTTACTTTCTTATTATTTGAAAACTGCATCTAAAAAAGCAGATTTATAATAGCTTTTGATTATTAGTACAAAGAGAAGTAAAATAGTGATCTAGTAAGCTAGAGTACCAATAGAGTCAAGATAAAAATTTGCGGGTGTAGTACAACGGTTAGTATGATTGCCTTCCAAGCAGTAGATGACGGTTCGATTCCGTTCACCCGCTCCATATCGGACTGCATTTGCAAAAATGCCTTCTTAGTCCGATCTATCGATTTATTTTCAGGTTCGAGCCACTCATTTTTCCTAATCACGCTTCCACAAATCTTCTTCTCTTTTCCTGATCATCTCATAAAACGAGTCGTCCTTTTTGTTGTATTTTCTATAAATTGCCCAAGACAAGCCTGATCCAAACAGCCCAGCAGATGTAAAACACTGGTTGATTCGCAAGCGAGCTCTTCAGAAAATGATTTTAGAGGAGTTAGACCTTGATCAGTACGTTGATATCCTACTTGGTCCTGAATTAGTGCAAAAGCAAGAAGAAACGACCATAACCCCATCAAATGGGGAGTCCGTAGCCCCTGTAGCGCCTTCTGACGACAGTTTACCGCCCGAAGCGGGTAAGTTCATCACCCGTTGCCAATAAAAACAAAATACGAGAGCTTATTGGCAAAATTCCAGGGTTAGGAAAAATGCTTCAGGCAAGAAAGTTATAACCTTACTACCAGTAAAAAACTGGTATAGTTTTCTTTTGCGTCCTGCAGGTTATCTTCAATGATTCTAAGATCATACAATTCAGCAAGAACCTTACTACCCATTGTTGCTGTCTGTTTGGGTAGTTTATCTTCAGATAAATATTTTGCCACCATTGCGTGGTCAATAAGCTCTCCTTCGCCAGATATCTGATTAAGATGAGGATATTTCTTCGAAAGTGTATCTTTACACTGTGCAAATACTTGTGGGTGGGACATAATACTAGTCACATCATTAAAATCTGCATCTTTACGTATCATCAGCGCATGAGAAATTTTAATAGCAAATTGATTAATAATATTAAATTTATATTTAGCCATTGCGTTAATACTTTCTTCAACGATGCCCCCTACAGAGTTATGTATTGCAAATTGTCCTCTATCAATCTCTCCCTGATGTAAAGCTTCTAATACCTTCTGTGATGTATAAAGGTATTTAATCTTATAATTTGAAAAACCCTCTCTCTTTAAAAAATAGCTAATTGCTTCCTCATTGAAACTGCCTTTGCCTCCTTGTATTCCAAAAGTTATAAATTCAGGATCAATTTGTTTGGGCAGCAACTTGTTATACAACTTATCATAAGCCTCACCAAGTTTTAGACGCATTTGCTTTGTATGCGGATTGTAGTGTTGTAAGTCAGTAAATAGTTGCCAAGTATCGTTACAAGTCTGTTCTTTTATTTCTAATAACTTTTTTGTGCCTAATGAATCTATTAATGTTTCTTCCAGCTTATATTCATCGAGAAGTCTTCCAATAAAATGAGTTAAACCTTGTGAATTTGCTGCAATTTTATCATGCTCGTCAGCAGACATTTCTATAACTCTTAATTTCTTGCCCTGAAAATACTCTTTCCAGAAATTGTATGTGTTATTATCAGTTTTAAACTTATCAAGAATCATTGGCAGACCTTCAAATCCATTTTTGCTGCTATCCGGACCAAACATAGGATGCGTAAGAAGCGCTTGTGTTGGGCTATCTTTAAGATACTTAGAAAAAATTTGGGCAGGATGTAATTTTACAGATAAAACATCAATTAACAAATGGTTATCTCTGAAATATTTTTTGTGCGATGAAATTACTTCTTCGAAGGTAGAAATTGGAACGGCATAGAATATTACATCACTTTTATAGACCACACTTAAATCTGTTGCAATTACTGTGTTTTTAGTCAGTTCAATAGCCTCAGGATCAATTTCACTTCTGTTATAAAGCACAACAGCAAAATCATCTTTAATAAGACGATATAATGTTTTACCAAATCTTCCGAATCCTACAATACTAATTTGCTTCATATTTAAAAATAATCATTAATCTTATCAATATTCACGCATATGCTTACTCTGACATATCGCTCACCATTTTTACCAAAAGCAGTACCAGGAGTAAAAAGTATTTGTTTTTCCTTAAGAAGCTTCATGCAAAATTCTTCAGAGTCTTTAGCCTTACTAGGAATTTTAGCCCAGATATATAAACTACCTTTAGGCAGTGAAAACGAAAGTCCTAAAGTTTTTATATGGTCAGCTATTACATCTCTACGATTTTTATAACTGGTAATCATCTCTTCCTGCCATTTTGCATCTAAGTTCGTTAAAGCAAAAGCTCCTAATTTTTGAAGTGGTATTGAAAGTCCAGAATCCATTTGAGATTTTACTTTAGCAAGTGCCACAATAATATCTTTATTACCAACAACCCAACCCATACGAAATCCTGCAAAAGAAAAAGTTTTGGAAAAAGAGCCTATTTCTACAGCCACGTCTTTCGCATCCTTAATCTGTAAAATGCTTGGTGCTTTAAACCCATCAAAGGTTATTTCCGAGTAAGCATTATCATAAACAATAAAAAGGTTGTGCTGTTTTGCAAGCTCAACTATCTTTTTGAGTTCATTAATTGTTACTACTTGTCCTGTAGGATTAGATGGAAAATTAACCCAAATAAATTTTGTTTTATCTGATAACTTATCTTTTAACTCTTCTAGATCAATTTTGAAATCATTTCCTTCTATCAAGTTGTAATATACTGGCTTTGCTCCAATCATAAGAGTTGGTCCAGTAAAAGCAGGGTAACCAGGATCTGGCACGAGAACTTCATCTCCTTCATCTAAGAGCGCTAAAGGTAGATGACTTATTCCGTCTTTTGCACCAAGAAGAGGAAGTATTTCTTCTTTGTTTAAAGAAATTCCGAATCTTCTTTCGTACCATTGAATAAGAGCATTTGATAACTCGGGTATTGCGCCATAACTAGGATATAAGTGAGCATCCGGTTCTCTTATAAATTCAGTGAACTTATCTAAATACTGACTGCTTGGTTTTACATCAGGTGTACCAGCGCCAAAACTCAATACCTTTCGTTTAGATTCATTCTCGACTTCAGCAACTGTTTTTGCCAACCGAGAGAAAATGTATTCTGGAAATGCATCCAACCGTTTTGCTGTTTGAATTGTTTTCATAGTTATTTATTATTTGCTTCAATTTCCAAAGAATATTCGTGAATGAGACCATATAGTTTCTTAATGAAATCCTCAGATAGGTTGTGTAACTCTACCTTTGAAAACTGCGACTCTAATACAGCCTGCCATCTTTTTTGATCGAGTGGCGCAATGCCATTTGCTTTTTTATATTTGCCAATTTCTCTAACTATATTTATTCGTTTTCCCAGAATATAAAGTAACTCTTCATCAAGAGCATCAATTTGTTTTCGCCAGTCTTCTAGTTTGTCATTCATATTTATAGGTTTTGTGCTTTATGTCGCAAGTAATGGTCTATAATAACAAGTGCTGACATTGCATCGACTATTGGGACTGCTCTAGGCAAGACACAGGGATCGTGTCTACCGGTTGCTTCCAACATAACCTCCTCATTATTAATATTCACTGTACTTTGTTGCTTCCGGATTGTTGATACCGGTTTTATGGCTACACGAAAATAGATGGTTTCTCCATTTGATATACCTCCCAGAGTTCCTCCGGCATTATTTGTTTTAGTTCTTATTTTTCCTTGGTCAGTAGTATAGAACTCATCATTGTGTTGGCTCCCTCGCAATTTTGCTCCATCAAATCCCGATCCTATTTCAAAACCTTTCACAGCATTTATGCTCATCATAGCTTTCCCAAGATCGGCTGGTAATTTATCAAATACTGGTTCTCCAAGACCAATAGGCACATTTTTAATCACTCCGCGTATCACGCCACCAACAGAGTCACCTTCATCGCGGACTTTTTCAATCAGTTTAATCATCGTCTCTGCAGTAGACATGTCAGGACAACGGACGATATTCGATTCAATCGCACCCATAGTTACAGTATCGAAATCAATGTCCGTTTTTATATCTCCAACTTGCTCAACGTAACTTAAGATTTCAATACCGAGTTTTTCTTCGAGATATTTTTTAGCAATTGCTCCTGCTGCGACTCTGGCAAGGGTCTCACGGGCAGATGCTCTACCACTTCCTTTCCAATCTCGAATTCCATATTTCATTTGAAATGTATAATCAGCGTGTCCTGGTCTATATAAATCCTTTAAGTTGAGATAATCTTCTGACTTGGCATCTTTGTTATAAGCAAGAAGTAAAATTGGTGTTCCGGTTGTTTTTCCATCTAAAAAGCCAGATAAAATCTGTATTTTATCTTCCTCTTTACGAGGTGATGTAATCGCGCTTTGTCCTGGTTTCCTTCTATCAAGCTCTTTTTGAATCTCTTCTTGGGAAATTTCAAGACCTGGTGGGCATCCATCAACTACAACACCCACACACCCTCCATGGGATTCACCAAATGTTGTTATTCTAAATAAATGCCCAAAAGTGTTACCAGCCATAATAGTTAACCTTTCAACTCGTTAAATATAATTTCTAATTGATCTTTTGTTAATTGTCCTGGTGCAGACTGTTCTGTTAAAACCTTTGGGGCAAAGATCATTTCATTTCCCCATAATGTCCCAAAAATTCTTGTGGCAACACCAAATTCGCCCATCCCTAAAAGGATATATTTCGAGTTTCGTTCTTTTAGCTCTGTTAATAATTGCAACAACCTTATGGCATCCTTATGATTTGTACACATAGTCGCTATTTTATAAACTGCAGGCTTATACTCATCCATTGTATCAATAATTTCTTTAAGTATATTATCTTCAGGCGTCATTTGGTAATTATGGTAAGAAACAATTGTATTTATTTCTAGCTTATGGTCCCGAATGTGATTAAGCTCATCCTCTTGCGTAAGCACATCTAAGTCAATTAGTGATTGAGCTTCATCCAACATATCGATAATCTTTAGTCTTTTATCTAATTCCAGATGTATTGTTTCAAGATTTTGTCTCCGGAACACAATAATAAGTTTCTCATCTAAGAACTCTCTCAGTTCTTCGACAAACTTGTTATTAAGGTCGTTAACATAATCAACCCATACTTCAAAGTAATGATAATCATTAATATTGGCATGAATTGCTTCTAAAATCTCATTTTTCGTATTCTTTATAATTGGAAGACAATATTTAATTTGCATATTTTTTCTCCTTAGTGATTAGATTATCCAATAGAACGTTTCTCATCACATCCTCAGGCGCATCATGGCCTGTGTAAAGTTTAAATTGCGCTATTGCTTGTTGTAATAACATTTCCATACCATGAATAATTGTTGCTCCTTGTTGTTTGGCTTCCCTTAAGAGTCTTGTTTCGTAGGGTACGTAAATTGCATCAAAGATAATATGCTTATTGGTCATTAATTCTTTGGGTAGAGGAGTCTCGTTTTTGTTTGAAGCAAGTCCTACTGATGTTGCATTAAAAATAATGTCCATATTTTTAATCCCTTCAATATCATCAAGTGAATAAGCCTCCCCACCAAATTCATTTATTAACTCTTTAGCTTTCTCAATTGTTCTGTTATAAATCGTCAGCTTTGCACCTCTCTGAGTTACCCCATATGCAACAGCTCGTGCAGCTCCACCTGCTCCGATTAAAGCAACTCTTTTATTCTTTAGAGAGGTAACTTTCTCTAGTGCTATAACTACACCTAACCAATCGGTATTATATCCGTTTAATACTCCGTTTTCATTTACTATAGTATTTACGGCACCAATTTTTTCTGCTACTTCGTCTACCTCATCTAAGTGTTTCATAACCTCGATTTTATGAGGGATAGTGCAACTAACTCCTCTTATTTGCATTGCTCTAACACCTTTAATAAAATCAGCTATATTTTGAATCTCTACATTGCACGCTACATATACATAATCGCTTTCAATGCCCAATTTTTCATAACCTGCGTTATGAATTTGAGGTTATAAAGAATGTTCAATAGGATTACCTATAACCATGCAAATTTTTGTTTTCGCTGAAATCTTCATAAAGTTACTCCTTTAATTTTTGTAGAATTTGATTTACAATTTCTTCAGGTTTTAGCTGATTTATGTCAATTACAACATCTGCCGCATCCAGATACAATTTTTCTCTTTGTTTTAATAACTCTTCCATCTCTTCCCGTCTTGATTTTTTGTTGGTTAGAGATGGTCTGTTTGGATCTTCTCCTATCCTGTCTGATAGCACCCCAACTGATGCACTCAATAACACGAGAAATCCATTTTGTTTAAGGGCAGAAATATTTTTCTCCCTTGTAACTACTCCTCCACCGGTAGACAAAATTTTATTTTGTAATAGGGAAACTTCTTGAACTATTGCTGACTCTTGATCTCTGAAATGGTCCCATCCATACGTATCAACAATTTCTGGAATAGTCATACCTAGCTTCTTAACCATTATTTCGTCCAGCTCGAAGTATTCTCTGTTTAATCGTTGTGAAAGTAGCTTGGCAATTGTTGTTTTTCCACTGCCTCTCATACCAATTAAGACAACATTCTGTTTAACTAACTCCGTTTGAACACCAATTTCGTTAAGTTTCTTCCAGAATTCTGGAAACGTTTTACTTACAACGTCCGGATCATTTATTTCTATTCCAGCAAGCTTTGTACCTGCAACAGCAAATGACATTGCCATCCGATGGTCCCCATAAGTACCTATCTGAGCGGGATGCGGCTTTCCTCCATTGATTGTTAGAGTATTAGTCGTCGAGACAGCCTGAGTGTTCATCTTTTTCAGTTCCTGTTCGATAGCTAATACTCGTTCAGTCTCCTTCACACGAAGGGATTGAATTCCAGAGATTTCAGTTTTACCTTTGGCAAATGCTGCCAGAACTGATAAAGTTTGAGCTTGATCTGGACAACTTTCCATATCAACTGTTAAAGCCTTTACCCCATTTCCTATTATTGTAATTTTGTCTTCTCCGTACACGATTTGGTTGCCCATTTTTTCAAGAATTGCAAGAAATCCCATATCTGCCTGAACAGATAAAGGGTTCATGTTTGTGAGGGTAATGGTTGACTTTGTCAGTACGGCAATAGCAGCAAAGTAGGAAGCACTTGAAACATCTCCTTCTACGACATACTTATTTGTTTGGTACTTTTGACCAGGGGTAACAATGTATTTCTTATACTTCTTGTTAATTGCGGATACGTTAAATTTTTTCATTGTATCCATAGTCATATCAATATATGGCTTTGAGATTTGTTCTCCCAGCACCTTGATAGTGAGATCTCCAACTAAAGGGGCAATCATTAATAAGGCAGAGAAATACTGACTACTAATAGAACCGTCCATTTCCACAACACCAGGTGACAGTTTTGATGAAGTGATCCGAAGAGGAGGAAAACCTTCTTTTTCAATATATTCAATCTGGGCACCCAATTGTCTTAAACCGTCAACTAGTTCGGCTATGGGGCGGTTGTTTAAACCAGGTTTGCCGTATAGAGTTTTGACTCCTGGAACTACACAAGTTAACGCAAGAATAAAACGTATTGTGGTTCCTGACAGATTGGCATCTAAGTCATAAGAGCGAGGCTGAACTGCAGAAATGTCGTTTATTATTTCAATATTATTATCTTTCTGCATAATCTTTAATCCTAATCTCCTGAGACATTCGATCATTGCTTCCGTATCATCGCTTATTAATGGATTAACAATTTTGACATTTTGATCTGTCATTGCTGCCATAAGCAAAGCTCTATTTGTGTAACTTTTAGAGCCCGGAATCGAAACTTCGGCTTTGATAGATTTTGTTAATGGTAAAATTTTTATACTTTTCATAAATTTAGGCTTTTCTCAATGCATTAATAATCGTGATTTCAGGCACATTCTGGTTGTACAGAGCATCTCCAATGCCACGAAGTAAGGTTAAATTGACTTTTCCTTTTTCATTTTTCTTATCTGATTTTATCTTTTTAAGTACTTTATCTATGTTTATACCAGTACTAGACACTGGCAATTCGGCAGTGGTAAGCGCTTCCTCAATCTTTTCTAAATCAGATATTGAAAGCAAGTTTGCAAGATGAGAGATTCTTGCCTCTACCAGCATGCCAATACTAATCGCTTCACCATGAAGAAGTGGAGTAGAAGATTCTAAACCTAGTGCTTCAATCGCATGCCCGATAGTATGACCAAAATTTAAGAGTTTCCTTACGTTGCTTTCTGTTTCATCGCTCTGAACAATTGCTGTTTTTATTTCGATAGACTTAGCAACAATGTCTATCATTTCACTTTGAGTAAACTTTGAAGGATGCTTTGCGGTCACCAACTCAAAATACTCTTCACTCTTGATTAAACCGTGTTTAATAATTTCAGCAAAACCAGATAAGAATTCTCTTTTCGGTAGAGTAGCCAATGTCTGTGTGTCAATAATAACCCCAACAGGCTGATTAAATGTGCCAATAAGATTTTTGACACCAGAGAAATCAATGCCTGTTTTACCTCCAATACTTGCGTCAACTTGTGCAAGAAGTGTTGTCGGAATATGGATGAAGTCAACCCCTCTCATATATGTTGAGGCCGCGAAGCCTCCCATATCACATACAACGCCACCTCCTATATTGATAACCAGTGACTTCCTATCACATTGTGCCTCATGCATTGCTGTCCATATTTTGCTGACACTTTCAATATTCTTTTCCTTTTCCCCAGGAACCATGACTATAAAAGCATTCGGTATAGGTAAAGATTTCATAATCCGTTTCAGGAATAGAGGCTCAATATTTTGATCCGTTATCACAAAGGTTTTCGAATATTTATGGAAATCAAAAAGTGTGCCGATCCTTTCAAATATTCTTTTCCCGATATGGATCGTACAGGTTTTTGTTTTAGCTGGAAAATTAAGAGAGATTTGTTTCATATAGAATCAGCTTGTTGTTTAGTTAATGTTTTTACTAATACATCGAATTCTTCCCACGACAACTGTTGTCCTATATCTGTCAAAGCAGATTTGGGATCGTGATGAACTTCGACCACAACTCCGTCAAAGTCGTGTTCTGTTGCTTCATTAGTGACTTTCATAACGTTTGGGACAGTTCCGCCTGTATGTGAGGGATCAATAAGCATGGGCAATCCGGTCTTCTTTTTAATCCTCATTGCCATTGAGTAATCGGGGATATTCCTGAAACCATGAGGATTAATGCCATTTGGCGTAAATCCTCTATGGCATAAAATAAGATGGTCTTTACTGATACCACCAGCCAAGACATGTTCTACAATTCCCTCCCAGTGATCTTCACTAATCCAAGGTTGATTTTTTACCATCAAGAATACCCGAGTATCCGAAGCTGCAACTCGTGAAATTTCTCTTTGGATATAGTGATTTTGATTGCGAGCTCCAATCCATAATAACAGTTTAGCGTTGGGAACCTTGCTTAAAACGTGGTCCATAATAAATTTTGCTTGTTCTGGTACTAGTACTTCGGTACCTGGATTGATGCCTGCTTTAGCAGCCTCTATAAGCAATTTAATGCCATCTTGCCCAAGTCCATCGAATCCTGGTCTAGTTCTTGGCTTCCATAGACACATTCGCATGAAATCAATATTTCTTTCTCTAGCCTGCTTAATGGACGCAAAAATCTGCTCGCTAGACTCAACAGCACAAGGGCCTGCAATGATAATTGGTTTTATTTTCTGTTTTTTCATAAATGATTAAATAAGGTTATTTTGTTCTTGATAATATTCCTCATATCTTCCTTAACTCCTTTTAGTAGTCTATAAGGTGCATATTCTCCGTCATTTATAGAAATATTCTCCTTAAGTTTGTTGATATAAGCCAACCTGATTTCAGTATTCACATTAATTTTGGCAACTCCATTTTGAATACAGTTCAAAATATCAGTGTCAGATAGAAAAGAGCCACCATGCAGGACGAATGGTGTTTCAGGCAACAAGTCATTTAGCTCAGTTAAAATATTGATATCTAGCGGTTGCTGTGTTTTTAGCTTGCCACTTTGATTTCCTATAGAAACCACAAGAGAATCTATTCCTGTTTCTTGCACGAATCTTTTTGCCAATTTAGGATCCGTCTTTCTTAACTCCTCTTGGTATTTTTCTTTGTAGTAACGAAGTGGAACCACTTCGATAGCTCCTTCATGGTAGGCAACATATTGATTGGTTAGTCTTCGAACTGATAAAGTATTCTTAACTATCTCATCATAAGTAGTACTATGAAACTCACTGCTTATTGAGTCATATCCGGCTTCCAGACACCTCTTGATTAGATCAATATCATTACCTCTATCCAAGTGAAGTAAGAAATCTACTTTGTATAATTTGGACAATTCTGTGCAAATCTCTGACACTAATTCAGGTAACAGATACTCTGCCTCTCCTGCTGATGTCTGTATGATTACAGGTGATTTAACTTCTGAAGCAGCTTCAAATACAGCTTGGAGGGCCTCTATAGAAGAAACATTAAAAGCTCCAATCGCTTTTTTTGATTGTTTTGCCAGATTTAGTAAATGTTTTGCCTTGGTTTTCATAATGATTGATCCAACAATAAAAATCTATTAATATCAGCCGACACAGACACTTGGTTTTTATCAAAAGATTCGGCGAAAGGGATTACCTCTTCTTTGCTTGGAATAGCAGAGACATTCCCTAGCTTTGTGCACTGCAAAGCAGCAACAGAATTAGCGAATCCCGCAGATTCTTCCAGGTTCATTCCATGTACCACTCCATAAGCAAATGCCCCTCTATAAATATCACCAGCACCAGTGGTATCTATGGCTTTTATTTTTAAGGCTGGAATCAATTTTGACTCCTTGCCGTTAAAGACAATACTTCCAATTTCTCCAGCGGTAATAATAACGGGCTTGTTACATACCATGTAGAGGTCTCGTAGACATTCAGTTAACCCTTTGTGTCCTCCTATTTGAAGCAATGATTCTATTGAAATAATTGGGTAGTCAGAACGCCTCATCATATCTTTTGTATAATCGGACACTTCTGTTGATGGATCAATGATAATTTTCGCTATGGGATTTTTCTTATTAATTACTTCGTAGAACGCATCTTTTTCGTGACGATCAAGGATAATTAAGTCAAACTGTTGAATAAATTCTGTAGGAATATTCTTTATGGGTGAGTGTTTTATTTTTCCGCGCAGTTTTTCTCGTTGGCCATTCCTACGGTTAACTAGAATCGTATTCACTTTGGTTTTCTCTTCTATATTTGAGACAATCCTGACATTTTCCTGCCTCAACTTCTGTCTAATAATTTGACCCTCCAGATCAACTCCAATACTGGTTAACAATGTACAATCAAGATCCAGCCTTGATAACAAAATCAAGGCGGAAAGAACAGGACCACCAATATCAGTCTGCGTGGTTTTGGAAGCACCAAATAGCTCCAGGTTTTCATTACACCCTGGAACTATATGTATTTTATCTATAACCGATTCGCCGATACCAAGTATTTTCATATATTTAACCATAAAAAAACCTCCCGTTTGGGAGGTTTAGTTGCTGTTTGGCTCTATTTTTTACAGCATCAACTAACTTCCCGTCGGGGGGTAAAATAGAACCAATAATAATTTGCTGAACGATTAATATTCATATTGCTTCTTATATTGTACGTTACTGATCTCCAAAAAGTCAAGCGAAAATCAGCCTAAGACTTCAACTCCAACAGAAATTGCTTAATTTTCTGTTTTGTATCAGATTCGTTTGACTTGTTGATAATGTTAATTATAGCACTGCCAATGACTGCAATGTCCGCATGAGGCTTAAGAGCCTGGATGTGTTGTCTCTTAGAAATACCGAAACCTATGGCAACAGGTACTGAGAAAAAGCTCTTCACTTTTTCAATATAGGTAGTTATATTTTGGTCGAGTTGATCTTTTGCACCAGTTATACCTTGTCGAGCTGTACAATAGACAAAACCACTTGCAACCTCTGCGTTTTTCTTCAAACGATCTTCTGTAGACGCAGGAGAAATAACTTGTATATTATGTAAATCATACTTTCTACAGAAAAATAGAAAGTGTTCTTCACTCTCTTCATCTATTGGCATATCTGGAACGATGAGTCCAGAAGCTCCTGCAGCTTGGGCATTCTTACAAAATTTTTCTACCCCGTATTTAAAAACAGTATTATAATAAGCCATAAATAACAGAGGGGTAGGGATTTGAGATGTCAATTGTCTCATTATTATAAATGCATCTTTCACCTTTGTTCCATTCTCTAGAGATTTCTCACAAGCATGCATAATTGTAGGCCCATCTGCTAAAGGATCAGAGAAGGGGATTTGCAACTCTATAATGTCCACTCCATTCTCAGCCATAGTTTTTGCAATGCTTATTGTTTCTTCTAACGTTGGGTAACCTATCACAACATGAGTCATAAGCCCAACTCTTTCCTCTTTTTTTATCTGTTGTAGTTTTTCTTCAAGTTTTGTCATATACCCTCCTCAACAAGATTTTTCATAAACTCATAAAATTTTTTATCTTTAAATGCTTTTGTAAGAATAAAAATATCCTTGTCTCCACGACCGGAAAGGTTAACGACAATTGTCTTACTTTTTGACAATTTTGGAGCAATTTTTATAGCATGAGCAACCGCATGGGCTGATTCAAGTGCAGGAATGATACCTTCTAACTCCGAGAGCGTTTTTACAGCCTCTAGAGCCTCCTGGTCAGTTATGCTGACGAATTTGACTCGGTTGTTATCATGTAGGAAGCTTAATTCTGGTCCTATACCTGGGTAATCAAGACCTGCTGAGATGCTATGCGTTTTTTGTAACTGTCCATCACTGTCTTGCAAAAAATATGATTTGTATCCTTCAACTACTCCCACACTCCCGCTCGGAAAGCGCACAGCATGCTGTCCAATTTTCTTACCTCTTCCCCCTGCCTCTACGCCAATAAGATGAACTGATGATTCTTTAATAAAATCTGTAAATGCTCCCATTGCATTACTACCACCACCAACACATGCAATAACGTAGTCAGGCAATATGCCTTCAGCTTCTTTTAGTTGTTTCCTGATCTCTTTACCAATAATCGACTGAAAGTCACGATTCATAGTTGGAAAGGGATGTGGACCTACTACAGAACCTAATACATAGTGTGTATCTTTTACATTTTCAATCCAGTCTTTAATTGCTGCATTTACTGCGTCTTTCAGTGTTTTACTACCAAATGGTACTGGAACTACCTTTGCGCCAAGCTGTTCCATAAGAAAAACATTTGGTCTTTGTCTTGCAATGTCAACCTCTCCCATATAAACCGTGCAAGAAAAACCAAATTTCGCTGCAACTGTTGCCGTTGCAACACCATGCTGACCTGCGCCGGTTTCTGCAATAAGACGAGTCTTACCTATTCTTTTTGCTATAAGCGCTTGACCTATACAATGCGTGATTTTGTGCGCACCTGTATGGTTAAGGCCTTCGTTCTTAAGATATATTTTTGCCCCCCCTAACTTCTGAGTAAGATTTTTTGCAAATACTAGAGGAGTGGGCCTTCCGGAGAAGTTCCTTAGTAAATCGGTAAACTCTTTACGAAACTGTTTGTCTTTCTTTGCCACGGCATATGCTTGATCTAGCTCTTCCAACGCTGGAATGAGCATCTCAGGCACATACCTGCCACCATATTTTCCAAAGTGTCCTTTCATATAAGTACTCCTTTCGCATTCATAATAAAATCTTTAATCTTTTGCACATCCTGTGATCCATTTGTCTCGATGCCACCTGCGACATCAACAGCATAGGGTTGGATTTTCTCCACTATAGAAGCTATATTTTGTGGCGTTAAACCTCCTGCAAAAAAAATAGGGTATTTATCGGCAATTGTTTTAGCCACATCATTGCTAACCATTTTTCCTTCACCTTGATGAATCCGATCAAGAAGAAAATAATCCACCGAGTAGTCATAAGTTTCACTAGGAGAATTAATGGCCTTAATCACTCTAGAATCTATTTGTTTAACATATTCTGAATCCTCTTGACCATGAAGTTGTACAAAATCTAAATTAAGTTGTTTTGCTATTTCTCTAACTACTGATACATCTGCATTTTGAAATATACCTACAATTTGTATGTTGTCTCTAATTTTTTTAATAATTTCTAAAGCCTGCTTTGGTTCAATATAACGTCGAGAATTCGGCACGAAATTAAAACCAAGATAATCAGCACCAGAATCTATTGCGGCTTGTGCAGCTTCCAAGGTGCGTATGCCACAAATTTTAACTTTTATATCATCCTTATTAGTTAAACTTTTAATAAAATTATCTATATTTGCTGTTTTCATAAGACTTGTACCGACAAGTACACCTTTTGCACCTGCCTTTTTATATCTTCTTACCTCAGCTGAGGAATTAATACCCGAAAAACCAAGCTTAATATACTTTTCTGGAATTTTCTCAAGTAAAGTACATGCCTTAGATATATCTACAGTAAACGTGCGTAAATCTCGTGCGTTAACGGCAATGAAGGAAGTGTCGGTATCAAGTGCTTTTTCTAAATCTTCTTCATCGTTAATTTCAACTATTGGTTCTATGCCTATTTTCCGAGAGGTTGCTACAAAATCTTTAAGGACATTTTTTTCGACTAATTGCGCAATAAAAAGTATGGCATCAGAACCTATCATTTTAGCTTCATAGATTTGATATGGATCAATCACAAAGTCTTTTTGTAATATTGGAATGTTTACTTTTGCTTTTAGTTCAGAGATAAAAGTTGTGTTTCCTTTAAAGTAATGCTGCTCTGTGATAAATGAGATTGCATCTGCACCAGCTTCTTCATAAGCGATTGCTCTTTGTATAATGTCGCTTTCTGAACCTAAGAAAGCTATTGTAGGAGATGTAAGTTTAATTTCAGCAATTATCGACACGTTGGAGTTATTTGGATGCAATAACTTATCTTTAAATTTACTAACAGATTTAACTGCTTCAGCTTTTCCTTTTAAGGCATCCACAGAAAGCACATTCTTTTGTGCCTCAAGGTCGTTCTGTTTTTTATCAATAATTTTTAATAAGATATTATGCATATTTCTGTGTCTCCTTCACTAAATTCTCTAAAACTAATCCGGCTTTTCCACTATCAATGGATTTTTCTGCGAGCCGTATTCCTTCTTTAATATCCACAACAACATCATCAACATACAGAGCGGCGGCACTATTGAGAATAACGATATCTCTTTTTGAACCTTTTCTCCCTTGTAAAATTTCTTTTATATAACCTGCGTTTTGCTCTACACTGCCACCCATAATTTCTTTTTTAGAGACTTTTTTAAAACCATAGCTTGCCGGATTAACAACTGACTTCTTTATCAATTTATTTTTTACCTCAAATAGAGTACTTGTTGATGAGACACTTATCTCGTCAAAGCCATCATCACTGGTAACAATAAGGAGATGGTCGTAACCTAGATTTTTCCCAACTTCTGCTAGCTTTTCCGCAATTTCAAGACTAGGAACACCAATAAGTTGTTTTTTAACAGATGCCGGATTGGCAAAGGGTCCAAGTAAGTTAAAAACCGTTCTTGTCTTTAGTTCTTTCCTTACTGTCACTAAATTCTTCAACGCTGGATGAAAAAGTGGAGCAAATAAAAAGACCATACCCACTTGGTTAAAAACTTCTTTTGCTTGTTGCGAAGATAGCTGCAGATTAACACCTAGCGCTTCGAGTACATCTGCACTTCCACATTTACTACTTGCCGCACGATTTCCATGTTTTACAACCTTTACGCCTGCACCAGCAACAACGAAAGCAACTGCAGTTGAAATATTAAAAGTTCCACTACTATCACCACCTGTGCCACATACATCTATGGCATATTTTGCGTTAACTCTGATCATATTCTCTCTCATTGCTTTAATTAACCCAACAATTTCCTCGGGAGTTTCCCCCTTCATGCGAAGGGCTATAAGAATAGCTCCTATCTGTGAAGGAGTTATTACCCTTTTCATAACTTCGAGGAGAAACAGTCTAGCCTCTTCGGCTGTTAAATCTTGTTTATTTATTAATTGATTTAATAAGTTTGTAGTATCCATAATTACCTCTCTGCTAACAAGAAATTTGCCAATAATAATTTTCCGCCATCAGTAGCAAAAGACTCCGGATGAAACTGTATTCCTTCTATTGGAAAGGTCGCATGTCTCAAGCCCATTATCTCTCCTGTATCGAGCGATTCGGCAGTAATTCTTAGGCATTCTGGAAGTGTTGCTTTCTCTGCAATAAGAGAGTGATACCGCATAACTTCTAATCTCTGTGGTAAACCTTTAAATACACCTTTTCCGTCATGCTTTATCGTGCTCGTTTTTCCATGCATCGGTTTTTTTGCACGGACAACCTTACCGCCAAAATAATAGGCCATACCTTGCATTCCTAAACACACTCCAAGAACTGGAATAGTTTTACCTATTTCGGTTAGAATATCTGCACAAACGCCAAAATAGGCTGGATCACTTGGATCCCCTGGACCAGGGGAAATGATTATCTTATCGTATTTCCTCTTCTTAATTTGATCTATTGTGATAGCATCATTTCGTGCCACGTCTAAAACAAACTTCTTATTCCTATCAATAAAAATCTCACCGACATACTGATAGAGATTGAATGTAAATGAATCGTAGTTATCTATTATTAGGATTTTCATACTTCTAAGACCTTTCTCATTGCTGCTAACTTTCTTTGGATTTCGTCATATTCTTTTTCAGGTACAGAGTCATACACAATACCCCCACTTGTTTGAGCATATGCATTCCGATCTGAGATAAATAATGAACGCAGAGCAAGTGCGAAGGTGCAATCTCCGTTAAAGCCAAAGTGCCCAACTCCCCCTCCATATGGGCCTCGAGCTTCGGGTTCGTTGGAATCAATAATTTTAATTGTCTCTACTTTGGGAGTGCCGCATACAGTTCCCATAGGAAAATTACTTGCGAGTCCAGAAAACATATCTTCGTCTGGACGAATCAATCCAACGATCTCACTGGAAATGTGTTGAACATGACTAAATTTTTTAACAGTCATTAAATCTCTAATCCTGACTGTGCCAAATTTTGCAACTCTTCCTATATCGTTTCTATGCAAATCAACCAACATATTATGCTCAGCTCTCTCTTTCGGATCATTTAGCAAAGTTCTAGCAAGCTGCTGATCCTCGTTTTCATCTACACCCCTTCGGATTGTTCCAGCCAAGGGCCTTGTTATCATTTCTGCATTTCTGAGTGAAAAAAGTAATTCGGGACTAGCTCCAATAATTTTTTTATTGCCAAATTTAATGTAGTACATAAAAGGGGAAGGATTAACCGCTCTTAACTTTTCATATATCTTTAAAGTATCTCCGGTAATGCTATATTCTGTTTTAAATCCCACCTCACATTGAAAAGTATTACCTGCCCTGATATGCTCTTTAACCTCTTCAACAATTTCTGCATGCTCGTTTTTGGTTAAGCCATCTTTAATAAACTTTACTTTTAATGCTTCCGTTTTTTTTGGCTTTGTTAGCACGATTTTTTCTAAAATATCCCTTCTATCGGTATCATAATAGAAGTAGAAAAGTTCATTGGTGAGTTTGTCGAATATTAACCCATCGGTATACACGCCAAACATAAATTGATCAAAAAGACCATGTACTTTAATATGAAGTTTAGGTTCAAAATAATTTACTGCTTCATAACTTAGATAACCTATCAGGCCTCCCGCATAGTTTCTTGCAATGGTCGGAGCAGGCATAATTTCCCGCAAGGATAAATATGGATTACTGACTGAATAACTTTTGCCATCAAATATTAAATTATTTTCTCTTGCAGAAATCACATGAGATGGATCGAAACCAATAATTGAATATCTGGAGAATTTTCCTTCTTCCCCTAACGATTCAAAAATAAAGCATGTATTAAATTGCTGTTCTATTTTTTTAAACAACGCATAGAAATCCACATCTTTTGCAAACTTAATGTATGTAGGTTTTTGCGATAATTTAATTTTTGGTAAGTTTTTCATACAATAATTTTCTTTATTTGAAATAATCGAGCTTCATAGCTTTCTTGACCTCTAGGAGTGTTTTCTTTGCTTCCATTCGAGCTTTTTTCGTTCCTTCCTTCAATATTTTCCCCACAACTTCTGGTTGTTGTTCATAAATTGCCCGTCGTTTCCGAATCGGATTTAAGAAACGATTTAATATATTCGCTAAATATTGTTTTACTTCAATATCTCCAACTTTTCCCTTTTGATAACGTTCTTTATAATCATTAATTTGCACTTGATCTTCTTTACTACCAAAAGCATCTAAATAAATGAAAAGCGGGTTACCCTCCACATTCCCTGGATCGGTAAAGTGCAATCTGGAAGGGTCGGTATACATATTCATCACTTTTTGTTCAACTACGTCTTTGGGATCCGCCAGAAAAATAGCATTATTTAGAGACTTACTCATTTTTGCCTGACCGTCAGTTCCTACTAGCCTGGCTACTTCTCCGAATTTTCCTTCTGGTTCGTCAAAAACATGTCCGTATAAAGAATTAAATCTACGAGCAATTTCGCGTGTTTGCTCGATCATAGGACTTTGATCGTTCCCGACTGGCACAAGATCAGCTTTTAAAAAAAGAATGTCGGCAGCTTGGGAGATCGGGTAGGAGAGAAATCCTACTGGTATCTCATTTCCAAATCCTTTTTGTTGCATTTCATCCTTAACCGTAGGGTTACGCTGTAATCTAGCTAAAGTTACAAGATTCATAAAATACACAGTAAGCTCAGCAATTTCCGGAATTTGTGATTGAATAAAGAAAGTAACTTTATTAGGGTCTAATCCAACCGCCAAATTGTCCATGGTGACCTCAAGTACGTTATCGCGTACTTTTTGTGGATTATCAAAGTTGTCGGTTAATGCCTGAACATCAGCAGACATGATAAATGTTTCATACTCATTTTGTAGTTCCACCCTATTTTTTAGTGATCCTACATAATGACCCAAGTGTAATTTGCCAGTTGGCCTATCACTGGTTAGTATCCTTTTTTGTTTTTTCATAATATTTTTCATTCTAGTAACAAAAAACCCTCCTAAATGGAGGGTTGTAGACAATATTTTTTTCTACGCTAAAAGCCCTCCTCAACGATAAGGTTTTGCCACCAATTGATTTGCTTTTTATTTAAACTCTTCATATCTTTAAAAACCTCCCTTGCTTTAGTTCTTTTGAGCCTCTCGTAACTGTGGTTATGCCAACTTTTAGTTTCTCGGCTATGTCTCGTTGGGACATGCCAGCTTTAAGGAGTTTGACAATCTGAAGCCTACGAGCTATCTCCTCAAGCTCACCCACAGTAAGGAGACCTTTTAATAGGTCTAACATATCTTCTTGATTTTGAACCTGAAGCATGACTGCAATCAGGTCTTTGATGTCGTTGTTTTTCATAAACATAGTATCATTGTACTATTACACTAGGACATTATAACAGTGTATTCCGTCAAATGCAAGGATATGTAGGGTATAAAAGTCGTGAAACTGACCTATCTAACAAGCTAAACGATAAGTCTGCCGAACTCGACAAAGCCAACCAAGAGATTAGCAATCGCGTAGAACAAGTTGGCAGACTCGAAAAGGATTTGCTAGAGAAGGAAAAGTACTACAAAGCCCTGATTGACGCATTAAATAAGCAGCTCAAAAATGGCTCAGATGCCCTCCCCTTGGCTCAGGCTCGTATCGGGGTGCTGGAGGACGACCTAGATGAGGCTAATAAAGCCAAGGGCAGAGCTCTCAACGATGCACAGCAATACAAAGGCCAATTTGAGGCGTGCCAAAAGGGTACTCTGGTTCCGACTCCTCAATTGATTTTCTCTCTGGTTGTTCAGTATTTCAGTAATAAATTACCCAAAGGAGGTGAAAAATTATGATAGTTACCAGCCCAAAATATCAGCTGACAATTGACGACTTTAAGAAACTTGGTACAGGTTTAGGAATTGCACTACTCGGAGCAGCGTTAACGTATTTGACGGAACAGATTCCTAATATCGAGTTCGGTCAATGGACTCCGATTGTTGTAGCTTTCTGGTCAGTTGTTGTCAACACAGTTAGAAAATGGCTAACAGCAGGTGAATATATTGAGAACTAATTTTCTATGAGCAATAAACCAGTTGATACCGTCAGTATGCTCGAGCGCGTTGCCAAACTCGAAGAACGAGTTGGTGGTGGGTTTGGCTTTGTGAATAAAGAGTTAAAGGAAATAAAAGAAAACCACTTACACCAATTACAAACAGATGTTACTGACTTGAAAATAAAGGTGAGTACTCTGGCGGTGAAAGTTAGTGTTACAGCTTCAATTGCGATGATTGTCGTGGACTTAGTTTTTCGGTTTTTATTTCGATAAGACTATTTGTCTTTTTTCTCTTTTTTGGCAGGATCAGATTTCTGTTTATTGTTGAAGACGAGATTGTTTAAATCATCGGTAAAACCCTTGAAAGAGTTGGCATTCAGAACATGGAAGTAACCGGAGTCAGGATTGCCGGTAAAGATTAAGGTATCACCAGAATTAATGTTTTGTGCTTTACGCAATTTAGCAGGTATGACAATTTGACCGCGCGAGCTTACAGGTGCGGTCCCAAAGACTGTCATTTTAGATTGTGGCTTCTTCGAGCTTTTATCTTTCATAGTTATTCGAAAAGGCAGGCTCCTTAAAAAGGAAAAATACTCCTACAATTAAGAATAATCTTTAATGTAGGTTACAGGTATTATACAATACATCTAACTCGAGATCAGTGCAACAACAGAAAGTAACAGAAACAACCTTGTGTCCACAGGGGTTAATGAAGTAAAATAGGGACGTGTCATTGATAAACGGCTGCGAAAGATTCAATGCCAACATGTTCTTTAAGAAGATTAAGCTGGAGTTCCAAACTAGGCTCGACAAGAGGTCTTAGGTTCGAGCAAAGTACGGTCACCAGCTCCAAAAAAAGCACAGTTCTGAAAACTCTTCCTGTTTTTGAATGAATTTTTTGTTGACATTCGGGTATATTTTGGTTTATTATTAATGCATGAATAGATTAAAAGATGTTTTAATTTTCAATGGTAATCAAGTTCGTCGGCACTGGAACCCAGATAAAGAATTGTGGTATTTCTCTGTGGTTGATGTTATGGCCATTTTGACTAATAGTAACAGTCCGAGAAAATACTGGAATAAATTAGCTGAAAGATTAAGAAAAGAAGGTAGTGAGTCGGTGACAAAATGTCACCAACTGAAAATGCAAGCTTCAGATGGAAAGTATTATCAAACTGATACAGCAGACACTGAAACAATGTTGCGTATTATTCAATCTATTCCTTCTCCAAATGCGGAACTATTTAAATTATGGCTTGCGCGTGTTGGGTATGAACGACTTGAAGAAACAGCTGATCCGGAACTTGCTATTAACCGGGCACTAAAAACATATTTACAAAAGGGCTACAGCAAAGAATGGATTAATCAGCGTTTAAAAAGTATTGAAATCCGCAAAGAGCTAACTGATGAGTGGGAGAATCGAGGTGTTAAAGAAGGATTGGAATTTGCAATTTTAACTAATGAGATAACGCAAGCCTGGGCGGGATTAACGACTAAACAATATAAAAGTCTCAAAGGTTAAAAGATATATGATTTTAAAATCCCACCCTGTTTTAAGGAAAATATTTGGAGCAAGCTTAATTATTTTGGGAGTAATGGGTTTAATAATGCCAATTTTGCCAGGTTGGATTTTTATTTTTTTTGGTCTTGAAATGTTAGGATTGAAATTACTTCTTAGTGAAAATTTTCAGTTATTACGCAAAAAATTTAAAAAACCAAAAATATTTTAAATATTCTTTAATTCAACAATTTGAGTATCGTTCAATTCTGCAAAGTTTCCATCTTCAATCATTTCTAAATCAAGGGGACCCATTGCAATTCTGACAAGTCTAATTGTGTCATAGCCTACTCTTTCGAGCATTCTTCTAATCTGCCTGTTTCTGCCTTCAGATATTGTAATTTCGAGAGTTGTTTCTCCTTCATCCTTAAGAATTACGTCAACTTGCGCTCTTTTTGTAAAACCATCTTTAAGTTTAACTCCATTTCTCAAATGATTAAGGGCTTTAAAAGTTGGTGTACCTTTGACAACGACGTGATAAGTCTTTTTAACTTTGTAACTTGGATGTGTGAGTTTTTGAGCAAGCTCTCCATCATTGGTTAGTAACAATAATCCTTCACTTTCAACATCCAATCTTCCTACTGGATAAAGTCTTTCCTTTATTTCTTTGGGAATTAAGTTCAACACGGTTTTTCTTTTCAGTTCATCGCTAGTAGTTGAAACGTAACCAACAGGTTTGTTTAACAGGAAATATCTAAATTTTTCTTGAGATGCAATTGTTCTGCCATTTACAACAACCACATCTTTTGAAGCATCAATTCTTTGTCCGATATGTGCTGGTCTATCGTTAACAAAAACTTTTTTATCTTCAATTAATTTTTCACTTGCTCGTCTTGAAGCGATTCCAGCACGAGACATAAATGCTTGTAGTTTTATAGATTTATCATTCATTTAATTTATTTTTTCTGAGCTATAATAATTGTTTATGAAGATTCTAATTTTTTCAGATTCTCATTTAACTCACAAATTTGATCGAGAGTTATTTGATTATATCTCAAACCTGATAAAAGATGTTGATCAAGTCATTATCAACGGTGATTTTTGGGATGGGTATTTAACAACTTATAGAAGATTTATAAAATCACCTTGGAAGCAATTGTTCCCATTATTAAAAACCAAGAATACTGTCTATATTTATGGCAATCATGATCGAAAAAAGTTTATGCATGGGAAGCACGATCTTTTTTCAGTTGAACAGGCAGAGTATTACGAATTTAAATCTGGAAGTAGAGATTTTTATGTTACACATGGACATTTAATTTATCCTACCTATGATAATATTTTCTTTTTTAGATCTCCACTTTTTGTTAGATTTTTATATAAGATTTTTGTTTTTTTAACTAATCAAATTACAGTTTTTACAAAAATGTTTAAAAAAGCTGAGTACAAAAAAAATATAAAAAAGTTGGCTGCCTTAAAAAATTATTCAGATAAAGACAAAAAGGATGGGCAATATTTTATTTTTGGTCATAGCCACATACCAGTATTAGATTTATTAGAAAGTTTTATAAGTTTGGGTTCTTTACAAAAAACAACAAAAAGCTATTGTTTAATTGAAGATGGGAATATAATTTTAAAGTAAGAATAATTTATTATGAAAAACTGGAAAAAAATTAGAGAAAATATAGATCAAAAAAATTATCTTGATAAATTTTTGGTTCGTGAAAAAGTAATTAATGCAATCAGATTATTTTTTAAAAACCAAGGTTTTCATGAGGTTGAAACTCCAGTTTTAGTTCAGAGTCCAGGAACAGAGCCATATTTGGAAGTTTTTGAGACTGAACTTGTTACTCAAAGTTATGAGAAGGAGGTGAATCGCGAAGCGAGAGAGGCTGGCCTGGGCCATAAAAAAGCATATTTATTAACAAGTCCAGAGCTCTTTATGAAAAAATTATTATCAGCTGGATTGGGAAATATTTTTCAAATCTGTAAGAGTTTTAGAAATGGTGAAGGTATCAGTTCTTTTCATAATCCAGAATTTACAATTCTAGAATGGTATCGAGTTGAAGCAGATTATTTAGACGTAATGAAAGATTGCGAGAATTTATTTTTATTTATTTTGAATGAATTAGGTTCAAATGGGGATGGGAAAAATATTTTAATGTATCAAGGAGTTGAGTACGATTTAACAGCGCCTTGGGAGAGAATTTCGGTAAGCGAAGCCTTCAAAAAATATTCAGGAATTTCAACAGAAGAAATGCTTGATTCACAAAAGCTTGTACAAATTGCAAAAGAAAAAGGTTATGAAGTTGACAATCAAACAACGTGGGAGCAAGCCTACAATCAGATTTTGCTTAATGAAATAGAACCACATTTGGGTCAAGAAAAATCTGAAAGTGGAAAAACTAAACCCACAATTTTATACGATTACCCTGCTTCTCAAGCTGCGCTCTCAAAAAAGAAAGATAGCGACCCAAGATTTGCAGAAAGATTCGAATTTTATATTGGTGGAATTGAGTTGGGTAACGCCTTTTCAGAATTAACTGATGCAGGAGAACAACAAGCTAGAATGGTTGAAGATTTGAAGTTAAGAAAAGATTTTGGAAAAGTTGAATATAAAATGGATAAAGATTTTATTGAAGCTTTGGAGTTTGGTATGCCTCGGACGGGAGGAATCGCTGTGGGAGTTGATCGTTTAGTAATGTTATTTGCAGACCAAGATTCAATAAAAAACACTTTATTTTTTCCAATTGATGACATTTTTGATTATTAAAATTAAGTGATATAATTCCATCTATGATTATTAAAGCAGGCAGTATCAGAAAAGGAATGTATATTCTTTTTAAGAATGAGCCAGCGCTAGTCACCAAAACAGATTTTATGAGTCCTGGAAAAGGGTCTGCGTTTATGCGTGCTAAATTTAAAAATCTAAAGACTGGAAAGGTTCAAGAATTCACCCATAAGTCAACTGAATCCGTCGAAGAAATTGAAATTTCATCGGTTCAAATGCAATATTTGTATTTAGATGGAACCGATTTAGTGTTTATGAATCCTGAAACATATGATCAGGTTGAGGTTCCTCAAAGCTTGATTGGAGATAAGGTTCAATTATTGATTCCTGAATCAAAAGTTTACATCATGACTTATGATGATAAACCAATCGGCGTAAGTTTTCCTCAAAAAATTAATCTTAAAGTCATATATGCCGAAGAAGCTGTTGCAGGAAACACTATGGGTACCGCTAAAAAAGAAATTAAATTAGAAACTGGATTGGTTGTTTTAGCTCCAATTTTTATTAAAGAAGGCGAAACTGTTGTGATCGATACCGAAACTTTATCGTTTGTTTCTAGAGCTTAAAGTTCTGAAAGTTTAGTATTTTTTTAAATACTTAGTTTTTGCTGCATTACTTAACCCAAAATATTTCTACAAATAAAAAATAAAAACTGAATAAACTGCAAAAATAGTGATAAGCAAAACACTAATATCTTTTGAAACTGTTTCGCCATTACGTTTTTTTACAAGTAAATAAAAGACAAGAGTCGATAATAATAAAAAGAAAATTTCTTTTATTGAAATAAATTTTTTAATTTGAATTCCCATAGTTGAAATAAAAATAATTGCTGGAAAAAATGTTAAATTAAAAATATTACTGCCAATTAATGTTCCCAAAACAACTTTGCTATCCTTTTTATTTGAAGCAATTATCGACATCAATAATTCTGGCAAAGATGTAGCAATTGCAGTCAAAGTTAGCCCCAAAACTGTAGTTGATAAATTTAAAAGATGTGACAAATCTGTTACAGAGTTCACTGTGATATTACCTCCAACACTTAATCCAGCTATACTTCCCAAAAATAATATGATGTAAACTATTTTTGGAAACTTTGGTTTTTTGTTACTTAATTTAGCAATTAGTTTTAATAATTTTTTATCTTCGTGTAGTCTTCCATTGAGAGCAAGAATATATTCATAGACAAAGGAAACAAAAACTGCAGCAGATAACAGAATAACTTTATAAATTGTCGATACCGAAGAAAGTGTGAGTACTGAAAATAGCACTGTGATGAGTAATAAAAGAAAAGCATTTTTGGGAGTTTTTGTAGTGCCAATTCTAACGTTTCCAAACAGAGTGGCGGCTCCTAAAATTATTGTGATATTGGCAATACTGCTTCCGACCACATTTCCCATGGCTAGACCCGGGTCTCCATGACCAAGCGCTGCAATTGTGACCGTGAGTTCCGGCAAGTTTGTGCCTAAAGCAACAATTACTAGAGAAATGAATAAAGGTGAGAATTTCCACTTAGCAGAAAGCTCAGTGACGAGGTCAAGAAAAATTTTTGCTGAAACTAGCATTACCACTAATCCAGCACTAAAGCTAAAAATTGCAGGCAACATAGATAGTGTCTAGTATAACAAATTATTTTAAACCTTGCCGTTCGTTAAAATTCGTTCAATTTCCATCAAGCGGTTGTATTTGCTAACTCTTTCTCCCCTAGTTGGACCAACTTTAATAAAGCGAGAGCCAACAGCAACTGCTAGGTCGACCATGGCTGTGTTGTTTGTTTCTCCCCCACCTCGATGCGAGACTACTGTCATCATGTTGTTTTTCTTTGCCAACATACAGCAGTCGACTGTTTCAGATAATGAACCGATTTGATTTAATTTAATTAAAATTGCAGAAATCGCATCAAGGTCGATGGCTTTTTGAAGGCGTTCAATATTAGTTACTGTCAAATCATCGCCGATATTTTCAATGTTGTGTTCTTTGGCAACAGCGGTCATCGCTGGCCAGTTTTCCCAGTCGTCTTCATCAAGCATATCTTCAATTGTCACGATTGGATATTTTTCCAGCCAATTTTTGTAGTACTGAATTAATTCTTGTGAAGTTAGTGATTTATTTTCAATCGCTAAATTATATTTTCCATCTTGATAGAATTCACTAGCTGCGGCGTCAATTGAAATTGCTAGGTCTGTGCCAGGATTGTAGCCAGCTTTTTTAATCGCTTCAACTATGTAATTAAGCGGAGCTTCATTCGAAGGCAAACCGTTTGGTGCGAATGCCCCTTCATTTCCAACGTTAGTTGAAAAATTGTTTTCTTTTAAAATGGATTTAAGAGCGTGATAGCTTTCAATTGCTTTGCGAACTTTTTCTTTTACAGATTCAGTTCCAATTGCAGTGATACAAAATTCTTGAAGGTCTGTTGTTTCATCTGCGTGTTTACCACCTTCTATGACGACCACCATTGGGCTAGGAAGATTTAGCGGATCGTAGTTAGAACCAGAACTAGAGTCAAAATTAGAGCCAGAATTAGGGTTGTTAGAAAAATCTAGGCCGGTCTGAAAAGTTTCTGCAATATGTTTAAAAAGTGGAACTTTTTTTTCATTTGCGGCTGCGTAAGCAACTGCCAACGAAACCGCAAGAATTGCGTTGCCACCAAGCCTTGCTTTATTTGGGGTTCTGTCTAGAGCAATCATCAATTCATCGATTGAACGTTGGTTGTTAGCGTTCATGCCAATTAATTTTGGTGCTATTTCATTGATAATGTTATTTATTGCTACTAGAACTCCGTTGCCGTTATATCTCGAATTATCACCATCATTAAGGACGGTTGCTTCATGTGATCCTGCAGAAGCGCCATATGGAACTGATGCTCTACCTATAGTTCCAGATTCGAGTTCAACTTCAACTTCGACAGTTGGATATCCTCCAGAAGCTAAAATTTCATGAGCGGTAATTTTTTTGATGTGCATTAATTTTTTTCCTATCTAGTACCAGCATAGGATAAATTATTTTTTACTTCAAGTGACAATCTTAGTTTGGCTGGCTTACGAGTATAGGGTACAATAAGATGTTAATAAAATAAAGTTAAGGGAAAAATATATGATAAGCAAAGAATCTGAAGCAGCTGAATATCCAGTAGTTAGAGACGAAGACTTACCATCCGCAACAACTTTACAAGAAGAAGCACTGCGAGAAAAAGAAAAACAAGCGGAAGCGGAAGCACTCGTTCAGGAATAGATTCTAGATAAATTCTTAGTCACGGAATCATTTTTTTGATGTAGATTCTAATGATTTAAATGAGGATTAGTTTTTCCCTTTTAGAATTTGTTTAGTTTTAAAGTTTATTTTCAAGGTTTTTTTGATGTGCTTGTTATTTACTTTTAAGGTATTTTTAAATATATAAATACTTGTTCCTATTGATAAAACAAAACTAACGCATGTTATGAATTGTGGCCAATAGAATATAATAATTGAATATTCTCCAGCAGGAACTTTCCAACTATTTGCCCAATTATTTAGTTGATAATGGGAAAGTTTTGTGTATGATCTAAAATTTAACTCAGATTTTTCTAAAGGATGAGCCAGCGCTATCCAATTATTATCAAATGATTGTAGCAAGCCAAAATAACCATCTTCATCATAAGAAGTTTCTATTTTATATAGCACCGGAGAAATATGTTTAGAGCTTAATACTTTAAGATTATTGTTTTGGCCTTCACTAGTTTTGATGTCAAAATTATTTGGAAGTAATTCTATTTGAGATATTATGTCTAAAGGAATCGGATAAATAGTAGTTGAATTTAATATTGATTCACTATCGTTATATCTAAAAGAATTTAATTTAAAGTTAACTGAATATCCATTTCCATTGATATTTTTTTGAGGCAATAGCGTAAAGCATTGTGAAAACTTTCCTTCATTCAACACGGCTTCAAAATCTATTTGGTCGGTTATCCAGTTGTGGATAAAGAATTCTAGATTTTTTCCAGTTATGTTTTCGCCTTCGAAGTTTAATAAATAACCAGTATTATGATTTAAATAGCCAACACCGTAAAAATCACAAATAGCTCCTTTATCAAAGGCACTAAAGTCTACAGAATTATTGATAGTATTTTTTTCAATAATTCCCTGTTGATTGACGCCGCAATTTAAAGTTAGCGTTGATTCAGATAGATTGAGTTGATAACTTTTTGGTAAAATTGAAACTACTAAGCCAGTATTTGCGTCTACTTTATAAATATTGCTTTCAATTTCAGTGATATTTTTGTTAAGTTGATTAGATATTGAAACTGATTCCAATAACTTTGGTGTATACAAAAAGTCATCTGTTTGATTCTCATTAACGCCTAATAGTTCAAATAAGATATCATCACTTGTCTTTAGGTTTACATAATCAATCGTTTCAGGAAATTCTTTGGGAATAGAAAATTGCTTATTACTAATAGTAACTAAATAGTTCGTGAACTCATTTTCATTACTTCTTACTATACTAAGTAATACCGGATTAAATAATTGTTTATCATTTGTTAAAATTTGATATGGGTAATAAATTTCAATTCTTAAGACTTTATTATCATTGGAAATTTTTACTGGATAATCATAGTTTTCGAGTTGAACTAAACTTGGAAGTTTTACAGAAAAATCAGTCGACTCAATATTATATAATTTTGGCTTTAAATTTAAAATATTTTGAAGATCATTCTTACTAATATTTTTTTCAATATTTCTTTCTGAAAATAGATATTGAAAAGGATAGACAGCTGATTTTTCTTTATTTAAGTAGTGACCTTTGGAAGAAAAAATAGAATCATTTCTACAGTAGGTACAGGTATTATCTATAAATGATATTTTATTTGGAGTAAAAATGAAATTATCATTAGCGACTTGGGTATTGTGATAAATTTTAATATTTTCTATTTCTTTTTCTAAAATTAAAACTTCTGAATTGTTAATCACATTGTAAGTTGATGCTAAATCAATCTTTTTATCTTTTTTAATAATGCTTTCATCAATTACAATCCAATTAATTTGATATTTATTCAAAGTATCATCAAACGCAATTGCGTCGTTGGAGATTAGAGCTTGATCTAATTCTAAATAATAGGATTCATTTTTTTCAGACCAAGGTAGGAAAGCCCCATCCATTGTTGCTTGTGGTAACATTTGCCAGACAAATCCAGATCCTTTAAAGCCCCAGTCATTAAAAGTCCAACCCCAAAAATCTGCCTGAGGTAGAACTTGAATTTTTTCTGCCGTTGGTTTACTTTCAAAAAATTCTTGAAGCTGAAAATACTTTTCTGGAATTGCAAGCATTAAATATTGTGAAAAAAAGTTGCTTTGGAAACTTGGCTTAGCAATATAGATCATCATTCCTGCCATCAATAAAAATAAATTATTTGAAGTTAGCTGAGATTTAAACTTTGAAAAAATTATTTTCAATCCGAAAGCAAATAAAATACTGTAGTTAAACATATAAAGGATGGAAAATTTAGTGAATATAAAGCGATAAGCGTTTGCAAAAACGGGTATGTATGTGTTGATAAGCTCAAGAACCTTTGATAAAAATGGAATGCTATTTCCTAGTAATAGAAAAGAGAAAAGGTAAAGTGTTATAAAAGGGTATAAAGTTTTTTTGCGCTCGTAGATAATGTATAAAAGGCCAACTAAAGTTACTAACCAAATGCTCCAACTAAATATTCTCACTATTGGTTGTTGAGTATGAGTAATCCAAGGTTGTAATAATGGTTTGGCATCTTCTTCATATAGACTTAAGTACATTCCCTTGCCCATCACAACTGATTCAAGATCTCCATATTCTTGATTTTTTAATCTAATTGCTTCATTAGACATAACGTTAATTGTGGCGTTTGAGATAGTATTCAAACTTTTCGATAAATTAAAACTGTAGGGAATTATCCAGAAAGCATTACTTAAAAATAATAATAGACTTGCGATAGTCACAGTCTTTAAAAATTTTTTAGTTTTTTGAAATTGAAATAAAATTATTGTTAAAAATAAGATCGCGTAAACTCCAAAAATTGTTGGCACATATCCTTGCGGCGATGTTAGAAATGAAATGAGAAAGAAGTTAAATGCGTTTTTGAAGTTTTGTTTCTTGAGAAAATTAAGTAGTGTTAAGGTTAGCCATGGTAAAGCAGCAAAGTGAACCGAGAAAACTTCTAAGGGTAAGTGAAACATTTGTAGCGTAGATAAATTCAGAAGAAAAAATAAACTTCCCAAGGCAGAAACTATGTTATCATTCGTGAATTTTTTGATTAAAAAATAGCTACCCACTCCACCAAAAAAATACATAAGCAAATGATATACAAATCTCAATGAGTTACTTGGAAAAATAAAAGAGAGCACAAAAATAGTTAGTGTGTGAATTACATTGGCAATGTGTGACATGCCATCAGGCAATCCTAAGCCACGGTCTTCTTGCCAAATGCCAAAAATATTTCGCTCAAAATTTTCAGTAAAATTAAAGTTTGGTGTGTAGCTGTCCCAACCAATGAGCCACTTATTTATTTGATAGTTGGTTAATCCAATACAGATTGTAACTAAAAGAATAAGAAAGACAGGCCAATATTTATTGAAGACTAACTTTCCTTTTTTTAGTAAGTTTTTCATCTATATTATTCTATACTAATTAATTATTTAATGATGACGATTCTCTTAACAGAATAGTATAAATATTTTAATAAAGATTCAGGAAGAAATAGCACAACAAGACTTTGTACTATCATTGCGACAAATGGTATTGCAGAAAATTTGTAGTTTAAATTAAACAAAGCTTCAATACGAATTTTAAGTATTGTCCAATAAGATTGCTTAAGTTTTTTAAGAGAATTATTGTTTCCGTGAATACGGTAAAATAATAGATAATCTGGTAAATTCGCAAATTCACCATATTTCAAGAACTTAAATAGATTAAAGTAGTCGGCATGAATTCCATACTTATCCTGATAAAGATATCCTTTATAAGGTATAAGTTTGGCTCTGATCATAATAGAAGGATGAACCATTGGATGAACCAGTCCATAACTACTATAGATTTTCTCGTGAGTAGTTGGGAAGTTTTTTTCACCAACAATTTGGCCTTTTTCATTAATAATTTTAGCCTGTGTTCCAAGAACGATGACTTTAGGATTCTTCTCTAGGAATTTAACTTGTTTTTGAAGTCTATTGGAATGTGCAATATCATCACAGTCCATAATAGCCAGATATTTTCCTTTGGCTAAGTTAAAGGCTGCGTTAGTAGCTTGAGCTACACCTTGATTTTGTTCTAAGGTGACAACTTGAATTTTTTTAGGATATTTGCGTGAATATTGTTTTAATATTTTGGCGGTATTATCCTTTGAAGCATCATCAGCGATGATTAATTCAAACTGGCGATAGGTTTGATTAAGAATACTTTCAATAGCTTCTTCAATAAACTTACTACCGTTATATACGGGCATAAGCACAGAAACTAATGGTTTCTTTGTGTTCTTTTTCATATTTAATTTAGATTCCTTCTGACTTTACACACAAATCGAAATTTATGTGCAAAGTAGAAGGGGCGCGATTTGCATCGCGCCCCTCCAAGGTAAAACAGGGTAAAACTTGTTTAGCGGGAAATGCTGAACGGAACATTCGCGTGAGTCTCGCCTTCGTTGAAGGAAAGATCAAAATGCGAGATGAACCAGCCAGCGAGATCGCCGGTCTCCGCATCGGGCGCTTCTTTCGAGACTGTGACGATGGAGTTGAAGGGATGATCAACATCGCCTTCATACTGGATGGTGAGGACCATAATCTCATCGATCGATGGCCCAACGCCTTCAAGATCGCGGCTGGGCTGAATGAAGCCCTGCAGATGGCCGAGTGTAATCGCCCACGCGGTAAGTTCTCGGGGGGTACCCAAGAACCCGCGGCAGGCGATTGTTTCTGCGTCTGTCACATTCAGACTCCAAACAGTGCCCCCAGCGGGGACAATCACTGTCAGGCGCTCGAATCCGCCATAGCCAGCGCCTGCGAACGAGATGTCGCAGATTCGGCCGTGATCGCCAGCCGTGAGTGGCGTGCGATCATAAACCGCGCCCGCAACGTTGGGGTAGACGAACTCGAGCGAGCCGTCTACACCGTTCCAAGTCGTGGAAACGGTATTCGCATAAGGTGCCTGAGCTTGATCAGCCAAGGGCAACTCAGCGGGTGCAGCGGGCATTTCGACGGAAGCAGCGACAATTTCTTGTGCATTACCGCCTGGGTTCGCAAACGAAGTGCAACACTTTCATGCGGTAGAATACCGCTTAGAAAGGAAAGCATGAGCTACACACAACTAAAAGAATCAGAACGTGTGG
>Ga0210053_1000101_pt1 | contig 88357 bp, 69 predicted proteins | sample CryGeymeta201512_FD_185467 | JGI IMG/M metagenome (GOLD analysis project Ga0210053, IMG submission 185467) | Groundwater microbial communities from Crystal Geyser aquifers in Utah, USA - Crystal Geyser metaG 2015-12 (SPAdes) (version 2) | ecosystem: Environmental > Aquatic > Deep subsurface >... | reverse complement strand
CAACCATAGTTGATTTGTTTTCTGTTGAACCCGCCAAAGAACGTACCAATATTTACATTAAAATGGATGAAACCGGTAAAGTAAACGGATTAAAAAGGAGCACGTATTCTAATAATTACGCTTTAGATTATCGTAAAAATAAGGCCTTTTTAAACGAAAGTGATTTGATTCCGATAATCGAAAAAAGTAATAAAAATATTGAAATTTCTGAATTTAAAATCCAGTATAAAGATGACCTCTATAAGCCCATTGTGGAATCATTTAAATTTGAGGCAGACAATATGTGTGATGTCATTGCTGATAAAATTTATTTTTCTCCTTTGTTTATTTTAGCCGAAAACACAAATCCCTTTACACTTGATAAGCGATTGTATCCCATTGATTTTGGGACAGCTTTTGAAAAAAGTTATTTTGTTACAATTGAAATTCCAACTGGTTTTGCCATTACAACCTTACCCCAAAATATAGCCATAGGGCTTCCCGAAAACATGGGCTACTTTAAATTTGAAGTTTCAAAGAGTGGTGCTAATAAAATTGATGTTACTTCATTAATAAAAATCAATACACCAGTTATTTCGGCAACCGAATATGATGTGCTAAAGCTTTTTTATAAACAACTTATAGATAAACAAATAGAAAAAGTAGAGCTTACCAAACTATAAAACAAGGTTTTAAATTTGAATAGATTACTTATGTGGTCGCCTTTATTTTTTATAAGGATACAAATAAAAAAAGCCAGCCCTTTTGAAAAATTCAAAAGGGCTGGCTTTTTAGAGCGCGCTTAAAATTTTAATTGCATTTACAATCATCGCTACCACAACCGGTTTTCTTTTTAGGCTTAAAAATAAATTTTCTAAGCAAATAGAAAGCCGCTAAACCGACAATGATTAAAGCAAATACATTTTGCATGTTATTTATAAACTTCTTTTACAAATTCGTCGAAACTCAATTCCTTTGCTTTCAAATTTACTTGAGCTTTAAAAAAGTCGAGTAGTTTTTGTTGCATTAATTGTTCGCTTAAGCGTTTGGCTTCATCTTTATTAGACAAAATACGGTCGGCAATAGCTTCCAATTGTTTTTCTTCGGGATTGGTTTGACCATATTGCGCCATTTGCATTTTAATAAAAACCTTAGCAAATGCCTTTACTTCTTCTAAGTTAACACCTAAGTTATTATCTTTAATTAGCTTACTTTCAATTAATTGATAACGCAAGCCTTTCTCTGATTTGTCATATTCAATTTTGGCTTCTTCTAAAGTCATCGGTTTTTCACCCGAAACGGCAATCCATTTTATTAAAAATTCGGCTGGTAAATCGAATTTGGTATGTTCAATTAAACTTTCGGTAACGGCATTGAGCAGTTGCTGGTTAGTTTGTTGTTCGAATTGTTTTTCAATATCTTCGGCGAGTTTTGCTTTAAATTCCTTTTCGGAGGTAACCTGACCTTCGCCAAAAATCTTGTCAAAAAATTCTTGATTGAGTTCAGCCAATTCGGTTTGGGTAATTTCTTCAATAGTAAAATTTACATCGATAGCTAAATCGTGAGCCTCATCGTGTGAAACACCTAATAGATGCATTAAATCGTGATTATCAGTAAATAAACCTTTAGTGTTAAAGCTAATAATAGTACCAACTTTTGCGCCTAAAACCAATTTTAGATTACTTTCACCGCTAATTTTAGATACCTTAAAGGTGACTTTTTTCTCAATTTCTTTTTCTTGGTTTACAAAAGTTCCTGTAAGATTTGAGTGTTCATCGGCAACGGCAAGCATTTTTAATTTGCCATAGCGTTCTTGCATACTTTGCAATTCTTGAGCCACCATTTTATCATCAGCTTTAACCACATATTGGGTAATGGCTTTTTTAGGTTTTAAATCAATGTCGAATTTAGGCGCTAAACCCAATTCAAATTCAAAGCTAAAATCGGCATCATCCCATGAAAATTGGTCTGGTTCTTTAGGCAAGGGATTTCCTAAAATGTCTAATTTTTCGTCTATTAAAAATTGGTTGAGGTTTTCTTGTAAAAGTTTATTAACTTCTTCAATCATAGCCGATTTGCCATATTGTTTTTTTACAAAACTCATCGGCACATGCCCTTTTCTAAACCCGGGAATATTAGCTTTTTGGCGATAATTGGTCAATACTTTTTCAACTTTTTCTTGATAATCGGCCGCGGTAATTTCAATCTTTACAATGGCATTTAAGGCGTCGATATTTTGTTTTGATACATTCATAATGGTAAGTTCTTTCCTTTTAAAAAATCAGTGCGCAAAATTAGTATTTTTTAAGCATCTTACAAAGATTTAACCAGTTCTATTTGAGCGAATTTAATAGTTCCCTTTTTCTTTATCAGATAAAGCCGATTGAAATAGTGAAAATACAAGGCTAAATAAAAGGGCATTCCAAAATCCTGAAATGGAAAAACCATCTATTAACTTGCTGGCTAATAGCACCATAATGGCGTTAATAACAAATAGAAAGAGTCCGAGACTTAAAACCGTAACGGGTAAGGTGAGCAAAATTAAAAGTGGTTTTAAAAAGGTATTTAACAAGGCTAAAACCAGCGCCACTAATATAGCCGTTGCGTAATTAGAAATGGCTATTCCCGGTAAAATATTTGCGAGTAACACTACTAAAGCAGCCGAAATAAGTAATTTTAAAATGTATTTCATTTTTTTAATTTATTATGAATTTAAAAAATCGCTAACTTCTTTATAAAAATCTTCCGGATTATCGGCGTGAATCCAATGTCCTGAATTTTTAATTGTTACAATTTTAGCTTTTGAAAAATGGTTTTCAATTAGGGTTTCGTCGTCTTTGCTTACATAGCCTGAGTTTGCGCCTTTTAAAAACAAGCTTGCTTTTTCATAACTCGAAAAAGCGGGTAGTGGTTCAGAAACTTCGTTGTTATTTTCAGTTAAACTCTTTAAGTTAAAGCGAAAAGCCAGTTGCGTTTTGGTTTTCCAATACACATTTTTGAGTAGAAATTGCACAACACTTTCATCGTCAATATCAGTTTTTAAAATTTCGGCAATTTCACGGCGTGAGGTAATTTTGTTAAAATCGACTTTATTTAAGGCATTTAAAATAAAATCGTGATGCGGTGGATAGTATTTAGGCGAAATATCTACAACAATTAACTTGCTAACAAGTTCCGGAAAGCTTACTGCAAAAAGCATTGCCAATTTTCCACCCATTGAATGCCCGAGCAAGGCAATGGCTTCTAATTGATAGTGAATGATGTATTTATATAAATCTTCAACCATTAAATCATAATTAAAATCATCGCTGTGAAAACTGCGACCGTGATTGCGAAGGTCTAAAACATGAACTTCAAAGTTACTTGCAAAACGGGTTGCCATAGCTTTCCAGTTATCACCCATCCCAAAATAGCCATGCGCAATAATAAGCGCTTTGCCTTGACCGAAAATGGTTGAATTTAGCAACATAGATTAGCTTTGTAACTTATATAAATATTGATTGATAACATTTTGAAATCCAAAATACAAGGATTCAGAAATAAGTGCGTGTCCGATAGAAACTTCCAATAAATTGGGAATATTTTGAGCGAAAAACTGAATATTATCTAAGCTTAAATCGTGGCCGGCATTAATGCCCATCCCCAATTTTGTTGCCAATTTTGCACTTTCAATATAGGGATTTATGGCTTTTTTGTTGCCCAAAGCAAACTGACTTGCAAAAGCCTCAGTATATAATTCTATTCGGTCAGTGCCCGTTAAAGCGGCGGCTTCAATTAGTTTTAAATCGACATCCATAAACAGGGAAGTTCGTATGCCGTTTTGTTTAAATTCGGAGATAACTTCTTTTAAAAAACCGCTATTTTTAAGGGTATCCCAGCCGGCATTTGAAGTCAGCGCATCAATGGCATCGGGCACTAAAGTTACCTGTGATGGTTTGATACGGGTTACCAAATCAATAAATTTAGGAATTGGATTGCCTTCAATATTGTATTCGGTTATCAAAATTTTCGGCAACTCTAAAGCGTCTTTATAGGTAATATGGCGTTCGTCGGGTCTGGGATGAACTGTAATGCCTTGGGCACCATATTCTTGCAAATCTATTGCTACTTGCAATAAATTTGGGGTGTTGCCACCTCTAGAATTTCTTAAAGTAGCTATTTTGTTAATATTTACACTTAACTTTGTCATAAGTTTAACACGATTTTGAGATGGCTAAATTACTATTTTTATACTTTAGCTAAAGTAACAAATTATGGATTTAACAACTTATATCACAGCCGATTTAAAAGTTTTAAGCTTAACAGACAAGCTTAGCAGTGCTAAAGCGTTGTTTTTGGCTTGTTCTTTTTCGCATTTACCAGTTGTAAAAGACAGTCAATTAATAGGTTTAATAGCCAAAAACGACTTTCAAGACATTGAATTAAATGAAGATTTAATTGAAAAACACCTCGATTTAATTCAGCATTTTAGCACTTTAAACACCAATGTTTGGATTAATTTAATAAAATTATTTGCCACAAATCGCACTAATATTTTACCTGTAATTGATGATAAGCAGCGTTATTTAGGTTACTATGAATTAAATGATATTTTGCAACGCTTTTTAGAAACACCCTTTTTAAATGAAGGCGGCGATCTAATTATTGTTGAAAAAAATATTTTGGAATATAGTTTTAGTGAAATTTCTCAAATTGTAGAGGCTAATAATGCCAAAATTTTAGGTGCTTTTATTACCAAGCGAGTGGGCGATACGGTTCAAATAACACTAAAAATTTCCGACCACGACATTAGCAATACGCTGCAATCTTTTAGAAGGTATAACTACCACGTAATTGCCGGAAATATAGAAGATCAATATTTTGAACAACTTAAAGAGCGCTCAGAATATCTTCAAAAATACTTAAATATTTAACTATGAAGGTCGCCATTTATGGAACTTACGAGATTGAAAAATCAAAACTGCCTATTGAGGAACTTTTTGGTTATTTAATAAACAATCATTTTGAAATGGTAGTTGAACAGCGCTTTTTACAAGCCATTAACACAATGACTTCTATCACCAATAACTTTAAACAATTCAATGATTTTGAAGATTTAAACCAAAGTTTTGATGCGATGATTACCGTTGGAGGCGATGGCACTATTTTAAAGGCAATTACCTTTGTTCGTCATTTAAACATTCCCGTTTTAGGAATCAATACAGGGCGTTTGGGCTTTTTGGCAACAGTTCAAAAAACAGAAATTAAGCAGGCTATTGATGCCTTAATGCATCACAATTATAGTATTAATGAGCGAGAACTTTTGAAGGTTACTACAAATAACGCCGATTTTAACGTCTATAATTTTGCTTTAAACGAAGTTGCCATTAACCGAAAGGACTCCACCTCAATGATTGTTATCAATACCTATGTTGACGATGAATTTTTAACCTCTTATTGGGCCGATGGCATCATTGTAGCCACCCCAACGGGTTCTACGGGTTACTCATTAAGTTGTGGTGGACCAGTTATTACGCCGAGTGCTAAAAGTATGGTTATAACCCCAATTGCCCCTCATAATTTAAATGTGAGACCACTGGTAATTCCAATGGAATCAAAAATAAAACTTCAAATATCGGGAAGAACAAATCAATTTTTGTTGTCGCTAGATTCTAGAATTTTTACCGTTGAAGAACATACCGAAATCTACATTCAAAAAGCTGATTTTAAAATAAATATGATTCAACTTAACAACCAAACTTTTTTAAAAACATTGCGCCAAAAATTACTTTGGGGCAGCGATACCAGAAATTAAACGCAAACAATATTTACCGCAATTTGATGTTTCAAAAACAAAGGTCAATCCTGATTAAAAGCAAATTGTTTGTTATATTTGCAACCTTATTTTTAATATGACTAAGAAGATCGCTTTTTGTGTAAGTATTTTTATAACAATTACTTTAAATGCACAAATCAATGAAATTGGACTCTTTGTGGGTGGTAGTAATTACATTGGTGATGTGGGAAGTACAGATTATATCAATCCAAAAGACTTAACACTTGCCGTTATTTATAAATGGAATATGAGTCCACAAGCTGCCATTCGCTATTCCTTTACCTATGCCAATTTTTCGGCTAATAACGCCCAAGCATCGACCAATGTTCTAAAAAACAATCCTTTTAATTTTAAAAATACTTATAACGAGTTTGCCGTAGGCATTGAATTTAATTTTTTTAAATACAATTTAAATCAGTTTAGATTTAGGCACACGCCCTATGTGTTTTTAAATATAGCGGCGTTTAGCTATAAAATTCCACCAAACAGTATTGCGGCAAATTTTAAGGATTTCACCAAATCTACGAGTATTTCATTTCCTTTTGGAGTAGGTTACAAAGTGAGATTGGCGCAACATTTAGGAATGACCGTCGAAACCCGATTTAATTATACCAATAAAGACAACCTTGAAGGCGACCAGTTGCCCATTGCAAATTTTAACAATCCTAATAATAAGGATTGGGTAGTAATTTCAGGTTTTAGTTTGGTATATGCCTTTGGCGAACGCACATGTTATTTTGATAATTTTTAGGCTATGAGCGATTTAACAGATATAACAAGTCAAAAGCTACCAAAACACGTTGCTATTATTATGGATGGCAACGGACGATGGGCAAAACAGCAGGGCAAACCACGTGTTTTTGGTCATAAAAATGGCGTAAAATCCGTTCAAGAAATTGTTGAGGCTGCCGCCGAAATAGGCATCAATACCCTAACACTTTATACCTTTTCTACTGAAAATTGGAACCGTCCAAAACAAGAGGTCGATGTGTTGATGGGACTTTTGGTGCGCTCCTTAAAAAAAGAACTCAAAACGCTCATTAAAAATAATATCAAACTCCAAACCATTGGAAAGATAGACCAATTGCCCGAAAAAGTGGTTGCCGAACTTAAAGAAGTCATCGAAAAAACTAAAAACAATACGCGCTTAACACTTAATTTGGCTTTAAATTATGGTGCTCGCGAAGAAATTGTTAACGCTATCAAAATTATTTCTAAAAAAGTTGTTAATAATGAATTATCCATTGCAAAAATTGATGAAAACATTATAAATAATCATTTATATACAGTTACTTTGCCCGATGTTGATTTTTTAATACGAACCAGTGGCGAAAAACGCATTAGCAATTTTTTATTATGGCAAATTGCTTATGCCGAATTTTATTTTACCGACGTGCTTTGGCCCGATTTTAGAAAAGAACATTTTTTCCAAGCCATTAAAGAATATCAACAACGAGAACGCCGATTTGGAAAAACCAGTGAACAAATTAAAACCAGTAATGACTAGAAAAACACTCGCTTTATTTTGCCTATTAATAGGATTAAATACTTTATTAGCAGCCCAAGAAACCCCAACCGTTATTATTCAAACGGATAGCATTACCAATAAAACTGCTACCATTAACTTAGCTTTAGGTCAGGTAAATGACAGCGTTCCGTTTGTCAAAAATTTGAGTTATACCATTGGAGGCATTTCTGTTAAAGGAAACCAAAAATTTAGTGAAGCAGCTATTTTAGTTTATACGGGATTAATTGTAGGTCAAAAAATTAAATTGCCAGGCGACAAATTGACTAGCGCCATTAAAAAACTGTGGAATTCAGATTTATTTAGCAATCTTGACGTTTATGTAACTGGTTTAGATGCTAAAGGAATTGTAAATATTGATTTTGTTGTTAAGGAACTTCCAAAGGCGAGTTCGGTAACTTATAAAGGCGTAAAAAAATCGAAAGGTGAAGATTTACGCGATGACACCAAGCTCATGCCAGGCGCTATGCTCACCGAAAACTTAATTACCACCTCTAAAAATTATATCGAAAAAAAATATCGAGAAAAAGGTTATTTAAATGCCAAAGTTGTAATTCTTACCAAACCAGATTCAACAAAAGCAGACCAAGAAAAAGTTTTAGTCAACATAGATAAAGGCACAAAAATTAAAATTAAAAATGTCCGTTTTCACGGAAATAAAGCCTTTAGCACAAACCATCTTAGAAAATTACTTAAAAAAACCAAACAAAAAAATCCGCTTCACATTTTCTCACCTTCAAAATATATACAAGAAAAATATAGTACAGATTTAGAGAATATTGTGAGTACATATAGCGAAAAAGGCTATCGAGATGCGCAAATTATTAAAGATTCCATTTCGTGGAATAAAGACAATACCATAAATTTAGATATTACCCTAACCGAAGGCAATCGCTATTACTTTGGCGACATTAGGTTTTTGGGAAACACCGTTTATACCGATGACCAATTAAGGGGTTTTTTAAAGCTAAACAAGGGCATGGTTTATAACGGCACTTTATTAAAAAAACGTATTAGTGGCGATGGCAAACCCGATTCGGAAGATTTATCATCAGTATATTTAAACAATGGTTATTTATTTTCTAATGTAACCCCTGTTGAAACCAGAGTTACAAAAGACAGTATTGATATTGAAGTTAGAATTAGAGAAGACAAACCCGCCTATATTAAAAAAGTTACCGTTGTTGGCAACGATCGCACCAATGATCACGTAATTTTTAGAGACATTCGCACCTTGCCTGGAAATCTATTCAGCAAGCAAGATATCATTAGAACCATTCGCGAAATAGGTCAACTAGGCTTTTTTGATGCCGAAAAAATCAATCCCGATGTTCAACCAAATTATATTGATAAAACCGTTGATATAGAATATAGTGTGGCCGAAAAAGGCTCAAGCCAAATAGAATTACAAGGAGGTTTTGGCGGAAACACGTTTATTGGAACCTTGGGTTTGTCATTCAATAACTTCTCAATTAAAAACTTATTCAACAAAAAGGAATACCGTCCTTTGCCTATGGGTGATGGGCAATCGCTATCATTGCGTTTACAAACCAGTCGCTTTTTTAACACCTATAGTTTTTCATTTACCGAACCTTGGTTAGGCGGAAAATCACCTAAATCTTTAAGCTTTTCGGTTTTTAGCTCTAGTCAGTTTAGAGCCGATTTCACCTCAAATCGTGTAAACAAAGACCAAAAATTACAAATTACTGGTGCAACGGTAGGCTTAGGTCAACGCTTAAAATGGCCAGATGACTTTTTTCAATTGTCAACGTCAATTAGCTTTCAACAATTTAAATTAAATAATTTCCCCGTTTCAACCTTCAATTTTAGCAATGGAACTTCCAATAACTTGGCATTAGGAATTAACTTTGGCAGAAATAATACCCGAATAAATCCCGTTTTTCCTACCGGAGGTTCCGATTTTAACCTTGGGTTTAAATTTACTTTACCTTATTCATCATTCAATAAAAAAGACTATACCAATGCTACTCAAGAAGAAAAGTTAAGATGGTTAGAATATTATAAAGCAGCCTTTAAAGCAAAATGGTATAGCAGTTTAGCAGGATCAGCCGACCATCAATTTGTGTTGATGTCTAATGTTGAATTTGGATTTTTAGGAGCATATAACCACACCATTGGCGACTCTCCTTTTGAACGTTTTTATGTTGGTGGCGATGGTTTAGCTTCCGGTCAATTTGACGGTAGAGAAACCGTTGGATTGCGTGGCTATCCCAACTCAAGCTTGTCAACTAGCTTTGGAGGAACCGTTTATAATAAGTTTAGCTTTGAATTAAGATATCCTTTAACCCTTAAACCTTCTGCATCTATTTATGGATTAACCTTTTTAGAAGGCGGTAACTCTTATGACGGATTTATAAATTACAATCCATTCGAACTAAAGCGTTCTTACGGTTTTGGAATTAGAATATTTATGCCCGCCTTTGGTTTATTAGGCATAGATTTTGGTAATGGTTTAGATAATATCCCAGGTACTAATATAAAATCGGGATGGCAAACTCACTTTATTATTGGTCAACAGTTTTAAAAAAATGATATCTTTGTATTCAAATTACCAAAATATTTGCAGCGCTTAAGTTTGATAATACCTTAAAAATGTTTAAAAAATATTTGCTTTTAGTAGTTTTAGCCTTGAGCTTTCAAGCGATTTTTTCGCAAAAAGCCCAGCGTATTGCTTATATTGACATGGCATTTATTTTAGAAAAAATTCCAGAATACCAACAAGCCCAAGATCAATTAAACACTAAAATAATTTCTTGGCAACGTCGCTTAGACCGAGAAAAAGAGGATATTGAAGCACTTAAAAAAGATTTTAGTAATGAAAAAGCACTCCTAACCGATGAGCTTATTCAAGAACGTGAAGATGATATTTACTTTAAAGATCAAGAATACAATCAACTACAAGACGCCTATTTTGGACCAAAAGGCGACTTATATTTATATAGAAAACTATTAGTTCAGCCAATTCAAGATAAGGTTTATAACGCCATACAAGAAATTGCTGTTAAAAAAAATTATGATTTTGTTTTAGATAACAGTAGCGATTTAATTATACTATACACCAATAAAGCTTTCGATATTAGCGATTTAGTAGTAAATAGTATTAATAAAGTAGAAAAACAAGAGGCTATTAAAGCCAAAAGAGATAAATTTACAAACAAGAAAAAGCAAGTTGTTGCTAAACCCGTTGTTATAAAAACAAAAAAGGAAGCCGTTTTAAAACCTAATTTAACACCTGCTAAAATGGATAATACCGTTGCAACCGACACCATTTTTGCCGATACAACGGAAGACCAAATAGATACCGTTGGCGTTGTTTTAAATCAAATAAATCAGCCAAAAGATTCTATCTTGGTCAACACTAAAGTTGATGAAACACCTTTGATTAAAGATACACCATCAGATGAAGTGCTAAAACGGATTAATGCACGAAACGAAAAACGAGAACTCTTATTAGAAAAAATTAGACTCATTAACGAAGCTAAAGAAAAGAAGAAAGAAGAAGATCGCAAAGATGCCCTAGCTAAAAGAGATGCAAAATTAAAAGAAATTGACAAAAACAAGCAAGCATTAATCCGTAAAAACGATTCGATAAATAAAGCAAAAAAGAACAATTAAATTAAACTAAGGATAAACAAAATTAATATTAACAATTATTTAGAAAAACAATGAAACACATTAAATTACTATTATTAGCAACCGTATTATTATTGAGTTTTGGTGCATCTGCCCAAGTAAAATTAGGTCACATTAACAGCGACGATTTAATTGCTGCGATGCCCGAAACCAAAGCGATGCAAGATGAATTGAAAAAATTAGGTACAACTTATGATACCGAATATAAAATTCAAGCCAATGCATTGCAAGCAAAGTATTTAAAATACGGTAAAGAACAAGAAACCAAAACGGAAGAAGAAAATGCACTCCGTCAAAAAGAAGTTCAAGATTTGCAACAAAAATTGCAAACCTATGCACAAACTGCCGATAAAGAATTGCAACAAAAACAAATGGATTTGTTAAAACCAATCCTTGAAAAAGCTCAAAAGGCCATTCAAGATGTGGCTAAAGCAAAAGGTATTAAATATGTTTTTGATGCTGCTCCAGGTAAAGGACTTTTGGTTTTTGATGGCGAAGATTTATTAGCAGCCGTTAAAGCAAAATTAGGTATCAAATAAAATTTTATTAAAGATAAAAGTATTAATTAATCCCGCTTTTGGCGGGATTTTTTATTTTTGTAGTTTATGAATAGAAACAATCCCATAGGTATTTTTGATTCCGGCATTGGTGGCACGTCAATTTGGACGGCCATAAACAATTACTTGCCAAACGAAAACACCATTTATCTAGCCGATTCTAAAAATGCTCCCTATGGTGAAAAATCAAAACAAGAAATCATTGATTTTAGCATTAAAAACACTGTATTTTTAATGGAAAGAAACTGCAAAGCAATTGTAGTTGCTTGCAATACAGCAACTACAAATGCGATAAGCGTTTTGCGAACTCAATTTCCACAAATCCCATTTATTGGTATTGAACCCGCCATAAAGCCAGCTGCCATAAAAACATTAACCAAAAATATTGGCATTTTAGCCACCCGCGGAACCTTATCGAGTGATTTGTTTTGCAAAACTTCGGGCAGCATTTCCAAAGATATTCATATTCATGTGCAAAATGGTGAGGGCTTAGTGAGCCTTATAGAATCGGGTAGATTAAAGTCACCCGAAACACTTACCCTCCTTAAAAAGTATTTGAGTCCGATGATGGCTCAAAATATTGATTGTTTGGTTTTGGGATGCACGCATTATCCCTATTTAATTCCTCAAATAAAATTAATTGTAGGTGAAAAAGTTACCTTAATCGATTCCGGATTTGCCGTTGCAAAACAATTGGAACGCATTTTAATAGCTCATAATTTATTAAATAATAATGCATTAATTGCAAGTCATCAATTTTATTGTAACGCTGATATCAAGGTTTTAAAAACAATTCTAAAAGAAGTTAAAGATGCTAAAATTGACTTTTTCAATTTTTAATCTTCACGATACCAAGAAGCGTATTTAATGTAATTATCGGCGATGCGTTCAATTTCACCTGTAATTAAATTTTGATCGAGTGGCTTTATTTTTTTTGCCGGAATGCCCGCATAAAGATAACCCGATTCTAAAGTTGAATATTGTGTTACAACCGCTCCCGCAGCCACTATTACATTACTTTCAACCACACAACCGTCCATTACAATAGCGCCCATACCAATGAGAACATTGTCATGAATTTGGCAACCGTGAATCATGGCATTATGACCAATTGAAACATTATTTCCAATTTTGGTTGGATGTTTTTGGTAGGTACAATGAATAATTGCGCCATCTTGAATATTAACTTTATTGCCAATTTTAATATAGTTAACATCGCCACGCACCACAGCATTAAACCACACACTGCAAAAATCACCCATAACCACATCGCCTATAAGCGTTGCATTTTCCGAAAAATAACAAGCGTTTCCATATTGCGGTGTTTTGCCTAAAACAGCTTTTATAAGCATGACGGGTTAATATAAATAATTGATATTAGGACAAGCGGCGGCTCTTGGTGTTCTACACCAAAGATTGATGCCAACTGTAAATTGATGATAGCCACCATTATCAAAAACAATATTGCCAATTTGTTGGGTATAAGTATATGATACCATATAAGGACCAAAATTTAATCCAACGATAGGGGTATATTGTTGAAAAGTTTGAATGGCATTTTTATCAAAGCTTTTGCGATAAGATAAAGCAACCCAAAGCAAATTGTCACCTTCTAATTTTTTATAGGCTTTAAAGTTAAAATCCATAAAGCTTTCTTTAGTTTTTTCAATAAATTGATATAAAACCGAGGGTTCTAATTGCCAAGACTTATCTTGAAAGAAATAATAGCCCACAGAGCCTATATAGCGCCTAATATTAAAGGATTCAAAATCTGGATTTAGCAAGGTTCTATCGCTTAAAAGGATATTTTTAGCAGTAAAATAAGATGACAAACCCTTGTAATGATAAGCCATACCAAAGTTGGCGTTAAAATAATTTGAATTTCGAATGATACCAGAAATTACAGGGTCATCGGTATTAAAAGTACGTTCGTCAATTGAATTTTCTACAAAAGCAACCGAAAGCGCAAAAGACAATTGGTTAAAGACTTTAAAATTATTGCCTAGCGGCACGTGATAGGCATAAGTACCTTCAAATCCTGTTTGCGAATGAAATCCGTTTCTATCGTTATAAAATTGAAGTCCGAGTCCCGTTTTTTCACCGACTTTAGTATGAAAACTCAGGGTTTGAAGTGAAGGAGAATCGCTATTATTTGTCCACTGTTGGCGCTGGGTGATTCTCAGTTTTGCACAACTACCAATACCCGCGGCGGCGGGATGAACTAAATAAATATTATCCGATAAATAATCAGAATACACGGGTAACGTTTCTTGAGCCTGAACAATAAGTCCAAAAAATAAAGATAAAACGAAAAATAATTTTCTCATGTTAAGTGCTTGAAACAACCCCTTTTTAAAGCTAATTTTCAGGATTCAAATATAATTAATTTTAATATAGATAAATTGATAAAGACTAAACTTATGCCAATAAATCTATTATTTACCTTATTATTGCAAAAAAAATAGTTTATGTTTAAAATTGTAACAACACCAAACCAAAATATACTAAAATTCGAAAGTCAAAATAGCTTAACATCTGGTAGTTTTGAGTTTACAACCGAAAGTGATGATGCCAGTTCGGAATTAGTTTCTCAATTATTGCAACTTCCTTTTTTAACTAAGGTTTTTATTTCGTCCAATTTTATCGCTTTGCAAAAAATTGATTTGATAGATTGGGTTGATGTTCAAGATGAATTAAAAATTGTTTTAGAAGATTATTTTAAAGCGAATAAAAGCCTATTTAAAGTGCAAACAAAAACGCCTGTTGAGGTTTATGCTGAAAGCACACCAAATCCAGAGACGATGAAATTTGTAATCAATAAACTGATTTTAAAAGGCGATTTTGATTTTAATTCAAAATTGAGTGCCGAAAAATACCCTTTTATTGCAGGTATTTTTGATTTTGAAGCGGTAAAAAGCGCCTTTGTTGAACAAAATTACATTGCAATTTCAAAAGGCTCAGAGGCTGATTGGCAGCTGCTCATTCCAAAAATAAGAAGTTATATAAAAGAACATTTTGAAGCCTTTACTATAGAAAATCAAATAGTTGAAGCTAAAATTGACACACCCAAGGTTTTAGAGGGTATTTCTCAAGAAATTGTCGCCATACTAGACGAATATATTAAGCCTGCCGTGATGGCCGATGGTGGCAACATTATTTTTGATTCTTATAATGCGCTTGATAAAACGGTTAAGGTAATTTTGAAAGGAGCTTGCAATGGCTGCCCCTCATCAACGGTAACTTTAAAAAACGGAATTGAAGCCACACTAAAAAATTTACTGCCAAATAAAATAAATCAAGTTATTGCCATCTAATTTAAGGTTACTAATAGAAAAAAAAGCTTCTTAGAATTTTTTCTAAGAAGCTTTTTTCAAAATTATTTGAGCTTAAAACTTTTTATGCGAACTCAAATAAAAATCTTCATATAATTTTAAAAGATTAATCAAAGCATTGATTAAATCTTGGGTTTCTAGCAGAATGCTAAAATAGAGTGTGGTGTTTTTAGGACTTGATTCTTCGGTTCTAATACGTTTAATTTGACGTTCAATTGATTCTGAAACACGGTTTAAAGTATGTTGTTTTTCTTCGATAATTTTCCCTAATTTTTCAAAACTTTTATTGGTAAATACCTCGCCAATTTCTTTTAAAATGGCTTCTAATTCGGCATCAATGGTTTTTAAATCTTTTATTTGGCTTTGTTTTAAATTTTTATGATTGTTGTTTACATGTTTATAACTCACCTTAGAAATATAACTTATAGATTGCGCAATATCTTGTAGATAGCTCAAAACTAAAATATAAAATCGGCTAGCGCCTACTGACGAATCATCTAGCGATTTAATAAAATAAAACACTTCATCTTTTAATTCATCAACTTCTTGATTTAATTTACTAACGTGTTTATCAGTCTTTTTAAGTTTGTTTATGTCATGAGACGATAAATCATCTACCACATTAGAAAAAAGTTTATGAACGCGGCTTGCTACTTCGGCAATATGTGTTGAGCTTTCGTCAATAACCCCTTTAATATTTATAAGGTCGGCACGTTTTATACGGCTTTCTATTTTTTGATCATTCTGATGTTTGGTATAGATTACATAATTTTTTCCCATCATTATAAAAACAAAAATTAGCAATAAGGCAATTGCCGGAATGCCTCCCAAATTGATTAAAGATAGGGCAATTGCCGCTACAGTAAATGCTATTAAAGCAGTTATAAACCAGCCTGCAACAACGTTTAAAACACCTGCTACACGATATACGGCGCTTTCTCTGCCCCAAGCGCCGTCTGCAAAAGAGGTTCCCATGGCAACCATAAAGGTTACGTAGGTTGTTGAAAGTGGTAGTTTATATGAGGTAGCAACAGCTATTAAAATGGCTGCAACAATAAGATTGACCGATGCGCGAATTTTATCGAAGGCGGGCATTTCGAAGGTTTTATCTTTTGGCAACGAAATGATAGGTATTTGAAAACGTGAATCAATCCAAGTTCTTGTAGCTTGCGGAATAACTAATTCGAAGTATTTATTAATTGAAATAGCGCTTCTCACCGTAAATCTCGACAAGTTAGTAGGTTGAAATTTTTCAGCGCCATCACTTTGTCTTGACAAATCAACGCCTGTTTTAATTACGGTACGCGCTTTTTTTGAAAACCAAATTGTTAGCACCATTATTAATCCGGCTAAAACTAAAAACAAGGTATTCGAAGGAACTTTTCCCGCCAAACTTCCCATAGTGAATTCAGTTGCAGCTTGACCTGAGGCGTGCCAAACTTCATAAGCATTCCATCCCGCTATAGGTACTCCAATAAAGTTGACCAAATCATTACCTGCAAAAGCCATGGCTAATGAAAAAGTGCCCATTCCTACAATAACTTTTAGCATGTCTGTCTTGAAAAAACTGATTAACAAAGCCGAAACAAGTGTCCAAAAGGCGAAACTTATTACAATGATAACATACGAATTTTTATTAATCACATCTTTTATGGCGCCATAAAAGGGTGTGCCCTCTAAGCCATTGATAATTATAAAATAGGTTATTGAGGTGAGTGCAAGTCCGCTAAACAATACGTTAACATAGTTTTTTTTACTTTCAATATTAAATGAGTAAACCAAACGCGCAATAAATTGAACGAAACTACCAATGGTAAATGCCACAACTACTGAGAGTAGAATTCCAAAAATAATTACAGTTGCTTTTTCATAGTTGATATAATTCCAGATACTTGAAATGGTTTCACGATCATTCATTGATATTTTTATAAAAGTCATCGCTACGGCAGCTCCTAACAATTCAAAAACAAGAGAAACGGTTGTTGAGGTGGGCATGCCTAGGGTGTTAAAAACGTCTAAAAGCAAAATATCGGTTATCATCACCGCCATAAAAATGTAAATAATATTTTGAAAATTAAACATTGCCGGGTTAAAAATTCCTTTTCTGGCAACTTCCATCATCCCACTTGAGGTCAATGCGCCAAAGGCAACACCCAAACTGGCAATTATAAGTATGTTTCTAATTGATATGGCTTTAGAACCAAAAGCGGAGTTTAAAAAATTGATGGCATCATTACTAACACCAACAACTAAATCAATTATTGCCAAAACCGTCAATGCAATAATCATTAAAATATAGGGATTCTCCATTTTTATTATTTTAAGCTAAAAATAAAGAGACCTTAAATTTTTAATGTTACCAAATTGTTACCAAATTTAAATAATTGTTAACATTGTTAATTAAGATTTTGAACCTTAAAATATTTTAAATAGTTATATTTGAAAAAAAATCAATGTATAAAAATCTTTTCATTCTCTTCATTTTAACAGAAGTGATTTCTTGCGAAAGCCAAACTAAAGAACAAATGACCAAATATCCCTATACAAATAAGCTCATCAGCGAAACAAGTCCCTATTTATTGCAACATGCGCATAATCCGGTAAACTGGAATGCCTGGAATGACGAAGCGTTAAACCTTGCCAAAAAGGAAAATAAACTCATCCTTATTTCTATTGGATATGCCGCTTGCCATTGGTGTCATGTGATGGAACACGAAAGTTTTGAAGATACTGCAGTTGCCAAAATTATGAATAAAAACTTTATAAGCATTAAGGTTGACCGCGAAGAGCGCCCCGATGTTGACCAAGTTTATATGACTGCCGTTCAGCTAATGACTGGTGGAGGTGGCTGGCCCTTAAATGTGATTGCTTTGCCAGATGGACGACCTATTTGGGGCGGAACTTATTTTAAAAAGGATGATTGGATAAATGCCTTAAATCAGTTGGCAACTTTGTATAAAGATTCGCCAGAAAAAGCCATAAACTATGCCGAAAATTTAACCGAAGGCGTAAAGCAAAGTAGTCTCATCCCTTTAAATACCGCTAAAAAAGAGTTTTCACAAAAAGAACTTGAAACCGCAGTTAAAAAATGGCAACAAAATTTTGATACAGAAATGGGTGGCACTAAAGGGGCTCCAAAATTTCCCATTCCTAATAATTTTGAATTTTTATTGGCTTATGCCACGCTTAACAAGGCTTCCGATTTAAACAATTATGTAAATACCAGTTTAACAAAAATGGCTTATGGTGGCATTTATGACCAAATTGGCGGTGGCTTTGCGCGCTATGCAACCGATAGCAAATGGCATATTCCGCATTTTGAAAAAATGTTATATGACAATGCCCAAATGTTAAGTCTTTATTCAAAAGCCTATGCGGCTACTAAAAATATATTTTATAAAAAAGTGGTTTTTGAAACGGCTGAATTTTTAGAACGTGATTTATTAGACAAAAGTGGTGCATTTTATTCGTCGCTTGACGCAGATAGCTTTAACAACAAAAATGAATTAAAAGAAGGCGCTTTTTACGTTTGGACAAAAACCGAATTAAAAAGCTTGCTCGGTACTGATTTTGATTTATTTGCCGATTATTTTAATGTAAATGACTATGGAAAATGGGAAGCCGATACCTATGTGTTAATAAGGAATAAATCGGATAAGGAAATTGCGAAATTGCACCACATCACTGTAACAGAATTAGATGCCAAAGTAAACAAATGGCGAAAAAAGCTATTAGACTTTCGAGAAAAGCGCCCAAAACCGAGATTAGATGACAAATCTTTAACCTCGTGGAATGCCTTGGCGCTTAAAGGTTATCTCGATGCCTATAAAACTTTTAACGACCAAAAATTTTTAAATATTGCTTTAATGAATGCAAATTTTATCGAATCAAAAATGCTAAAATCAGATGGCAGTTTGTTTAGAAACTACAAAAATAACACAAGCAATTTAGAGGCTTATCTTGAAGATTATGCTTTGGTTGCGAGTGCTTTTATCGATTTATATCAGGTGAGCTTAGATCAAAAATGGCTCACATTTGCCAAGCAATTAACCGATTATAGTTTTATCCATTTTTTTGATGAGTCTTCGCAAATGTTTTATTTCACTTCAAATACCTCAGCGAATTTAGTGGCCAAAAAAATTGAAACCGATGATAATGTGATACCTTCTTCAAACGCAACAATGGCTTTAAATTTATTTAAACTCTACCATTATTACAGTACTACAAAATATTTAGAAGTGGCCACGCAAATGCTTCACAATGTAAAAAGTCAAGCAATTGCTTATGCTGCAGGCGCTTCAAATTGGCTGACTTTATATTCACATAACTTAAATAATTATTACGAAATAGCCATAGTTGGCGCTAAAGCTGATGAATTTTTAAAGGCTTTTAACCAATTATATCTGCCAAATACATTGATAGCGGCAAGTAAAACAGATTCTGATTTGCCTTTATTAGATAGCCGCTTTAACAAAAATCAAACCCTTATTTACATCTGTGTAAATGGTGCTTGCAAACGCCCTGTTGAAACGGTAGGTGAAGCCTTGAAGTTGTTGAAACAATAAAAATAACAGTTATATGTTTAAAAGTATTATTTTTGAATGACTATTAATTGTTAAAAATCCTTTATTATGAAAAAGATACTTTTTGTTTTGGTTATTTGTTCAACGATTTTTTCAGGTATTTGCAATGCGCAAGACAGTGCAGTAGACCGTATTAATGCCGGACAACTTGCTTTTAATAAATTTACTTATCCCGCTAACATTCTATTTGAACAAAAGTTGCGAAATTTTAATCCCGATTTATTCAAATCAAATGAAAACGGCGAATTTGTCTTAGATTTTAACAATTTTAAAGGCAGCCCTTATGAAAAAAATACGTTCTCATTAGGATTTATTACCGATGAACTAAGTAATAAATCGGTTAATATTTATTTGCGTTATAACATTCATAATGATGAGGTTGAATTAAAAGTATCACTTGAAAAAGATGAAAAAATAATCGCTCTATTAAAACAACACGATATCAGTTGCACCATTAATGGCAAATATTATCATTATTCTACCTATACAGATGAAAAAGGTATCATTAAAGATGGTTACCTTATTCAAATTTATAAAGGAAAAAATTATGAATTATTTAAACATTTGAAGTCAACATTTACTCCCAAAAAGCCCTCCGAAAACTCTTATATACCTCCTCAAATGGCTAAATTTGATACGACTGTTTTATATTATCTAAAACAAGGAACTACAGTTTTTTATTTGCCTGAAAAAAGTAAATTATTATATTCTAAATTTGGAAATCAAAGCCCTGCACTTAAAAGTTATCTAAGTCATAAAGGCACTACTTTAAAACAAGAAAATGATTTTGTTGAAGTTGTAAAACTACTCGACTCAGCAAATTAGTTAAAACAATTTTTGCGGCTGTTTTGATTTATAAATTTCATTTATAATGACTTATTGTCCATGAGGTTCAAAAAAATAAATGTTTTTTATGAATAATTTAATGTTTAGCCACATGCTTATTAACCAAATTTCATTACTTTTATCGCTTTTATTAAAAAACTAATCTTTTATATTTTAAACAATGAAACATTTAATCTTAAATATGGCTATCCTTTTAATAACAGCTTGTAGCTTATATTCTCAAAAAAATTTAATGAATGCTGAGCGGTTCGAATTATTTGGTCGTGAATTGGCGAAACACCAACATTCTAGAGGGAGCTCTAATATTTACAAACTAAATGAACAAGGAGAATATGTCATAAATTTTGACATCATAAAAGGGAGTCCGTATGAAAATAATAACTTTTTAATGGGTTTATTAGTTGATGAAGTAGGACATAAAAATGTCAATATATATTTGCGCTATAATATTTATAATGATGTAATTGAGTTTAAAGAAGAACTTTATAGCCCGAATACTTTAGCGCTTTTAAAACAAAAAGATATTAGTTGTGTTATAAATGGAATGGCCTATAAATACTTAACTTTTACCAATGAATCAAATACAGAATTGGATGGTTATTTAAAGGTATTATATGCTGGTAAAAATTATAGTGCCTATGAACATTTATCCTCACATTATACACCAAAACAAGCTGCCGAAAACTCTTTCATTCCAGGTGTAGCGCCAACATTTGACACCAAGTCACAATATTTTATTCAACAAGGTGATTCTATCTCGCCACTACCTTATAAAAGAAAAGAGATTTATAAAAAATTTCCAGATCAAGCCGATGCTTTAAAACCTTTTTTTAGCAAAAACAAAAAGAATTTACGAAGTGCTGAAGGAGCAAAAGCCTTAACACAGTTTCTTGATTCTAAAAGCTAAATAGTTTTAGCCTTTAAAATAAAGAAATCTTTCAAATAAAACGGTTCAAAATAAGCGACGTCTTCGATGTCGTTTTTTTTGTATTTAAGGTAGGATAAGTTTGCCATTTGAGTGGCAGAAGGAAATGCATCAATTTCAAAAATGGCATTTGGATGTTTGCAAATTGGTTTAAATTTCTCTACACCATCTCCTAAAAAAAATACAGGCGCTTGATCAAGGTAATTAGCAAAGGAATTTTCATTTAAAATAACCGCTTCAATTGGCGCAATCTGCACAAAATTAGGGCTATAAACCGAAGTATAAACTTCCATACGGCGTGCATCTAAAAGCGGAATAATAAACCCTTTGTCAATTTGTTTTGTATGCGCCAAAATTGATAAAGAATCAATGGCAATTAAGGGAATATTTAATGCAAAGCACAAACCCTTAGCCGCCGAAACCCCAATGCGCAATCCGGTAAAAGAACCTGGCCCTTTGCCAACAGCTATGGCCGATAAGTCGTTAAAACCGATATTTGCCTCATCAAGTAATTGTTTTATAAAGGGATGTAGCATTTCGGCATGGGTATAATTACCGGTATTAAGTTCTTTGAAACTTAAGAGCACGCCGTTTTTAGACAAGCTAACCGAGCAGTTTTTAGTAGCCGTTTCAATATTTAATAGCAGTACATCCAAAATTCAAAATCTTGTTGCAAAGATACCAATTCGCTGGGCATAAAAATAAAAAAAGGCGCTTTGCAAAGTTCAAAACACCTTTTCTAAAATTCCGGTTAACGCTTAACTAATCAATATTTATAGGAATACCGTAATAAAATTCTAACAATTTTGTCTTAAAAATAAAATTAAATTTTCCTCTATATAAATTGGCTTCGGCATCTACTAATCGGTTTTTAACTTGGTTAAAATCAAATGAGGTCGATTGCCCTTCTTCAAATTTTTCTTGTTCAAATCTAAAGGCTTCTTTTTGTGCATCAAACGACTTTTTAGCAGCCTCATAAAGTTTGAAACTCGATTTAGCATCGGTATAAGCGCGTTCAATTACTTCGCGCAAGTTTAATTTTTGAGAAGTTAAATTATTTTCGGATAATAGATTGTTAATGCGTGCTTTTTTAACGGCTGTATTGGTTCTAAATCCGTTAAAAATAGGAACTCTTAAAGACAAACTAACTGATTGACCAAAGTTGTTATCTAGCTGTGTAAAAAATCCGTTAGAAACTAAATCGCCCGTAATGGGGTTTATAAAATCGTCCTTTTGACCTTGGTTGTGATTATAAAAAGTGTTTAAGCCTACATTCATACTTAGGCTTGGCTTATAATCGGCTTTAGCTATTTCAATTGCTAATTCTGAATTTTTAATTCCTATTTGTGCGCTTTTAATTTCGGGACGTGTATCAAGCGATTTTGAATAAATCTCGTCAACGCTATTTGGCAACATTTTGGCATTTGAAATATTGATAACCACGTCTTCAATATCAAATCCTTCTTTTGGCAGTTGCAATAATTGGGCTAAACTCAATATAGCCAAATCTAAATTATTTTGGGCGGTAACCAATTTCTCTTCATCGCTCGCTAAGTTTGCTTCTACGTCTAAAAGTGTGCCTTTAGCCTGAATGCCCGATTCTATTAAGCGTGAGGTGCGGTCAACTTGTTCTTTGCTCAAAGATACTTGAGCTTCTGCAATTTTTAAATTTTCTTTATTAAACAATACATTTAAGTAGTCATTTAACACATTTAAAGTGATGTCATCTTTCATTTTTTGCAAATCTAATTGACTCGATTCATAGCCAAGTTTTGATTGTTCAAGTGTATTTAAGCTTTTAAAACCATTAAACAAATCGATGTTTGCATTTATGCCAATGCTATTCGAACGCCTATCGGCCGATTTTCGTGTATTGGTTGCTAAATCTACGCCCGATCCAAAACTATAACTTTGAGATGCAGAGCCTGAGGCTGTTGGCAAAAAGGCTGATTTTGCTATGGTAATATCTTCTTTTCTTAAATCGGACGTTAGCGCAACGCGTTTTACCGATAAATTATTTTCCAAAGCATAATCTACACTGGCTTTTAACGACCACTTTTTTAATTTTAAACTTGGTTCTGTTTGTTGTGCAATTCCCGTTAAGGTGATGAATACAGCTAATAATAGTGTAAGTCTTGTCTTCATTTAATTAAATTTTCTATATGACGTGTAAAAATAAAATATGTTACAAGCTTGGATGCTTATTAATGTGTTAAATTTTTATTTTTTAAATAGAACTTAAAAAAAAGAATTCCAGCTATTAACACTAATAAATAGGGCATTGCCATTAAATACAAAATCCCGTTATTGATACCATCCGACATAGAATTGTTGCCCGATTCAACTACAGCTTTACACATAGCGCATTGTGCACTAATTCTTTGGCCAATCAATAAAATGAATATACTATATTTAATTTTAGAATGCATCAGAGTTTAATTAAGATAGTAAGGCGAAATTAAAATATAAACCAAAACGCCACTAATTGCAACATAAAGCCAAAGTGGAAAAGCAATGCGCGCTATGTTTTTATGTGCGATAAAATTATTCAATAAGGCTCTAGAAAAACTAATCAGCACCAAAGGAATAATGGCAATTGATAAAATAATATGAGTGATTAAGATAAAGTAGTAAGTGTATTTTATAAATCCTTCGCCACCAAAAGGGGTGGTGTTGGATGTGATGTGGTAGGCAATATATAAAACTAAAAAGAGGCTTGATAAACCGATAGCCAATTTCATTAAGGTTTTGTGCAAGGTGCGTTTTCCGTTTTTAATGGCCCAAAAAGCTGTAATTAAAACCACTGCTGTTAAGGCATTTATTGAAGCGTAAATAGGCGGCAAAAACAAAGGTAATTTTGCGTTGATTTTAATGCCAAAAAGAGCTGCTACGGCTAATGGTATTAAAATTGAAAGTGCCGTGATGATTTTTTGATGATGTTTTGCTGACAGCATAATTATTCGGATAACAGTTTTTTGATATCATTTTTCAAAAATTCTATTTGAGCTATATCTAGGCCGTCATAAAACTTAATGGGATTTTCAAAGTCGCCTATTTTTAGGGTTCTAGATCTAATAAATCCGTCTTTGTCAATTAAAGCAAACAAGCCGGAGTGTTCAAAACCACCTTCAACTTGATCATTTACACCTGCATAGAGCTTGAAACCTTGATTTGCTAAGTTGTATATAGCGTCTTTATCACCGGTTAAAAAATGCCAGTTCTTTAGTGTGGCCCCTTTTTCTTTGGCATAATCAAGTAGCACTTGTGGCGTATCGAATGTAGGATTAATGCTAAAAGAGGCGATGCCAAAATTGGGATTTCCATAAAATTCATTTTGAATAAGCAACATGTTTTTATTCATTTTAGGGCAAATAGTAGGGCAACGCGTATAAAAAAATTCAATCACATAAACCTTATTTTTAAAGGTTTCATTAGTTACCGTTTTGCCATACTGATTGGTAAAACGAAATTCAGGAACTTTTTCAAATTTAATAAGCGCCTTTGGATTTAGTTTTGCAACAATTTTAGGTATTGCCCACGTGCCAAACACCAAAATGATAAAAGCAATTCCAATAAAAGCATATTTTTTTTGCATCTTAGTTAACTGATTTAAGGTCTTTTTTAGATTTTCTATATTCTGCCAAAAGCACTTTAATATCGTCCACCATTTTTTGATGAATTGGACTAACTATTGAGGCATTATAACCATATAATAGACCATTTTTAGAAGCTTTATCATCGGTTCTACCTCTTAAATTCTGGTTTTTATCTACAATGAAACTCAATGGCGAATAGTTAAGGCTATCTAAATTTGTTTGCGTTTGCAATGAATTATAAAAAGTATGTAAATCGACAGCGCGGCCGAATAAAAAATGCCAATTTTCGAGATTTGTTGTATAGCCTAATTCTTTTTTTAACTGTTCAGTTTTGGGTTCTGCGCCAAATGGCAACAAAGCAATCATTTGAAAATCTTTATATTGATAAAAATGTTTGTAAATTTTTTCATTGAGATTAAGGGCGTTTGTTTTACGCTCTAAAAGGCTATCACCTAAAAAACAAAGTACACTTATTTTACCATTTAAAGTCAGATGTTTCTTATCGGAGGTAGAAAAAGCCGAAATATCATTAATTTTAGGAGTAACAACAGGTAATTTTGAAAAATTATTAATACCCGTTGTCAATAAAAGATAAAAGATTAAGGGAACGATAAATAAGGCAAAAAGCACCCAAAATTTTTTCATTTTAAACTAAAATTAAGCTTAAAAAGCGGTGAAAAAAACGCTTTTAAAAAAGTTAATAAACCACTATTAATAATTCCAATTGGTGTAGTGCAGTTCAATTTTCTCTAAATAGCCTCCCTCAATTAACAATAGTGTTGCTAAATAAAAAATCAAGAAAAATACGGTCCAAACAATAGCGCGACGCAAGCTCTTTTTTTCTTGTGCCAAATGCATAAAAAACCAAGCGATAAAATAGGCCTTTACCAAAGTTAATATTAAGAATATGATATTTAGCAAGCTGGTACCTGCCACAAAAGTTAAGTGTAAAAATGCTGGTTTTGTAATTCCTAAAATTACTTCCGCTATGGTTATTATAGATAAGATGCCAAATACTTTCCAAATTAAGGCTTTATGTGATGTTGCTGTTGTTGTCATTTGTTAAATTTTAATATTAAACCAAGTAGAAAAACGTAAATACAAATACCCAAACCAAATCTACAAAGTGCCAATACAAGCCTACTTTTTCAACCATTTCATAATGACCCCTGCGCTCATAGGTGCCAATAATCACATTAAAAAAGATGATACAATTTATGAGTATTCCCGAAAAAACGTGAAAGCCGTGAAAGCCGGTAATAAAGAAGAAAAAATCACCAAACAAGGTTTTTCCGTATTCGTTTACGTGTAAATTAGCACCTTTAACCACTTGTTTGGCTTCGGCTAAATATTTGGCAGCTTCGGCGTGCGACACAATTAATTTTTCTTTTGTTTTTAAATCGATTTTTTCTAAGCGAAGATTTAATTCGGGATGCGAATCAAAACCCTTTAAAACTTGTTCTAAATTTACAGGAACTAAGGCAGGCTCTGACATAAACCACAAGCCTTTACTTGAAGTCAATTGAATGCGTTCATCTGTTTTTGGAGCTGCAAAATCTTCTAATTTTACTTGATGGCCTTTAGCATTTACAAATTGAACAATTTTACCGTCTTGTAGTTGAACAGCGCCATTTTCGCCACCAATAAAATGCGTCCATTCCCAAGCTTGTGATCCTAAGAAAATAAGTCCTCCAATAATGGTGAGCAACATATAAAAAGTAACTTTTCCCTTTTTAAGATGATGACCGGCATCTACAGCCAAAACCATTGTTACCGATGAAAAGATTAAGACAAAAGTCATAAAGGCAACGTAATACATGGGATAATCGCCATGAACAAAAGGCACATGTGTAAAGACTTTATCGGCAATAGGCCATGTATCAATAAATTTAAAACGCATAAGTCCGTAAGCGCCTAAAAATCCAGAAAAAGTCAAGGCATCAGACATGATAAAAAACCACATCATCATTTTACCATAGCTCGCCCCTAAAGGATTCTCGCCACCACTCCAAGTATTTGTAGATTGATTTTCAGCAACAGTTGCATCCATAATTAAATTGTTATAATTGTATTGTTGATTTTTTTTAGCGGTCAAATGTACACAAAATCTGTTATCTTATAAAATAGAAAAACAAAAACAGATAAATCCAAAGGGCATCTAAAAAATGCCAAAATAAGCTGCCAAGTTCAATGCCGATATAATTTTCGGGAGTATAGCCGCCCTTAAATTGTTTAACAACAATAAAAATCAATACTAAAACCGCTGCCATTACGTGAACCAAATGCGTAACTGTAATAACGTATAAAAATGATGTGGCAATGTTACTTTGCGCGCCTGTAAAATATAATCCTGCCGCAATAAGCTCTTTAAATCCATAAAATTGCGAAACTATAAAGGCAATACCCAACAATAAACTGGTGCCTAAAAACAAACTAGTTTGTGTTTTCTCACCTTTTTTGATGGCTCTTTTTGCCAAAATAAAGCTGATGCTACTTACAATTATCAACACGCTACTGATATAAAAAGCACTTGGCAAGTTGAAACTTATCCAATCTTCGCGCTTGGTGCTAATAATATAGGCGCTAGTTAATCCTGCAAAGACCATAATCATACTGATAATGGCAACCCATAACATTTGAAGGGAGGTTTTTCTTCTTAATTTATATTCCATATCTATCTTAAAAATTTATCGACAACAAAAATAATCTGAATCATTGTAATGTAAAAAACACTCGACAACATCAAATTACGCGCAATTATAGCCGTTTGAACTGACCGTAATTTTAATCCGTAATACAACATCAACAAACCGGGTAATACCGTTAAAATAGCGGCAACTACCGACAGTTTTAGTTGCCCTGTCAGGCCTAAAACAGGATAAACCGATACCAATATCATGGCGAAAGTATATAATATTATTTGAATTGCCAGTTTTTTATCTTTAGTTCCCATAGGCAACATTTTAAATCCTGCCAATTTATAATCGTCGTCAAGTAGCCAACCAATAGCCCAAAAGTGAGGAAATTGCCATAAAAACTGAATGGCAAACAACACACCTGCTTCAATACCAAAATGATTGGTGGCTGCAACCCATCCCAACATAAACGGAATGGCACCCGGAAAAGCACCTACAAAAACCGCCAAAGGGGTAACTGTTTTTAGGGGCGTATAAACACTCGTATATAAAAATATAGAGAGCGCTCCAAAAAAAGCTGTTTTTGGGTTGATGTGATACAAAATTGTCAAACCTAAAATGGTGAAAATACTGGCGATGAATAGGGCACTATTTTTTGATAGTCGGCCGGTGGGAAGCGGTCTCGTTTTAGTGCGCTTCATCAAGGCATCTTGTTTTATTTCAATAACTTGATTAAAAGCGTTTGAAGCGCCTACCATTAAATAACCTCCAAGCGCCAGCAAAATTAAAATTTCATAATTAATAATCGTTGCGCCAAGTAAATAACCCGCAATAGATGAGAAAACTACGCTAATAGACAAGCCAAATTTAGTGAGTTGTTTGAGGTCATTTAAAAAATCTAAAAGTTTAAATTGCTTTATTGAGGGTGTCAGCATGCTTGGCATAGTTGTTTTTTACTAGTTGTGCAAATATAAATAAACCAAAGGGATTGAATTGTTTTATGAGTCATAAAAATGACACTTTTTAGCAAGTAATGTAATGTGAGCGTAATGTTTACAAAAAACGACGTAATTTGTTTGATAAAAAATGAGAAAATGCTTTGCGGATTATATAATTGTTTTAAATTTGCGCTCTCATTTAGCAATTTTAGGCTAGTGAAATTTGCGAAAGTAGCTCAGGGGTAGAGCACCACCTTGCCAAGGTGGGGGTCGCGGGTTCAAATCCCGTCTTTCGCTCAAAACCAATAACAATTGAAACCATTAATTAGCGTTTTGATAGTTGCCGCTCGAGTGGTGGAATGGTAGACACGCTGGACTTAAAATCCAGTGAGCTGTAAGGTTCGTATGGGTTCAAGTCCCATCTCGAGTACTTTAAACCTCAACATTTTATGTTGGGGTTTTTTGTTTTAAAAAGATTTCAAATCTGCACCATTATTCGCACCAGTGGTAGTTAATTGATTAAAAGTTTTTTACCTAAAATTAGAATTTAAACGCTGTGATAGACAAAAACTAAACGAATCCTTGAAATTGGTTTTTATAAGTTGCTGTCTTCACAATAATGACAAACTAACTGTTTTCAATTTTTAAATTCTTTTTTAAACGCTTGGCTCTCTTCAATTAAAACTTCAATCAATTCAATTTTGTGATTGTTTAAATATAAGCCGGCAAGGTTTTTAGATTTACAAAAAATTAAAAACGCATCAATTTGTTCCCTTGGAATGTTAAGTTTATCGGTAAAAAAAGCAAGTCCAAAATCGCTTTTAATCTGGTCGGTAATGTTCATTGCTTTTAATTGAAAGACTTTTTCAGCTTGTTTAGTTTTTCGTTTATGTTGGCCAATTTTACCAACTTCATTAGTTATTGGACTTAATACAAAGCCCACTATTCCCAATAGATTAACACCGCCAACAAATTTAAGACTTGAATCTCCCCCATAAGGGTCAGGTGGTTTGCGTCTATCCATTTCATCAATATCATCAACCACATTCAGATCAATATTCGAAAAATTTAAAGCGTCATTACCAACAAACGAAGGTGGCTTTTTTACCTGACTCGCATCAATATTTAAACTACCTGTTAAAGTGTGATTTTTGATTTCAACTGTTTGCAATTCGTTGATGTTTTGACTTAAAATAACATCAAAATTTTTAGTCTTAAGCATTTCACTCGTGATAATTATTTCCTTTTTTTGAAATTGAATGCCATCAAAAACCAGCGTATCATTTTCTTTAACTGGAATTTTAAAAACACCATACTCATTACTAATGGTTCCTTTATGGGTGTTTTTATTGTAGATATGAATAGCTTCAACCGAAATGGAATCATTATGAATGGTTCCAATAATGGAATTTTGTTTGATTTGCGATTGTAGTTGCACACAAAATCCGATAAAAAATAGAACAGTTAGTCGCTTGGTCATTTGTAACAAAGAAAGTAACTGAAATGCAAAAAAATATTAAGTTTTTGGTAAACTTATGTTAAAGAAAGTGTTAAAAAAATAATTTTTAAATCACCTTGCATTAACAATTCTTGTTAAAATAAGCTTTCAAAATCATCCCAAAATTTAGGATACGATTTTGAAACTACTTCGGCATTTTCAATTATTATCGGCACTTTTAAGGCGAGTGGTGCAAATGCCATCGCCATGCGGTGGTCATTATAGGTAGCAATGGTAATAGCTGGTTTAATTACCTTAGCGGGATGTAAATACAACGATTCATGGGTAATAGCTACTTTTGCGCCGAGCTTTTCGAGTTCCGTTTTTAAGGCAACAAGGCGGTCGGTTTCTTTTATTTTTAAGGTGTGAAGTCCTGTTAGATGGCAAGAAATGCCTAATCCCAAACAAGTTACAACTATGGTTTGTGCTAAATCGGGCGCGTTTATCAAATTGAGTTGTAAGTTTTGAACGGTTGGCTTCACATGTTTAGTGATTGTAATAGTATCATTTTTAAAGGTAGTTTCAACCCCCAAGTTTTTATAAATGGAAACCAAAACACGGTCGCCTTGCAGGCTGTCTTTTTTATAGGAACTTAATTTTATGGAGGCATGAGTGCTTAAAGCCACCAAACTATAAAAATAGGAAGCCGAACTCCAATCCGATTCCACTGTAATAGTTATTGGTTCTATGTCCGTTTTTGGAAGCACATTGATGTCGTTTTCTTGCCAAGAATAAACCACACCTAATTGTTCTAGCAAACTTAAAGTCATTTGCAAATAAGGTCTTGAAGTGATTTCACCAACGAGATTGAGGTGCAAACCTTGACTTAATTTTGGCGCAATTAATAGCAAAGCTGATAAGTATTGGCTACTCACATCACCCTTGATGCGGATGGCGTTATTGGTAAACACTTTCCCTTTGATAAGCAAAGGGGGAAACCCTTCTTTATTTTGATATTTTATATCTGCACCGATACTTTTCAAGGCTTCAACTAAAATTTTAATGGGGCGGTTTTGCATGCGGTCAGAGCCGGTCAAGTTTACGGTTGAACCTGTTTTTATTGCAAAAAAAGCAGTTAAAAATCGCATGGCCGTTCCGGCATGACCAATATTTACGCTGCCTTTTTTATCTGTCAAGGCTTTTTGCAAATGAATGGTATCGTCGGCATCCGACAAGTTCTTGATGCTAATTTGAGGATACAACTGCTGTAAAATTAACAAGCGGTTCGATTCACTTTTTGATCCCGAAATTGTTAAAGTTCCGTTAATTTTAGGGCAATTCGTATGGTTCAAGAGTAGATTCATTGTTAAAAAATTACCTTACTAAAATATTATGTTTAATTTCATCGCAACATTAACCAAACTTAATTTTACAATGAAAAAATTCGTTTTCCTTCTCTTTTTATTAGTGAGCTTTTTAAGTTACAAAGGTAACGCTCAAAAGCAAGTAACCAAATTTTCTGACAACTTTTACAAGGCCTTAACTTGGCGTAATATTGGGCCTTTTGTAGGTGGGCGAAGTGCCGCGGTAACGGGTGTTAGCGGCAAGCCAAATCTGTATTATTTTGGCGCGACCGGCGGTGGTGTTTGGCGTACTACCGATGCCGGAAATACCTACGAAAATATTAGCGACGGCTTTTTTGGCGGCTCAATTGGCGCTGTTGCGGTGAGTGAATGGGATAACAACGTGATTTATGTTGGCGGTGGCGAAGTTACCGTTCGCGGAAATGTGTCTTCGGGTGATGGCGTTTGGAAAAGTGAAGATGCCGGAAAAACTTGGAAACACATGGGCTTACCCAATTCAAGGCACATTCCCAGAATCAGAATTGACCCTAAAAACCCAGCTATTGTTTACGCTGCCGTTTTGGGCGATTTGTTTAAGTCGTCAGCCGAAAGAGGCGTTTACAAATCAACCGACGGCGGTAAAAACTGGCGTAAAGTTTTATTCGCTAATGCAGATGCGGGTGCAGTAGATTTAACGTTCGATCCTAATAATTCCAGAATTTTATACGCATCAACTTGGCGCGTTAGACGCACACCTTATAGTTTAGAAAGTGGTGGCGAGGGTTCGGCCCTGTGGAAAAGTTTAGACAGCGGTGAAACTTGGACCAATATTTCGGCTAATAAAGGCTTGCCAAAAGGTATTTGGGGTATTAACGGCATTACCGTTTCGCCAGTAAATTCAGATATTGTTTGGGCAATCATTGAAAATAATGACGGAGGCGTTTACAAATCTACCGATGCTGGCGCTACTTGGAAATTGGTAAATAGTGACCGCAGTTTGCGCCAACGCGCTTGGTATTATACAAGAATTTATGCCGATACGCAAGATGAAAATACACTCTATGTTTTGAATGTTGATTACCATCAATCAAAAGATGGCGGAAAAACCTTTAAAGCTTTTGAAGCACCCCACGGTGATCACCACGATTTGTGGATTGCGCCCGAAAATAACCAACGGATGATTATTGCCGATGATGGTGGCGCTCAAGTCTCTTTTGATGCAGGTGTTAATTGGAGCACCTATCTCAATCAAGCAACCGGGCAATTTTATCGCGTGGTAACTGATAACGCTTTTCCTTATCGCATTTATGGTGCACAACAAGACAATTCAACTGTGAGAATTGCGCATCGCACAGATGGCTATGCTATTACCGATAAAGATTGGGAAGAAACCGCAGGTAGTGAAAGCGCCCATATTGCTGTAGATCCAGATAATAACGATATCGTTTACGGCGGAAGTTACAGTGGCTTATTAACCCGCGTTGACCACAAAAATAAGCAATTAAGAGCCATCAATGTTTGGCCCGATGATCCAATGGGTCACGGTGCTGAAGATTCAAAATACCGTTTTCAATGGAATTTTCCCATCTTTTTTAGTCCTAACAACCATAAAAAATTATATGCTGCTTCTAATCATTTGCATATAAGTACCGACGAAGGGCAATCTTGGCAGGTAATTAGTCCAGATTTAACTCGAAATGACCCAAATACCTTAAAATCATCTGGCGGACCAATTACAAAAGATAATACCAGTGTTGAATATTATGGTACTATTTTCGCTGCAGCGGAATCGCCTTTTGAACCCGATTTAATTTGGACGGGTTCTGATGATGGTTTGGTTCATATTTCGCGCGATGGCGGTAAAAATTGGAGCAATGTAACTCCAGCTAAAATGCCCGAATGGATGATGTTTAACAGCATCGAAATAGATCCTTTTGTCAAAGGAGGAGCTTATTTTGTTGGCACAAAATACAAGAGTGGCGATTACAATCCATACATTTATAAAACAGAAAATTATGGTAAGAGCTGGAAATTAATTGTCAATGGCATTCCGAATGACTATTTTACGCGTACCATGCGCGCCGACCCAAATAGAAAAGGATTGCTTTATGCCGGAACCGAAAAAGGAATGTTTATCAGCTTTGACGATGGCGAAAATTGGGAAAAATTTCAGTTAAACTTACCACAAGTTCCCATAACCGATTTAACCATTAAAGATAATAACCTTATCGCGGCAACGCAAGGACGTGCTTTTTGGATTATTGATGATTTAACGCCCCTGCATCAGTTAAATAGTGCTCTTACCTCGCAAACGGTAGTGCTCTATAAACCACAAGATTCGTATGACTTGGGCGGGCGAAGATCAAGAAGTTCAAAAACGGTAGGTCAAAATCGCAATGGAGGCGTAGGTGTAAATTTTTATATTAAAGATACCTTAAGTTCCGATGCTATTAGCTTGAGCTTTAAAGATACACAGGGCAAATTGATAAAAACCTATAACCTTAAACCCGATAAATCTAAAAATGAAGAAAAATTGGAGCTTAATGAAGGTGATAACATTTTATATTGGGATATGATGTACCCTGGAGCTGAGCGTGTTGAAGGCATGATTTTGTGGTGGGGTTCGCTTGACGGACCAAAAGCCGTTCCAGGAACGTATAGTGTTGAATTATCGGTAAACGGAAAAATACAGAGCCAATCTTTCAATATTTTAAAAGATCCTAGAAGTAGCGCCAGCTTAGCCGACTTACAATTGAAATTTGATTTTATTCTTTCGGTTCGCGATAAACTTACCGAAACGCATAAAGCACTTAAAAATATTAAGGTCATTAAAGATCAAGTTGAATTGCTAAAAAAATCAATTTCCGATAAAACAGCACAAAAAGATTTGATTGCCTTTGCTGATGATTTGGTTAAACGCTTAATTGTTATTGAAAATAATTTGTACCAAACTAAAAGCAGGAGCGGTCAAGATCCACTAAATTACCCTATTAAACTAAACAACAAATTAGCGCATTTAAGTGCCTTAACAAGTATTGGCGACTACAAGCCAACGGCTCAAGCCTATGACTTTAAAAATGAAGTTACCGCCGCTATTGACAAGGAATTGAAAGATTTATACCAAATTTTTGACAATGATGTTAAACAACTCAATGCCAAAGTAAAAGCGAGTGGTATTGATTTGATAAAGATTAATTAATCGTTTATATAATTTAACCTACAAGGTCTTTTTTGACCTTGTAGGTTTTTTTTATTCAAGACCTATAAGGTTTTTATTGTTGATTTTGAAAACTATATAGACTTTGAGTCAAACCTTATAGGTCTTTTTTGACCTTGTAGGTTTTTTTAATTCAAGACCTATAAGGTTTTTATTGTTGATTTTGAAAACTATGTAGACTTTGAGTCAAACCTTATAGGTCTTTTTTGACCTTGTAGGTTTTTTTTATTCAAGACCTATAAGGTCTTTATTGTTGATTTTGAAAACCATGTAGACTTTGAGTCAAACCTTATAGGTCTTTTTTTAACCTTGTAGTTTTTTTTATTCAAGACCTATAAGGTTTTTATTATTGATTTTGAAAACTATGTAGACTTTGAGTCAAACCTTATAGGTTTTTTTAGACCTTGTAGGTTTTTTTATTCAAGACCTATAAGGTTTTATTGTTGATTTTGAAAACTATGTAGACTTTGAGTCAAACCTTATAGGTCTATCAAAGCCCAAAACTTAAAAGTCCTAAAAAAACATCCTAAAGTTTAGTTTTTAGCTTTATAGACAAAAAAAGCCTGATTTATAATTATAAATCAGGCTTTTAATTTTAAAATAACGGTTGCTAATCGACTAGAATAATAACTTTATTAGCATTCATTTCTACTGTTCCACCCGAAATCGCTAACCATTTTCCTTGATCGTTGCCATCGGTAAAATTATTGGTGTAACGTTTATCAATGACGACTTCGCCATATATTTTTATAGTTCCCTTTATTAAAGTAGAAACAATAGGGGCGTGATTATTTAACATTTGAAACTCGCCTTCAGCGCCGGGCACTAAAACAGAATCAACTTCTGATTTAAATAAGGTCGCTTCGGGTGTAACAATTTCTAAAAACATAATTTTCAATTTTCCGTTTCAATTTTCAGTTTAGGTATTAGAATACCTAAGGCTTAAACTGTAAACTTGTTTAAACTTCGGCTAACATTTTTTCACCAGCATCAATGGCATCTTGAATAGATCCACGCAAGTTAAAAGCAGCTTCTGGATATTTATCTAATTCGCCATCCATAATCATATTAAAACCTTTAATGGTGTCTTTAATATCAACTAAAACGCCGGGAATACCTGTAAACTGTTCGGCAACGTGAAAAGGTTGTGATAAGAAACGTTGTGCACGTCGAGCGCGGTGAACAATTAATTTGTCATCTTCACTTAGCTCTTCCATACCTAAAATAGCGATAATATCTTGTAATTCTTTATAGCGTTGCAATAATTCTTTAACGCGTTGCGCTGTTTGATAATGCTCTTTTCCTAAGATTTCGGCAGTTAAAATTCGCGAAGTAGAATCTAATGGATCTACAGCAGGATAAATACCGAGTTCTGCAATTTTACGCGATAAAACGGTAGTGGCATCTAAGTGGGCAAAAGTTGTAGCAGGAGCAGGGTCAGTTAAATCGTCTGCAGGAACATAAACAGCTTGAACAGAGGTTATAGAGCCCGTTTTTGTTGAGGTAATACGCTCTTGCATTGTTCCCATTTCGGTAGCTAAAGTTGGTTGATAGCCAACAGCAGAAGGCATACGGCCAAGCAAAGCTGATACTTCGGAACCTGCTTGTGTAAATCTGAAAATATTATCGACAAAGAACAATACGTCTTTTCCTTGACCTTCACCAGCACCATCTCTAAAATATTCGGCAATTGTTAATCCTGATAAAGCCACACGTGCACGTGCTCCGGGAGGTTCGTTCATTTGGCCAAAAACGAAAGTTACTTTTGATTCTTTCATTTTTTCCATGTCAATTTTGCTTAAATCCCAGCCACCTTGTTCCATAGAGTGGTTAAAATCAGCGCCGTATTGAATAATTCCAGCTTCTATCATTTCGCGCATCAGGTCATTTCCTTCACGAGTACGTTCACCAACACCGGCAAATACCGACAAGCCACCGTGACCTTTGGCAATATTGTTAATAAGTTCTTGAATTAAAACTGTTTTGCCAACACCAGCACCACCAAATAAACCAATTTTACCACCTTTAGAATAAGGCTCAATTAAATCAATTACTTTAATGCCCGTAAACAACACTTCAGTTGCGGTTGATAAATCTTCAAATTTTGGAGCATCTCTGTGAATGGGTAAGCCATTTTTGCCGTCTTTTGGCAAGGCTTTTAAACCGTCAATTGGGTCGCCGGTTACATTAAACAAACGTCCATAAATATCATTGCCAATAGGCATTTTTATAGGATTGCCTGTTGAACGAACTTCTTGACCTCTTTGTAAACCGTCGGTAGAATCCATTGCGATGCAACGCACGGTATCTTCGCCAATGTGTTGTTCGACTTCTAAAACCAAAATACTTCCGTCGGTTTTAGTAATTTCTAATGAGTCATAAATTCTTGGTAATTCGGCTCCAGATGAAAATTCAACATCTAAAACGGGTCCGATAATTTGAGCAACTTTTCCGGTAATTTTAGTCATTACTTCTGTGGTTTTTTTAAGCATTTAGCTTACTATTTGTAATCAATTTTAAAGTGGCAAAAATAGTCCTTTTTTTTAGAAATAAAAAAAGGTTTTTAGATAAATTATTAGATGGTGTGTAATGCAAGAGCCAAAAAAAAACGCCCTGAATTTCAGGGCGTTTAAATTATTTATTTTTAGTATAAATTAAGGGTTAACAGTAAATGATAAGAAATACATTGAACCAATATTACCAGTACCAAAAACTTGAGTATATTCATTATGAGTTAAATTGGTGGCTCCTAGTTTAAAGGTTGCATTCATACTTATTGGCAGTTTATAAGAAACTTGCGCATCTACAACCGTTGCTGATGGTACTACACCATTACCAAAAGAAGCTTGCCAATCATAAGAATCAAAGTAACGAACACTCACATTAAATCCAAAGTTTTTTAACACTTCGGCATGACCAAAAGAGGCTTTAATACTGTTTTCTGGTGTGTTGAAACCAGGTTCAAAACCAGGATCTGAAGCTTGATCAAAATCAAATTTAGAATAAGTGTAGTTCAAAGTAAAATCATAGCCGTTAAATACCTTTGCACCTAAACCTAAACTAACGCCATAAGAGTTGATATCTGCATCAGAATTGGTGTAAGTTCTAAAAGGAACAAAATCACCTTGAGATAAGGCTATTAAAGCGGGAGGCATAGGTAAAGTGCCAGGATCAAAATCTGAAAAATCAGCTTTACCATATAATGGAGCTAAAACTGTTTTTTGAGCAATAAAGCCTCTAAAATCGTTATAATAACCGCTTAAATCAATTGAAACAGCACCAATAGAACCGCGATAACCGAGTTCATAGGCGGTAATTTCTTCGGGTTGAACTAAAGGAGAGTCAAATTTTTTAGGGGCACCTGCCTGAACAGATTCTAATGAAAAGGCATTTTCATATCCTTGGCGACCTGTAACCGTTAGTGTTGCAGGATTGCCAATAGCGCGTCCTGTGGTGCTAACATTGAAAGGTCTAGATACAAAACGGTCTAAGTTATCTGGAGCAGAACCCACTAAAAGAGCGTTGCCAACATCTAAACCAATATATTGACTTTGAGTGTCGGGATTTCTAAAACCTGTTTGAAAAGAAGCTCTAAAGTTGTGTTGATTTTTGTCGCCTGCCGAATAAACTAAAGATAATCTTGGTGAATAATTACCATCATAATTTTTAGATTTATCATAACGGATAGAACCTGTGAATTTTAATTTATCATCCATTAATTTTTTCATGACTTGCATGTAAAAACCATATTCACTAAAAACAATCGGACCATTATTATCCGTAAAGATTGTTCCGGCTGAATTTAATTTGAATTCTCTCCAAGAACCACCTACTTGAATTTCGGCAACATCAACTAATTCTGAAAAATTATAATTACCTTCAACTTGTGATAGTTTGGTGGCATCTATAAATTTAGAACCTGATAACAATGAGGGGTCTGATGTAATGGTATTAAATGCATTATTAAAGCCAGCTGTGCCAGGCAATAAAGCACCTGTTTGGGCAACTTGTCGTGCAATTACATGAGCTTGTTCACTGGTTCTTGGTCCTCCAGGAATTGCGCCTAATCGAGCACCAATAAATGTTTGTGCATATTGTGTAAACCAATTGGTATCTGATTTCCAGCTTCTATTAATATTGATTGCCGTAAATCTTGAATCATAAGAATTTCCTGCAGTTTCAGTAATAGTATAAGCTCTCACAAAAAAGTTTCTATTATGTACCTCAAATTTGTGTTGTTGCATCACAAAATCTTTTAAAGAATAACGGTTTGCCCCTTGATAGATGGTGTTGCCTGTTCCTATTTTTCCCTGATAAGTAATTTCTAAATCGTTAGCTAAGGGTCTATAAGCTAAAGTCATATCTGCTTTTGCACTAAAGACATTATAATCTATTAAGTCACTTTCTTTATAACCTGTACGCGCTACTCTTGAAGAACCTAAAAAATTTGGAGGTAATATAAGACCTGCATCGGCGGCAATTTTATCAAAATCTAATGTGGTGGCAACTTCGTCGCCATAAATGTTTAATCCGTCGTAGCCTGGTGAAGATGGGGTATTAGCAGGATTGGTATTATCGCGAAAATCGTTTGCTTCCCAATCAGTTCCTTTTAAATAAGAAAAGGAAACTTTACCGGCAAATTTATCGCTAAAAGCATGAGCCATGCGGATACCGGTATCCCAATATTGGTTTGTTCCGGCGGCTTTTTGATCGGTATAACCCGATTTTACATAGGCACTGATGCCCTGATATTCAAAAGGGCTCTTGCTAGTCATAAATAAAATACCATTAAAGGCGTTGGCACCATATAAAGCAGATGAAGCACCGGGAAGTAATTCAACCGATTTTACATCCATTTCAGACATACCCACTAAGTTACCCATCACAAAATTTAAGGCTGGTGAGGCATTGTCCATACCGTCAACTAATTGCACAAAACGGGTATTAGCAATTGTTGCAAAACCGCGTGTGTTAACTGATCTAAAAGTTAAACTACTCGTGTTTATTTGAACGCCTTTTAAATTTTCTAATCCGTCGTAAAATGATACGGCTGTGGTGTTTTTGATATCTCTAATATCAAAATGTTCAACGGTAACCGGTGATTCCCGAATACTTTCAGGCGTTCGTGAAGCCGATACAATTACTTCATCTAAACGGTTGTTTGCTTCGCTTAAAGCGATAGACAAACTAGCGTTGTTTTTAGTAACATCAACGGTTTGTGTGTCATAGCCAACAAAGGAAACCTCCAATTTAAAAGGAACGTCTTGACTGACTTTAAATGAAAATTTTCCATCAAAATCGGTGGTAGTGCCAAGCGATTTACCAACAACTTTAATACTCACACCTGGAAGGGGATCACCCGATTTGGCGTCTTTTACAGTTCCTGAAACTGTTGTCTGTGCCATTAAGGTCGAGCCTAAAAACAGCACAAAAAGGATACTTAATAATTTTTTCATAATGTTAGTTTATTGATTATTTATGTTAAAACTGATGCAAAGTACAAATTTTTTTATTTCTAACGATAAATCGATGAAAAATAAATTAATTTTTGATAATTTTTTTGATATAAAAATGAGTTCCTTCTATTATTTTTAGGTAATAAATGCCATTTTGAAGGTTATTAAGGTTTATAGATTTATTGGGCGCATTTAAATTAAATTGTTCTATTTTACGCCCTAAAACATCCATAATTTGGATGCGGATAAGATTTAAATCAGCATTTGGCAGAGAAATATTTAGCACTCCATTAGTTGGATTTGGCCAAATTAAAAAGGGATTTAACACTTGTTTATCAACAGCTAACGGTACCGAAACGTCATTGCACACTTCAATATTCCAACCCACCAATGTGCCAATACCACCAGGTCCTTGATCTTCTAAAAACAATTTCCAATCGCCCTGAGCGTTATCGCCAATATAAGCGGTAAACGCCTCGGCAGGTTTGAGATTTCCCGAATAACCGGGAACCGAATTGTTGCAAACTAAAATTGTTCCTGCATCGGTAAAAATAGCATTCATATCTTGAGTGGCACAATTAGAGGCGTTTAAAAGTTGAATAGTTTTACCACTCGGACTTGTAAGGGTGATTTTTAAATCGCCAATAAATGGATGGCTCACATTAATGCCAATTTTAACGGCACTCATGATCGTATTTTCGGCAACACTTATTGTGGAGGAAACACCAATCGCATTATTGTCGGGAATGGCAAGTGCCAAACCCGAATAACTTGTTGTAGCACAAGTTTGCTGATAGGTAGCAAAGACATTTATGCTTGAATAAGCGCCAGTTGCACAACTGTTTATTGGCTTAACGCGCCAGTAATAAGCGGTTGCTTCGGTCAATCCACTTAGGGTATAATTTGAATTTGTTGTATTCGCCGTTGCAATGAGATTGCTAAAACCAATATCGGTGGCAACTTGCAATTCATAGCTTTTAGCATTGCTTTGCAAATCCCAACTCAAAGTTGGATTTAAGCGCACGCCGAGTGCCCCCTGACTAGGCGCGGTTAAGGTTTGGGTGCTAAATGTTGCATCATAAACCTGTAGTTTATTAGTTATCAACCGGTTTATGGATGGTGTGTGCGCTTTTACGGTAATGGAATTGCTTCCTAAATTTAAATTACTAATCCCTGACAAGGTCAACTGGATAAGCGTTCCATTTGCGGATGTACTTATCGGATTAAAATTTGCAGTCATGCCACTTGGTAAATTTATAACCGAAAAGTCAGCAGTTTCGGCGAAGCCACCAAAAGACTGATAGGTATAATTTAAGACCACTTGGTTGCCGGCGCAGGTTTCTGAAAATTCGGCTGCGGGTAATAAAGCCATCAGGTTTTGTTGTATGCTAAAATTGGAAGTATTGATGTTAAAAAACACATTTCCCACGCTGGCAACCATAATTCGTGCGGTATTGGTTGGGTTATTTGGAATAAACACCTCATAACTGCCATTATTTGGAACGTTTGAGGCTAGAATAATTGGATAGCTTTGTCCGCCATCAGTTGACAGTAACAAATCTACAAACGCACAATTTATCGGTGCTAAATCGGTGACAGCCACATTCCAAGTAATAAGTTGCATTGAACCAACATCATAAGTTACCGGGGTATTTTGCGAGGTAACGATGAAGGGTCCGGCAGTGTCGTTAACGGTTATTATTTTAGATTCTCTAGCCGTTTGTCCGCCATTAATATGGTTATCTCTTACGGTAACATCAAAATTTAAAGTCCGCGCCACACTGGGCAACACTTCCCAAGTATTGGCGGTTTGACCCGCTAAAATGGTGTTGATTTCCGGAAAAATGCGACTTGCAGAAATAGCGGGAGCAATGGATCTAAAAACAGCCCCACCGGTAGCCGTAGCGCTTGGTGGGGTACTTGTAATTTGGTTGTCGGTTTGTTCCCAAGTATAGGTAAGTGCATCATTGTCAGCATCTGTAGCGATTGCGTTTAATTTAAATGGTGTCAGTTTAGGAATGATTGCATCTGCTTGCGCGTTAATAACAGGTGCATTTTGATTGTTAATTAGGCTTGAGGCAATGCCACAATTGTTAAAGCCGGTAGAAATACTCGTAAACATTTGCTGAATGCTGATGCTGTGAAAATAATCATCACTGTGCAATTGTACATTTTGAGGTGAGCAAATGCCGGCATAAGCCATGATGGTGCTACCACTTCCAGGTTCAACTGCGGTCAAATCATTGCGGTTGCCTCCTGAGCAACTACCGGCATCGCCATTAAAAGTGTGGGAAGCGCCAAACTGATGACCCATTTCATGAACCACAAAATCAATGTCGAAAGCATCGCCCACGGGATTGGTTTGCCCTGTAACACCCTGAGCTTTTGAAGAAGTGCAGGGTGAATTTAAAACTGCAATTCCGCCACCAGCGGTGCTAAAAACATGGCCAATATCATAATTAGGTGAGCCAATTACGTTGTTAATAGTTGTTTGATTTTGTATTAACATAGTGTTGCCGTTGTTGTTAGTATAAGGATCGGTAGCGCCATCTAAATAAATAAGTTGGTCATTATTGGCAACAAGCACTAAGCTCAGCGCCACATCTCGTTCAAAGATAGCATTTACACGTGTTATGGTAGTGGTAATTGCGGCCAAAACGGCTGCTTTTTTTTGTGCATCGGAACCCAAACTTAATCCCGCGGCGTTAATATGAAATTGAGAATATTCGCCAGTGGTGGCAACTGCCAATCTAAAAGTTCGCAATTTAGCGTCATTGGTATTAAAGGTTTTAGCAAAAGCATTGATATTTGGTAGGGTTATTTCGGCAGTTGAGCAAACAAAAACCTGATTTTGTTCATCCAAATTTTCGCGACTATAAACGGTGTAATTTAAACGGTCTTTGCTATTGGGTTCAATATATTGCGTTTGTTTTCCCGCTTTAAAAATTGTGGCATATAAGCCTAATTGGTTTAAACTAAACCGGATACTGGTGCTTTTATCCGCCACAGCGTAAGCAATATATGATTTATTATCAGGGAATTTTAATGCCAATTCGGGTTCCATAACCCCTGCTTCAAACACTTCAAAATTGCTTAACACACCATCTGCATCCGGAAATTTAACAATGGTTTTTGATTTTTCAAGAAGGGTTGTTTTTTGAGGCGCATCAGCCAACAAGCCTTTTAGGGCGGTTAAATTTAACTCATAAGCTTTATATTTTTTAATTGTGGTTTTGCGCTCCAGCAATTGCGAATGTTTTAAGGGGGCAAGCGTTGGACTCCATAATTCTTTTGATTGCGAAAACACTTGTGGCGCAAAAATTAAAAAAAAAGAAAATAGGGTAATCTGTACAAAATACTTCATCAATTACTTTATTTTTGACAAATCTATAAATTTAGTTTTAAGAAAATTCATTTTATGTGTCGGCAGTTAAATTTTTTTATGTTTTTTATACTTTGTCTTATCGGATTTAATTCGTGTGTTTCGAGCAAAGTGCTCCTAAAAAAACCAATAGAAAGGTCCTTGCCAAGTGATGAAAACACTAGTTATAAGCTGACTATAACACCAAATGCAAGTCTGCTTGTGCGCACCGATAATTTTAACAGCAATGATATTATACTACAACAAGGTCAAAATTTGATTCTCAAATTTGAGTACCAAACTGAATCGCCAAAAAATGTGGCCGATGCCAATTATCGCGAAGTGTTGTATATTGAAATGCCAAATCAAGCTCAAGAAATAGACTTGGCAAGGCTTAACAAAACAAGTATTTGGTTTGCCCGGTTTTGTTTTTGCAAAGACTATGTTGGGTTTTTTAAAGTGACTCCCGAAAAGTTTGAATTATTACTCAGCAAAAATCAACTCCACATAAAATCGGAATTTGAGTGGCACAAACTTCCGCGAATTGTCAATAAGATTAACCAAAATATAAACCTAAAACCCTAGTGAAAATAGTCCATTCTTATAAAGCTTTTCAATCAGCGCAACGCGCATCGGCAGTTACCATTGGCACTTTTGACGGTTTGCACCTTGGTCATCAAAAAATTTTAAACCAGCTGAGCGCTTATAGCAAGCAGCAGCATTTAGATTCGGTGGTTTTTACCATGTTTCCGCATCCGCGCTTGGTGTTGCAAAAGGACGAAACGCTAAAACTCTTAAATACCATTGATGAGCGGGTTGCACTTTTAGAAGCTTGTGGCATTGACTATTTAGTTATTGAGCCGTTTTCTAAGGAATTTTCTAGATTAACAGCACTTGAATTTGTTCGCGATGTTTTGGTAAATAGCCTGCAAACCAAACTTTTAGTTGTTGGATACGACCATCGTTTCGGTCGAAATCGCGAAGGTGATTTTAATCAACTTCAGGATTATAGCCAGTTGTATCATTTTAAATTAGAACAAATTGCCAAACAAGACCTCTTAAATATTGGCATTAGCTCTACAAAAATTAGACAGGCTTTAACCGAAGGAGACATGGAAACGGCAAATGCTTATTTGGGCTATCCGTATTTGCTATCGGGAACCGTTGTTAAAGGTCAGGGTTTGGGCAAAACGCTCCATTTTCCCACCGTTAATTTGAGCATTCCCGAAACCTATAAGCTCATTCCAAAAACGGGCGTTTATATTGTAAAAACGTCTGTTAAAAATAAAACCATTTATGGCGTAATGAATATTGGATATCGCCCAACAGTGCAGGGCACACACCAAACTATTGAAACTTTTTTACTGGATTTTAAAGGCGATTTATACGGTGAAAATCTTAAAATCTATCTGTTAAAACGCCTGCGCGATGAAAAAAAATTTGACGCTTTAAACTTGTTAATAGCCCAAATTAAATCTGACGAAATAAACGCTCGAAAATATATCGATTCAATCGCTAAAATTTAAGTTCAGAAATGCTTAATTTTGTGCTTTAAATTAAACAATCCCCTATGTTACAAGTCAGTTTTATTAGAGAACAAAAAACCAAAGTTTTAAAAGGTTTAGCAAAACGAAATTTTAAAAATGCCGAAGCTATCATTGACGAAGTGCTCACTATTGATGCAAAAAGAAGGGCTTTTCAAACCGAATTAGACAATGCTTTAGCCGAAACTAATTTGCTCTCCAAAGAAATTGGACTCCTTTTTAAAGCGGGCGAAACACAAAAGGCCAATCTTTTAAAAGAACGCACATTTCAAATAAAAACGGCTACAAAAGATTTTACCGATCAATTGAATGACGCTTCAAATCGACTACAAGAATTGTTATACCAAATTCCGAATATACCCAATGAAATTGTGCCTGAGGGCACTTCGGCCGACGATAATCTATGCGTTTTTGAACACGGAACAATCCCCGATTTAGGTGAAAATGCACTACCTCACTGGGAATTAGCCAAAAAATATGACCTCATCGATTTTGATTTAGGCAACAAAATTACGGGCGCTGGCTTTCCGGTTTATAAAGATAAAGGCGCAAAATTACAACGCGCTTTAATAAGCTATTTTCTAGATAAAAACACCGAAGCCGGTTACGTTGAATACCAGCCCCCTTATTTGGTAAACGAAGCCTCTGGTTTTGGCACAGGTCAACTTCCCGATAAGGAAGGGCAAATGTATCACGACGCCAAAGACAACTTATATTTAATTCCAACTGCCGAGGTGCCCTTAACCAATTTATTTAGAGACGTCATTCTAAATGAGGAAGATTTTCCGGTAATGTGCACGGCTTATACACCTTGTTTTAGGCGCGAAGCCGGTTCTTATGGCGCACACGTACGCGGGTTAAACAGGTTACATCAATTTGACAAGGTTGAAATTGTACGTCTCGAAAAGCCAGAAAATTCTTATGCGGCACTCGATGGAATGTTAGAACACATTAAAGGGATTTTAAATGAACTAAAATTACCTTATCGCATTTTGCGCTTATGCGGAGGTGATATGGGCTTTACCTCGGCCATTACCTATGATTTTGAGTTATATTCTACCGCGCAACAACGCTGGTTAGAGATTAGTTCGGTTTCAAATTTTGAAACTTTTCAAGCCAACCGATTGAAATTGCGCTATAAAAATAAGGAAGGAAAAACCCAATTGGCACATACCCTTAACGGCAGCTCCCTAGCATTGCCAAGGGTTTTAGCCGGAATATTAGAAAATTATCAGGTAGCCGACGGCATCATAATTCCCGAAGTCTTACAAGCTTACACCAAATTCACAAAAATAGATTAGGGTTTGTTGATTAGTAACAAGCCTCAATTCTGTTTTCAAAACCTTAATGCGGAAATTAGCAACCTTACGTTCTAATTTAACCCATCTTGCTGCTGCTATTTTATAGAAATGTTGATAAATATTATTAAAATAACAGCGTAGAATGGTCTTAGAATCGTACTTTTAAATTCTTATTTTTAGCTTCTAAATCTCCATGATGTATTTAATTTTTGACACAGAAACCACTGGTTTACCAAAACGTTGGAATGCCCCAATATCCGATACCAACAACTGGCCACGCTGTGTTCAACTCGCTTGGCAAGTGCACGACGCTATGGGCATTTGCCTTTCACATCAAGATTATTTAATAAAACCCGAAGGTTTTAACATTCCCTACGACGCCGAAAAAATTCACGGAATTTCTACTGAACTCGCCGAAAAACAAGGACTTCCTTTGCGCGAAGTTTTAACAATTTTTAATAAAGATTTAGAAAATACAACATTTATTGTCGGTCAAAATTTGAGTTTCGACATCAATATTATGGCTTGCGAATTTATTAGAGCAGGCCTAGAAACTCCCCTCAATAAACGGCCTGTTTTAGATACTTGCACCGAAGATACTGCCAAACTATGCCAGTTGCCAGGCGGACGTGGCGGCAAACTCAAATTGCCAACCCTAACCGAATTACACCAATATTTATTTGGTGAACCTTTTGCCGAAGCACATAATGCAACCGCCGATGTTGAAGCTACCGCACGTTGCTTTTTTGAATTGCTGAGAACAGGCAATTATTCGGCATCGCAATTGCAAACCACCCCCGATTATTTTGAGCAATTTAAGCAAGCTAATCCTGGGTTTATAAAAGCGTCTCACTTAAAACACATCAATTTAAAGGAAGCCAGCAAAGCCTTAGAAATGACTTTTGCTGCCGAAAACCTAGAGGTAACCATTGTTGATACGGCTACCGAAAATTTAGACAATTATCCCTTTTCGCATTTACATAATTATTCGCAGTTTTCTATTTTACAATCAACTACAGGCATTTCTGAATTAATAAAAGCCGCCCTAATCAACAAAATGCCTGCCGTTGCCTTAACGGATATCGGTAATATGATGGGCGTTTTTAATTTTGTAACCGAAATTGACAAACACAACCAATCGGTCATTAAAGCAAATGCCCTTTTAACCAAAAATGAAAAACCACAGCCCACTTTAAAACCGATTGTGGGATGCGTTTTTAATGTTTGTGAAAACCATTTAGACCGCACGCACAAAGATAATGGCTACCAATTGGTGTTGCTGGCAAAAAATAAACAAGGCTATCACCATCTGGCAAAAATGGCATCAATTGCCAGCACCATAGGTTTTTATTATGTGCCGAGAGTTGATAAAGAAGTTATTAAACTTTACAGAGATGATTTAATCGCTTTAAGCGGAGATACCTACGGTGAAGTTGCCGGTAAAATACTAAACCTTGGCGCGCAACAAGCCGAAGAGGCTTTGTTGTATTGGAAAGACCAATTTAAAGAAGATTTCTACTTAGAATTAATCCGCCACGGACTCGAAAACGAGGATTTGGTGAATCGCACATTACTTGAGCTCTCTAAAAAGCACCATGTAAAAGTGGTGGCAACCAACACCACTTTTTATATAGATAAAGCTGATGCCGAGGCACAAGATATTTTGCTTTGCGTAAAGGATAACGAAAAGAAAAGTACACCCGTAGGCAGAGGAAGAGGGTCGCGTTACGGATTGCCAAACGCTGAATTTTACTTCAAAACTCAGGATGAAATGAAGTCTTTATTTAGCGATGTGCCCGAAGCCATTATCAACATCCAAGAAATTGTAGAAAAAATTGAGCCGTTTATCCTGGCACGTAAAGTTTTGTTGCCTAAATTCGACATCCCTAAAGAATTTCAAGCTGCCGAAGATGAAGTTGATGGTGGCAATCGCGGTGAAAATAACTATCTAAAACACCTAGCTTATATCGGCGCAAAAATGCGTTTTACCCATTTGGATGAGGCTTTAATAGAGCGTATTGAATTCGAATTAGAAATCATCAAAAAAACAGGCTATCCGGGTTACTTTTTAATTGTTCACGATTTTATCATTGAGGCTCGAAAAATGGGGGTTACGGTTGGTCCCGGTCGTGGCTCGGCTGCCGGTTCGGTGGTAGCTTATTGCTTGACAATAACCAATATAAATCCGTTAAAATACGATTTACTTTTTGAGCGATTTTTAAATCCCGACCGAATTTCTTTGCCAGATATTGATATTGATTTTGATGACGAAGGTCGGCAAAAGGTAATTGATTACGTCATCAAAAAATACGGCGCAAATCAGGTGGCACAAATTATTACTTATGGCACAATGGCGGCAAAATCGGCTGTGCGCGACACGGCACGCGCCTTAGATTTACCACTTCAAGAAGCCGACAGAATGGCTAAATTGATTCCGCTTATTTCACTCAAAAATATTTTTGGTACCGATGATGAAAGTAAGGCAATTCGCAGCAGTCTTAATGCCGACGACCAAGAAAAAATAAAAACTCTCATTGAAATTGAAAAAGGATCTAGCTTAGATGCCATTACCTTAAAACAGGCAAAAGCCATTGAAGGAACCGTAAGAAATACGGGCATTCACGCTTGTGGTGTCATTATTTCACCCGAAAATATTTCTAATTTAGTGCCTGTAGCTAAGGCTAAAGATTCCGAAATGTATGTCACCCAATTCGACAACCACGTGGTAGAAAATGCGGGCTTACTTAAAATGGACTTTTTAGGATTAAAAACCCTGACCTTAATAAAAGATGCCGTAAAAATTATCAAAGCTATTCACGGCAAAACGCTAGTTCCCGATGATTTTCCACTCGATGACCCTAAAACTTTTGAGCTTTTTCAAAATGCCGATACCGTGGGCGTTTTTCAATATGAATCGGCTGGAATGCAAAAAAACTTACGCGCCTTAAAACCTACTGAGTTTGCCGATTTAATAGCCATGAATGCCTTATATCGCCCAGGTCCAATGGAGTATATTCCGTTATTTATTCAGCGAAAGCACGGCGAAGAAGCCATTGTTTATGACCTTCCTGAAATGGAAGACCAGCTAAAAGAAACTTATGGCGTAACGGTTTATCAAGAGCAAGTGATGCTGCTCTCACAGCGCATTGCAAATTTTACCAAGGGTGAAGCCGATAAGTTGCGCAAAGGGATGGGAAAAAAAGACCTCTCAATTTTGGTTGTTCTAAAGCCTAAATTTATTGAAAATGGCATAGCCAATGGTCATCCCGAAACGGTACTCGAAAAAATTTGGAAGGATTGGGAAAAATTTGCCGCTTATGCCTTTAATAAATCACATTCGGTTTGCTATGCCTTTATTGGTTACCAAACCGCCTATTTAAAAGCGCATTATCCGGCCGAATTTATGGCGGCTTGTATGTCGAATAATATGAGCGATATCAAGCAAATTAGCTTTTTTATGGAGGCGTGCAAACGCTCCGGACTTGAGGTTTTGGGACCCGATATCAACGAAAGTTTTTTAAAGTTTTCGGTAAATAAATCGGGAGCCATTCGCTTTGGAATGGGCGCAATTAAAGGCGTTGGCGCAAATGCTGTTAACGCCATAGTTTTAGAACGCAAAGAACACGGCAATTACACCTCCATTTTTGATATCGCCAAACGCATTGATTCACGTGCGGCAAATAAAAAGGTGTTCGACGGTCTTATTTTATCGGGGGCTTTAGATTCTTTAGCAGAGGTATATCGTTCACAATACTTTGCTTTAGACGATAAAAATCAGACGTTTATAGAAAAAGCATTGCGCTTTGGAAGTAAATATCAAGAGCATAAAAACGCCTCACAAGTATCCCTTTTTGGCGAAACATCTGAAGTGCAATTTGACGAACCTAAATTTCCCGATTGCGAACCTTGGGGTGTCATGGAAAAATTGGCAAAAGAAAAAGAAGTAGTAGGCATCTACATTTCGGGACATCCGCTTGACGACTATAAAACAGAAATACAAAATTTTTGCAATGCGCAGGTAGGTTTACTCAACAATAAAGAGTCATTGATAGGCAAAGAACTTTCGGTTGGAGGCATTGTTACCGATGTGCAACACCGCGTTTCTAAAAATGGCAAAGCTTGGGGACTGTTTGTTTTAGAAGATTTTACCGATTCGTATGAGTTTAGAATATTTAGTGAAGAGTATTTAAAATTCAAGCATTTATTAATACTCAATTCGTTCTTGCACTGCAAGCTAAAAGTAGAAAAGGCTTGGCAAGAAGGGCAGATCAATATCAAATTTATAGACATCAAATTGCTGCAAGAAGTACTTGAAAACTTGACTAAAAAAATCACCTTAACGCTAGAGCTAGACAGTCTTAACGAAGATTTTGTCAACGAATTAAAGAACTTATTAAAAACACATCACGGCGATAAGCAACTGTGCGTTAAGGTAACTGATTCAAAAGAAAAAATTCAAGTGAATATGTATAGTCAAACTGTTAAGATAAAGCTCACAAAGCATCTGCTAAAAGTACTTGAAAGTCATAATATACCGTTTAAATTGAATTAAAAGAATAGCTAGGTTTAACAACTTTTAATATTTGACAACTTTTTAAAAGTTGTCAAATCTGCTAAATGATTTTGTATTTTTACAGCTAATTTTTACAAATGAACATTCATTTTATAGCCATTGGCGGAAGCGCCATGCACAACTTAGCCATTGCACTAAAGCAAAAAGGCCATAATGTAACCGGAAGTGATGATGTGATTCACGAACCTTCAAAATCGCGATTGGCGGCAAAAGGCTTGTTGCCAAATGCTTGGGGCTGGTTTCCAGAAAATATCAACGCACAAATTGATGCCATTATTTTGGGTATGCATGCCAAACCCGATAACTTAGAATTGGTAAAAGCGCAAGAATTAGGCTTAAAAATCTATTCCTATCCCGAATTTTTATACGAGCAATCAAAAGATAAAATACGCGTAGTTATTGGTGGCAGCCATGGTAAAACCACCATTACCGCAATGATTTTGCACGTCATGCGCGTTCATCATTTAGAAGTTGATTATATGGTTGGCGCACAGTTAAAGGGTTTTGACACCATGGTGCATTTAACCCATGAAAACAAGTTTATGGTGCTAGAAGGGGATGAATATTTATCTTCACCCATTGACAGACGACCAAAATTCCATTTATACCAACCCAATATTGCCCTTTTAAGTGGCATTGCTTGGGATCACATCAATGTATTTCCAACCTTTGAAAATTACGTCGAGCAATTTCGGATTTTTGTTGAGGCGATTAGACCCGGTGGAATAATTGTTTATAATAATGAAGATGAGGTTGTTAAACAGGTTGTTGAACAATCGTCAAAGGCGCTAAAGCGAGATCCTTATAAAACGCCAAACTACACAATTAAAAATGGTAAAACATTTATTGAAACGGAGGAAGGTTTTATGCCATTAGAAATTTTTGGAAAACACAATCTTCAAAACCTCGCCGGCGCAAAGCAGATTTGCCAGCACATGGGTGTTAATGAAACCGATTTTTATAAAGCAATGGCCAGTTTTATGGGCGCTGATAAGCGTTTAGAAAAAATAGGCGTCTCAAAAAATACCGTTATTTTTAAGGATTTTGCACATTCACCAAGCAAGGTAAAAGCCACTACAAATGCGGTTAAAGCACAATATTCAAACAAAAGGGTTATTGCGTGTTTAGAATTGCATACTTATAGCAGTTTAAATGCCAACTTTTTAAGCCAGTACCAACATGCCCTCGATGCTGCCGATGTGGCGGTGGTGTTTTACGCGCCCGATGCGGTTGCTATTAAACAATTAGAAAGCATTAGTGCACAACAAATTAAAGAAGCCTTTAACAGAAAAGATTTGCATGTTTTTACAAATCCCAAAATATTTAGCGACTATTTATTTTCTCAAAATTTAGAGCAAACGGCTTTGTTGCTGATGAGTTCTGGCAATTATGGGGGATTGGATTTTGATAGACTTTGTAAGTCAATCTAAAATTCTATTAGCACGCAACTAACACAGATTGCACAGATTTTGCGCCGTTATAATTGGCAGCAATCTTAAAAAATTGGCGTATTCGGCGTTCTATTTAAAACAAACTGGCAAAATTTCACCCGACATCAAACGGTATTGCTCAATAGTTTCCGCGCTGAGGTTTTGACAATAATTAAGTTCTTGAACTTTAAAGCCTACGGCTCTTAATCTGTTAAAATAATCGCGTCCATAAATGCGCACATGGTCATACTGGCCAAAGTGTTTGGTGCGCTCGGTCGGTGAGGTGATGCTAAAATCTTCGTAAGTTTTTTCTTTACTCAAATCTTGTGGAATTTGAAAAATGCCGAAGCCTCCTGGTTTTAAAACCCGATAAAGTTCTTGCATAGCCTTAGTATCATCGGTAATGTGTTCTAAAACGTGATTGCAAAACACCACATCAAAAACCGCATCTGCAAAGGGTAAATTACAGATATCAGCTTTTATATCAACGTGAGGTGCATAGAGGTCGGCAGTGGTATAATCTAAATTTTTAAGGGCCTTGAAGCGTTTTAAAAAACACTGCTCGGGTGCTAAATGCAATACTTTTAAGGGGGCTGTAAAAAAAGAAGTTTCGTTTTGCAAATACAGCCATAACAGGCGGTGACGCTCTAATGATAAAGTTCCCGGCGCTAAAACATTTGGGCGCTGTTGCCCATATCCGTAAGGTAAAAAACGTCTATAATTGTGGCCGTCAATAGGATCGGTATAAGCCTTGCCACGGAACCAAAAAGCCAAAAATGGACGGGCGAGATAACTTAGTTTTATCAGTATGGGTCGCGGAACGGTGTTTAAAATCGTTTTAAAAAGTCCCATAAATTACAATACTAAAGGGATTTGTCTAAAAGGTTTTTCTTCGTCGCTGTCAATGCCAAGCGCTTGATAAATATATTCAAAAGTTGAGAGTAGCTCGGGTTTGCCGTTAACAATGGCAACATCGTGTTCAAAATGAGCTGAAGGTTTGCCATCGGCAGTTAGTATGGTCCACCCATCGCGCAATTGTTTTATGCGGTGGGTTCCCATATTTATCATGGGTTCAATAGCCACAACCATACCTTCTTTAAATTGTTTTCCTTTGCCACGACTGCCATAATTTGGCATTTCAGGATCTTCGTGCATCACGCGTCCTAAACCGTGACCAACCAATTCGCGCACCACACCATAGCCTTCTTTTTCGGTAAACTGCTGAATGGCATAACCCACATCGCCCACGCGATTGCCGGCTCTAAATTCCTTAATGCCCACATAAACGCTTTCTCGGGTAATTCGCAATAGTTTTTTAGTGGCTTCATCTACTTCGCCCACCTCAAACGTGTAGGCGTGATCGCCGTAAAATCCATTTTTTAGCGAGCCACAATCAACTGAAATGATGTCGCCGTCTTTTAAAGGTGTGTTATTTGGAATGCCATGAACAATTTGGGCATTCGGACTCATACAAAGGGTATTGGGAAAATTGTAAAGACCTAAAAATCCGGGTAAAGCTCCGTGGTCGCGAATAAAAGTTTCGGCTAATTTATCTAAATGTAAGGTAGTTATGCCCGGTTTTATTTCGCTTGCCAACATCCCTAAAGTTTTAGAAACAATGAGCGCACTTTCGCGCATCAATTCAATTTCATCTCGGGTTTTTATATGAATCATTGCAATGGTATTAAGAATGCAAAGGTAATTTAAAATTAAGTTTTTTAAAGGATAACTTTTTTGTAAAATAGTTACACTAAAATGATTTTTGACAGTAAATTTTTAAAATAATCAAATTATTTTTGCAGAAAAATGAGAATCTTGTACCACCCCATTACGGCAGCCGAGGCTGTTAAAGTTATAAAATCTGGAGATAGGGTTTATATTCAAGCTGCTGCTGCTGCGCCAAAAACCTTGATTAAAGCGATGACCGAACGTTTTGGCGAATTAAAAAATGTTGAAGTTTGTCATTTGCATACCGAAGGCGAAGCGTTTTATGCCAATCCAATTTATAAAGATAGTTTTTGTGTCAATTCCTTTTTTGTTGGGGGAAATGTTAGGGCAAGCTTAAAAAACGGAAATGGTTCTTATACGCCGGTGTTTTTAAGCGAATTACCCTTGCTTTTTAAACGGAATATCATTCCAATTGACGTGGCACTTATTCAGGTTTCGCCACCCGATAAACACGGCTATTGCTCGCTTGGCGTATCGGTAGAAGCTACTTTGGCGGCTATTTCAAACGCCAAACATGTCATTGCCCAAATAAACAGTTTTATGCCGCGAACCCATGGTGATGGCATTATTCATATTTCAGAATTAGACACTTTTGTTGAAGATAATTTGCCATTAGTAGAATTGCAAATTCCCACACCAAATGCCGATGCTCAAAAAATTGGCAACTATATTGCCGAATTAATTGAAGACCGAAGCACCCTACAATTGGGAATTGGCGTGATTCCCAATGCCGTTTTAGCACGCTTGCACAATCATAAAGATTTAGGTTTACACACCGAGATGCTTTCGGATGGCGTGATTGATTTAATTTTAGAAGATGTGATTAACAGCAATTATAAAAAGGTAAATCCGGGGCGCGCTTTAGCAACTTTTGCCTTAGGAACCAAGCGTTTATACGATTATATTGATGACAATCCGTTTATAGAAATGCGCGCCGCCGACTATGTAAATGATGTAGCAAACATTAAACAAAATCCAAAAATGGTTGCGATAAATTCGGCTATTGAAGTTGATTTAACTGGGCAAGTTTGCGCCGATTCAATCGGAAAAAATATTTATTCGGGCGTTGGTGGACAAATGGATTTTATCAGAGGCGCTTCGTTAAGTGAAGGAGGAAAAGCCATTATTGCCTTGCCGTCAACTACAAATAATGGGGCGAGCCGAATTGTTCCCTTTTTAAAACAAGGTGCGGGCGTGGTAACAACCAGAGCCCATGTTCAGTATATCATCACCGAATTTGGTGTGGCAAATTTATATGGCAAAACCATTCAACAACGGGTTAAAGCTTTAATCAATATTGCGCATCCAAAACATCAAGAAGCGATAGAACGCACTTATTTTGAAAGCTAAGTGTTAAGATTTTTTAAACGACCAAAAACTTCGTTTTTCGAGTGGTTCTCCCAGTGCTTTTCCTTGACTGATAATTTGGTACATTTTGCCCCAATCCATCAAGCCACCAATATTGCGGTCGTCAATAAAGACATCTGCTAAAATTTTGCGACTAATTTTATTGATGTCAAAGGGCTCTTCGTCAAAACTCTTGTTCACAGCATAGAATTCTATGCCGTTTTGTTTGCAAAAAACTACGGCTTCATCTAGTAATCGACCGGTTCTATAAGTCCATAAAATCAAGCGATGACCGTCTTTTTGAAGCGCCTTTAAGGTGTCGAAAGCAAAGATGATGGGTTTGCCTATTTTTGGGTAGGCCGATTCCACAATAGTACCATCAAAATCTACTGCAATGACTAAGGAAGTTTGTGGAATCATCTAAGTTTTTTTGCAAATATAAGATTAAATTAACGCATTTTGGGTCATCACTTGAGGTTGCTCAATACCCATTAATTTTAAAATGGTAGGTGCAACATCGGCTAAAACGCCACTCTTTATTTGTTTTAAATCCTTATCAACCAACACAATTGGCACAGGAAAAGTGGTGTGTGAGGTGTTTGGCGTACCATCTTCGTTTATCATTTTTTCACAATTACCGTGGTCGGCAATAATAATGGTTGTATAATTATTTTCAAGCGCCGTAGTTACCACCTCTTTAACGCAAGCATCAACGGCTTCACAGGCTTTTATGGCGGCTTCCATAACGCCAGTATGTCCAACCATATCGCCATTGGCAAAGTTTAGACATACAAAATCGACTGCTTGTTTTTTGAGTTCGGGCACTATGGCATTGCGGATATCATAAGCGCTCATTTCGGGTTTTAAATCATAAGTAGCCACTTTTGGTGAGGGACATAAAATTCGGCTTTCGCCTTCGAATGCTTTTTCGCGACCGCCCGAAAAGAAAAAGGTGACGTGGGGGTATTTTTCGGTTTCGGCAATGCGGATTTGTTTTTTGTGATGTTTTTCTAAAACTTCACCGAGTGTATTTGATAAGTCATCTTTTTGATAAACAATGTGCAGTCCTTTAAAGGTATCGTTATAATTGGTAAGGGTAACAAAATAAAGCGGCACTATTGACATGTCAAATTCAGGATAACTTTTTTGGGTTAAAACCTCGGTTAATTCCCGTCCACGGTCGGTTCTAAAGTTAAAATAAATGACCACATCGCCTTCTTTCACAGTTCCGATTGGTTCATTATTAGCATCTACTTTAATAATGGGTTTTATAAATTCATCGGTAACATCCATATCATAACTTGCGATCATGCTTTCAATCAAGTTGGATGATTTTTCACCTTCGCCATTCACCAAAGCTTTATAAGCAATAGCAACGCGATCCCAGCGTTTATCGCGATCCATAGCGAAATAGCGACCAGAAATAGTGGCAATTTTTCCCGTTGTTTTTTGCAGATGCTGTTCTAATGCTGATATAAAAGTAATCCCTGATTTTGGGTCGCAATCGCGACCGTCGGTAAAGGCATGAACAAACACATTTGAAACCTTATGATTGGCGGCAGCTTGAGTTAAAGCCTTTAAATGATTGATGTGACTGTGAATGCCCCCATCGGAAACCAAGCCTAAGAAGTGTAGATTTTTATGATTTTTTTTGGCATAATCAAAAGCGGCGATAATTTCTTTTTCATTGGCTAAAGAGCCATCGGCGGCGGCCAAATTAATTTTTACGAGATTTTGATAAACAATGCGACCAGCCCCCAAATTCATGTGTCCGACTTCCGAATTACCCATTTGTCCTTCGGGCAAACCCACATTTAAACCATCGGTACGCAAGCTGGCATGGGGATAATTTTTATAAAGGGAATCTAAAAAGGGCGTGTTGGCATGGTCAATTGCCGAAACGTCTGGGTTTTGTGCAATGCCCCATCCGTCTAAAATCATCAAAATAACTTTTTTGTTCATCAAAATTTAATTTTTTAAAAACAAAGATACAAAGTTAAGGTTCAAGAACTGAAGCATTGTGATAATTTTAACGAAATGGTTTTCGGTTAAAAATCAAAGTACCAATTAAATAAATCGGTTCTAAAACCCAAATTAAACCAGGTGGTCGTATCGGCTTTAAAATTAGCTGAACTTATTGTCGGTGTGAATTTGCGATAGGTAATATTCGCAAAAATTTTGAGGTTTGTTGCCGGATTTATCAAATATCCCGCTTGTAAATCGCCTATAAAAATGGCCGTTTTGTTGCCTTGTGCTAAAGTTTGATTTATATCACTGCCGCGTTTGTTATAATCAATATACAAATTGCCTCCAAAACTAATGGGGTTGCCCGCTATATCGAATCCTTTTTTGCCCACTACTAATTTTAAATTTCCAAATAAGCGGTCTTTTTTGTAGTGCGCTATGGCGATAAATTCATAAAAATTTGCGCCCCAAGGATGTGCTAAGGGTTGGTTGAAATGGGCGTAGTTTAAAAGCGGGTTGGCATGCGAATAAGTAAACGGGCGGACAATATTTAATTCGGCCTGAAGGTGTAGGTTTTCTATTTTAAAGGCATTAAAATATTTCGCACCTAGTTGAAATCCAAATTTATTTGTCCAAGAGCCACCACCTGAGGCGAGGTTTTTTAGGTTTAACTCATCAACTAAAAATTGGTTATAGACCACAAAATTATCGCTAAACTTATATTTAGAACCTATGCCAAGCAGCGCATTTCCAGCACTTTCTCCTCTAGAAAATTCAATGGGTCGGAAAAAAATAATGGGGTTTATATAATTGACATTTAATCCGTCGTGATTGGCGTTATCCGAAATTACCGATTCAAATAAATTGATGTTTAAGCGGCTATTGATGTTGTAACTTAAATGGTGCATCACCACAAATTTACGGGCGTTTGCACCGTTAACTTGAGCTTCGGGGCGTACATCATCTAAAAAAAGCCAAAGATTGGTATATTGAATTTTCCAAAAGGTAGTTGTAATTTTAAAATAGGGTGAGGGTGAAGCCACATCCGATAAGAATAAAGAGCGATAGCCGTCGCCAATAAAATTTTTACCCTGTCCAAACTGAAAATTAAAAAAATGATTGGGGGTATAAGAAAGGTAACCTTCGGCAAGGGGATAATCAAAACCGTTGGTATTGAATTCTTTTGAGCGTCCTCTTCCGGGGACAAGTCCGTTTGAGTTAACGGGTTTATTGTCAATGATAAACTGATTGATATAATTGGCAAAACGCCCCTGACTTTCGTAAATGGTTGACGAAAAATTGAACTGCGAACCTAAGCCACCTTGCAATTGAACGGCACGGGTGTTATTGTAAGTATATTTTAAATCGGAATTGTCTTTTCCCAATTGCAAATCGGCAATCGGATTTAGGGTAATCCAAAAATCAGAATCTTGAACGATGAGCATGTGCTCATTAAAAAACTTTCGCCCAAACCAGTCGTCTTTTGGTTTTAAAAGGGTATTTTTTTGAGCATCTAAATCGACATATTTTGTAGCAACGTCATAAATATAAGGCTTAAAACCAGAATGTGCTTGTGCATTTTTGTTATAAAAATAATCGAGATAAGCATAGTCGGTTTGCGAAAAAGGAATGTTTAAAGCGCTTTGATGCTCGGGATAAAAGCCTTTTTGGGTAACTGCTTTTTTAACAATTTGCGGTTTTATTTGACGGATGGGTTTATCGGCTTTGATGTTTCTAACAAACCTATTTTGAGTTTTTTGTGCACTAATTATCGCTGTTTGTGGCTCACTGCCAAGCGGAATGGTAAGCGGAAATACAAATTGCATTTCGATAGGGCGTTCGCCCGACATGGCAGGCTTTGCTTTAGGGAGGTCTTTAAAAATTTGCGTGATATTTTTTATTAAATCTTCATATTTGGTATCGATATAAATCACTTTAAATGTGCCATCACTAGCCACTAAAAAAATAATATTGATAGTGCCTTTAAAATTAGCTTTTACTAAAGTTTCGGGAAGTTCAATTTTGTTCAAAACGGCTTTCTTTACGGAGCTTAAAAAGCATTCCTGTAAAGCAATTTCGTCGGTTTGTGTACAATTGTTATAAATGGGGTATTTTGCTTCTTGAGCAAAGAGAAACTGTGAATAAGCGCAAAAGACCAATAAAAAAAGGAGGGCTTTTTTTAACATTATTTAAGTTTGGTTACGAAATTGTTTTTAAGCTGATAAGTATCTTTAGTTTCGGGACAGGTGGCAAAACCTTTGGTATCAAAATTTAACCGATGTCCGTATTCGCTAACCCAACCAATTTGTTTAGCTGGATTGCCAACAACTAAAGCAAAGGGCAAAACTTCTTTAGTGATAACACTTCCCGCGCCTATTAATGCGTATTCGCCAATGTTGTTGCCACAAATAATGGTAGCGTTTGCGCCGATACTTGCGCCCTTTTTAACGATGGTTTGTCGGTATTGATCACGGCGTAAAACGGCACTTCGCGGATTAATGACATTGGTGAAAACCATTGATGGCCCTAAAAAAACATCATCTTCACAAATAACACCCGTGTAAATGGATACATTGTTTTGAACTTTTACATTACGACCTAAAATAACTTGTGGCGAAACCACAACATTTTGCCCAATATTACATTGTTCACCAATAGTGCAATTGTTCATTAGATGACTAAAATGCCATATTTTTGAACCTTTACCAATTTGGCAATCGGGGTCTATAATGGCGGTTTGGTGTGCAAAATAATCGGGCATAGCTAATAAATTTAACAGCTACGAAAGTACTAATTTTATTGCAAAAAAAATCCCATTTCGGTTTTGAAATGGGATTTATAAAGTAGCCGTAGCTTAAATTTTATTATTCTTGAACATTAAACACAATTGGTAAACTATATTTTACGCCAACGGCGCGACCTCTTTGTTTACCGGGAGTCATTTTTGGTATTAAACCAACCACACGAATGGCTTCTTTTTCAAGACGTGGGTGTGGTGCTCTTGCTTGAATATCAACAACTTCACCATTTTTGTCGATTTTAAAAATCACAGAGATTCTTTTTTTACCGGGTGTTAAACCTAAATCGGCTGCTAAGTCAACATTAAATTTTTTGTTAACTAAGGCCGTAATGTTATCGGATAGACATTTTTTTTGTTCAGATTTTGGTTTATTTTCACAACCGGGAAATACAGGTGCATTTTCAATAATGGCAAAGGGCACATCTTCGGCAACATCTTCATCTTCATTAACCGTTACAATATCCTTAACCTCAATTTTTTCAGTTTCATTGGTTTCGGTTGATTGTAAAACCGTTTCTTTAATATCTTCTTTGTCTTTTACAACTTGAATAATTTCTGGCGCAGGCGGTGGTGGTGGTGGTGGTTTTATAGGTTCAATACGCTCGGTAATAGGAACATCTTCTTCAAGATCGTCATTGATTGTTAAATCGCCTAAGGATGATAAAGATCGGTCGTAGGTTTTATACTCAATAGAGAGCAAGGATACTAACAATGCCAATACCAATCCTAACTGCATAAAAAACGTACTGTAGTTTTCTAAGTTCGCTTTTGGATTCTTTTTTAAGTTCATGCCTAAAATGTTTTTATAAGTTTGCTAATTTAATAAAATAAATAAAACATTTGCAACTTAATTAATTATTTTGAAAAAATCAGTTTAAAGAGCTTTTCAAAACTAAAAAGTGCAATAAAAATTCCGATTGTATTTGCAACTACATCGTATAAACTACCAGTTCTATAAGTAGTTAGGGTCGATTGTAACACTTCAATAATGATGCCGAAAAAAAATAGGTTTAGGGCTAAAAAAAATTTAACTTTTAAGTTTTTTATCGGTTTAAAGTAAAAGAGCCAGCTTAAACTAAGCAATGTATAGGAAAAAGTGTGTAGAATTTTGTCAGAATTATTAACGGTTCCCAACAAGTTGCTCTGCACAGGAATCAAGCTAAAAATTAAAATCAAAAAACTACAAGCCAGCGCAAGGTAAATTGCGTTATCCGTTAATAAGTGCTTTATAAGCTTGTGCATCTAAAAGATTATCTAATTGGCTGAGGTCGCTTAATTTAAGTTTTATCATCCAACCTTTGCCATAAGGATCTGAATTAACTAATTCAGGTTGGGTATCTAAGGCGGCGTTAAATTCGGTGATTTCACCGGTTGCCGGTAAAAACAAGTCGGAAACTGTTTTTACAGCTTCAACGGTTCCAAAAACGGTTTCAATTTCTAAGGTTTCGCCAACGGTATCGATATCAACATAAACAATATCGCCTAATTCGCTTTGAGCAAAATCGGTAATGCCAACGGTTGCGTTGTTTCCTTGAACTAAAATCCATTCGTGATCTTTGGTGTACTTTAAATTTTCAGGTATTGTCATTTTATATTTAGTTATTTAATTTCCAAGTGTGTATCTAATACTTAAACCGGTACTAATAGACTTTCTTGGAAAGGTTGTTGAGATTGCAAATCTAGAGGTATTTTGGTCATAAAAAAAGGATGCCATTAAATTTTTTGACAAATTATAGTCGGCTAAAAATTTAAAAGCTACCAATTTTTGACCTCCGGTAATTTGATTATTTTCTTTGTCAATGGCGCGGATAACGGTGAGGTTGTCTCTGATAGAAAAATCAGCTTTTAAATTTAAATCGCCTTTATAAATGGTGTTGCTGCTGCCATTTTTAATGCGGAGTTGTAAGTCTTTAAATCGGTAACCCACACCAATAACATATTCTTTGCCTCTTATTTCGGTAAGGGAATTGTTGTTAAAATTGAGATTTAATGATTTATCCCGATTAATTTCGGCTTTAAAAGACAAGGAGTTTATCAATTTTAAATCCACTTGAATGAGTGGTGAAAAGTCTTCTATTAAATTTACACCATTAATTAACAGCTCACTATTAAAATCATTGGCTTTATTTTTATTGGAATTGCCATAAGGATTACTTGCATCGTATTGCAAGTTGTTGTTAAAACCTAAAATTCCATACGAAGCACGGTAAGCATTCGACAAGGTAAAGCTGCTAAAATTATCTTTAAACCATTTGAGATTCATCAAACCGCGATAACTTATTTTCCAATTAGGAATGGGCGTGCTTCTAAAGGTGTTTAGCGAAATTTTTGAGGCATCTTTTCCGGAATAAGCGGCTAAAAATGCCGGTAATAACACTTGCTGACTCGTTTCGCCAAAGCCATCGGTTGAATTTAATCCGGCTTTTTGTGCCAATCGGTTAGCGATGATGGTTCTATTTGATTTAAAAGTGCTAAAGGTGTCATCGCCATTTCCGTCGAAGGCTTTTTTAATCATGATATTGCTGATGCTGAAATTTCCCATGGTATTAATTGGCTCATCCGAAAAGGCATTGTCAATAACATCTAATTGTTGGCTGTTGCTATTTGTAAAAATACGGTTGGCAATTAAGTCAATTTGAAGGTCTTTAACAGGATTAATATCCGCACCTAAATCTAATTTATCGTAATGGGTGGTGGTGTAGGTTTTGCTGTAAATGGGATCGGTTGCATTTCTAGAAATCAGCCAACCTCTAGTCAATGCGAGGTCTCTGATGTCATTTTGACTGCCAAATACAAATCCAAAAGTAGGGGCGAGACCGCCCGAAAAATTATTGCGACCTAAAAAGCCAATTTCGGGAATGTATCCGGGCAAAAATGTCCCGTTATTGCTGGTATAGCCGATGTTTATTTTTTTAATTGAGGTCAAAATATCTAAACCAATATTGCGCGCTTTTTGAGCAAAATTAGCGCTTCCTTCAACTTTTACAGCTTCTTTTTTTAAGGGATCTTCCGAAGGTTTTGAGTCACTTGTTCTCAGCTTTTCAATGCCTACGGTTTTATAGAATTTAGTTAAATTTAATGTTGTAGATAGGTTATTGGTATTGGCATTGCTGATGCTGTTTCCCACAAATTGCACAACAGCATTTGAGGAGGCTTGCCAATCAAAATCGGCTGTATAAGTATAGGTAGTGGTGATAAAATCGAGGTAAGGCAATTGGTCAATGGGCACATTATAAGTGGCGTTTAAAGATTGGTGGTAGTTTTGCGGACGGCCAATTTTAAAGAAGTTGTCAAATACTTTTACATCATCATTTAAAAAGTCATCATAAACATAATTATTAGCCGCTCTAAAATTAAAATCGAGTGATTTGGTTAAGTTATAGGCAACATTATAATCCCAATCAAACAAAAAATAGCGTTGTTTTAGCGTAGGCAAATCGGGTAAACCGCTCACTAAAGTCCGCGATAATTGTTCGTTATAGGTGCGACGGATATTTGAATTAACGGCTAAAGAGGTTGGTATTAAATTGATATTTAATTCCTTTATAAATTTTAGATAATTTTTTTTGTCAAAGAATTTTGTGTTCTTAAAAGGTTCTAAAACATAGGGTTTAAAGGTATAATTATAAGTAGCCGAAGCGCGCACATTTTGGTCTTTCAAGAGTTTGGTATTGTAATCGCGATGGTAATTTTGGTTGTAAGCGTAACTCAACGATAAATTTTCAATATCGTAAGGTTTTTTCTTAACATCAGGATCGGTGCTGGTGCGCTCTTTTTTAACATTCATAAAATTGATGCTGGTGCGCTGGGTATAATCTCTTGACTCATCGCTCACCGTATTTTTGGCATCTTGAAATTTAACATCTTGTAATTGCGGGTCGTATTTTGGGTCTCTAAACGATTCAGAAGTGCTAAAATTCATCGGTAAATTGATGCCCCATTTTTTGGGTAAGAGTTTGCCTAAACTGATATTGGTAACAATGTTATATTGTTTAATGTCTTCTTGACTGCGTTCGTTTACGCGTTGGTCAATTGAGCCAAAGCCAATAGAGCTGGCACTTCCTGCAAAAGACACATCGGCAAAATCGGCAAAATTAGCATCGGCATTAACATTAGTTGCCCAGCCACCTTTATTGTCGAATTGTGCAACGCGCAGCTCATTAAACCAAACTTCAGTACTTTTTGGGGTGGCGCTCGTATTTTTTATACCGAGCATAACGGCTTTTATATTCGCAAGGTTTGGATTTCCAAATACGCGGACTTCAATAGCACCCAAATCATCGAATATCGGTGCGCTTCCAGGGTTCGGAAAAAAGGTGTTTGGCAAAATGCCGGCTTCCTCACGCAAGATTTTAAGTTTGCCAAGCTTTTCTAAAGCTAGGTCTAAAGCATTTGCTTGTGGCCAAATTTCTTCTGCCGATAAGGCATTAAAAGCAGTAATATTTAAGGGTAATTCTATTTGGTAATAATTTTCTTCGGTATCACTTCCCAATCTGATTAACGCTTTTAAATCGCCGTCTTGAACACTTGCTTCTCCTTCTATACCTTCGGCATGGATAAAGATTTTCAATTTTTTGAACATCCTTAAATCCATACTGATATTTTTAAAAATGGCACGGGTTTCTTGCGAATTTAAATCTTTGATTTTTACGGATAAACTTTGTTCGTTTTGACGCTGAATGGAAGTGCTACCTTGTAAACGCTCTCTAATAATACCGGGAGGCAACACGTAATTAATGGGCCTACGACCTTCATTTTCTTCAATATTAACAACCCCTACCACAAAATTTTGCAGTTGAGTGCCATCTAAATTTACGGGTAAACTTGGCGGATTGGGTAAGGTTTTTGTATAACGCCTCCAATCACCGCGAACCAATTCTAATTCGCCAAACCGCAATACCACAGGGATTTTAAATTTAGTTAAAAACAAGCGCATAAAGCGAATGGAATTAAAGTTTGAAATGCCATTGATGACTTCGTCGGGTGATTTAACGGGAATTCTAAATTGATACCAAGTGGCGGTTTCGCTAGTGCCATCGGCTAAGGTTACCGAAATTTGGCGTCGGTCAACAATGTTATTTTTGCCAACCGCTAAATCGTTTTGATTTAAGGATACTTTGTATTGATAATAACTCTCAACCGTATTCATTGTTTGGTCTCTGTCAATATCTTCAATATCGGGAAAAGAGGTTGCTGAGGTTGGATAAGATTCGGTTGATAAATTTGCTGTAGGCGAATTGCCTTGTGTATTAGTGAAGTTTTTATAGCGGTTAATAATGGATGCATTTTCACTATCAAAGTTTGTACCTCTAAAATAATGATAATTATCGGAGGCAGGATCGCCTTGAATTTGTGTTTTTACGGCGGGTGGAAGCTGGTTTAAAAAGTCGCTAAAACGCGTTTGTTCTTCGGAATCATTTAAGCCATCTAAGCCGAGATCTTGATTGGTACGCGCTTGGTCTTTTTCATCAAAAGCATAAAGTAATGATTGGGTTACCGGAATATCGGACCATAAGGTTTCATTGACCGTAGCAGGCGATTTAACACCATCTTGAGGTAAACCATTTTCAAACATTTTGCGACCGTCTTTTAAGATGTCTTCCGAAATGTTGCCTAAATTAAAATATAATTCACCTGTAAAATCGGCATTAGAAATCACGTGATTTGCAGGTAAACCCTCATCGGTTTTAATAGAATAATGTTCATAAGGGTCAAGCAACCAAAATTGGATGTATTCAACATTGGCTTGTTCAAAATCGGTGGTGGTAAGTGCGCGCATAATTCCCGCCCAGCGATTTTCGGGTTGGGTCAATAAACCCGCACCGTCAATATTGACGGTGTCAAAGTTATAACTACCTCTATTTTGTGGAAAAAAAGCCAAGTCAAAGGTTCTTACCACCGTGCTTTGGGTCAAATCAACATCCTGTTGGGGGAATAATTCTTTTAAATCGACACGGCGTACTTCGGCACGCGACAATTCTAAATCGTTTATACTGCTCGGTTTTAAAGATGAACCGCCATAAAATAGGCGGTCTATATTATACCACGATAATTGTGAACGGTTTTTTCCGTAGTCAAAATCTTGTGAATCGCCACCTAAATTTTTTAAACTTGTGTCGGTTTGATTTTGTGGTGTACTCGCCAAAAACCACTGGCTAGGCGCATTTAAACTAAGAGGAATTTGAGAACCTTCAAAATCATCTAGGTAAGAAGTGGCTTCATTTTGTTGACCGATTTGTTTGGGACTACCCGGAATTAAATAGGCAAACTCACCTCTTACCGAAGCTTTTGATGGGATATTGGTATTGATATTCGGCAATTTATTGACCAATTTTGTAAAAAGCGGAACGGGTGTGCTATATCCAAAATTAAGTCCGAAAAGGGTATTATTTACAGGCTCACTGCCAAATTGAACCTTTTGTGTGATGGGTTTTTCATTTAAATTTAAAATGGTAGCGCCTGCAACAAGTTTATCCGAAAATTTGTGTTCAACGTCAATGCCAAAAAAGCTGCGTTGTTGTTGCAAAAAACCATTGTTATTTTCAACCGAAACTTGGATGGGCGCTTTAGAATCTAATAAAGCCGGATTGATAACTTGCACGTTTCCAATTTGATAATCAACCACATAATCAACGCCTTCAACTAATTGTCGTCCGCCCGAAGTTACCACAACCGAGCCGGGTTGTGCATTAAAAACACCGAGCGGAATGCCTTGCGCACCTGCCGATTTATAGTAACCTTTTAACAGATACTTATCCTTTTGCTGAAAATTGTTTTTTGCTTCCGACTGTGTGAGCCTATACAATTCATTAAACACAAATTTATCATCGTTTGGATTAGTCAATAGGGCATCTAAATCTTTTCCAAAAGGCTCTATCTCTGGAAAAATAATGGTTGCTTTTTCAGAATTAATGGTAATGCCTTCGATATAATCAAAAAAACCATCTCCATTTGGTTTAATATTATTTGTTTGGTCTAATCGGTCAATATTTAGAAGATTTAGCAGGGTTTTGTTTTGAACGGCTAGGGTTTGTGCGCCTTGTAAAATATTAATAGGAACGCCCGTATTATCATCTTGATATAAAACTTCTAACCTAAATTCATCTCTTTGCATTTGAAAGGCATTGAGTGAATACACATTTTTCATCATCAAATTCCACAAAGGGATGTTGGTGTTAATCACTTCGCTACGCAAGAGTTTTACAACAATATTGTTGGGAGCCGTAATGCCATCATCCGAAAATTCACCCACTTTATAAACTTTACCGTTTTCGGTATATTCAAAACTTACCGCCAACACATCACTTTGTGACAACCGACTATTTAAGGTGAGATAACCCAACTGCGGATTAAAGGTAAAATCATTGCCGAGTTGTAACTTTTTGGCATTTTCTAAAACAGAATAATCATTGCCTTGTGCCATAGCAAACGGTGCTAAAGCATTGTTAACGGTAGAGATGCTTCTAATTAAACCGTTTTGCGCCAATAAACCATTCAAATTATTGGCGTCGTTTGTGGCATCTTGTGTGCCATTAGGAATGACATTTGGGTTGCCAATGTTTACAATTTGTCGTTCGCCAATATCGGCTAAAGCCACAATATTCCGCACATTTTGAGTAGCGCTATTTCGGTTAGAAATCCATACTTCAATACGCGAAATGTTGATACCGCTATTTATTAATGGCAAATTGGCTAAGGCAGCATTATAATTGTCTCTAAATTTTTGAGCTAAAAAGAAATGTCGGTTTTCGTCGTAATCGCTAATTTGTAAACTAAATTCGTTAATGCTCGCGCCACCTTGTGCCGCAACTGTTCGGGTTTCCGATTTTTGTTGTGATAAAACGGCCGTAACGGTAGTTTTGCCAAATTGCAATTCCGTTTTTACGCCCATTAAATTTTGTGCGCCTTTTAACAAAGAATTCTTTATAGGCATACTGATGTTGCCGACTTCTATTTTTCGAATGATATCATCTTCGGTGGGCGTATATTCAAGCTTTACCTGATTTTGAAAATCGAAGGTTGATTGGGTATCGAAGCTGGCACTCACTTTTAAGCGCTTGCCAATTTGAGCCGATAAACTGGCACTGATTTCTTGTTGAAAATCGAAGGTCGTGCTTTTTCGATTGTTTTCGGAGAGTTGCGGATTGTCAACTTTTTGATATAATACGCCCAGTTTTAACAATACCGTTCCTTGTGGGTTTACCACCACGCTATTGCCACCAAAAATACTCTCAAAGAATTTTGAATTGACATAATAAGTGGGCAACTCATTTTTTTTGGCATCGAGATTATCTTTATTCAATCGGCTGTTGGCGCTGATTTTTTGTTTAAAATAATCAATCATATCGCGCTGTAAGCGATAAGCTGCATATTCGTCTTTCGACATAAAATAGGGTGCTTTTACATAATAATCGCCAATTTTTTCTAAAAACAAATAGTTGCCTTGAGCAGGGTCGTAAATTACGGTTGTTTGGCTGGGATTTTTTAAATAAAGTCTGCCATTTTGATGGCTTCTAAAAAAATATTTTAAAGGCAAAAGGGTGTCTTTTACAATGGAATCTTTTGCAATGAAGGGCTTTAAAACGCTGTCATTTACTATCGGAATAGGTGGTGGAAGTAAAGGGATTTGAGCAGTGGCGAGTTGCCACATCAAAACAAAAACCCCTAAACTTAAAACTAATTTTATGTTTATATTTATTAATCTCAACCTTTTTATAGATTTTTTAGCGCTAATTTAATAATGTCCTCTAAAGAACCATCAGCGTGTTCTAAAATAAGTTTTTGTACTGTTTTTTCCGATTGCCTTCTGTTGTACCCCAAAACTTCTAATGCACTTAACGCTTCATCTTTAATTGTATTGTTTTGAATGAACAAATCTTTAGGCATTTCGAATGTTTTTAAGATTTTATCTTTTAAATCTAAAATCAAACGCTGCGCAGTTTTAGCGCCAAGTCCTTTAACCGATTGAATGGTGGCTACATTTCCCGCAACAATGGCTTCTTGAATTTGGGTGGGTGTCATTGATGATAACATAATTCGGGCGATACTTGGACCCACGCCCGAAACCGAAATGAGGAGTTTAAAAATTTCGCGTTCGGTTTTGTCAAAAAATCCGTAAAGGGTTTGCGAATCTTCTTTAACAAGTAGTAAAGTTTCGAGTTTTATCAATTCGCTATCGGCAATTTGTGAATAAGTGTGCAATGAAATGTGGGCTTTATAGCCCACACCATTACATTCAATAATAACGTAGGTAGGCGTTTTTTCAACAAGCTTACCTTTTAAGTGACATATCATAAAATCAATTTAATCTAAAACCAAAGGTATTAAATTATTTATTGATTTGCTTTTTCTTGTGCATCAACAACAGCAATACTTGTCATGTTTACAATTTCATCAATATCGCAGCCATATTGGATAATATGTACGGCTTTGTTAAAGCCCATTACTATAGGGCCAACCGACTCAATATTATTTAAACTCTTCAAAATTTTATAGCTGATATTGGCAGAATCTAAATTTGGAAAAATAAGTCCGTTTACCGGATTGTTGTTTAACTTGCTAAATGGAAATTTGTCGTTTAACATCGTGTTTGTTAAAGCAAAGTCGGCCTGAATTTCGCCATCAACGTTAAGTTCGGGATAAAATTCGTGTAAATAAGCCACCGCATCGGTAACTTTTTTAGCTTCGGGCAAGTCGGAATTTCCAAAATTAGAATAAGATAACATGGCGAGATTTGGTTTGATACCAAAAATACTCATTAAATGTGCGGTCATATTGGCGATATTGGCCAGTTCTTTTGAACTCGGATTAATATTAACGGCGGTATCTGAAAAGAAAATAGGACCTCTTTTGGTTAACATAATATTAGCTGCTGCAATCCTATTGACACCTTGTGTTTTGTCAACAAGCTCAATCATGGGTTTTAAAGCCGAAGGATAACTTCTGGTAAAACCGGTAATTAAGGCATCGGCTTGACCTTCATTAACCATCATAGCAGCAAAATAGTTGCGTTCGCGCATCAATTTTTGCGCACTGATAAAGCTCACGCCTTTGCGGTTTCTTTTTTCCCAATATTTTTGAGCAAATTCGTCGCGACGAACTTTTTCGGAGTCTGATTTTGGGTCGATTATAGGCAAATCTACTTCAAAGTGAATTTGCTTCATCAATTTGTGAATTTCGGCTTTATCACCCAATAAAATTGGTTTAGCGGTACCCTCGTCATAGCAAATTTGAGCGGCCTTTATCACGTTATAATTATCGGCTTCAGCAAAAACAACGCGTTTTGGATCAGTTTTGGCGCGATTGGTAATCATGCGCATTAATTTGTTTCCAGTTCCCAAACGAGCAGCTAAAGATTCTTTGTAAGCATCCCAATCTTTAATAGGTTTTTTTGCCACACCCGATTCCATGGCGGCTTTGGCAACAGCGGGTGGAATGGTGCTAATTAAACGGTTGTCAAAAGGTTTTGGAATGATATAATCTTTGCCAAATTCAAGGCTTTTTAAGTTATAAGTTTTAATAACTTGTTCAGGAACGGTTTCTTTTGTGAGATTAGCCAGTGCTTTTACGGCAGCTAATTTCATTTCTTCATTAATCGCGGTGGCACGAACATCGAGGGCTCCTCTAAAAATATAGGGAAAACCTAAAATATTATTGACTTGATTTGGATAATCAGAACGGCCTGTGCCCATAATGATATCGCTGCGAGACGCCATAGCGGTGGGATATTCGATTTCTGGGTCGGGATTCGCTAAGGCAAATACAACGGGATTTTTTGCCATAGATTGCAACATTTTAGTAGAAACTAAGCCGCCTTTAGATAGGCCTAAAAACACATCGGCATTAACCATAGCTTCTTCTAAAGTGTGCAAATTGCGGGAAGTTGCAAATTCTTCTTTTTGGGAGGTGAGATTGTGGGCATCTTTTCTAATAACGCCGTGGCTATCGCACATCACTAAATTTTCGGCTTTAATGCCTAATTTTTTATAAAGTTTACTGCAAGAAATGGCGGCAGCACCTGCACCACTAACTACTACACGTGCATTTTCAATTTTTTTACCGGCAATTTCAAGGGCATTTAACAAGGCTGCAGCCGAAATAATGGCGGTACCGTGTTGGTCATCGTGCATGACCGGAATATCTAATTCTTCTTTTAATCGACGTTCTATTTCAAAAGCTTCGGGGGCTTTGATATCTTCTAAGTTAATACCGCCAAAAGTGGGTGAAATGGCTTTTACGGTTTCTATAAATTTATCGACATCGTGGGTATCAACTTCAATGTCGAACACATCAATATCTGCAAAAATTTTAAACAACAAGCCCTTGCCTTCCATAACGGGTTTTCCGGCTAAAGCGCCGATATCGCCTAAGCCTAACACCGCCGTTCCATTTGAAATTACGGCTACTAAATTGCCTTTTGCCGTATAGCGATAAGCATCATCAGGATTTTTCTCTATTTCTAAACAAGGTTCGGCAACACCTGGTGAGTAAGCTAATGACAAATCGCGTTGGGTTGCATATTTTTTGGTTGGAATCACTTCAATTTTTCCTGGAGTTGGGAATTCATGGTAAAGTAATGCTTCACTTTTTTTTCTGTTGGAATTCATTTTTATCTAAAATTTATAAATGAGGCACAAAGTTAAGGTATTTAAAACAGCCCAAAACTAATATTTGTCATAGTTTTAAAAAATCGACACTTCTTTTTAAACCTAAAAACCCAGCTCTTTTTAAAGCCGACTTCTTAAAAACGGTTTGAAATACCTCTTGCGTAAGGTCTTCCCAGTTTGATTTAGTGTAATTTAATAAGTCATCTTGCGGTTGAAATAAGGCTTCTTGATGTGGTTTTGAAAACCGATTCCACGGACACACATCTTGACAAATGTCGCAACCAAAAAGCCAATCGTTAAACTTTCCTTTTTCAGATTTAGGGAGGGCCTCTTTTAATTCGATTGTATAATAAGAAATGCATTTGCTGCCATCAACGGTGTTATTTGGCAAGATTGCTTGGGTAGGGCAAGCGTCTATGCAATTGGTGCAATTGCCACAATGATCTGTTTTAAAAGGTGTGTCATAAGCTAAAGGCAAATCGATGATAAGTTGTGCTAAAAAGAAAAACGAGCCTTTTTGTTTGGTAATCAATAAGCTGTTTTTGCCCGTCCAGCCCAAGCCGGCTTTTTTAGCCCATGCACGTTCTAATATGGGTGCAGAGTCAACAAAGGCGCGTCCGTTAACTGTGCCAATTTTTTTTTGAATGCGTTGAAGGAGCGTTTTAAGCTTTGTTTTTATCACAAAATGATAATCTTCGCCATAAGCATATTTGGCAATTTTATAGGTATTTTGTCTCTGAGTTTTTGCGGGAAAATAATTATAGCTTAATGAAATGACCGATTGCGCATCGGCAACCAATAAACGTGGGTCTAAGCGCATATCAAAATGATTTTGCATATACTGCATTTGCCCGTGGTACTGGTTTTTTAACCAGTTTTCTAATCTTGGTGCTTCGACAGATAAAAAATCCGCTTTAGCAATACCGCACTGGTCAAAGCCTAAATTTAAAGCTTCCTTTTTAATGAAGTCTGATTGTGCCTGAGCCGTTTTCACCTTTAACAAAATTGTTTAAAACAATTCGTCTTGTTTGCCAATTCGTTTCCTGCCAAGGTGCTTATAAGCCAAGTCGGTTACTTCGCGTCCTCGAGGTGTGCGCATAATAAAACCTTGCTGAATTAAAAAGGGCTCGTAAACTTCTTCAATGGTTTCCACATTTTCGGATACCGAAGTAGCCAGCGTGCTTATTCCCACTGGTCCGCCCTTAAATTTATCGATAATGGTTAACAATATTTTGTTGTCCATTTCGTCAAGACCATAGGTGTCAACATTCAGGGCTTTTAAGGCAAATTTGGCAATTTTTATATCGATAGATCCTGTGCCCTTTATTTGGGCAAAATCGCGGACGCGTCTCAACAAAGCGTTTGCAATGCGCGGAGTGCCACGACTTCGGCCGGCAATTTCGATGGCGGCTTCCATATTGATAGGAACTTTTAAAATTACGGCACTGCGTTGCACAATGGTGGTTAGCAATTCGGTATTGTAATATTCTAAACGGCTGGTAATGCCAAATCGGGCACGCATAGGCGCAGTTAAAAGTCCCGAGCGTGTAGTTGCGCCAACAAGGGTAAAAGGTTCTAAATTTAATTGAACGGTTCGGGCATTAGGACCCGATTCAATCATAATGTCGATTTTAAAATCCTCCATTGCGGTGTAAAGATATTCTTCAACAACGGGACTTAATCGGTGGATTTCATCAATAAACAACACGTCGCGCGCTTCTAAATTGGTTAGTAATCCCGCTAAATCGCCAGGTTTATCTAACACAGGACCGGAAGTAACCTTAATGCCCGTTTTTAACTCGTTTGCTAAAATATAGGCCAAGGTAGTTTTTCCAAGACCGGGAGGTCCGTGAAATAAGGTGTGATCTAGGGCTTCATTTCTTAAATTTGCAGCCTGTACAAAGATTTTGAGGTTTGATTTAATTTGGTCTTGCCCCGAAAAATCCTCAAAAGTAAGGGGTCTTAATTTTTTTTCTATATCTAAATCTTCGTGAGAAAGGTTCTCTAATGAAGGGTCTAAGTCTGAATTCATAGAACAAATATAGGGCTATTTATCTGATAAAAATCTCTAAAGATGCTATTCAAATGAATAAGGCGTTAAAACAACGATGGCACTTTGAAAAGTCTGTTTAATGGGTAATAGCACGCGGTCGGCATCAATATGCGTTCTAAATTTGCCAATCATTACTTTCCAATCGGGAGAGTTAAAACTAATATCAGCCGTTTGTTCAGGAAAAGCCATTTCAAAATCGGCTTTAAATTTATAAGCTAAATCCTCACTTCCATAATAGATTTGCACGCTGAAACCCATACTGGGGTGTGTGGCATTGTAAGCTATTTTTTTAATCAAAATGGAATCAATTGCAGCATCTTTTTTTATATTGAGATTATCCGACTTTTGACCGTAGCTAGAAAGTCCGATAAATAAAAAGATAATTATATAAAAAGGAGCTATTTTAAATGGCATTGGTACAGAAGATTTTAATTTATCTCGCAAAAGTAAACATCTTTTTACAACATTTTTTAAAAATGGTTTTGAAAGTTGTTTTTAAATGATATTTTTGTCGCTATTAATTACATAACAAAAATATGTATTTTTGCCCATTAAACTAGCGAATATTGTACCGAATAAAATAACATAATTATTTATATTTTTATGAAAAGTGTGATAAAACACAGTCTCTTTAACAAGCTAACAACATTAAGTTTCGCGCTGATTTTCCTTATAAACATTGGTGTTTCTGCTCAAAATGGCGATCCTGTTAAAGGAAAAGAATTGTTTAATGCCAATTGTGCGGCTTGTCATAAATTAGACGCAAAACTCATTGGTCCCGCCTTGGCAAATGTTGCCGATAGGCGTTCAAACAAATGGCTAAAAGCTTGGATAAAAGACAATAATGCGCTTAGAGCAACGGGTGATGCCGATGCAAAAGCCATTTTTGAGGAATTTAATGGCATGCCAATGATGACGTTTCCTCAATTATCTGAAAAAGATATAGATGATTTAATTGCTTATACTTCAGTGAAGCCACAAGAAGCTGTGGCTAGCACAACGGCAGCTGCGGTTGACCCACGTGTTGCCGAAGGGAAACAATTATTTCAAGCGAATTGTGCCGCCTGCCATAAATTGGAGGCAAAACTTATTGGGCCGGCCTTAGCGCATGTTGCCGATAGACGGTCTAAAGAATGGCTGCACGCTTGGATAAAAGACAACAATGCACTTAGAGCAACCGGTGATGCCGATGCAAAAGCTATTTTTGAGCAATTTAATGGCATGCCTATGATGGCATTTCCTCAATTATCTACCGATGATATTGATAAAATTATAGCCTATACCTCTTATGATGAGCCAAAAGCAGTTGTTGCGCCATTAAATGCCGAAGCATCAAACATTGCTAAACCAAAAACCTCAACTACTTGGATGAGTGTGATTATTGGCCTGGTTTTGCTTAGCTTTATCGTGTGGATTTACTTAAAAAGCAATAACGGTTTCTTGAAAATTGTGGCGACCATCTTTTTATTATTTGGCGTGGCTTATGCCGGATTTGCAGCCTTATTTGAAGTGGGTATTGATACCGATTACCAGCCCATACAGCCCATTCAGTTTTCACATAAAATTCACGCCGGCGATAATAAAATTGATTGTCAATATTGCCATTCCTCTGCCAAGCACAGTAAAACCTCAGGCATTCCTAGTTTAAATGTTTGTATGAATTGCCATAAAAGTATTGCAGAATATAACGGCCCTGTTACCTCAGATAAAGACAAGGCCTTTTACGACGGTGAAATTCAAAAAATATACGATGCCATTGGCTGGGATAAAGCAAATTTGGTTTATAAAGCAAACTATGAACAAGTTCCGGTAAAATGGGTCTTGGTTCACAATTTAGCCGATTTTGCTTATTTTAACCATTCGCAACACGTTACGGTTGCTGGCATAACTTGTCAAACTTGCCACGGCCCTGTGCAAGAAATGGAAGAGGTAAAACAATTTACAAAATTGACCATGGGTTGGTGTATAACTTGTCATAAAACTACCGAAGTTAAGATGGAAGGCAACGGCTATTACAACGCCATTCATGACCAATTATCAAAAAAATATGGCATTCAAAAAGTTACCGAAGCTCAAATGGGCGGACTAGAATGTGGAAAATGTCACTATTAATATCATTAAAGAAAACAAGAATCTAAACAATGGCATCAAATAAAAAATACTGGAGAAGTGTTGAAGAACTCAAATCAGACAATTCACTTGTTGAGCATTTAGGTCAGAAAGAATTCTTAGAAGAAATTCCAACAGAAACTTTTTTAGGAGCTAAAGAAAATTTATCAAACTCATCAACTTCGCGACGTGATTTTCTTAAATATGTTGGATTTACAACGGTTGCCGCTTCATTAGCAGCCTGTGAAGGACCGGTGCTAAAAACCATTCCTTATGTTGTAAAACCTGAAAATATTATTCCAGGTGTGGCAAATTTTTACGCCTCATCTATGTCGGATGGTGATGGATTTGCCAACATTTTAGTGAAAGTCCGCGAAGGAAGGCCAATTAAAATTGAGCCTAATAAAATGGCTGGCAATTGGGGCGCAAGCTCAGCAAGAGTACAAGCTTCTGTTTTATCATTATACGACAATAACCGTTTGCGAGGACCTTTAGCCGATGGTAAAGAAACCGATTGGTCTAGTCTTGATAAAAAGGCAATCGACACGTTAAATACATTAAAAGCTAACAACGAAAAAATTGTTGTCTTAAGCGGCTCAACGGCAAGTCCGACTTCTAAAAAAGTAATTGCAGAATTTGCCCAATCTTTTGGAAATGTTCAACACGTGGTTTACGATGCCTTATCAGAGAGCCCAGCGCTAGACGCTTTTGAAACCATGTATGGCCAAAGGGCATTGCCAAATTATAAATTTGAAAATGCCAAACTGATAGTTTCTATTGGAGCCGACTTTTTAGGAGATTGGCAAGGTGGCCAATACAGTGCGGCTTATGCTAAAGGGCGCATTCCTGTAAAAGGGAACATGTCTAAACACCTACAAATTGAATCAAACTTATCGCTATCGGGCGCTAATGCCGATTTGCGCATTCCCGTTAAACCATCCGAACAAATTTTTGCTTTAATCAATTTATACAATGCTGTTACCGGCAGCAATTTTGCTTCTAAGCCAACACCTGCCGATGCTGCCATAAAAAAGATTGCCATTCAGCTTAAAAAAGCGGGAAGCCAAGCGGTAGTGATAACCGGCATCCAAAATAAAGAAGCACAAATTTTGGCAAATGCCCTTAACGAAGCTTTGCAATCGGAAGTATATGACCTTACAGCTCCACGCCTTATAAAGGCTGGTAATGATGTGGCTGTTAAAAATCTTGTCGATGAAATGGCCGCAGGCAAAATTGGCGCTTTGCTAATTTATAATGCCAACCCATCTTATAGTTTACCAAACGCTTCTGTTTTTAATGAAGCTTTAAAAAAGGTAAAATTTTTGGTTTGTTTCAGTATGTCTGATGATGAAACCGCACAAAAATCTCAATTTGTTGCGGCAACGCCACATTATTTAGAATCTTGGGGCGACACCCAATTTCAAGCCGCAAAATTCGGTTTAATGCAACCAACAATAAATCCGCTGTTTAACACCCGTCAGTTTGAAGAAAGTCTTTTAACTTGGATGGGTCAAAATAAAACCTATTATCAAGCTCTACGCGATTATTGGACGACCTCAATTTTAAATGGCAGTTCTTGGAATCAAGCATTACACGATGGTGTTTTTAATGGAAATAATGAACTTAAATTAACAAAAAACAGCATCGATGTTGCCACCTCGGCAGCTGCCTTATTAAGTCAAACAAAATCGGGTGATTTTGAATTGAATTTATATGCTAAAATTAGCATGGGCGATGGCAAACAAGCTAACAATCCTTGGTTACAAGAATTGCCCGATCCTATAACAAGAACCTCTTGGGATAACTATATAACCATTTCGGCCGCCGATGCTAAAAAGCTAGGATTAGAGAATTTTAATGTGAGCAATGGGGCGCTTAACGGAAGCAAAGTCAACTTAAAAGTTAAGGAAGTTGTTTTAAATGAAGTACCTGTTTATATTCAGCCGGGTCAAGCCAACGGAAGTATTGGTTTAGCCCTTGGTTATGGACGCTCGGCAGGAATGCAAACCGAAATGATGACAGGACTTAATGCCTTTGCATTGCTACAAGATTTTAATCCGTTTCAAACGGTAAGCGTTGAAAAAGTGGCAGGCATTCACGAATTTGCCTGTGTGCAATTGCAACACACCATAATGGGTCGTGATGAAATTATCAAAGAAACAACTTTAGATGATTTTATCAATAAGCCCAAAAATGAGTGGAATAAAACGCCAGAATTTTCATTAAATCACGAGGAAGTTTCAGCAGAGCGTGTTGATTTGTGGGAAAAATTTGATGATACCGTTGGACCTCATTTTAATTTGTCGATAGATTTAGCAACTTGCACCGGTTGTGCTGCTTGCATCGTTGCCTGCCATGCCGAAAATAATGTACCAGTAGTTGGCAAACGCGAAATACGCGTGAGTCGCGATATGCACTGGTTGCGTATTGACCGCTATTACACCTCTGATATGACCAATGAAAAGGCTAAAGAAGAAGGTATTTTTGGAACCGGTGAAATGTTTAACACCATGACCATTCCATCCGAAAATCCACAAGTGGCTTTTCAACCTGTGATGTGTCAGCATTGTAATCATGCGCCTTGCGAAACCGTTTGTCCGGTTGCCGCAACCTCTCATAGCCGCCAAGGTCAAAACCACATGGCTTATAACCGTTGCATTGGAACCCGTTATTGCGCCAATAACTGTCCTTATAAAGTACGCCGTTTTAACTGGTTTAAATACGCCAATAATAATGAGTTTGATTTCAACATGAATAACGACCTCGGCAAAATGGTGCTGAATCCAGATGTTGTAGTACGTTCAAGAGGGGTTATGGAAAAATGCACCATGTGTTTACAAAAAACACAATTGAGCATTTTAACCGCCAAAAAAGAAGGACGTCCCGTTAAAGATGAGGAATTCCAAACCGCCTGTTCAAGCGCATGTCCAACAGGCGCTATGGTTTTTGGCGATGTAAATGACAAACAAAGTGAAGTAGCGCTAATAACCGAAGATGAAAGAGCCTTCCATTTATTAGCCGAAGTAGGTACAAAACCAAATGTTTTTTACCATCTTAAAGTAAGAAACACAGAAGCATCATAAATAAAATAACGATTTATATTAAATTATGTCTCATTACGAAGCACCTATAAGAGAACCATTAATATTTGGAGATAAAAGTTATCACGATATTAGTGTTGACGTAGCCGCCCCAGTTGAGGGTAAAGCCAATAAATTATGGTGGATAGCCTTTAGCATCGCCTTAACCGCCTTTTTATTAGGATTGGGCGCTATTAGCTACACCATTGGCGTCGGAATTGGCGTTTGGGGATTAAATAACCGAATTAACTGGGCTTGGGATATCACCAACTTTGTTTGGTGGGTAGGTATTGGGCACGCCGGTACTTTAATCTCTGCCGTTTTATTGTTATTCCGTCAAAAATGGAGAATGGGTATCAACCGTTCGGCCGAAGCGATGACTATTTTCGCCGTTTTTCAAGCGGGTTTATTTCCAATTATCCACATGGGTCGTGTTTGGAATGCCTTTTATGTGTTGCCTTTGCCCAATGCTTTAGGCTCTCTATGGGTGAATTTTAACTCACCATTATTATGGGATGTGTTCGCCATTTCAACCTATCTTTCGGTATCGCTCGTATTTTGGTATACGGGTTTATTGCCCGATTTTGCCATGCTTAGAGACCGCGCTGTAAAACCCTTTCAAAAACAGATATACGGTTTGTTGAGCTTTGGCTGGTCTGGTCGCTTAAAAGATTGGCAACGTTTTGAGGAAGTTTCGTTGGTGTTGGCAGGTTTGGCTACACCATTGGTTTTATCGGTTCACACCATTGTATCAATGGACTTTGCAACATCTATTATTCCAGGTTGGCACAGTACCATTTTTCCGCCTTATTTTGTTGCCGGCGCTATTTTTTCAGGTTTTGCAATGGTGCAAACCTTGTTGCTAATTATGCGTAAAGTTTCGCATCTTGAAGCTTATATTACCAAAATTCACATTGAAAACATGAATAAGGTAATTATTGTAACCGGCGGAATTGTTTCGGTGGCTTATATGACCGAATTTTTTGTTGGATGGTATTCAGGTAGCAGTTACGAAGATTATACCTATCTTTCGGTAGGCGCGGCTACAGGCCCTTATTGGTGGGCCTTTTGGTCATTGATAACTTGTAACTTTATATTTCCGTTGACGCTATGGTTTAAAAAAGCGCGCACCAATTTAATTTGGTCATTTATCTTGTCAATCATCATCAATATTGGAATGTGGTTTGAGCGTTTTGACATCATTGTAATTGATTTAAGTCGGGGGCATTTGCCATCATCGTGGACGATGTTTTCACCAACATTTGTAGATGTGTCTATCTTTATAGGAACCATCGGCTTTTTCTTTGTATTATTTTTATTGTATGCACGTACTTTCCCAGTAATCGCGCAAGCAGAATTAAAGAGTATATTGAAATCATCAGGAGAAAATTATAAAAATTTAAGAAAAGAAAATCATGAGTAGTACAACCATACAAGCTATTTTTGACGATGATGATGTGCTTTTAAGAGCTGTAAAAAATCTCAAAGACGCCCATTATCACATTGAAGAAGTGTTTACACCCTTTCCGGTTCACGGTCTCGAAAAAGCCGTTGGCCTGCCCAACACACGCATTGCCATAACCTCATTTATTTACGGATTAATAGGTTTGTCATTTGCCATTTGGCTTATGGATTATACCATGATTACCGATTGGCCTCAAAATATTGGTGGAAAACCTAGCTTTAGCTTTGCCGAAAACATGCCCGCTTTTGTGCCAATTATGTTTGAATTAACGGTGTTTTTTGCCGCGCATTTAATGGTGATTACCTTTTATATGCGCAGTAAATTGTGGCCATATAAAAAAGCCGAGAATCCAGACCCGCGAACAACCGATGACCATTTTATGATTGAAGTATCTACCGCTAACGATGTTAAATCGCTTGAAGATTTATTGAAAAAATCGGGCGCTAAAGAAATTAAAACAAAAGCATAACAAACTCATGAAGCATCTATTTAACTTCGCAATTTTAGCTTTATTAGCCTTGAGCTTAAGTTTTTGCAGCCGCGACAACCGCACACGAAACGTGCGCTATATGGCTGCAACTGATATGTATAATCCTGTGGGATATGAAACTTATACGCCAAACCCTTTTTTTAAAAATGGTTTAGAAGCACAACTGCCAGTAACCGGAACTATTTTTAGAGGTGAAGTGCCCTATGAAATTCCCAATACCGAAGAAGGCTATCAATTGGCGCTTAAAACCCTGAAATCACCTTTAGAAATAAGTGAGGTAAATCTTGCAAAAGGGAAAGCCATGTACACCATAAATTGCATTTCGTGCCACGGTGAAAAGGGCGACGGACAAGGTGTTTTAATGCAACGCGGAAAATTTTTAGGCGTGCCAAATTATAAAGACCGTCCAATTACCGAAGGTAGTATTTACCATGTTATTATGTTTGGCCGAAACCTAATGGGTTCGCACGCCTCACAATTAACAAATACCGAACGTTGGCAAGTTGTGCAATATGTGCAACAGTTAAGAGAAGGTTTGATTAAAATAGATACCATAAAATAAAGACTGAATTTAGAATTATGTATAGTTTTTCAAAAAGATTAAAATTAAGCGCCCTTGTTTTAATGCTCTTGGGAGCTTTAGGTATTGCTTATGGTTTTTTAAACACACCACATACCACAGCCCAAGTTAAAGAATTGATGCAGCAACATACCGCTGAAAATCATGAAGCAACAAGCACCCAAGCAACACCTAATGAAGCTGAAGCCACTGCTGTTAGTGAAGAATCAGAATTAAATCACGCCTTGCACGGTTTGCAAAACCGACCTTATACCGCGGTTTATATCGCCATGTTTTTCTTTTTTATGATAGCCTTAGGAACCTTGGCCTTTTATGCCATTCAATATGCCGCTCAAGCGGGATGGTCTATTGTTTTGTTTAGAGTGATGGAGGGAATTACCGCCTATTTGTTGCCAGGTTCTTTATTCATTTTAGGATTTTTAATCCTGATGGCTATCAATGGTCTGCACTATTTTGTTTGGATGAACCCTGAATTATACAATCCGCAAAGCGAACATTACGACGAAATATTAATGGCTAAAAGTTGGTGGTTAAACGTCCCTTTTTGGATGATTAGAACCTTTATCTTTTTGTTAGGGTGGAATTTTTATCGCTATTTTTCTCGTAAAAACTCATTGGCTCAAGATCAAGCGACTGATTTAGTTCATTATAAAAAGAATTTTAAAGCATCCATTATTTTTTTAGTATTCTTTATCATCACTGAATCTATCATGTCTTGGGATTGGATTATGTCATTAACGCCTCATTGGCAAAGTACTTTGTTTGGATGGTATGTTTTTGCGAGCTTATTTGTTTCAGCAATAACCGTCATTGCGTTGGTAACCATTTACCTACGTGCTAAGGGCTTTTTGCCTCAGGTAAACGACAGCCATTTGCATGATTTGGCAAAATTTATGTTTGGCTTTAGCATTTTTTGGACATACCTTTGGTTTTCACAATTTATGCTCATTTGGTATGCCAATATGCCCGAAGAAACCGCTTATTTTACACCACGACTTTTAGGGCCGTTTCAAATATTATTTATGGGAATGTTGGCTTCAAATTTTGTATTTCCAATTTTGGTTTTGATGAATAGCGATTATAAACGCATTCCTTGGTTTATCATTTTAACGGGAATCGTAATTTTGTTAGGACATTATGTTGATATATTTGTGATGATTACACCACCTACCGTTGGCAACCATTGGCAAATTGGCATTCCAGAAATTGGTGCGGTTTGTTTCTTTTTGGGATTGTTTATTTATGTGGTATTTAACGCCCTAACCAAAGCGCCTCTACAAGCACAAGGCAATCCATTTATGAAAGAAAGTGAACATTATCACTATTAAAATACTACTAAGAATATAAAACTAAAAAATCAAGAACCAAATACGTATGAAAGCACTTTTCTTTATTTTAATCTTCATCGCCTTAATTGTTGCCTGTTGGCAATTTGTTAAGCTTTTAGGATTGACAAAAGTTCAAAATTCGACGGCAACCGAAAAGGAAAATAATATCAACGGCTGGCTTTTGCTGGGATTGATGGTATTTATTTACGGATTGATGCTCACCTCAATGTTTCGCGGTCGTTCTGTTTTATTGCCGAGATTATCAGCCTCTTTAGAAGGTTATCACATCGATAATTTATTTATCATCACCATGTGTTTAATCTTTACCGTGCAATTTATCACGCAGTTTCTCATTTTTTATTATTCGTTTAAATACAGAGGAATTAATGATAGAAAAGCAATCTTTTTTGCCGATAGCTCAAAACTCGAAGCCATTTGGACCATTATTCCGGCCATAGTGCTAACCTTGTTAATAGGTTATGGCTTGTGGACTTGGAATGAAGTAATGGATTCATCTAATGCAAAAGACCCCTTAGTTGTTGAGGTTTATGCCAAACAATATAAATGGGAAGCGCGCTATGCCGGAGCAGATAAAACCCTCGGTCAAGGCAATGTAAATTATATTAAAGACCTCAACACGATGGGCGTAAATATGGAAGACGCCTATGCCAAAGATGACGTTCCAACAACCGTTTTATATCTGCCAAAAGGACGCAAAGTAGTTTTTAATTTCAGGTCACAAGATGTGATTCACTCTGCTTATATGCCTCATTTTAGAGCGCAAATGAACTGTGTTCCGGGGATGATTACCCATTTTGCTTTTACCCCTACCGTTACTACCGAAGAGATGCGTAAAAATGACGATATTATTACTAAAGTAAACAACATCAATATTTTGAGAAAAGAAAAAGGAGCCGAACCTTATGAATTTGATTACCTGCTTTTATGTAATAAAATATGTGGCTCGTCGCATTATAATATGCAAATGAAAGTTGTGGTTGTTGAAGAAGCCGCGTTTAACACATGGCTAGCTTCACAAAAAACAATGGCACAATTATTAAACTAAACTTAAACCAAAAAAAATCAACTTATGTCAGAACATCATCATAAAGAGACTTTTGTGACGAAATTCATATTTAGTCAGGATCATAAAATGATTTCTAAACAATTCCTAATAACAGGGATGATTATGGGAACAATCGCCTTATTTATGTCGATGTTATTCCGTTTGCAACTGTCATTTCCCGACACTTCTTTTAGCATTATAGAAGCCTTTTTAGGCAAAGGACAAGACGGGGGCATTATGACACCCGACACCTATATGTCATTAGTTACCATTCACGGAACCATAATGGTGTTTTTTGTGCTCACCGCCGGACTGAGCGGTACCTTTAGCAACTTGCTCATTCCGTTTCAAATCGGTGCGCGTGATATGGCATCCGGATTTATGAATATGATTTCCTATTGGCTATTCTTTATTTCGAGCGTTATTATGGTAATTTCATTGTTTATTCAAACGGGACCTGCTTCGGGTGGTTGGACAATTTATCCGCCACTGAGCGCCTTGCCACAAGCCATGTCGGGTTCAGGATTGGGCATGACACTTTGGTTGGTTTCTATGGCATTATTTATAGCCTCGTCGCTTATTGGCGCGTTGAATTATATTGTTACAGTGTTGAATTTGAGAACACTCGGAATGAAAATGATTCGACTTCCCCTAACCATTTGGGCATTTTTTGTAACCGCTATTATTGGCGTTGTTTCTTTTCCTGTATTGTTATCTGCTGCCTTGCTATTAATTTTTGACCGTAGTTTTGGCACGTCTTTTTATTTATCAGATATCTTTATTCAAGGAGAAGTGCTTCATTATCAAGGAGGTTCTCCCATTTTATTTGAACATTTATTTTGGTTTTTGGGACATCCCGAAGTTTACATTGTTATTTTGCCCGCTATGGGAATTGTCTCTGAAGTTATGGCAACCAATGCGCGCAAACCTATCTTTGGTTACCGCGCCATGATTGGCTCTATTATCGCCATCGCCTTTTTATCAACCGTAGTTTGGGGTCATCATATGTTTGTAACGGGTATGAATCCATTTTTAGGTTCTGTATTTACCTTCACAACCCTGCTAATTGCAATTCCATCGGCAGTAAAAGCCTTTAACTGGATTACCACCTTGTGGAAAGGAAATTTACAGTTAAACACCGCTATGTTGTTTTCTATCGGATTTGTTTCAACCTTTATTACCGGCGGTTTAACCGGAATTGTTTTAGGCGATAGCGCTCTAGATATCAATGTTCACGACACTTATTTTGTAGTGGCCCACTTCCATTTAGTGATGGGGGTTTCGGCCATTTTTGGCATGTTTGCAGGTATTTACCATTGGTTTCCAAAAATGTATGGACGCATGATGAATAAAGACTTAGGTTATCTGCACTTTTGGCTGACATGTATTTCGGCTTATGGCGTGTTTTTCCCGATGCATTTTATCGGTCTTGCCGGATTGCCACGTCGTTATTATACCAATACCGCATTTCCAATTTTTGACGATTTATTGCACATCAACCACGTGATGACCATTTTTGCCTTGATAGGCGGATTAGCGCAAATTCTTTTCTTTGCAAACTTTTTCTTCAGTATGAAAAAAGGACCAAAAGCACCACAAAACCCTTGGCATTCAAATTCATTAGAATGGACAACGCCCATTGAACACATTCACGGAAATTGGCCCGGTGAATTGCCGACTGTGCACCGTTGGGCTTATGATTACAGCAAAACCGATGAAAATGGTGAGCTTTATAACGGACAAGATTTTACTCCACAAATTGTTCCGCCGCGCGCCGGTGAAGAAATGCTTTAAAAGCACTTACTAAAAATTATTAATAAGCCCCAAAAAACAAGTTTTGGGGCTTATTTGTTTTAAAGCAGTCATCGCAGGTTTTATTAAATTGACTTAAATATTAATGAAATTCAATATATTTTTTAAATTTATAAAAGGAATTAACATAAGCTGTTAAACAGCATTGAAAATTTTAAAGCCACCGGCAAAAAAAAACAAGTGAAACAGCGCACAGCCATAACAACAACCAACTATGCCGGCAATTAGGTGTATGAAAATGACGCCCTGCAATTTTTTAACCAGCCGGAAGGCTATGTAGAACCTGATGGCGGCGCTTACAATTATGTCTATCAATACAAAGACCATTTAGGAAATATTAAGCTTTCTTATAAAAACATTAGTTTAACAAGCACGCCAAGCCTGCAAATAGTGGAAGAAAACAACTACTATCCCTTTGGACTTGAACACAAGGGGTACAATAATGTTATAAACGGTACGGAAAATAAGTACAAGACGTATCAGGGAAAAGAAACAGAAGAAGAGCTTGGTAAAAATACATTAGCTTTTGGATGGAGAGATTATGACCCAGCAATTGCAAGGTTTAATAAGATAGATAGGTTTGCTGAAAAATATCAATCTATGTCACCTTATCATTTTTCAGGAAATAATCCAATATTTTTTAGAGAAATAAAAGGAGATAGTATACATCCAGCTAGTCAAGCAAAAGTAGATGCTTTAAAGACGAATATCAATACACAGGTAACATCTTTAACAACACAAAGAGATGCTGTTACAACTGCTGCAACGAATAAAAAAGGGAAAGTAAAATATTCAGAAGCACAGAAAGCACAAGTTAATGAACTTAATTACAGGATAGGTAATTTAAATACATCTCTTACAAATATTGCCTCTTTAGAGAGTTCAACTAAATTCACATTTAAATTGAATGCAGTAAGTGGTAATATTGCAAATTTAACACCAAGTGTAGCGGATGTTAATAGTAATACTTTTACTCTAAATTATATAAGTGGTGATGTCGGAAATCAAATACACGAGGTTGCAACACACGGTTCCCAAATTGTTAATGGCGACCTTACATATTCTGTAAATGCAGCAGGATCAGGAGTAAACGCAGCAGTTAGAGCAGGTGGCACTTCTTATGGTTTAGAAGTTTCTGCATATCAATCACAATATTCTTATACAGGAGCTTTATCAGGTTATCGCACGCCAACTGCTGGTTCAACACAAGCAACAATGAATACTTTGGGAGGATTTACTGGTACGACTAATCAGATTAATAGCCCATTTAATGTAAACAATCATACGCAAATCAATGTTCCTTTAATAAGGTCGATGACAGAAGGAAGTATTGGGCATACAACAATATATTAAATATGAGAAACTTAATTATAATGGTTTTAGTTGTTCTGTTAAACTCGTGTTCTTCTTCTTTTGTGGGTAAGAGGTTTACAATGGTAAGTACAGATAAAGAATGGGAACTCGAACTTGTTTTGAAACAAGATTCTACTTTTACACTTAAAGATGAATATGGTTGTAATAAGATGGCTCAAAAAGGAAATTGGAGAATGATAGAAAATACAGATGACGTATCTATTAAAACAGTTTTACTTACAGATAACCTTGAAGTTCAGAATAATATAAATCAATTTGGACATAGAACTATATCTTACCAAAGCGATTTAGATGGATTACGTTATGAAAATAAAGAAGAGAATCAGTTTCCCTTAATAATGAGTGATACAATACGCTTAGTTACAAAAGATAAAGCACTTTATAAAACCTTTACTTTTGATGTTTATGACGGAGATTTGCAGCAGAAAAGATTAATGTTACTCGAAAATATATATATCGATAAGTTTGGAAAGGATAATTATATTAAAACTTTAGGAGAAGGCAAAGGAATAAAAAAAGCAAGAGAAAATTTATTAAAATGTCAAAACGCTTTTTAACCCAACTGCTCGGATATGTAACACGAATTGATAGCTCGGAAAAGTTTTCCGTGCGCGTTACTTACACGAAATTGTAAACAATTTTCATCCAATATCTTGAAGTTCCAATCTGGAATATCAAATTAAAAAACTATTTTTACAATAGAAAATTATAAAATAGATGAGTGCAGAAATTACTATTCCAGACGAAATAATTACCAATAAAATCTATTTAATTAGAGAACAAAAAGTAATGTTAGATAATGATTTAGCAGAACTTTATGGAGTAGAAACAAAATATCTAAAACAAGCAGTAAAACGTAATATCGATATTTTTCCGGTTCATTTTATGTTTGAATTATCAAAAGAAGAAAACGAATCTTTGAGGTCACAATTTGTGACCTCAAAAAAAGGAAGAGGCGGAACACGATATATGCCAATGGTATTTACAGAACACGGAATTTTACAATTATCACACGTTCTTAGAAGTAAAAGAGCAAGATTAATGAGTATACGCATTACAGAAGTTTTTATAAAAATGCGTAAAATACTGACAGATAATTTAAACGTAAAGTTAGAAATAGAGGAAATTAAAAAGATACTATCTAATCACGGAAAGAATATAGAATTGGTTTTTAACTATTTGGATGAATTGATTGATAAAAAAGAGAACGAGAAACCAAGAACTCAAATAGGTTACAAAAAAGATAAAGAATAGAAATCCCCACAAAACAAAATCCAGTTTTTTGCAAAAGTCAAAAACCCCCTGTCTTTTGTTTTTTTCCGCTCGCTACCGTTAAATAAGCTTTTTGTCTGTCACTGCGCTCACACAGCACATTGCTTTTATCCGACTGCTCGGATAGGTAACACGAATTGATAGCGCAGAACTGTTTAGCGTGCCCGTAACGAGTAAGCATCTTGCTAACCAATGCTAATAAAGCAATTACAGCCATTACCTACAACCATTTA
>Ga0210053_1000082_pt1 | contig 97344 bp, 82 predicted proteins | sample CryGeymeta201512_FD_185467 | JGI IMG/M metagenome (GOLD analysis project Ga0210053, IMG submission 185467) | Groundwater microbial communities from Crystal Geyser aquifers in Utah, USA - Crystal Geyser metaG 2015-12 (SPAdes) (version 2) | ecosystem: Environmental > Aquatic > Deep subsurface >... | reverse complement strand
ATGTTATCAGAAAGTTTATCGGAATATGTAGCCTTAAAAGTATTAGAACATCAACAAGGCAAAGAAAAAATGCGTACGTTTTTAAAGAAAGCCTTAGACGATTATTTAACCCAGCGCACTTTTGAAATCAAACGCGAAAAACCCCTCATGTATAATGACGGGCAAGGTTATATTCGTTATCAAAAAGGATCTTTGGTATTTTATGCCTTAAGCGATTATATAGGTGAAGATACTTTAAACCAAACGTTAAAACGATACGTTGAAAAAGTAAAATTCCAGGAACCGCCTTATACTACTTCGGTAGAGATGGTAAATTACATTAAAGAAGTTACGCCAGATAGCTTGCAATACGTTATTCATGACATGTTTGAAACCATTACCTTGTACTCCAACCGAATGGTTGATGCCTCATCAAAAGCTTTAGACAATGGAAAATATCAGGTTGATTTTGAGTTTAATGTCAGTAAATACCGAAATAATGAAATGGGTCGTAAATACTATGGAAATAAAGAAGGCGATACCTTGAGTTACCAAACTGAAAGCATGAAAAAACCAGAACTTTCTGTGCCTTTAAAAGATTATATAGACATTGGTATTTTTACCGAAGAAGAGATAGATGGCAAAAAGAAAGAGAAAGTTTTGTATTTAAAAAAACATAAAATCACTGAAATTAATAATAAGTTGAGCATTATAGTTGATGAAAAACCAACCGAAGTAGGCGTAGACCCTTACAATAAGTTGATTGATACCAGCTCAGAAGACAACAGGCGTGAGCTTTAAAACCTTACCTATTAAAATACTCAAAGGACCATATTATCCTTTGAGTATTTTTTTTGCCAGTATTTAAATGAAAGACTTTACAATGCTTAGCAATAATCGTTTAAAAGTTAAGTTTTCATCTTGTAAATTATTAATTTTGAATAACCTTATTAGATGATATTGTTACATGAATTATTTGCCCTACATACTCTTTTTTTTACCTATAGTGTTGTTTTCTCAAGAAAGAATCATTGAGAAAGATTCTACAGAATATGACTATTATATCATTGAAGGCGATTCCATTCCCAGAGAAACCATAAACCTTGAAGAAGTTTATGTTCTAAATCGTTTAAAATTTGATAACCAAGCCGATAGAATGCGTTATTTAATATTAAGGCGCAAAACCATTAAAGTATATCCATACGCTAAAATGGCTGCGGACCGATTGGATTCTTTAAACACTCGCTTAGAAAAGCTTAAAACTAAACGCGAAAAGAGACAATATACCAAACTTATTCAAAAATACATTGAAGGCGAATTCTCCGATAAACTAAAAAAATTCACTCGTACCGAAGGACAGATTCTTATTAAGTTAATACACAGACAAACCGGAGAAACCACCTTTGATTTGATAAAAGAATTGCGCAGTGGTTGGCGTGCTTTTTGGTATAATACCACGGCGAGCATGTTTGATTTGTCTTTGAAAAAAGGTTTTGACCCCTTAAATGTTAAAGAAGATTTTTTAATTGAAGATATTTTACAGCGAAATTTTATGAGTGGTGTTTTAGAACGACAAAAAGCTGCTAAAGAATACAACTTTTTAGAATTATCAGAAAAATGGATGCACTATAAAAAGCCTTAAAAAAATTAATGAAAACACAATCGCCTTTTGAGGAAAGACTCAACGCTTTAACCCATGGTATTGGAGTTGTTTTAGGCATAGCGGCTCTTATTTTACTCATGTTGTTTGATACCCATAAAACACCATACAGTCTTTTTAGTGTAATGGTTTATGGTTTTTCAATCATTATATTATTTTCGGCATCTACTTTATATCATTCGGTTAAAAGTGAGCAAAAAAAGCATTATTTCAGAATTATAGACCACATTAGCATCTATTTACTGATTGCAGGAACTTACACACCTGTATTACTTATTTCCCTTAATGAAAGCTTAGGTTGGACCTTGTTTTATGTAGTTTGGGGCATTGCAGCCTTTGGTATTATTTTAAAATTATTTTTTACTGGTAGGTTTGAAGTGTTTTCTACCTTATTGTATTTAGTGATGGGTTGGCTTATAATCTTTGATTTTTCTAATCTTTCTGAAATTTTTGGAGAAGGTATTTTACTGCTTTTTGCAGGTGGTATGGCCTATACCTTAGGCATTGTTTTTTATGCCACTCATCGTATTCCATACCATCATGTTATCTGGCATTTATTTGTGTTGGCAGGCGCAATTTTTCACTTTTTTATGATTTTCTTTTATGTTATTTAAGCGATAATTGAGTATGAAGGATATTACGGAATTTTTTGAAGCTACAACCCATCAGCATTTTAAAGATATTGCAAATTTGGCAAACATAATTTGGCACGAACATTATGTTCCTATAATTGGTGTTGAACAAGTTGAATATATGGTAAAAAACTTCCAATCTGCCGAAGCTATGTATCAACAGTATCAAGAAGGTTACGAGTATTTTATGGTAAAACACAACAACTTTTTTGTGGGTTATGTTGCTATAAAAAAGCAAGAAGACCTTTTGTTTTTAAGCAAGATTTATGTTTCAAAAGATTTTAGAGGAAAAAAAATAGGAAAATCTGCTATGGAATTTGTGCAAAGTAAGGCCGTTGAATTGAAATGTAAATCTATGACCCTTGGTGTAAACAAATTCAATACAAACGCTATAAAAGCTTATGAAGCCATGGGATTTATAATTGTTGAAGCCATGAAAACAGATATAGGGAATGGGTTTTTTATGGATGATTTTAAAATGGAAAAACCATTATAAAATCAATCTACCAAAACATCTTTATAATCCTCAAAAAAAGCCTCAAACTGATGCATTGTTGTATTAAAAAATTCCATGACGTCTCGCCATGTATTTTTGTTATGAATAGAAACCTTTTTGTCTAATGTTACAAAAATTCTTGAGATTTCTTTATCGTTATCAAGAAAATAGGTGTCATCAAAAATAACTTCCGTCAGATAATCTTCTTTTAAAATAGATTGTAAAGATTGAAGTTTTTCCCAGTATTTAATACGGTTTTCCAAATCGTCTTCTAGGTCAAGAGCAACTAAAGCCGATTTAGTATCAAAATGAAATTTAAAACTAAAACCTTTAATCTTGGTGTCATACAAAATCCATTTTCTTGGAAATGATTTTCCAAAACTCGTCCAAAATTCATGTCTTAAAAGTCGTGATTCTTCTTTACTAAACATTACATAAAATAGGCTATAGTAATAGCAATAACAACGGTGATTAACTTGGTTAAGTTAAATTTATGGTTTTCGTTACTTTCAAACAAAATGGTGGTGGAAATATGTAAAAAGATACCAATGACTATGGCAGAAATTTCATAATAAAACGATTTTATAATGTCAAAATTTGAGGATAGTATCACACCAAATGGGGTCATACAAGCAAACATAATAAGAAAAAAAGCAATCTTACCTTTGCTTAATTTTGAAGCTAAAAAAAAGGTAGATAAAATAATGGCCACAGGTAGTTTATGCACAATAACGCCATAAACTAAATTATGATGAGCTTCAATAGGAATGCCTTCTAAAACAGAATGAATACACAAACTAATAAACAACAACCAAGGAAACACAGCACTGTCTTTGTTTAAATGCACATGACCATGTTCGGCACCTTTTGAGAAAAATTCCAGGACTATTTGAAGCATAATCCCGATCATAATAAACAAACCAATGGATTTGTCGTTGTTATGATACACTTCAGGTAAAAAATCAAAAACAGTAATAGACAATAAAAAGGCACCACTAAACGCAAGGAGTAATTTTAAGTTTTTGCGTTGTGCTGGTTTTAATACCACTACAATTAAAAAACCTAAAAGAACGCTTACTATAGGAAGTAAAATATTCAACATGCAAGTATTATTTAAAAATCATTACCAAACGTTCAGATGTTTCGGCGTTAAATTTATTCAATTTATAATCGCCAAAAACATCTAGTAAATATACACCGGCTTGCTCAAATAATGTTTCAAAATCACTTAAACTAAGTGCTCTTACTTTTTCCTGATAATTATATTCCTTGTTTTCATGAATAAAAGTAATATCCTTAAGAATGTAACCATCTTGAACATAGCGCTTTAAAAAAAAGGTGATACCATCCACCACTTTTACTTCTTCAGGCACTAAATTTTCCTGCACAAAGTTAGAATTCATAAAGTCAATAACCCCAAAACCATAATCGTTTAAATCTGTTTTAATAGCTTTAATGGTATTTAAATTGTCTTCCTCATTGTCAAAATATCCAAAGCTAGTAAACAAATTAAAAACCGCATCAAAGGTTTTATTAAAGGGCATACACATATCATGAACCTCAAAATGCAAGTTTTCATGCTCAAACTGTTTTGCAAAGGCAATGCTGTTGGCAGACAAATCAACGCCGGTTACTTGATACCCAAGCAAGCTTAAATACACAGAATGGCGACCTTTTCCACAAGCTAAATCTAAAACAGTGCCACCTTCAGGAATATTAAGATACTGGGTTAAGGTATCCATAAAAATGCGTGCTTCGGCATCGTCTCTATCTTTGTAAAGGATATGGTAAAATGGCGTGTCAAACCAAGAAGAATACCAATCTGTAGGGTTTTTTGTCATATCTTTTTTATGAGGTTTCCACAACATATTGCAGTTAGATTTTTGGGGATATCTTTAGTTTTTTAAAAAAAGGATGCCACCTAAATCCTTAACCTATTTTCAATAATCAATTAATTAACCGCAAAATTAAGCTATTTTTGTAATCTATTTATGGTAAATAATGGAGAATAATTTTACAATGCTGGCCAAGACCCTTTTTGGCTTTGAAGATTTATTGGCAAATGAACTGACTCAACTTGGTGCTTCCCATGTAAAAACAGGCATTCGTAGTGTGAGTTTTTCGGGAGACAAAGGGTTTATGTACAAGGCCAATTTAGCGTTGCGTACGGCTATTAAAATACTAAAGCCTATAGAATCTTTTGTGGTTCAGGGCGAGCAGGATTTATATGATAAAATTAAAGAAATGCCTTGGGAACAGTATTTAAAACCTACGGGTACATTGGCTATTGATGCAACCATTCATTCAGAGTTGTTCACCAACTCACTTTATATTGCCCAAAAAACCAAAGATGCTATCGTTGATAGGTTTAGAGAGCAAACCGGCGGACGACCAGATGTAGATTTACGCTTTCCAGATTTAAAGGTTAACATCCATATTGATAGAAAACAATGCACGGTTTCTTTAGATTCCTCTGGAGATTCGCTGCATAAACGAGGTTACAAAACGGCCACCAACATAGCACCCATTAATGAAGTCTTGGCCGCAGGATTGATTATGCTTTCTGGCTGGGACGGACAATCCGATTTTATGGATCCTATGTGTGGAAGTGGTACCATTCCTATTGAAGCCGCCATGATAGCCTGTAATATTCCGCCCAATTTAATGCGCAAGGAATTTGCTTTTGAGCGTTGGCAGGATTGGGATGTAGATTTGTTTGAAAAAATTGAAGCGTCTCTGCTTAGTAAAACCCGCGATTTTCATCATAAAATTATTGGGTACGACAAAGCCCCAAGTGCCGTTGCCAAAGCCAAGGAAAACGTAAAAAATGCCCAGTTAGATGATTTTATTGACATTAAACACGAAGATTTCTTTAAAACCCAAAAAGGCGGCGAAGACAAACTGCATATGGTGTTTAATCCGCCGTATGGGGAGCGTTTAAATTTAGATATGGAAAGCTTTTACAAAGCTATTGGCGATACCTTAAAACAACATTACCCCAATACCGATGCATGGTTTATTACCAGCAATCTGGAAGCCTTAAAACATGTAGGCTTAAGGCCTTCACGTAAAATACATTTGTTTAATGCCAAATTGGAAGCACGTTTGGTAAAATATGAAATGTATGCCGGAAGTAAAAAGGGGAAGTACATGAATTAGGGTTTTAGGTGTTATGTTTATACAGGTTTCTTAGGAGCTAGCCTTTATTGTTTTTCATATGGAAAGCCTTTTTTATCAAGTGTTTCAGACCATACGCAGTGTTGTGTATTTTTTAAAAGCAAGTGAAATCATCCAAATTTGCTTAGCTGTTCCAGTTTATCCATATCATAATTTTATTCTTAATGCTTTATTCTATTGATTTGCTGCTCATAATGCTTTGTATAAAGGTAAGGAAACTATAAAGTCACTACCTTTTCCTTCTTCGCTTTCAACCCAAATGGTTCCTCCAATCTTTTCAACAAACTCTTTACAAAGAATTAATCCTAAACCAGAACCTTTTTCATTGGTCGTACCAGGAGATGTTATATTGGTTGAAATGTTGAACAGATTTTTACATATTTCTTTATTGATACCAACACCATTATCTGAAACTGTAATTTCAACATGGCTTTGATTTCTTACTGCATACATAACGATTTCACCATTTGAATTTGTGAATTTTATGGCGTTATTAATAAGGTTTCTCAAAACTATTTTTAACATGGTTACATCGGTATAAATTTCAATAGCTTCTGATTGAATATACCTTAAAGAGATGTTTTTAATTTTTGCAATGGAATTTGATGTTTCCAATAGGTCTTGAAAAACAGATGATAAATTAAGGTTTTCTGGTTTGTAAACAAGTTCTCCAGTTTGTGAATAGGTCCAGTTTAACAAATTATCAAGTAAGACCAGCGTATTTTTGGCACATGAATTAATGATTTCTATGTACTTTTTAGATTCATCTGTTTCAAAATCTTTTGGGTTATTGCTCAATAGTTCCGAAAAGCCTAAAATGGCATTAAACGGACTTCTTAAATCGTGTGCTATGATGGAAAAGAGTTTGTCTTTTGCAGCCGTAAGATTTTGTAAGCGAATGTCATTTTCTTTAATACGTTGTTCTGCCTGTTTTCGTTCTGTAATATCGCGAACGTTAAGGACAACCGATTGAATTAAAGGATTGTCTAATTGATTGGTTCCGTATGCTTCCAGATAAACCCAGCTTCCATTTTTATGCAGATGTCTGTACTGTGCACCTCCATGAGCCTTATTTTCAATCATGTCAAAAAAATCTTTTTTGGTAGATTCCTGATCGTCTGGATGAATCATCTTTTCAATAACAGAAATGCCCATAAGTTCTTCTTGTTTAAACCCAAGTATTTTTTCGCATGATTCACTAACATATTGTTGAATTCCGTTGGAATCCATAAGCAAAATCATGTCAAACGAATTCTTGATGAGTTGTTTAAATCTGTTGAAATCTCCAAGGAAATAGTCATCAATATGCGGTTCCAATTTATTGGTACTCTTTTTAGGGGCTTTAAGTTGAGTGTCAAATTTTAATTTAAGACGTTTATACTGCGTTTTAATTTTTGCAAGCTCTCTTTCTTGCTCTTGATAAGTAGGTTTGGTATGCATAATCATGTATTAAATTATTTAATATGACTATGTTATGAATTGGCGTTGATTGATGGCAATAGCCATGTGAATTTAGGGCTTTTTAAGTTAATGCGCAATACGCACTAGTGCGTATTTTAATTTATATCCATTTTAAAAATTTATAGTTTTAAAAGTTTTTATCAGTTTAAGCATTCACTTTTTTAACGCTTCCGTTTATAATGGGTTCAGATTTTATGTCTTTAAGTTTTCGTGAATAGGTTCTCCCATTTAAAAATTTACCAATAAAACTAGACCTCACCATATAATGATACGATACAAAACAAACCAAGGCAGTTCCGGTCATAACCAATACAAACTTTAAAAATGCTGGAATAGCAAATCCTAAGATTAAACTTGGTAAAAAAGCCGTTAATGGTAAATGCAATAAATAAACCCAATAAGACGAATCTGATACGTAGCGCATCACGATAGAATGTTTACTGCCATAACGTAAAAAAAGGCCTATAAACCCAAAAATAAACAGCCATACATTTACAGATTTTATAGCCATAATAAGCTGAAGAGAGATATTGGAAGTATCCATTAAAAAATAGCTTGTAAATAGTATTAATCCTAAAATGGTAAACATCCAGTCATACGCCATAAAACTATTTAAATAAGATTTAGATTTGAACAAAATCCATCCAAAGAAATAAAAGAAGGCGTAAAAAATAAAGGTATTAAAATCTGGTGTAAAACTCAATGAGGTTGCAACCCATGGCCGATTCATAGTTAATAACAGGAGAAACGTTATTAAAGAAAAGACAAGCATCTTTAGAAAAGGTCTTTGAATAACAAATGTAAATACCTGACTTGATTTGGTAGTAAACCAAGACCATTTTTTAAAGACCAATCCAACGATGAAAGAGGATATTGAAAATAAAACCAAATAGTACAAAAACCATAAGTGCATGGTATGACCTGGAATAAAAGCATTTAGATTTGAAAACATTTCTAAAGCTGTGATCCATGGATTATTTCCTTTTGCAAAAACAATATTAGAATAAGTGAATCCTATCATAACTAAAGGCCACAATAAAACAACAAAAACAATAAATGGTAAAAGGATACGATTTGTTCTGTTTTTTATCATTTTCATAGATGAACGTTCATGAAAAAGCAGCGAAGCGAAAAAACCCGCAACTATAAAGAAAATGGGCATTCTAAAAGCATGAATAAAGCTAGAAATCCAGTCTAAATACAAACTGGTACTTATAGGGTCTTTTAATGGCCACGAAGCTCCATAATCTGCTACAACATACGTGTTTGAAGAATGTAATACAATGCCAAGCATCATCATAATGGCTCTAAGAGAATCTAGAGCGTGGAGACGTTCTGTTTTTTGTGAATTCATTTCGGTTGGTTTACGGTTATAAATCTACTAAGATATAATTTATTGATTATAAAACAAATACGGAATAATGAGTATGTTAAAGCCGTATTTTTTATAAAAAATTAAAGTATGACCAATATTAGTTTTTAAGAAAAAAAATAGAAATAACTTTGTTGAAGATTTAAAAAGATAAAGAGATGAGCCATAGCAAAACCTGTATTGTGTGTAAAAAATCCTCCATGGAAACACCTGTTACCAAATTTTATCATAAAGACAGTAAGTTTTACATCTGTCCACAACATATTCCTGTTTTAATCCATAATCCTCAGGAGCTCATTGGGTTGTTGGATGGTGCAGATACTTTAAAAGGCGCGTAACATAATATTATAAAAGTGTTCTTAAAGGTGTTTTAGAAAGTATTCAGCCAGCGTAAGGCAGCTTCGTGCGAAGAAAACACATCAAAATGGTATTTATCATTTTTAGCTAATTCTTGATATAATAGGCTAAGGGCAGCTGTTTGTGGACTAGCAATAATGATAGCATCAATAATAGCATCATAATTTTTTAAAGACTCAACATTTTCAGAAAGAATAGCGTTTAAATCACTAACGGTAAATTTAAAAACAGCATGTTGAGAATCCGTTAGAATTTTTAAGGTTCTTGGATAGCTTTTATTTTCTTTAGTAGTTATAATGTAATCTATAATCTCATTTAAAAAAACGTCATCTTTAAATTGTGTTTCAAGGATATTGGTTTCTTTATTAAAAACAGTGTGTATCATTAGAATGGTTTGAATTAGTTAATTTAACATAAAACAACTAAAAAGCCTAATATATTTGAATAATACTAATGATAACTAATTTTTATCTTTTTTATACAATGGAATTAAATACGAAACCGTATAACCATAACCAACACCTATGCCACTGCTATCGAAGGTTTTGTTGAATCCTGGAATATAAACATTTTCAAAATTTTCAGGAACCGTTTCACTAACCAATCCTTTTAATTGAACATTAAGCCCTAAATATAGATTGTTAAATAATTCTGCTTTGATGCCTATTATGAGTTCTACCCAGAAAGCAGTTAAATCATTGAATTTTTGAGATTCAGCTGAGCTAAACTGAGGTTGCCAATATTGATTGGTATGAAAAACCGTAAAATTATTAATGGTTTGGCTAAAAGTGGAGGCCCCAATTCGAAAACCAGTATAAATCATGTTGTCCATATCCAACCAATTTTTATAGAGGTTATAATCTATTCCAGCTTTTAAGTACGTGCCAGAGGTGGTAATATCGAGAAAGTCGTTGGTTGTAATTTTTTCTTCAATGCCCAGTTCGCCAGCAATGTATAAAGCTCTTTTAATTCGGTAGTCAGCATTCACTTCAAAACCAGTATAGTCGTCATCTAAAAAAGAGCGAAGAAGTTTTCCGGCATCGGCACCAACACGCAGTCCGTATTTTAATTTTATTTTTATGGAGTCGTTTACCGTACTTATAATGCTGTCGTTTTGTGCCTGAGAGGATACAACAAATAGCAAAAAAAAGCTAAGGCTAATGAAATAACTTGAAATGTGCTGATGTTTCATCTTCTACAGATTGATTGTCGTTTAAGGATTCTTTTGATTGTATCCAGTTTTCACTATCACCATTAATGGTAAGTGTTACGTTTTTAAAAATGGATTTAAAGCCGCAAGCTCTTGAAACATAAACTTGTTCGGTGGTATAATTAATGGTAATAACATCTTCATTGCCACCTATCATATCATCACTGGTATCATCTGGGGTATCATTATCATCAAAGGTATATTCTTTATGAAGAGTAAATGAAGTAGTGGTAGCATCTGTTTTTAATGGTAGCACAATGGAATCTGTGGTTACCACATTAAAATTGGTTAATGGGCTGTTATTGCCAACACCCTGAACGCGCAAACCAAACACATTTTTTTTGCTTTCCTGAATTGAAACATCATAAAAGCGTATGATTAAATTGGGTGTGGTTGGGGTACTTTCCGGACAAATATCATCAGGCTCACAACCCATTGAAAAAAGGGTAATAATTCCAAAAAGTATCGCTAAAAATTTATAATAGTTCATGTGGTTTTAAAACTTCAAAGTTATGGATTCTTATTGGATCGTTTTTCCAAAAGTACAACATTTTCTACATGAAATGTTTGTGGAAACATGTCTACCGATTGAATTTTGGTTACTTTATAAACAGCATCCATAAGCGCTAAGTCTCTTGCTTGGGTGGCACTGTTACAGCTTACATAAACCACTTTTTTTGGTGCCATATGCAACAGTTGTTCTACCACATCTTTATGCATACCATCGCGTGGCGGATCTGTAATAACAACGTCTGGTTGACCATGCTCCGTTATAAAAGACTCGTTAAAAACCTGCTTCATATCACCAACATAAAACTCAACGTTTTTAATGCCATTTAATTGTGCATTTTCTTTGGCAGCAATAATAGCATCAGGTACAGCTTCAATACCTACCACTTTTTTTGCTTGTTTGGCTATAAATTGAGCAATGGTTCCAGTGCCGGTGTATAAATCGTATACCAATTCTTGACCTGTAAGTCCAGCAAAATCCCTTGTTATTTTGTAAAGTTCATACGCTTGTTTAGAATTTGTTTGATAAAAGGATTTGGCATTAATTTTAAATTTCAATCCTTCCATCTCTTCAAAAATGTGATCCAAGCCTTTAAAACAAATAATCTCTTGGTCATAAAGGGTATCATTTGCTTTGCTGTTGATAACATACAATAAGGAGGTTATTTCAGGAAAACGTTCTGATATAAAATTTAAGAGGACTTCTCTTTTACTAACATCTTCTTTGAAGAATTGAATTAATACCATAACATCTCCAGTACTTGAGGTACGAATCATTAAAGTGCGTAAAAATCCTGTTTGGTTTCTGGTATTAAAAAACTCAAGATGGTGCTCTACAGCAAATGCTTTAACAGTATTTCTTATGGTATTTGAAGGGTCTTCTTGTAAGTGACATGCTTTTAAATCCAATATTTTATCCCACATGCCGGGAATATGGAATCCTAAAGCATTTTTATCGCCTAAATCTTTGTCAGATTGTATTTCCTCTAAGGTTAACCAACGAGAGTCGCTAAAAGAAAACTCCATTTTATTTCGGTAGAAATAAGGGTTTTCACAACCTAAAATAGGGGTTACCTCTGGTAATACTATATGACCAATTCGGGTTAAATTATTAATAACTTCCTTTTGTTTATAATACAGTTGATACTCATAAGCCATATCTTGCCATTTGCAACCACCACAAACACCAAAATGTTCGCAAACAGGTTCTGTGCGTTTTTCTGACCGCTTATGAAACAAAATGGCTTTGCCTTCGTAATAGGCTTTGCGTTTTTTTAAGGTTTGCACATCAATTACATCACCGGGAACGGCATTGGAGATAAAAATAACTCTTCCATCTGGTGCTTTGGCTATGGTTTTACCTTTGGCACCGGCATCCATAACTTCAATATGGGTAAAAACTTGTTTTATGGTTTTTCTTGACATGCTGCAAAAATAATAATAGCCTTAAATAAATATCATTTTATTTCCATTAACTTTAATAGTTTTTAATTTAATTAATTAAAAATGAACCTTTTTTGTTTTTGGTCGTCTTTAAGATGTATGGCTAACCAATTTAAATGAATAAACCGGAATATAAATCTGATAGTTTTTTAGTCTTAGAGGTTCAATCTGGAAATACGAAATCACTCGTTTTATTGATTAAGCGTTGGCATAAAGAATTATGCGAAAAAGCCTATTGGATTGTAAAGGATTCAGATTTAGCTAAAGATATTGCCCAAGATTGTTGGAGTACCGTTATCCAAAAGATTTATGAACTAAAGGATCCTGAAAGTTTTGGAAGTTGGATTTCAAGAATAGTTTATAGAAAAGCGTTGGACAATATTAAAAAGAGTAAGAGAACCATTGAAATGTTAGAGCAGTTTAGGTATCAACAGGAGACCATGTTCCAGGAAAATGATTTCGATACCTCAAGAGAAAAGATGCTTTTAAAAGGTATTAAATTATTGCCATCAGGACAGCAAACGGTAATTCGTCTTTTTTATTTGGACAATTATTCTTTAAAAGAGATAGGTGAATTACTTAATATATCTATAGGGACAGCGAAATCAAGATTATTTAAAGCACGAGAAACATTAAAACAAACATTAAAACAAAAAACTTATGAAAAATAATATGGAAGACATTGACAAATTAATTAAAGAGACCTTATCCCAAGAAGAAGCAAAGTTTTATGATGAACTAGAAGAGCAAAACGTGTTTGAAATGGTTATTGGATTATTTAAAGGAAAGAACAAATGGATGATGTTTTTAATGAACTTTATGACCTTAATTTTTTTCGGATTATTCTTGTATTGTTCTATTAAATTTTTTGATACTAAAGTAACACAAGAAATGTTAAAATGGGGCTTTGGAAGTATTTTGTTTTTAATAGGTATTAGTATGCTGAAACTTTTTGCTTGGTTGCAAATGGATAAAAATGCACTTTTAAGGGAATTAAAACGATTAGAACTTCAAATGCTTTCCATTACAGGAAGAATATCAGAATAAACATTTTAGGAAGAGGTTTATATTTAGTAACTTGCAAACCTATCTGGGGATGATTTCTCTCCCACGCTGCTTTTTCGTCCTGATTCCGATAGCTATCGGTACTTATCGGGATTTCGAAAGAATAAAGGTACAGTAGGAATGGTTATTTTATCAATTTAAATTTTATTAAAATGGCTATTTTAGACCAATTAACTTCGCAACAAGCGATAGATTTAGAAAACAAATACGGCGCTCATAATTATCACCCATTGCCCGTAGTTCTCACTAGAGGTGAAGGCGTGTACGTATGGGACATTGATGGAAAACAATATTATGATTTTTTATCGGCGTACTCGGCTGTAAACCAAGGGCATTGTCACCCAAAGATTGTCAATGCTATGGTACAGCAAGCACAAACTTTAACCTTAACATCAAGAGCTTTTCATAACGATATGCTGGGTAAATTTGAAAAATTTGCTTGCGAGTTTTTTGGGTTTGATAAATTATTACCCATGAATACAGGTGCAGAAGCCGTTGAGACAGCTCTTAAGCTATGCAGAAAATGGGCTTATGAAGTAAAAGGAATCTCAGAAAACGAAGCAGACATCATTGTGTGTGAAAATAATTTTCATGGTAGAACAACCACCATCATCTCGTTTTCAAACGATCCTGTAGCCAGAAAACATTTTGGACCATTTACTAAAGGATTCATTAAAATAGAATACAATAATTTAGAGGCTTTAGAGATTGCTTTAAAAAACAATCCCAACGTTGCAGGTTTTTTAGTGGAACCCATTCAAGGAGAAGCTGGCGTTTATGTACCAAGTGATGACTATCTAATAAAAGCAAAAGCGCTTTGTGAATTATATAATGTGCTATTTATTGCAGACGAAGTCCAAACAGGAATAGCCAGAACCGGACGTTTATTGGCAACTTGTGGCAATTGTACTTGCGAGACTAAAAATTGTTCAGATACACCCGATGTTAAACCAGACATTCTTATTCTTGGTAAAGCCATCAGCGGTGGTGTGTATCCAGTATCTGCCGTTTTAGCAAATGATAGCATTATGAAAGTGATTCAACCTGGAAATCATGGTAGTACTTTTGGAGGTAATCCAGTAGCAGCAGCGGTTGCCATTGCTGCACTTGAAGTGGTAAGAGATGAAAAACTGGCCGAAAATGCTTATCAACTTGGAAATTTATTTAGAAGTGAATTACAAAAATATATTGATAAAAGCAGCATCGTTAAACTGGTAAGGGGAAAAGGTTTGTTGAATGCCATCGTTATTAATGATGACGAAGACAGCGAAACAGCTTGGAATATTTGTTTAGCGTTACGGGATAATGGATTGTTGGCTAAACCTACGCATGGCAATATCATTCGTTTTGCGCCACCATTGGTTATGACAAAAGACGAATTGCTGGATTGTGTTGGCATTATTATAAAAACGCTGAAACAATTTGAATAATTTTAAAAACTATTTACCAAAAAAGCGACCATATTCGGTCGCTTTTTTTATACATTGACATTGATAAATCTTATTGATTTTGCATTTGTTCCATCCATTGTTTTTGCATTTCTTGAATACCTTCAAAACCAATAGTAACATAAAAATAAATAGTGGCAATAAGATATATTGAACCAAGAACGACTCCAATAATAGCAAGAATTTTACCTGTTTTTACATTTGAAAAACCAGAATATAATTCAGGGTTTTCGGCATAGAGTGCAGTGGCTTTATTGGCCAGAACAATCGCTATAATACCAAGTATCATGCCTATGATTCCATAGCAACAGCAGGTTAAAATAGATAAGATTCCGAAAACCAGAATGAGTGTTGAATTGGGCAATTTTTGTTTTTCCATGTAATAAGTTTTTAGTGGTTTATTTTGATTAAATAGCTAACAACAACGATAAGGACATTTAGAATTATTAATCCCATTTTGACTTTATAATCGTGCTTAAATTTTATAAAAAGATTAAATATAAGAAAAATGAATAATAAAAAAAGGGTATATATAGCAGGATACATTTTAAAAGCTGCTAAAAATTGTCCATGAAAAATTAACAAGACAGACCGCTGTATGCCACAACCCAAACACTCCATTCCAAAAAGTGTTTTGTTTAAGCAAGGCAACATATAATCATCTAATCCCGACATAAAATCGTATGGTTTAAGGGGCTAATATAGTAAAAGGATGGATTTTTAGGTTTCTTAATATCATAAAAAAAAGAATTAAATAGTATGGGCTGTCTAGTTAGACATGGCTGCTGCAATAGCTCCAAAGACAATGATTAAAAAAATAATTCCAATAAAAGAAATAATCAACCCAGCAATTGATAAGCCTCTGGGTGTTTTAAATAAGCCTATAAAAGAAAAAATAAACCCTAAAATCCAGATAATCCAACCTAAAAAAGGAATCCATCCCAAGAACAGAGCTATGATTGCCAAAACAAATCCAGCTGTTCCTATTCCGTTTGATTTTTTTTCTTCTTGTTTAATAATAATTGTTTGACCAGAGCTACCTTGATTAACGTTTTTACTGTCCGAAGTTTTAATGGGTTCAGTTTCCATTGGCAAAGATTTAATTATTAAAATCATTATAAATATAAAGAAATGATTTATTTTAATAACTATTTGTCTTTTAAAATCTATTAATTAATGTAATTTTGAGCGCATGATAAAGACGCTTTACCCATGAAATATTTAAATTATATACTTATTGTAATTGGTTCAATCATAGCTATTTATGCTAAAACAGGAACCGAACAAAATGAATATATACTTATTGGAGGTATTGCAGTTCTTATGGTAGGCATTTACAGGATTTCTAAAACCATTCCGAGTAAATATGACAAAGATGATTCCAATGATTTTATTAAAGACGAAGACTAATGGCATTTAAGGTAGGTGATTTTGTTTTGGTTTTAGATGAAGATCTCTCGGGTGTTATTAAAAGTATTCATGGTAACGCCATAACTATTGAAACAAAAGACGGTTTTTTGCTGGATTTTGATGCCTTTGAGATTGTTAAAAACAAATCGAATCAAGATTTTAAAAAGCAATTGTTTACACACTCCAATGTAAATGAGGTTATTTTAGAAAAAGAAAAGCCTTTAAGAAAAAATATGCCTGCTAAAAAAGCTAAAGAACGCTATGAGCCTACCATGGAAATAGACTTGCATATCAATCAATTGGTTAAATCTACCAAAGGCATGGCCAATCATGACATGCTGACCCTACAATTAGAGACCGCAAGACGCCAATTGGACTTTGCCATAAAAAACCGAATTCAAAAAATTGTGTTCATTCATGGGGTAGGTGAAGGAGTCTTAAAAGTAGAACTCGATTATTTATTTGGAAGGTATAATAATGTAAAATTTTACGATGCCAATTACCAAAAATATGGATTGGGAGCTACCGAAGTTTATATTTATCAAAATGTGCCACCAAATTATTAATTAAAATCCGGTGTTAATATTTCTGTTTCAGATAAGTTGCTGTTTTCTAAACGCCCAAAATTCAGTTCTTCCATAAATAGGTTGGTTAGTGCAATATTAAAAACAGTCATAAAAACCTCATAAGTTTTCGAAATAGTATGTTGTCTAAAGGCTGTTGCGGGGATGTTAGTAATAACATTAGCATTTAAATAATCAGGGCCAATATCGCTATTGGTAACATCATCTATAGGGTTGTTGTTTTGTGTATTGGTTTCTTCATCTCGGGTTAAAGCACCATCGCCATCATCATCATCATCTAAATAATCTGGTATGCCATCGCCATCGGTATCTTGGGCATCGTTTAATAAGCCATCGGCATTTGGGTCAGGATTTTCAGAACGGGTTAAAATATTATCCCCATCATCATCCACGTCTTTAAAATTGGGTATGCCATCACCATCGGTATCATCATCCTTTAAATTGCCATTGCCATTAATATCTTCCAGCTCAGCAGGAACGCCATCATTATCATCTTCAGTTAAAATCGTTAATATTTTTATGGTAGACGAACTTTCTTCATCGCTGGTAATATCAATTTCAGAATTTGGAATATCGTTACAAAACAAATTTGAAATGCTTGAGTTGCTATAGGTTCTGTAATTAAAAGTTACCGCTAAATTTTCAATAATTAACGAGTCGTTTTCTTCTACAGCTAAGATAGTTTCAAGAGAAAATGAAGGTATTAAAACAGATAGGGATTCTGAAGGATCATTTTTTGTATTATAAAACACTATATCTGATACACCTTCACACGCTGAAAACGTATCATCAAAATCGAATTCTACTGTAATAATATCGCCGTCATTGCATGAAAAAGTAGTTAAGATGCTAAATAGAATAACAATAAAAAATGAATGGCGCATTGAAATGGGTTTTTGACAAAAATAAACGAATTGTTATTTATAACGTAGCATATTGATAATAATTTTATTTCAAGTACTTTTGCCGTTCAATATGAATCCATGAAATGAGCCATAACCATTAAGTTGATACCAACCGATATGATAATGGCGAATTCCATCTGAACTCAAAAAACAATAAATATTAACAGATGAAACCTATTTATTTTGATAATGCTGCTACCACTCAAATTAGAGATGAGGTAATTGATGCGATGACGCATGTTATGAAGCAGCATTATGGAAATCCTTCTTCATCGCATAGTTTTGGTAGATCGTCTAAAGTACTTATTGAAAAAGCCAGAAAAACCATTGCAGGCTATTTAAAGGTATCAGCTGGTGAAATATTGTTTACTTCTGGTGGCACTGAAGCTGATAATTTGGTTTTAAGAAGTGCTGTACGCGATTTAAAAGTGAAGCATATTATAACCTCAAAAATTGAGCACCATGCGGTTTTACATACTTTAGAACAACTTAAAAGCGAATATAATGTTTTAGTGAGTTATGTAAATCTAGATTCTAATGGAGGCATAGATTATACCCATTTAGAGGTTTTATTAACATCCGAAAACAAAACCTTGGTTAGCTTAATGCACGTTAATAATGAAGTTGGTAATAAGTTAGATTTAAAACGAGTTGCAGATTTATGTAAATTAAAAAACGCATTATTTCATAGCGATACCGTACAGTCTGTTGGACATTACCCATTAGATTTACAAGAAATTCCCATAGATTTTTTAGCGGCAAGTGCTCATAAATTTCATGGACCAAAAGGTGTTGGTTTTGTTTTTGTTAGAAAGAATTCTGGTTTAAAGCCTTTAATTTTTGGCGGAGAGCAGGAGCGAGGCTTTAGAGCTGGCACCGAAAGTGTTCATAATATTGTAGGCATAGAAGAAGCCTTGAAACTTGCTTACGATAATCTTGAAAGCGAAAGTTTATATGTTCAAGATTTAAAACAATATTTTATTGATAGAATCAAAAAAGAAATTCCTTTGGTTACTTTTAATGGATATTCTGGGCATTTAGAAAAGAGCACGTTTTCTTTAGTCAATGTATGTTTACCAGTTTCTGCCGAAAAATCAGCGATGCTATTATTTCAACTAGATTTAAAAGGCATTGCTTGTTCTAAGGGTAGTGCATGCCAAAGTGGGAGTAGCCAAAATTCCCATGTTTTAGAAACATTATTAAGTAATGAAGATTTACAAAAACCATCCATTCGTTTTTCTTTTAGTATTTACAATACCAAGGAAGAAGTTGATTATGTATTAAATGTTTTAAAAAATTTTGGTATTAAAACTTCATAGTAGTTCTTACGTTAAAAACCCTTGGCGTTAAAAAATTAGGAATGGCATATTGCCGTTTAGAATTTACGTCTCTTACCCAAGTGTTGGTTATAGAGTTTTGTACATCAAACATATTAAATATTTCAAAACCAAAAGACAAGGCTTTAAATGGTTTTTTCCATCCACTTTTAAATGGTTTTTTTTCATCAACCAACACAAACTGCAATCCTAAATCGGCTCGTTTGTAGGCGGGTAATCTGTTTTGAAATTCATAAGGATCGGCATTACTTGGAGAGCCGCCAGGCAAGCCCGTATTGTAAACTAAATTTAAGTACATCTTCATATTAGGAATGTTGGGCACATAATCTTGAAATAAGGCAGCAAATTTTAAACGCTGATCGGTTGGTCTTGCTATATAACCTCGATTATCAATGTTTTCTTCAGTTTTTAAATAGCCAAAACTAAACCATGATTCTGTACCTGGAACAAATTCGCCATTCAACCTCATATCTAATCCGTAAGCGTAGGCCTTGGCATTATTGTTAGCCCTGTACCGTATTCTAACATTTTCCAGCGTGTACGGATTTACGTTGGTTAAGTTTTTATAATAGGCTTCGGTAGTGAGTTTAAATGGTCTGTTCCACATTTTAAAACTATAATCGTTGCCCAACACCAAGTGAAACGATTGCTGCGCTTTCACGTTAGGTTGAACCGTTGCTGTGGCATCACGTAATTCTTTGTAAAATGGTGGTTGATAATACAGGCCAGCTGCTATTCTAAAAAGCATGTCTTTTACCCAATTGGGTTTTATGGCAAATTGCGCACGCGGACTAAAAACTGTTTGATTTGAAGAGGCTATATTTGTTCCTGGTGTAGATGAAGCATCTCCAGAAACAGACCAATTATGGACTCTTACTCCTGCATTATACCAAACATCGCTACTACCCATGGTAGAGCGCTTGCTCCATTGTGCATACGCTTGCAGTCTATTTATTTGCGCTTTATTGGTGGCTCTAACATTTTGAAATGCCACTAATGGCCCTTCGTAAGGCGCATAGGGTTGTTCATTAGAAAAATCGAGGTTGGGCGGGTTTATTGAAAATCCAGCAGAATCAATTATTTCCCATTCAACCAGCCTATCGCGAATGTCTTCGTGGGTATATTTAACAGACCATTCTATTTGATGGTCATTAAACGAATAAGTACCTTTATGTTCAATATTGGTAATTAAGGCATCTAAATCGTTCCTGCCATGAATTAACTGACTGCCAATGCCTTCACTAAATTCAACCTCTCCTAAATTCTCGTCGCCTATATTAGCATTTACTTCGCCAAGATTGTATTGAGCTAAAATATCAAAGTATTCTTCTTCTGTAGTATGATAGGTTGAGGCTATGAGTTGAAGCGTTAAATCATCATTCGCAAAATAAGTTCCTTTAAAAGCACCAAAAAGCGTTTGGTATTGATCTTTTTCCTGACCTTCATAAAATATTATTAAAGCCAAAGGATCGCTAAGGGTTCCAAAATTTGTCTGTCTTGTTTCTGGTTCGTAATTGTACTTGTTTAAAGATGCATTACCTAAAAAACTCAGATGGAACTTATCTGTAAATTTATAGGTTAAAAACGTTTGGAGGTCGGCAAATAGTGGGTCATAGTTTGTTTGGGTTTCTTTGGCATTTACCAATAAACTATTATCTCTGTAACGCAAACCCATAATGCCTGATAGTTTTGAATCTTTGCTAACACCTTCAACAGAAACGCTACCGCCAAGTAAACTTAAATCCAAATTGGATTCAAACTGATAAGGATTTTTATAGGTAATATCTAAAACCGATGATAATTTGTCTCCGTATTTTGCCTGAAATCCACCAGCCGAAAAATCGACGTTTTGTACCAAATCTGTATTTACAAAACTTAGGCCTTCCTGTTGTCCTGACCGAATTAAAAAAGGGCGATAAATTTCAATACCATTAACGTACACCAAATTTTCATCATAGTTACCACCTCTTACCGCATATTGTGTACTCAATTCGTTATTGTTGCTAACTCCAGGCAAAGACATTAATAGGTTTTCTACGCCAGCATTGGCGCCTGGTATTTTTCGAATGGTTTCTGGGTTTAGGGTTAAAATACCTTGTACATTTTTTTGATTTTTACCTGAGATAATGATGGTTGCTATTTGTTCAACCAAAATACTCATAACTGGATTAAACTCGTAAGTTTCACCATTTTTAAGGCTAAATGTACTCTTGACTTTTTTATGGGAAATATGTGTAAATTCTAAGCTAATGGTGTCGTTTGCAGGTATTTTTAAAACATAAAAACCATTGTCATTGGTAATGGTTCCTGTGGTACTGGCTTTAATATTAACATTTGAAATAGGCAGCTTATTTTCATCTAAAATAATGCCTTTAATGGTTGCAGTCTGCGAATATCCTATTGAAATCATGAAGAAAAACAATAGGCTACTATATAACGATTTAATATTCAAGAGTAATGATATTTATTTTCTGTAAAATATAGCTTCAAAAGTAGAACTATTTCCAACATTATCAGTAACAATTACCTTTAAATTGTTTTTAGTGTCGGTTATGACCCCATCATTAAAATCATGTGTAAGCGTTTTTGTTTTGTAATCATATTCCATTAAAATCCAAGTACCATTTACGGTTGCCCTGTAATTTGATATTCCAGAAAGTTGATCGCTAATCTCAAGTTTTAAAAACCTAAAATTGCTTAGCCATTGGCCATCTTTAAAATTTATGGGCTTTATGGTTGGCTTAATATTGTCGGTTGTTAAAGCGTATTTACCAAGTGTTTTGGTAAGTGTAAAAAGGGTATTACCTTCTCTTTTGGTGTAAGCGTAAGAAGGATAATTTTTGTAGCCTACTAATTCGGCAATATAAAGCTTGTTTTTGTCTTCGTCGGAATATTTACTGATATCAAAATTTATTTTAACACTTTTTTGAAGAGGAACGATATCTTTACCTAAAAACAACGTGTCATTTGAAACTTTAAAATCAAGATATAAATTCTCATAAAAGGTGTTTTGAAAAATATCAACAGAAATATTCCCTTCTTTTAAAGTCGTTGTTTGGTCTGCATAAATATAAAAAGGCGTTGTTTGAGGTTTTACAATTTCTATAGCATCACTTTGTTGTCCTTTAATATTTACAGTTACCCAAGTATCGTTATTTTTAAAATCGGTTATTCTTACTTTATAGATGGAATAGGTGCTATCAACTACAGTAATATAACCGTCATTTAAAACAGATTGAAATAAACTCAAAGGATTTTGGTCATTATATAATTTTTGAATGCGTTGTCTTTTAGTTTTATAAACCTCGTAATCTATCAACCTGTTAATATGGCTGGATTCATCAAAAGAAAACTTTTTAAAATCTATTTCAAAATTTTTGTTACCATTTAAAAAGGATTCTATTTTGTAAACGCCATTATTATTGGCTGCCAGATTTTGTCTGTCTGTGGTCCCAACCGCAAAGCCAATTTTCCCGAAAGCTTCAATATTTTCAGCAATATAATCGCCATTTTCTATGGGAATTAGGCGGAGTTTTTGCTTTAAATTTGATTTTTTAACATAGGAACTATCTCCGATCGGATACACATAAAGAGAGCTTACCACAGGCTTCAAGGAATCTTTAACATCAATACCAAATAACATTGGGTTTATAGGATGTTCTTCTTTGTCTCGAATTTCAAAATGTAGATGAGGACCACCAGAGCCACCAGAATTTCCACTATATGCAATGACGTCTCCTTGTTTCAAAAGTAATTCGCTAGCTCCTGGAAACCATTCCATTTCATACGATTCTTTTTCATACTGTTTCTTTTTTACGTACGCTTCAATTTCGGGATTAAAGTGTTGTAAATGAGCATAAACAGTGGTGTAGCCATTGGGATGTGTAACGTATAAGGCTTTACCATAGCCATAATGGGATATTTTTATTCTACTAACAAAGCCATCAGCAGCAGCCATTACTTTAAGTCCTGTGCGCTGTTGTGTCTTGATATCTAAACCAGAATGAAAGTGGTTGGATCTTAATTCGGCAAAAGTACCAGAAAGAATTATGGGAACATCCAAAGGTTCTCTAAAATAGTCTTGCGGATAGCTATTTTGAGCATAAGAAATAAGGCTTAAAAATAAGAGAGGAATATGGATTAATCGCATAAAAACGGTTTTATACCCAACAGCAGTTTCATTCATTTAAAATCTGTTTTGGTATGGTTGCTAAAATATTAATTTGTCCTGAAACCACAAAGAATAAAACAAAAATCAAGCCATGATGTTGATTATGAACACTTATTGAATAATTAAAAATTTTATTGAAAAACTATTGTAATTTATACCAAGGTGTGTTAACTTTGTACAATACCTATTGAAATTTGTAAATGAGTCATATTGAAGATATTGTAGATTCTCTAGAAAATAAAATAAGTAAAATATTACATAAACTAGAGGTCTTAAAACAATCTAATTTAAAATTAAAAGAGGAATTAGAGGTTTCAAGGCAACATCTTCAAAACCAAAAGATGGAAACATCCACTTGGGAAGAAAAATATGAAGCTCTTAAAATAGCAAGTTCAATATTAGGTAGTGACGAAAGTAAAAGAGAAACTAAGCTTAAAATAAATGCATTAATCCGTGATATTGATCATTGTATTTCTCAACTTGCCGATTAGTGTAACATAAATCAATGTCAGAAAAGCTTAAAATAAAGCTGTCTATAGCTAACAGAGTGTATCCTTTAACCATTGATGCAAGTCAAGAAGAAGGATTGCGCAAAGCGGCTAAAAACATTGAAACCATGATTAAACAATTTGAGCAAAGTTATTCTGTTAGAGATAAGCAAGATGTTTTGGCTATGTGCGCCTTACAGTTTGCATCACAAGTAGAACAGAAAACTATTGATAAAGAGTATGTCAATGAACATGTTGAAGAAAAATTAAATGCCCTTAACATTTTATTACAAACTCATATAGTCTCTTAACGTTCTTTAAAATAATAAAAGTTACTGCCTACATTGGTTATTTTTTTTGATAAACTCAACGTTAATTCTTTAAAAAGGGTGAGTTTAAGTTGTAAAAGCAAGCTGCCTTGAGCAGATCCTTGATCAGCTTGTTAGCCCTAAACTTGTTTTTAAGGAGTTTATACAAAACTTTAAACTGGTGTAGGCTTTTTATATTTATAACTAACTATTTACAATGGACAACTTAATTATAATTGCTGGAGGTCTTCTATTAGGTATCATAATAGGCTACATCATAGCAAAAGTTTTAGAAAGAAATAACGCTTCAAAACTTATTAAAGGCGCGAAAAAAAGCGCAGCTGCTATCATAAAAGAAGCTAATATTGAAGGAGAATCAATAAAAAAAGATAAAATTCTTCAAGCTAAAGAAAAATTTATTGAACTTAAATCTGAACATGAAAAAGTCATTTTATCTCGTGATAAAAAAATGGCTGAAGCTGAAAAACGAACTCGTGACAAAGAATCTCAAATATCTTCTGAATTAGCTAAAACCAAAAAGTTTAATGAAGATTTAGAAGCTAAAATAAAAGATTACGACCACAGAGTTGATATTCTTGATAAAAAGCAGGTTGAAATAGACCGGCTTCATAAAAGTCAGGTAGAGCAATTAGAAGTTATTTCCAGTCTTTCTGCAGAAGATGCCAAAGCGCAATTGGTGGAGTCTTTAAAAGGACAAGCTAAAAGCGATGCGATGGCTTACGTTCAGTCTGCCGCAGAAGAGGCAAAATTAACGGCTCAACAAGAAGCTAAAAAAATTATCATCAATACCATTCAACGCATAGGTACTGAAGAAGCCATAGATAATTGCGTGTCTGTATTTAATATAGAATCAGATGATGTAAAAGGACGCATTATTGGTAGAGAAGGACGAAATATTAGAGCAATAGAAGCTGCTACTGGTGTCGAAATTATTGTAGATGATACTCCAGAGGCCATCATCTTATCTTGTTTTGATTCGGTAAGAAGAGAAATAGCACGTTTATCATTACATAAATTGGTGACAGATGGAAGAATCCATCCTGCCAGAATTGAAGAAATAGTTCAAAAAACCAAAAAGCAAATTGATCAAGAGATTATTGAAGTTGGTAAGCGTACCGTGATAGATCTAGGGATTCACAATTTACATCCAGAGCTTATTAAAATGGTGGGTAGAATGAAGTATCGATCTTCTTACGGACAAAATTTATTACAACATTCACGCGAAGTAGCGAAGCTTTGCGGCGTGATGGCAGCAGAATTGGGATTAAATCCAAAACTGGCAAAACGTGCCGGATTGTTACATGATATAGGTAAAGTGCCAGATGCTGAAACCGATATGGAAACACCACATGCTATTTTAGGAATGCAATGGGCAGAAAAATATGGGGAAATTCCAGAAGTTTGTAATGCTATTGGTGCTCATCATGATGAGATTGAAATGAAATCATTAATTTCTCCAATTATTCAGGTGTGCGATGCCATTTCTGGTGCTCGTCCCGGTGCTCGACGTCAGGTCTTAGATAGTTATATACAACGACTAAAAGATTTAGAAGATATTGCCTTTGGATTCCAAGGTGTTAAAAAAGCCTATGCCATTCAAGCAGGAAGAGAATTACGTGTTATTGTTGAAAGTGATAGGGTTGACGACCAAAAAGCAGCCGAGTTATCATTCAGTATTTCTCAAAAAGTGCAAACAGATATGACCTATCCAGGCCAAGTAAAAGTTACCGTTATTAGAGAAACCAGAGCTGTTAATATAGCTAAGTAATTAGTTTTGTTAAAAGTTAAAAGTTAAAAGTTAATTTTGCTAACAGCTAACAGCTAACAGCTAACAGCTAACAGCTAACAGCTAACAGCTAACAGCTAACAACTAACAGCTAACAGCTAACAACTAACAGCTAACAGCTAACAACTAACAGCTAACAACTAACAGCTAACAACTAACAGCTAACAGCTATTTCCTAGGATGGTATTTTGCTATCACCTTTGATAGATGACTTTTATCAAGGTGAACATAAATCTCTGTGGTTGTAATACTTTCATGTCCTAACATCATTTGAATAGATCGTAAATCGGCATTATTTTGTAATAAATGCGTTGCAAAGGAATGCCTGAAGGTATGTGGTGAGATGGTTTTTTTAAGCCCAATGTTATCAGCCAGTTGTCTAATAATAGTAAAAATCATAGCTCTTGTAAGTTGTTTTCCTCTTCTGTTTAAAAACAAAGTATCTTCATGATTTGATTGAATTTTGATATGTTTCCTAATATCATTAACGTAAATCATGATATACTTCTGAGTGTTTTTTAAAATAGGCACAAACCTTTGTTTATCTCCTTTACCCGTTACTTTTATAAAACCTTCATCAAAAAATAAATCAGATAGTTTTAAATGGGTCAATTCGCTAACGCGTAAACCACAACCATATAAGGTTTCAAGAATGGCTCGGTTTCGTTCGCCTTCGGGTTTGCTTAAATCAATAGCACCAATTAAGGTATCAATTTCATATTCGCTTAAGGTATCGGGAAGTTTTCTGCCTATTTTTGGAGATTCAATGAGTTCCAAAGGATTGGTTTGTCTATAATCTTCAAACACTAAAAAACCAAAAAAACTTCTTAAGCCAGAAATAATGCGCGATTGTGTACGCTCATTAACAACTTTAGCAAGGTCATAAATAAATTGTTGAATAATTTCTGAAGAAATATCTATAGGAGAAACACTTATCTGATAGGTTTCTAAATAGACTAACAGTTTTTTAACATCAAGAGCATAATTATCGATGGAATTTTTTGATAAACCACGTTCAATTTTTAAATAGAGTTGATAATCTTTTAAGGCGTGTTCCCATTTCATGGCCGTAAAAATATGATAAAACTTTAAGATTACTTAAGCTTATGAAAGAATAAATAAACCCATATATTTATTCAGAATTATAACTTTTGGTTTAAAAGGGACTTTAAAAGTAGTCATCTATATGTAGCGATAAATTAAATAAAAACCCAAAGAGATTGTAGCCATTTTTTATATACAAAATTTAATATCTTTACTTTATGAAAAAATTAATCATCATCAATGGTCCAAATTTAAATTTGTTAGGTAAGCGCGAGCCAGCAATTTATGGCAGCTTAAGCTTTACTGAATTTTTAGATAAGATTAAGACTAAATATCCTAACGTTGAAATAGATTACTTTCAGTCTAATATTGAAGGGCTAATTATCGATAAATTACATGAAGTAGGATTTACTTATGACGGTATTATTATCAATGCTGGTGCTTACACACATACCTCTATCGGTATTGGTGATGCCGTTAAAGCCATTGAAACGCCTGTGGTTGAAGTGCATATTTCCAACACATTTGGCAGAGAAGAATTCAGACATCAGTCTTTTATTTCAGCAAATGCTAAAGGCGTTATTTTAGGGTTTGGCCTTCAAAGTTATGAATTGGCAATTCAGAGTTTTATAAGTTTTGCTTAGACTGGTTAAGAAGATTAAAGTATTGCTTTGTAAAGACAAACTACTCAATACGATAAAGCTATAATTTTAAAAAATAGTTTCCATTGATAAAAATAATAGGTTATAAAAGCTTCCAAAATTGGAAGTTTTTTATTTAACAGTTTTTGTATTTATCATTTAAGCCAATGCCTTTTTTAATCAAAGGTTTTATTTTTTCTAAACGACTTAAAACAGTGGCTTCTCTTTTTGCTGTTTCAATATACTCACAGTATTCTTTTTGTTTATAAGGTGTTAATGACATAAAACAAGTATTAAAATCTGTATCAATATTTAGAGCACTTTTTAAAGCTTTAGGAATGACCACCGTCTTAGTTTTTTCTGGTTTTATTTCTCTCCCTAGTTTTTGATTTTGAATGGCTTCTTTAACATAAGCCAACACCATGTTTTTATTAATATCTTCTATAGATTCAAACCGCATTTGCCGTAAGCCTTTGGTTTTTTCCTGAGCATTAACTAATTGTTTATGGTCATCTTTTAAAAATACACCATTAAAAAACCAAATACCAAAATGATGTTTAAAAGCACCTAAACCAATCACGTTTTTACCCTTAAGTGAATATACGGGTGCATTCCATTTAATGGTTTCTTCTAATTCTGTTGATGTTATGATGGCACGTAACAACTGTAGTGCCTCGCTAAAATGCGATTGTTCTATATAGTCTTCTACAGAACTGGGTTTTTTCATGGGTGTTGATGCGTTTGTTTATACTTTGTGGTATTTTTTTGCTGTTAATTCAGCAATTTTACAAATCACTTCTGTTGCTTTTACCATACTTTCCACTGGCACATATTCATAACGTCCATGAAAGTTATGGCCACCGGCAAAAATATTTGGACAAGGTAAACCCATATAACTTAATTGAGAGCCATCGGTACCACCACGAATGGCTTTTATTAAAGGTTTTATCCCCAGTTGTTTCATAGCGTCTTCTGCAATATCAACAATATGCATCACGGGTTCAACCATTTCTTTCATATTGTAATATTGATCCTTAATACTGATCTCAATAACTTCGCGTTCGTATTGTGAATTTAATTCATCTGCCAATTTTTGCATGACTTCTTTACGGGCTTCAAAATGATCTTTGTTGTGGTCTCTAATAATGTATTGTAAAACGGTTTCTTCTACTTCTCCTTTTATGGAACTTAAATGGAAAAACCCTTCATAACCTTCGGTATGCTCTGGAGTTTCAAAACGTGGTAACGAATTTATAAACTCTTGGGCAATGTACATGGAGTTTATCATTTTTCCTTTAGCATAGCCTGGATGCACAATTTTCCCTTTTACTTTAACCACAGCTCCGGCGGCATTAAAATTTTCATATTCCAACTCGCCAATCTGGCTGCCATCCATGGTATAAGCCCAATCTGCACCAAATTTTTTGACATCAAACTTGTGAGCGCCACGACCAATTTCTTCATCGGGTGTAAAGCCAACACGTATGTTACCGTGTTTAATTTCTGGGTGCTTTATTAAATGTTCCATGGCTGATATAATTTCACAAATACCAGCTTTATCATCAGCACCAAGTAGCGTAGTGCCATCTGTAGTAATTAAAGTTTGCCCTTTATAAAGTAATAGATCTTCAAAATAGTCAGGAGATAAAACAATTTGTTGCTCAGCATTTAAAAGAATGTCTTTGCCGTTGTAATTTTCAATTATTTGTGGGTTTACATTCGTGCCAGAATAATCTGGAGACGTGTCAAAATGAGCAATAAAACCAATGGTTGGAACTTCATGCTCAACATTACTTGGCAACGTTGCCATGATGTAAGCATTATCATCAATAGTAACCTCTTTCATACCAATAGATTTAAGCTCATCAACTAGTTTATTGGCTAAATTCCATTGTTTTTTTGTGCTTGGTGTAGTTTCTGAATTAGGGTCTGATTGTGTATCGATAATTATGTAACTAATAAATCTATCTATAATGTGTTGCATGACGTTGTTTTTTTGTTCTATCAAAAATACTAATTTTTAAAAAGCTTATGGGTGTTTTTTAAGAAATGAATCCTATTTTTGCACAGCAATTCAACCTCTATGTACAAATCAATCATTCGCCCTGTTTTATTTTGGTTCGATCCTGAGCAAGTGCATCATTTTACCTTTTCTTTAATTCGTTTTATTAATAAAATCCCATTAGTTCCGAAGCTATTAAAAACCATGTACGTTCTTGAAGATAGAAGATTGGAGCGAAATGTATTTGGACTAACTTTTAAAAATCCTGTAGGATTAGCTGCTGGTTTCGATAAAAATGCAGTCTTATTTAATGAGCTGGCTAATTTTGGATTTGGCTTTATTGAAATAGGAACGGTTACTCCTAAAGGACAAACAGGAAATCCTAAAAAAAGATTGTTTAGGTTAAAAGACGACCAAGGCATTATAAACAGAATGGGATTTAACAATGATGGTTTAGAAGCTGTTATATCACATCTTAAAAAAAATAAAGGCAACCTTATTATTGGCGGAAATATTGGAAAAAACACAGCAACAAAACCTGAAGATTATACAAAAGATTATTTAGAGTGTTTTAACGCATTACATCCGTATGTTGATTATTTTGTGTTGAATGTAAGCTGTCCTAATGTTGGTAGTCATGAGAAATTAAATGATAAAGCGTATTTAGAAGAACTTATTAAAGAAGTTCAAAAAGCCAATCATAGTTTTAAAACACAAAAACCCATTGTTTTAAAAATTGCTCCAGATTTAAATAACCATCAGTTGGATGATATTATAGAGTTGGTCATTAAAACCAAATTAGATGGTGTTATAGCCAGTAATACATCGGTTGATAGAACAGATTTAAAAGCTACAAAAAAGCGTTTGGAAACTATTGGAAATGGCGGTTTAAGTGGTCAGCCCATAAAAGATAAAAGTACCCGTGTTATAAAATATCTTTCAGAAAAGAGCCATAAAGCCTTCCCAATTATTGGTGTTGGTGGCATTCATTCTGCTCAAGATGCTTTAGAAAAACTAAATGCTGGTGCTGTTTTGATTCAGATTTATACCGGTTTTATCTATGAAGGTCCTAAACTTATCAAGGACATCAATAAAGCATTACTTGATACCCAATAATTATTTTATAAGCCTTTTTGAAATCTTTGAACTCTTACTTTTAATGGTCAATAAATAAGTACCAGAAGATAAATGGTTTACATGAACAGGTTCATTGCTCGTTACTTTGCCAGACACAAATACCTGTCCCATTAAATTTGATATTTCAAAAAATTCGGTGTCAGCCGTATTGGATTTAATATAAAGAACATCTCCCGAAATAGGGTTAGGATATATTTTAATGTCTGAAGCATTTGATACTTCAACAATTTCATCAATATCTGAAGCATCTCCACATGCCAAATAGCTTTTCTCTGTCATATAATAGGCATACATTCTGGAAAATTGCTCCTGCGAAAAATGGGAACGGCATCCTTTCATGGAATACGACATGATATTTTTAGTATCCGGATTAAACAATTCACCATTAACATCTGTTTCGTCTCCAATATATCTGCAAAAGTTGTTGATGTTTGTTGAGGTTAGTTTTGGGTCGGCTGGCGTATCACAAATTTGATCGCCTTCACTACTACAATTACTGCTGTTAACCAATTCTTTTGTTTTACAAAGGTTGTCTGCGCCATGCGTATGTATTAAAGAAAAATAATGACCTAGTTCATGCGCTAATGAAGAATTGTTGGTGGCACAATCATTCTGCATCATTATAACATCGTAGTTTGATTTGTTGTATGTGTAGCCACAAATGCTTTCGTCAGACGAATTTTTAATATGATCCGTAAAATATATATTAATGACGCCAGTTTCATAGTTAGCTTCCACCAAAGTTTTTTCTTCAGACGATTTAAAATGAAAATAACGATCACTATCAATATAATTAATGTCTTTACACAGAAAAAATTCCATGTAAGCATTTGCAAATGTTTGGTTTATGTCTGCAATAGCATTGTTTAGATCGTATTCCGTTAAACCACCTTCACCATTTGATAATCGTATAACATGAGCCTTAATAGGAATATAATTTTTTGTTATGGATTTTGAACTGTTTATAGTAGATTTTGAGGTATTAAACTGCAATTGAAAGTTTTTTAACTGAGGTTTAATGGTATTAAAATAATGAAGGGTTTCCTTGCTAGTAACGGTTCCACAAACAGGTTCTACATTGTTTTGTGATGAAACATAATAAGAAATCAATAAAAGAATCGAAAAAAGACTAGATTTTATACGATGGAAGAAATTTTTCATTGGGGCGAAATATTTAGTTAAATGTATAAGCAATCAGGTTTTCTTAATAATATTTACGTTGATGTGTTAATTTATTCGTTATGATTGTTTAACCTGAAATGAAAAGATAACCCCCAAAATTTAATAATACTAAAGATGTTATGTTTTCTGTTTCAATAATATTATTTTTATCGAGTCTATTTCAAGTATAAATGTCAAGCAAAATTAAGATTATAGAATGTCCAAGAGATGCCATGCAAGGCATCAAAAGTTTTATTCCAACAAAGAATAAAGTTCAGTATATTCAATCCTTATTGCGCGTAGGATTTGATACCATAGATGTTGGCAGTTTTGTCTCTCCCAAAGCCATTCCACAAATGGCAGATACCTCGGCAGTTTTATCTATGTTGGATTTAAGCAAAACAAAAAGTAAATTATTAGCCATTGTTGCCAATGAAAGAGGCGCCGAAGATGCATCAAAGCATGAACAAGTGGATTATTTAGGGTTTCCTTTTTCTATTTCCGAAAATTTTCAAATGCGTAATACCCATAAATCCATCGCGCAATCGGTTGTTACTTTAGAAGGTATTTTAAATATTGCAGATGCATCACAAAAACAAGTTGTTGTGTATATTTCAATGGGATTTGGCAATCCATATGGTGACCCTTGGAATGTTGATATAGTGGGCGAGTGGACCGAGCGTTTGAGTAAAATGGGCGTTAAAATTTTGTCATTAAGTGATACCATAGGAAGTTCAAATGCTGATAACATTTATTATTTGTTTTCAAATTTAATTCCTTTATATCCAAATATTGAGTTTGGGGCGCATTTACACACAACACCAAACACTTGGTTTGAAAAAGTGGATAGTGCTTTTAAAGCGGGATGCAATCGTTTTGATGGTGCTATTCAAGGTTTTGGAGGCTGTCCTATGGCTACCAATGCGCTAACAGGTAACATGCCTACAGAAAAATTATTGTCTTTTTTTACTTCAAAAAAACTAAACAATTTGGATGCACTAAGTTTTGAAAGTGCTTTTAATGAAGCTACTAAAATATTTAGCGTTTTTCATTAAGAAATTATTTAAAATAATTCTAAATAAGCTTTGGAAATTTAATTTTCAGTGTTATATTTGCTGTCGAATATAACACACTATTTATAATTAGTCTAAATTAAAATAAATGAAAACTACAACAACAATTTTAGCAATTTTCATCAGTGCATTTGTAGCTGCACAAACCATGCAGCATTCCATTACGTTTAATCCTCAACAACAGTTAAATGCTTCACAAAGAATTCTTTCAGGAAACTATGGTCAGTCAGTAACCGTAGGAGCCTATGGAGAATTAACCTACAATCAACCCGAGGGTGACAATGGTGAATTAGATGTTCAGCGTTTAGTGTTACTTTTTGGGTACAAGTTTAATGATAAAACACAGTTTGTCACCGAAGTTGAGTTTGAACATGTAGAAGAAGTTTTTATAGAACAAGCTTTTGTGAATTATGCTGTGGGTTCAAATGTTAGTTTGCGCGGTGGGTTAATGTTAGTGCCTTTTGGTATTATTAATGAATTTCACGAACCAACAACCTTTAATGGTGTTGAAAGACCAGGATTGGATAATGTTATTGTTCCTACCACTTGGAGAGAATTAGGGTTTGGTGTTGCTGGACGGTTTAATGATCTTTCTCTTGGTTATCAAGCGTATGTGTTTAATGGCTTTAAATCTACAAGTTTTGACGGTTCTGGAGGGGTTAATGGGGCATTAAAGGGGTCTAATGCTTTAAGAGGTGGACGACAAAAAGGGATACAATCTACTATTGACAGTCCAACATTATCGGTTAAATTTGATTATTATGGCTTGCCCGGTCTTAGATTGGGATTGTCTGGATATTTTGGAGATACACAAGCAGAAGATGATGTAGAATCCATCAATGGCGCCAACATTGGTATTTCTATGTTTGGCTTAGATGCTCGTTATGCCTATCAAAGATTTACAGCCAGAGGTCAATATGTGCATGGTTCTTTATCTGGCACAGAAGCTTACAATAATTTAACGGGTAATGATTTAGGAAGTGCCTTAGAAGGTTGGTATGTTGAAGGCGCCTATAATCTCTTACCTCAATCAAACGAACAACGCCTCTTTGCTTTTTTAAGATACGAAACCTATGATACTCATGCAGATACTGATGGTGTTTTGTTAAGAAACGATGCTTTTAACAGAACAGATGTTACTATGGGTTTAAGCTATCATATTGCACCAGGGGTTGTTTTTAAAGGTGACTATCAATTTAGAGATAATGCTTTGTCAGGATCAAATGTTCAAAACAGACTCAACTTTGGCTTGGGAGTTTGGTTTTAAAAGCGACAGAAAAATACAAGTGTGATAAGGATTTTTTAAGTCCTTATCATACTATTTAAATTTAATACTTAATTTTAACTTATGAGATTTAAACATATTATATTAATACTTGTTGGCTTTTCATTTCTTGCATTTGGGTTACCAAAAAACATCGAAAAAAAAGTAAACAAAGAAATTACCGAAACATTTAGTGTAGTAAATTTTAATTTAATAAGTGTTTCTATTCCCATTGAAATAGAACAAACATTAGCATCAAGATTTGGAGAAGATAATTTGTTTAAAATTGAATCTGATAATAAGTTTTTAGCTTATGTATATATTTCTCAGGCTGCCAGTAAAACAGCACTATTTGATTATATGGTTTTATTGGATTCTGATTTGATTATCATAAAAACAAAAGTTTTATTTTACCGAGAAGAATACGGCGGTGAAATAGGAAGTAAACGTTGGCTAAAACAATTCATTGGAAAAACCCAGACAGACGACTTGAAATATGGCGATAATATTATAGCAATTTCAGGGGCAACCATATCGGTAAGGTCGTTTACAGAGGCTATCAATAATTTACTTAAATCATTAAAAATACTTCATTCAAAAAATATTTTATAGATGCAATTAAACGGATACATTTTTTTACTACCAAAAAATATTAAGCTATTAATTGGCGTTTTTATGATAGTTTTAAGCATAGGTTTTTTTTCAGGATTGTTGTTTGTGGGTGAAACCTCTTCGGCAAATCCAAACGGTATTGAAGAACAATATTTAGGAAATGAACATGATGAAGAGGCTGACATTATGAAGTTTAAAAAAAGTGAAAAAGAAATGTTGTCTTTAGTGCATTCGCATGTATTATCCATGTCTGTTATTTTCTTTCTACTCGCACTTATCGTGTCCATTACCAAACTAAATAGACCTTTTAAAAATTTTTTAATGATTGAACCATTGGTCTCAGTTATCCTAACTTTTGGAGGGTTATATTTTTTATGGACTGGCACAATCTGGATGAAGTATGTTGTGATGATTTCTGGAACATTAATGACCTTGTCTTTTTTATTTTCCACCATTATTATTTTAAAACAGTTGATTCAAAAACCATAAATGACCCCATTTATAAACCGCTTCTATAATTATATTAACAAGGTTTTATTTTTATAGTAAATTCTTATATTAAGTTGTATATTTGCACGCAATTATAACGTAATTGCAACATGATTTCACATCAAAACAAAATAGTAGGAGAAGGATTAACCTACGATGACGTCCTTTTAGTTCCAGCCTTTTCAGAAGTACTCCCAAGGGAAGTAAATATTCAAACAAAATTTACACGCAACATCACCATTAATGTGCCTATCATTTCAGCCGCTATGGATACGGTTACTGAAAGTAAAATGGCCATTGCTATGGCGCAAGAAGGCGGCATTGGTGTATTGCATAAAAACATGACTATTGAAGCACAGGCTTTAAAAGTTAGAAAAGTAAAGCGTGCCGAAAGTGGTATGATTATAGATCCTGTAACCTTACCTTTAACCGCAACGGTTAAAGATGCTAAGCAAAGTATGGCAGAGCATGGTATAGGAGGGATCCCTATCGTAGATGAACACAGAACCTTAAAAGGAATAGTGACCAATCGCGATTTACGTTTTGAGCATGACAACAAACGGCCTATCGTTGAGGTTATGACCAGCAAAAATTTAGTGACAGCCTCTGTTGGAACGTCATTAAAAGATGCTGAAAAAATTCTACAACAATTTAAAATTGAAAAACTCCTGATTGTTGACGAACATTATAAGCTTTCTGGATTAATTACCTTTAGAGATATTACCAAACTTAAACTAAAACCAATGGCTAATAAAGATGCTTTTGGACGCTTGCGTGTGGCTGCGGCTATTGGTGTTACGGCCGATGCTCCAGAACGCGCCGAAGCTTTAGTAAATGCAGGTGTGGATGCAGTAGTGATTGATACGGCTCACGGACATACCAAAAGTGTCGTTTCTGTTTTAAAAGACATTAAATCCAAATTTCCAACGCTCGACGTTATTGTTGGCAACATTGCTACAGGTGCCGCTGCAAAATATCTGGTTGAAGCTGGTGCAGATGCCGTTAAAGTTGGTATTGGCCCTGGTTCTATTTGTACAACACGAGTTATTGCTGGTGTTGGTTTTCCTCAGTTTTCTGCCGTTTTAGAAGTGGCCGCAGCCATCAAAGGTTCTGGTGTTCCAGTGATTGCAGATGGAGGTATTCGTTATACAGGCGATATTCCTAAAGCCATTGCTGCTGGTGCAGATAGTGTTATGTTAGGCTCGTTATTGGCAGGAACCAAAGAATCTCCAGGAGAAACCATCATTTACGAAGGAAGAAAATTTAAATCATATCGTGGTATGGGTTCTGTTGAAGCCATGAAACAAGGCAGTAAAGACCGTTATTTTCAGGATGTTGAAGACGATATAAAGAAACTGGTTCCAGAAGGTATTGTTGGTCGTGTGCCTTATAAAGGCGATTTATACGAAAGCATCCATCAATTTATTGGTGGGTTACGTGCAGGTATGGGCTATTGTGGTGCTAAAGATATTGAAGCTTTGAAAGAAAACGGGCAATTTGTAAAAATTACGGCCAGTGGAATTAATGAAAGTCATCCACATGATGTTACCATTACCAATGAGTCTCCTAATTATTCTAGGTAATTTCTAGGCTCGGTTAATGCCATGATTTAGATGGCTTTAATGCGCTATATTAATAGTTATGTGCAACTAAAAAAATGGAAATTGACAAGAAAATACTATCATTTTTAAAACCTGAATTGGTTGATTTAATTCTTAAAGAATCAAGTATCAGAATGATTCCAAAAGGGACAGAAATTTTAAGACAACAACAGTACGTAAAAGTCTTGCCAATTGTTCTGAAAGGACTCGTTAAAGTTTATTCCAGATTTGATGAAAAGGAATTGCTTTTATACTATATTGAACCCTTACAAAGTTGCGTGATGTCATTTTACGCAGCACTAAAGAACACCCCAAGTCGAGTATTCGCCCAAACCGAAGAGAATTCTAAAGTAATTTTAATACCTGTGCAATATCTGCCCATATGGTTAAAAAAATATCCTGAGTTTAATGAATTGTTTTTCAATCAATACAACCTAAGGTATTCTGAGCTTTTAGATACCATTAGTCATTTGTTACTGGACAAAATGGATAAAAGATTATATGACCACTTAAAAAGAAAAACAGAACTAATAAGTAACACTTCAATTAAAATAAGCCATACTCAATTAGCAAACGAGTTGGGAACAGCGCGAGAAGTTATTTCAAGAATAATGAAAAAACTTGAAAATGATGGGAAAGTTGAACAAAATTCAGGTAGAATAAAAATTATTGGTTAGTGGTGACCGCAGTCACTGTAAAGATTCTTCTGAATTGCAATCTTTGTATCGCAATAATGCAGAAACAATTAAAATATTACCACAATGAAAAAAAATATGGGTTCAGTAGATAGATTTATTAGAATAATAATAGCTGCTATCGTGGCGGTTCTTTATTATACAGGTACTATTTCTGGTACACTTGGAATTGTATTGTTAGTATTAGCTGGGGTATTTCTTATAACAAGCCTGATTAGTGTTTGTCCACTATACGCTCCTTTTGGAATTAGCACTTGTAAAGTGAAAGAAAATAAATAAGGCAGCATACAACAAATAATAAAGCAATAGCGTTTGGGTTTAAACTCAACTCGCTATTGCATTGAATGTAATATATTGTTATCTGAAAGAAGGCACTAGTTTTTCCGCCACTACACTTATAAAAACCGGTGGCAGTATTCAGTTTTTAATTATTTCTTACGGGTTGTAAACTTGCCCTCTATGTGGTTTTAAGGCATCTCGTATAGGTTTCATATCCATTTTATTCACCAATAAAAAAGCCAAGCTATGTAACTCATGTATATCTTCAATACCAGTGATTGTAATAGGTAACTGTTTTAATTGGATATACTGCTTTAAATGAATCTCATGGTGTTCTGCAATTTTGTGTGCATCGGGTCCGTGAAAATCCCAAATTAACTTCAATGTTGTCATGTACGTACTCTGTAAAAAAATTAGAAAATAAAGATACTAAAGTATTCTTTAAACCGTTTGTTAAAGCAACTTGTATAATAGCTTTATATTACTATTTTTGTAGCTACAGTTTAAATTTTTTTATTAAAACATTTACGAGGCTTTTCTTCAAACACAAGGAAATGATTACATGAATGTTTTTCGCAATTACTTAAAAAACAATATTTATAAACACATGAAAATACGTTATTTCCCTATTGTACTATTGAGTTTATTTTTATCGGTTCTCAAGGCACAAACCCAACAAAAAGAAGTGCTATTCACTATTGACCAAGAGGCTGTTTATTCGGATGAGTTTATTAGGGTTTACAAAAAAAATTTAGACCTTGTTCAGGATGAATCTCAAAAAAACGTGGACGAGTATTTAAAGCTATTCACTAATTATAAATTAAAGCTAAAGGAAGCCCATTCACTGGGACTTCAAAATAAAGATTCCTATAAAAGAGAACTTGAAAGTTATAAAAAACAACTGGCTAAAAATTTTATGACCGATTCTAAAGTAACCGATGCTTTAATTGAAGAGGCTTACGAGCGTGTTTCATATGAAATAAAGGCCAATCATATTTTAGTACGTTTGGCAGAAAATGCAAGTCCGGACGATACCTTAGTAGCTTATAACAATATGGTTAAGTTAAGAGAACGTACTTTAAATGAAGGCTTTGAAGTTGTTATGAAAGACGTTCATAACGGACAAACATTATTTGGCGAAGAATTGGGTTATTTTTCTGGTTTCAGAATGGTTTATGCCTTTGAAAATGCTGCATTTAACACCAAGGTTGGAGAGATTTCACAACCCTTTAGAACCCGTTTTGGGTATCATATTGTAAAGGTTTACGACCAAAGAAAATCTAGAGGAGAAAGAACCGTTGCCCATATTATGGTTAAATCTAAACAAGGCGATTCTTTACAGGATACTGCAGAAACAAGAATTAATGATATTTACAAAAAAATAAATCAAGGAGAAGATTTTGAATCGTTGGCTAAACAGTTTTCTGAAGATACAGCCACCGCAAGCAAAGGAGGCATGTTGGGACCATTTTCGGCTGGTCAATTAAGTGCTCAAGAGTTTGAAGAGGCTGCCTTTGGTTTGGAAGCGATTGGCGATGTTTCAAAACCTATAAAAACAGCGTATGGCTGGCACATTTTAAAACTTTATGATAAACAGCCAGTAAAACCGTTTTTAGATTTAAAACCCGAATTGGAAATGAAAGTGAAACGCAATGAGCGTTCTCATTTAATTGATGATGCCTTGGTAAGCAAGCTAAAAGCAAACTATACTGTATTAAGCAATCCAGAAGATTTAGATTATTTTTCATCCATATTAAATGACAGTTATTTTAAACGTGGCTGGAAATTACCAGAAGATTTTATTGGCGAAAAGCTATTTTTAAAAATTGAGAACAAAGAATTTACGTATCAGGATTTTGGAGATTATCTAGTAAAAACCCAACGTAGCGCGCCATCAAAAGCACCGTTTAATCAAATCATTTCAAAACAATATGAAACTTTTTTAAACAGTCAATTAATACAATATCAAGAAGCGCATTTAGAGGAAGAAAACCAAGATTACGCCAATATTGTTCAAGAATACACCGATGGATTGTTGTTGTTTGATTTAATGGAATCCACCATTTGGAATTCATCCCAAACAGATTCAATGGCCATTAAAGAATTTTATGAATCTCATAAAGAGCAATACATGTGGCCAGATAGGGTACATGCGTTGGTAGCTTCATCTTCAAAAGAAAGTGTTTTAAAAAAAGTCGCTAAATGGTTAAATAACGATTCAGATATAGAAGCCATAAAAAATAAATTCAATAAAAATGATGAGGTCAACGTTATATTTACTTCGGGCTTGATGGATGCACAAGATCAATCGTTACCCATTGATTTTGAATTTAAAAAAGGCATCTCAAAAATTTACAAACACAATAATGGTTTTGTGGTTGTGTATGTAACAGACCTATATCCTAGCACTCAAAAATCATTGGATGAGGCCAAAGGAAATGTGATTGCCGATTTTCAAACTGAAAAAGAATCGATTTGGTTAGAAACATTACGGGCAAAATATAAAATTGTTATCAATCAAGAGGAATTAAACCATATAAAGTCCATCATAAATTAATAATGGTTTGAAAAACAAAGCATACATCCTATTATTAGTTTTAATGGTATCATCCTGTACCTTTTTTTTCAAGGAAAGCGATGATAGAATTAAAGTAGCCAGAGTAAACGATTCGTATTTGTATTTTGACGATATTAAAGACTTGGTTTCAAAAGATGCCACCAAAGAAGACAGTATTTTAGTGGTGCAAAACTTTATAAACCGTTGGGCAACCCAACAGCTTTTTGTGGATGGTGCTATGTTAAATTTAAGCGAATCCCAGCAAGAATCTTTCAATAAATTAATAACCCAGTATAAAAACGATTTATACACCAAGGCTTATATTGAAGCTTTAGTTAAAAGAACCATAGACACTACCGTTACTGATGATGAAGCTAAAGAATTTTACGAAGCCAACAAGGAAATTTTCAAATTAAACGAAGAGCTTATAAAATTTAGATATGTTCATGTTGTTGAAAACATGATAGATTTTAAAAGCATTGAACAAAAGTTCAAAAGATTTAATCCTACCGACCAAAAAGAGTTAGATTCTATTTCCGTTCAGTTTAAATCTTATTCGTTAAATGATACTATTTGGATAAAGGTAAGTCAGGTTATAGATAAAATTCCAATCATGACTACCGAAAATAAAAATGAACTGTTAAAAAAATCTAATTTTGTACAGCTCAAAGATTCATTAGGAGTATATTTGATGCAGATTAATGAGGTTTTGTTGCGAAGTGAAACAGCACCATTGGAGTATGTAAAACCAACTATAGAACAAATTGTCATTAACAAAAGAAAGCTTGAACTTATTAAGGAATTAGAAAAAGATATTACCAAGGATGCCATTAAAAACAAACAATTTGAAATTTATAATTAATTTGAAACTCATTTTCACCATTTTTATAACCTTTATTGCTTTAAATGTTATATCAGCCCAAGAAATCATTCAAGAACCTGTTAAAGATACTATTACACCTCAAGAAAATGTAAAACTAGAGTCTCAAATAACTAAAGATTCTATCAATACTTTCAAAGCCGAAAAGGTAGATGGCGTTGCTGCTGTTGTGGGAGATTTTATTATCTTGGATTCAGATGTTGATAAGGCCATTTTACAACTTGAGGCTCAAGGTGTTAATACTACCAACATTCCTCGTTGTCAGTTATTTGGTAAATTATTAGAAGACAAACTGTATGCGCATCATGCCATACAGGACAGCTTGCCGGTTTCAGATGCTGAAATCAGACAAAACATCGATTATCAAATTCAGCAGTTTCTTCAATCAACCAATGGTTCCATGGAAAAACTTTTGCAGATTTATGAAAAAGAAGACGAAAAAAGTTTGAGAGAGGAAATGTTTGAAATCAATAAAAGCAATGAGCTAGCCAAAAAAATGCAGGCTAAAATTGTCGAAGAAGTAGAAGTAACCCCAGAAGAAGTTAGAGAATTTTTCAACAAAATACCTAAAGATGACAGGCCAACCTTTGGTACAGAACTTAAAGTAGCACAAATAGTTGTGGAACCAAAAATTACGCCAGAAGAAAAACAACGCGTTATAGACCAATTAAAACAATTTAAAGCCGACGTTTTGGAAAATGGCGCAAGCTTTCGTTCAAAAGTGGTCTTATACGGTGAAGATCCAGGCATCAAACAGTCTGGCTATATTTACACCTTAAATAGAAAGCGCCCAAAAATGGTAAAAGAATTTAGGCAGGCGGCATTTTCACTTCAAGAAGGTGAAATATCTGAACCTTTTGAAACCGACTTTGGATTTCATATTGTGTATTGTGAAAAAATACGAGGACAAGAATACGATGTTAGCCACATCCTTTTAATTCCAAAAGTATCAACAGATGCCATAAAAGAAGCTAAAGAGCGCATTGATAAAATAAGACAGCGTATTGTTGACGGCGATATATCATTTGCCGATGCAGCAAGAGAATCGAGTGATGAAAAAGAAACCAGAAATGATGGCGGACAACTTATAAATCCTGAAACGCAAGATTACAATTTTGAACTAACAAGAATGGATCCAGAATTATATTCTCAAATTCAAAATTTAAAAGAAGGCGAAGTGAGTTTGGTGCAAACGGAAAGAGATAGAACCGATAAGATAAAATTTAAAATATTGACCGTTTCTGATAGAGTTGATGAACACGAAGCTGATTACGCCCGCGATTATCTTAAAATTAAAGAACAAGCCCTTAATGAAAAGAAATTAAAAGCTATTGAGACCTGGCAAAATGAAAAAATTATGGATACTTATATAAAAATAAGTGGATCTTATAGGGATTGTGATTTTGCAAGTAACTGGTTAAAACAATAAACGTATGTCCGACGTAACCGCTGTAGAACAATTTGTAAGGAAATATAAAGATTTAAAAGCTGAAATAGCCAAAGTTATTGTTGGCCAAGATGAGGTTATAAATCAAATTTTGATAGCAATTTTCTCTGGTGGGCACGCGTTACTTATCGGTGTTCCAGGATTGGCAAAAACCTTGATGGTCAATACCATTGCCCAAGCTTTAGGATTGGATTTTAAACGCATTCAGTTCACTCCAGATTTAATGCCAAGTGATATTTTGGGAAGTGAAATATTAGATGAAAATCGTCATTTCCAATTTATTAAAGGCCCTATTTTTGCTAATATTATTTTAGCAGATGAAATTAATAGAACACCTCCAAAAACGCAAGCAGCCTTACTAGAAGCCATGCAGGAACGATCGGTTACGGTTGCGGGCCATCATTACGAATTAAGCTTACCATATTTTGTATTGGCCACTCAAAACCCAATTGAACAAGAAGGAACTTATCCGCTTCCTGAAGCTCAATTAGACCGTTTTATGTTTGCGGTTAATTTAGATTATCCAACATTTAAAGAAGAAGTTCAAGTAGTAAAATCTACAACGGCAGATACCAATGAAAAAGTTTTACCTCTTTTTACGGCACAACAAATTGTAGATATCCAACATCTGATAAGAAGAGTTCCGGTGGCCGATAATGTGGTTGAATATGCCGTTACCATGGTAGGAAAAACAAGACCTAATTCTGATGCTGCAAGCGCTTTGATTAAAAACTATCTGGATTGGGGTGCAGGACCAAGAGCTTCACAAAATTTAATTTTGGCTACAAAAACTCATGCGGTAATTCATGGAAAATTTTCTCCCGATATTGAAGATGTTCAAGCGGTTTCAGGAAGTATTTTAAGACACAGAATTATAAAAAACTACAAGGCAGAAGCAGAAGGAATAACGGACGATTTTATAATTAAAAGTTTATTTTAAGTTAATTTTTTCTATCAATCCTTGATTGTCATTAACCTATAAAAATAGAATATTCGGATTAGATGTCGTGAGAGCCATAGCCATATCTATGGTCGTTATGGCACACGCTATGTTCATCTTTAAAGGTTACAATCATTCTTTTTTTGATGTTTTAAATATTTTTGGATTCTTAGGGGTTGAAATCTTTTTTGTTTTAAGTGGTTTTTTAATAGGAGGTATTTTGTTTCGCATCTTTAAATCAAACCATGTTTCATTTAAAGATTTAAAGCATTTTTGGATTCGTCGATGGTTTAGAACATTGCCCTTGTACTTTTTATTTCTTATACTAAATGTTTCAATAGCCCTTTTATTTGGTATTGAGCTACCAAGGTCATTATGGAAATATGTCTTTTTTCTCCAAAATTTTTCTGAAGTTCACATCGCCTTTTTTCCCGAATCGTGGAGTTTATCAGTTGAAGAATTCGCCTATTTATTAGCTCCCATTATGCTGCTCGGTTTTTTTAAAATACCATTAAAAATTCGGAACATGGCTAATGAGAAAATATTTCTGCTGGCATCCATTTTTTTAGTCATCCTATTTTTTTTATTGAAGGTTTTTTACCATGTAAATACCCCTAATTTTCAAAGTCTGGAAATTTGGAATTCAAACTTAAAAGCCATTGTTATTTATAGGTTAGATGCTATTTTTTATGGTTTCATTGTGTTGTATTATTTTAAAACGCAGCCTTCATTCATTAAAAAAATAAAAAATAAACTGTTTTTAATGGGTATTTTCATGTTGTTTGTTGTCATCATAGTCCTTCCGTCCATGGGAGTCACCATAGAGAATCATCCTTGGTATTGGAATATTGGTTACTTGCCGCTTAATTCTATAGCCATTGCCATAACCTTGCCTTATTTTTATTACTTGAAAAATTCCAGTCAAATAGCACAAAAAATGATTTTAAACATCAGCCTTTACTCATACAGCATGTATTTGTTCCATTACAGTTTTTTGTTGTTCCTTTTAGATTATGTTATCATTTTTGAAGAATTAGATATTTTGTCCCGAATTATTTGGGTCTTAATTTATTTATGGTTAGTTTATGTAACATCTAAAGGCATCTATATTTTTTTTGAAAAACCTTTAACAGATTTAAGAGATCATCAAAAAATAAGAAAATTTTTAGAATAGTTTAAGGTTGAAAAATCAATTTTTTAAAGCAATTATTGACGATAATTTAATTATTTCATTTTTAAATATTAGGATAACAAATTGATATAAATGAAGATGGTATTACAAGGATTATTTTTAAATCTTTGTATTAATTTCGTATTTTGCAGTACTTTTTATAAACACAAATTAAAATAAAATAAAACATGGCATTTGACATCGATATGATTAAGGGTGTATACACCAAAATGGCTGAACGCGTTGATAAAGCACGTAATATTGTAGGTAAACCATTAACACTGTCTGAAAAGATTTTATATTCTCATCTTTGGGATGGAAATCCAACAGAGGCTTTTAAAAGAGGTCAGGATTATGTAGATTTTGCCCCAGACCGCATTGCCTGTCAAGATGCCACAGCACAAATGGCTTTATTGCAATTTATGCAAGCCGGAAAGTCTAAAGTGGCAGTGCCAACAACGGTGCATTGCGACCATTTAATTCAAGCCAAAGACGGTGCCAGTGCCGATTTAAAACATGCCAATTCTGTAAGTAGTGAAGTTTTTAATTTCTTAGAATCTGTTTCTAATAAATACGGCATTGGTTTCTGGAAACCAGGTGCTGGGATTATTCATCAAGTGGTTTTAGAAAACTACGCCTTTCCTGGAGGTATGATGATTGGTACTGATTCACACACTGTAAATGCAGGTGGTTTGGGAATGATTGCTATTGGTGTTGGTGGAGCCGATGCGGTAGATGTTATGGCCGGTATGGCTTGGGAATTGAAATTCCCCAAATTAATTGGTGTTAGATTAACTGGTAAATTGTCGGGTTGGACAGCCCCTAAAGATGTGATTTTAAAAGTAGCTGAAATCTTAACAGTAAAAGGTGGAACTGGCGCTATTGTTGAATATTTTGGACCAGGAGCAACCTCAATGTCTTGTACAGGAAAGGGGACGATTTGCAATATGGGTGCTGAAATAGGCGCTACCACTTCAACATTTGGATATGATGAATCTATGGAGCGTTATTTGCGTTCTACCGATAGGGCCGATGTTGCCGATGCTGCAAACCATATAAAAGAGTATTTAACTGCCGATGCAGAAGTGTATGCAAACCCAGAAAACTATTTCGATCAAGTCATTGATATTAATCTATCGGAATTAGGACCACTTTTAAACGGCCCATTTACTCCAGATTTATCCACTACCGTAGGAAGTGAAATGACTGAAAAAGCCAAAGCTAACGATTGGCCAATGGCTGTAGAATGGGGCTTAATTGGCTCTTGTACCAATTCGTCTTACGAAGATTTATCTCGTGCTTCGTCCATTGCACAACAAGCTTTGGATAAAGGCATAAAAATGAAATCGGAATTGGGTATTAATCCAGGTTCAGAGCAAGTTAGATACACTGCTGAAAGAGATGGCATTCTTCAAGTATTTGAAAAACTGGATGCTAAAATATTTACCAATGCGTGTGGTCCATGTATTGGTCAATGGGCACGTTACAGCGACCCTAAAAATGCGCCTAAAAACAGTATTGTCCATTCATTCAACAGGAACTTTGCAAAGCGAGCCGACGGAAATCCAAATACACATGCCTTTGTGGCATCGCCTGAAATTACAGCAGCCATTGCTATTGCGGGACGTTTGGATTTCAATCCAATGACAGATAAGTTAATCAATGAGAACGGTCAAGAAGTAATGTTTGATGAACCAACAGGATGGGAATTGCCTCCAAAAGGTTTTGAAGTGAAGGACAATGGGTATTTAGCTCCTGAAGCCGATGGTAGCCATGTGCAAGTTAAAGTTGCTCAAGATTCAGAACGCTTACAATTACTAGAGCCTTTTGAGCCTATTGGAAATGCCATTACAGGTGCTAAATTATTAATTAAAGCCTTTGGAAAATGTACCACCGACCATATTTCCATGGCAGGACCTTGGTTGCGTTTTAGAGGACATTTAGATAACATTGCTAACAACACCTTAATTGGTGCAGTAAACGCGTTTAACCAAAAAACAAACTTTGTAAAAAACCAATTAACGGGCGAGTATGGTGGTGTGCCAGATGTACAACGTCAATACAAAGCCAAAGACATTAAAACCGTGGTGGTTGGCGATCATAATTATGGTGAAGGGTCTTCAAGAGAACATGCCGCCATGCAACCTAGATTTTTAGGGGTTGCTGCGGTTATAGTAAAATCGTTTGCTCGTATTCATGAAACCAACCTTAAAAAACAAGGGATGTTGGGCTTAACTTTTGCCAATGAAGCAGATTATGATTTAATTCAAGAAGACGATACCTTCAACTTTTTGGATTTAAACCAGTTTTCACCAGATAAGACATTAAGCTTAGAGGTGGTTCATGCTGACGGAAGTAAGGACGTGATTAAATTAAATCACACATATAACAGTGCGCAAATTGAATGGTATAACGCAGGTTCTGCTTTAAACTTAATTAAAAAGCAAAATGCATCATAAGTTTTATGATGGTATAAATTAGAAAAATCCAGCTTTTTTGCTGGATTTTTTGATTTAAGCCATTAACAATAATCATATATAATTGTATTTTTACCAAAATACTTTCAATGAATTCAAGAGCAAATCAGTTAAAATCTTTCGATAGATTATTGACCATTATGGATGAGTTGCGTGCGCAATGTCCGTGGGATAAAAAACAAACTATGGAATCTCTTCGTCATTTAACTATTGAAGAAACCTATGAGTTAGGAGACGCTATTTTAGACAATGATTTGGAAGAAGTTAAAAAAGAATTGGGAGATGTGTTGCTGCACATTGTGTTTTATGCAAAAATTGGAAGCGAAACCAATGATTTTGATATTGCTGATGTATGTAATAGCATTTGCGAAAAATTAATAAACAGACATCCACATATTTATGGTGATGTAAAAGTTGAAAATGAAGAGGACGTCAAACGAAATTGGGAAAATTTAAAACTCAAAGAAGGCAAGAAAAGTGTTTTGGAAGGTGTACCCAACAGTTTGCCGGCATTGGTAAAAGCTAACAGGATACAAGAAAAAGTAGCAGGCGTAGGTTTTGATTGGGAAGAACCCAACCAAGTTTGGGAAAAGGTTGAAGAAGAACTAGCCGAATTTAAAGAAGAAGTAAAAAATGGCAATGTAGATGCAATGGAAAGTGAGTTTGGTGACGTGTTGTTTTCTATGGTAAACTATGCCCGATTTTTAAAAATAAACCCCGAAAATGCCTTGGAGCGCACCAATAAAAAGTTTTTAAAACGGTTTCAGTACCTTGAAGAAAAAGCTAAAGTCATCAACAAGCCACTTAAAGATATGTCCTTGGCTGAAATGGATGTATTTTGGGAAGAAGCAAAGCGATTGCCAAAATAAGGAATTGGAAAATCACAGATTTTCAAATTACAAACAGGGAAGAAGCAAAGCGATTGCCAAAATAAGGAATTGGAAAATCACAGATTTTCAAATTCCAAACGGGGAAGAAGCGAAGCGCTTGCTAAAATAAGGAATTAAAAAATCTGAGATTTTCAAGTTATATTGTACAAACAAAATTAAAACAATGCTTTATTCATATTTAAACGATTATTTTTGATAGATGCTCAAATTAACTTGCGCGCTAAACTTTAAAATCTAATTTTTATCAAAGTAAACGGTATTTCAATACATTCTATGCTTAACAACACCTATTTTTATCGATTATATTTCACGTTTTTTTTGCTGGTTGTCCATTGTTCTTGGTCGCAAACAAGTAACGATCCTCCTGTTTTAACAGCAACTGGAAATCAAGTGTATTGTCCGTTATCACAAATTAATGTCGTTACAGATTTTAATATATTTGATTCAGATGATTCAGCCATAGAGGCTGTTCATGTTCAAATTTCAACAGGTTATGACGCTAGTTCAGATAGATTGATTTTAACAGGGACCCATCCCAATGTTACAGATACATGGAGCGTTTTAGAAGGGAAGCTAACATTAAGAGGAAATGGTACTGCATTGGTAAGTTATGTTGATGCTATAGCAGCCGTAAAAGAAGTGGTTTTTCAAAGCACAAGTACAAACCCATCAGATAAGTTTTTTTCTTTTACCATTGGCGATGTTAATTTTTTACCGCAAACAGGGCATTATTATGAATATGTGCCTAGCTTGTCAATTACATGGACTAGCGCACGAGCCGCAGCAGAAGTTAGGACTTATTTTGGTTTAAAAGGCTATTTAGCAACCATAACCTCTATAGAAGAAGCTCAATTATCTGGCGAGCAGGCTGCTGGTGCCGGATGGATTGGTGGTAGTGATGAACAAACAGAAGGTGTTTGGAAATGGATGACTGGACCAGAGGCTGGAACCACTTTTTGGAATGGTGGCATTAATGGAACGACCCCAAATTTTGCTTTTTGGAATACCGGTGAACCCAATCAATCCGGCGATGAAGATTATGCCCATGTTACGGCTCCTGGGGTTGGTATTCCAGGTTCTTGGAATGATTTATCCAATACTGGAGGAACCAGTGGTGATTATCAGCCTAAAGGTTATATCGTTGAATATGGTGGTACTCCTGGAGATCCAATTTTAAATATTTCTGCCAGTACACAAATTTATGTTACTAAAATGGCTACTACTATCGCTAATTCAAGTTGTGGAGCTGGAAGTGTTATTTTAGAAGCTTTTGCTACAACGCCAACCGCTACTATTTTATGGTTTGATGCTGCAACAGGAGGAAATCTTATAGGAAGTGGAAATCAGTTAACGACTCCTGTTATAAATACAACCACCACATATTACGCATTAGCATCAGAAAATGGTTGCTTAACTGGCGTAAGAACGCAAGTTGTTGCTACCATTAATTCCATACCAACCATAACGTCCACGGTAAACGCTTTAGTATGCGATTTTGGTTCGGGGAATTTATCTGCTACAGCCTCGGCTGGCAATATAAATTGGTATGATACGCCAACAGGAGGAATTTCATTGCATACTGGAAACACTTTTACGACGCCTAGCTTAAACAATACCACAACCTATTATGTGGATGCCACACTTAATGGCTGCACCACGCAAACAAGAACAGCAGTAACGCTTAATGTGCAAAAAACACCTTTACCAACAGCTCCTGCAATACAAACTTTTTGTGATATTGAAAATGCTACGTTTGCCGATTTAACAATAACTGGAACCAATATTCTGTGGTATGCGTCTAGCATTGGAGGAACCGCTTTAAATGAAACGGAACCATTAATTTCTACAACTTATTATGCTTCTCAAACTGTAAATACCTGCGAAAGTTCTGCACGATTACCGGTAGCTGTTACTGTTTTCGAAACGGTTATAATACCCAATCAATCCAATATTCCTAATTTAGAGTTATGTGATACCAATATGGATGGAGACGATACCAATGGATTTGTATCGTTTGATTTAACCCTTAACGAGTCTGTTTTGCTTAATGGAAAGTCCGCTTCAGATTTCACATTTTCCTATTTTACAGATGCAGCTTTTACTAACCCAATCATTACGCCAACAGCATTTACCAACACGGTTCAATTTTCACAAACCATGTATGTTAGAATTGAAAATAACTTAAATACAACGTGTTTTACAGAGGCTTCTTTTAATATTATTGTCAATGAATTGCCCGTCATTCAACCCAATATTATTTTTAAAAATTGTGACGAAGATGGTGTTCCCGATGGGTTTACCAATTATAATTTAAATGAAGCCAATGATGTTATATCTTTTAATAACTCTGCCGGTTTAACCTTTTCGTATTATGCCACATGGAATGATGCGAATGCTGGATTGAATGCTTTAGATGCTTCGCTTTACAACAATACTAACGGAAATACGGTTTATGCTCGTGTAGAAAATGAAAATGCTTGCTATAGAATTTGCACGGTTAATTTACAGGTCTCTACAACGTCTTTTCCTCAAGGATATCTTCAAGAATTAGAAAACTGTGATGATGATACAGTTATTGACGGATTTCGTGAATTTAATTTAAGTAATGCTTCTACATCACTTCTATCAAATTTTCCGACAGGACAAAATTTAAGGGTTCATTATTTTAGAAATTTGAATGATGCGCAATTAGAACAAAATGAAATTTTAAATCAAACTTCATATGTCAATGAAACTGCTTTTTCTCAAGTATTGTATGTAAGAGTTGAAAGTGATGATAATGGGGAATGTTTTGGGCTTGGACCTCATGTGTTGTTAACAGTACATCCACGACCAGAGTTTGAAGTGGATAATTCTGCTATTTATTGTTTGGATAACAATCCTATTACTTTAACAACGTTTAATCCTAAAGGGAATTATACATATGAATGGATGGATGAAAACGGACAAATTGTAAGTGTTTTGCCTTATGCTACTGTGGTCTCTGGTGGCAATTATACGGTGTTAGCAACCTCGAATTTTGGGTGTGAATCTTTTCCAGTATCTTTTCCGGTCGTTGAATCTGCTATAGCCAATATAACTTCAGAAGATATTATCATTGTTGAGTTATCAGATAATAACAGTATTACCATCAACAATGACAATAATAATTTGGGTATTGGAGATTATGAATTTGCCCTAGATAATATCAATGGCCCTTATCAAGATCAACCATATTTTGATAGAGTAGGAGCTGGTGCCCATATCATTTATGTTAATGACAAAAACTTATGTGGTATAGCAACATTGGATATTTTTATACTTGGGTTTCCTAAATTTTTTACGCCAAACAATGATGGAAATAATGATACTTGGCACGTTAAAGGCTTAGGAAATGATTTTACAAACGCTTCCATAGTTAGTGTGTTTGATCGTTATGGTAAGTTAATTAAGCAAATAAATGCAAAAAACGGATTTTGGGATGGTACTTTTAATGGGCAACAATTAATAGGCGATGATTATTGGTTTGTTGCCCAACTTATCGAAACTTCAGGAAATGTTAGAACATTTCGTGGCCATTTTAGCTTGGTTAGATAATATAATATTAGGAAAGTTCACTTAAAATTTTAGCAACGCCATCATTTTTATTGGTATCGGTAACTCTTTTTGCTATTTTCAAAACCTCTTCATTAGCATTTTCAACAGCAACGCCTAAACCAACGGCTTTAAGCATTTCTATATCATTATAGTTATCTCCAAAAGCAATAACTTCCTGCATGGCAATATTTGGGTAACTATAATTTATCAAGGTTTCAATAGCTGTTTTTTTTGAAATAGAACGATGTGAAATTTCAATATATGTTGATTTAGACCTATATAAGATAATATCCTCATCATGTTCTTTTTCTAAAGTATGATATAAAAAATCAATCTCATGTTCTTCGCCCATACACATAATTTTATGAGCGCCTTTTTTTTCTCGTTTCCAAGTTTCTAAAACATTTTTATAAGATTTTTTTTCAGGATGTACTTTGGTATTATTAATTTCTCTGTTTGCCCAATAATCCAGAGAAGGCACGAACCATTCGTCATGATGGTATAAACTAATATGAATGGAAGTATTTTTGCAATGATTAATAATAGATTCTAAAATTGAAAGATCAATGACCGTTGATTGAATGGTTTTATTTTTATGCAATATTAAACCACCATTATAGGCAATAATGGGCGCATCTGTATTTCCTAGTTCGTGTTGCAAATGCCTCATGGCTTTTGGCATTCTTGACGAAATTAAAACAAACGGAATATGTGATAAACGTTTAATTTCTCTAATTGTGGCTGTTGATAATTCTTTGTCTTTATTAAGCAAAGTACCATCAATGTCACTACAAATTAATTTATAGGTCATACACAATAAAAAGTAGATTTATAGTGGGTTAGTAAAGCTCTTTGATTTTACTGAGTTTTGTCTTCCAAAGCTTTAAAGAATCTTTATGGCCTTTAATATTTTTATGAACTTCTTTTACTAAAGGATTATCATCATCAACATTGGTGAAAAACTGCAGATTATTTTCTAATTGATTAATCTGGCTTTTAAGCTCATCAATTTTCTTACGAATAAAAGCTCTTTCGTTATCAAGATTTCTATTATCATCATCATTACTAAGAACTTCTAGCTTGTTCTCAAACTTAATAAGTTCAATGTCATTTTTATCCATTTTCAGTTTTGAAAACAGTTCATCTAAGTTTTTATTGAATTTGCCTTCAATAAAGCGTTTATCGTTTGGAACTCGACCTATTTCTTTCCATTGGGTAATGGTATTTTTAATAATTTCTAAATCTTTTTCTTTATCATGAGTCAATGTTAAGTTCTTCATGGAATCTAAAAGCGTCATTTTTTTTGTGTAGGCCTCAGCTTCAAGATTGTTTGCTGCGTTTTTAGAAGCGTGAAGTTTGTCAAAGAAGAAATTACAGGCCGATTTAAATTGTTTCCATATTTTATCGCTATCTTTTCTTGGAACGTGGCCAATCTTTTTCCAATCACTCTGAATTTTTTTCATGAGTGCCATGGTTGTAGGAATATCTTCGTTGTTTTTGTTGTCTTCAGCAATTTTTATGAGTTCTAATTTTTTTTGAAGATTTTTATACTGTTCTTTTTTTAATCCTTTATAAAATAAATTTTTTCTTTTGTTAAAAGCTCTTACAGCATCTTTAAAATGCGCCCAAGTTTCTTCATTAACTTTAACAGGAACTTTTCCTGCATTAAAGAAAGACTCTCTAAGGGCATCGATATCTTTTATTTTCTTTTGCCAAATACTGTGTGAGGTAATATCTTCTGTGCTTATGGCTTGAATGGCTTGAATGATGTCTTGTTTTTTCTCGAGATTCTTTTCGTAAACTTTATCAATTTCTTGGTAAAATTTTTGACGCTTTTCATTGATTATTTTTGTGGCGTTTTTAAACCGGTTCCAAATATCTTCTCTTTGTTCTCTTGCAACCGGACCTAATTCTTCTTTCCACATTTTATGGAGTTCTTGAAGTTCTCTAAATGAATGCAGCGCATCATTATCTTTTGATAATTCTTCTGCACGTTCAATAATCATTAACTTCTTTTCTAAATTATGCTTGAAGTCTAAATCTCTAAGCTCTCTGTTAAGGTGCAAAAAGTCGTAAAACATTTCTACATGGTGGTGATAACTATTCCAGGCATTGTTGTATTTATCTCTAGGAATTGGTCCTGTGTTTCGCCATCGTTCTTGTAATTCCTTGAAATGTTTATAGGTAGTGTTTATATTTTCTTCAACATTAATGAGTCCTTTTAACTCTTCAATAATGTCAAGTTTGTCTTCTAAGTTTTGTTTTAAGTTTTGCTCTAAGCTCTTGTAATGTTCATAGAGTTTATTTTTATACGCCTTGTAAGTGGTTTTAAAGCGATTTTGTATAGGACTTGAATAATAGAAGTCTATTTCGTTACCGCCATCCGATAAAAATTCTTCCTTTTTTTCGTCTAGTAACGATTGAAATTTTGTTTTAAATTCATTGTTTATTTCCTCAACATGATTTTTAATGGCTTGAACTTTTTCGCTTTTAACCAATTTTTCAAGCTCCGCGGTCAAGGCTTCTAACGACATGGTATCGTAATCCTTTACTTCTATAATATGTCTTTCTTTGTTGCCATCGTCTTCGGCATCTTCAGCATTGGATTCATCGATTTCATTTAAGAGGTCATCCTGTTCATCCAAAACAGGTTTTGTGCTTTCTGTTTCTTTTGGTTCTTCAATTACTTTTGATGCTTCAGTTTCCTTTAAATCTTCTTTGGATTGATGCGTTGACTGGTCTAATGCATCAACTTCTTGAGTATTGGATTCTGGTGTAGATTCAACGTGATTAGGTTCCGCAGCAGTATCTTCAGCAGATTTTTCTTTAGACTTGATTTTTTTAGGCTTAATTTCTTGGTTTCCATCTGCTTCTTGCAGGTTTTCTAGCTCAGACATTTTATAAATGTTTAGGTTCAGTATTATTACTTAATTGTTTAAATATAGTAACAACTACAGTAATTACAAAAAGGAGAGGTGATTTTAATATTTAAATAGCCGTTTTTATTCTAAATTCCATATAGACCAAGCTTTTTTTGCTTGAAGCTTTAGCATTTTTAAACCATTAATGGTTTTTGCGCCTTGCTCTTTACCTAATTTTAAAAACGTAGTTTCTTCAGGATTATAGATTAAATCATATAAAATGTGCGTTTCATTTACCGCATTAAATGGAATGTTCGGGCAATCTTCTACATTAGGAAAGGTGCCAATTGGGGTGCAGTTTATGATAATTTGATGTTGTTTAATAACCTCATTGGTTAAAGTTTCATAGGTATAATCGACGCCTTTTTTTAGGTGTCTTGAAACATAATGATAGTCTATGTTTAATTCTTTTAAGCTGTAAACAATAGCTTTGCTGGCGCCACCGGTTCCTAAAATCAACGCTTTTTTGTGATGTGGTTTAAGGTGCTTTTTTATTGAATTTTTAAAGCCATAACAATCGGTATTATAACCAACCAGCTTATTTTTTTTGGTAATTTTTACTGTGTTAATAGCTCCAATGTCTGCGGCTTTTTTATTTAATTTATCTAAATACGGAATAATGACTTCTTTATAAGGAATGGTAACGTTAAATCCTCTTAAATTAGGCGTGTTTTCTAAGATTGAAGGTAGCAAGTCTATCGATTCAATATCAAAGTTTTCATAAGAAACATGATCTATATGTTCCTTTTTAAATTTATTAGTGAAAAATAATTTAGAAAATGAATATGAGATGTTTCTGCCTATTAAACCAAGTTTATGCTTTTCTTTTTCCTGTTTTTTGTCCATATATTTCAAGTGCAAGTACAATAGCAATTCCAACAAAGATAAAAATGATTGCGTAATATGTTTCCATATTTAATTCTGGAAGATATCTTCTGTAATTTTCTACAACTTTGGTGCCGGTAGAATCAAAAAGGAATTCACCTTGTTCATTAAGTTTAAAAATTGTTTTTTTCCATGGCCAAACAACACCAAGCGAGCCAATAATAAAACCAATAATGGCTGAGATGGTTATGCTTTTATAATGTTTTAAAATATAGCTTAATACATTTGAAAACGTGACCAATCCTGTTATGGAGCCTAAGGTGAAAACGGCCAACACTTTTAACATTCTTGTACGTACTGCATTTTGGAAAAAACTAAAATCGCCTTTAATTAAATCGAAAAATGTATCATACAAGGCATTTACAGATTCCACTAAAAGCAGCACATAATTGCCTAAAAGAATGAGAATAAAAGAGCCTGAAAATCCGGGAAGCGTCATTCCAGACACACTTATAATGCCACAAAAAAACACAAACCATAAATTATCATTCTCTTTTGCCGGACTTAAAAAGCTAATTCCAACACCTAAGCTAATTCCTACAAATAATGTCATGTAAGTTTTATAGTTCCAGTCTTTAAAGTCTTTATTAATGTAATAAATAGAACCAATAATCATTCCAAAGAAAACGCTCCACACATAGAGTTCATAGTGTTTTATTAGATAATCTAAAACTTTAGAAACACTAAAATAGCTGACGATCATTCCAAAAAACAGCAAGCTTAAAAACTTACCATTAATGTAGTTGTAGAAGCTATTAAAACGGCCATTAATGAGCAGTTTAAAGGCTTTTCCGTTTACTTTTCTCAAGGAATAAATAAACTCTTCATAAAATCCGGCAACAAAAGCTACCACACCACCAGAAACACCAGGAACTTTATTAGCGGCTCCCATACCTAATCCTTTTAAAACAAGGAATATTTTGTCTCTGAGTGTTCTTGTACTTTCCATTAGTTTTGTTTAGAACCTATTTTTTCCAGAAATAGAATGGTTAGAAAGCCAAGAATCATTAATAAAATGGCGGTAAAAAGATGGTTATCTCCTTGATATGAAAATGGCAAAATACTTTTTTCAACAAGAGGCGTTTTAAGACCCTTGGAATTTGTGTGCCAAGTTAAAGTTTCTTTCCAAGGCCAAACTTTATTTAAAGACCCAAATATAAATCCTGTAAGAATAGCCATGGTAAGGTTATGGTAATGCTTAAAAAGCCACTTTAATAAATGACTAAAACTAAGAAGTCCTATAACAGCACCTGATGTAAAAATCAGCAGTTTTTTAATGTCGAAATCATGAATGGCATCACTTAAAGTTTTATAAGCCCCTAAAACTACAAGAATAAATGATCCCGAAATTCCGGGTAAAATCATGGCGCAAATCGCTAAAGAACCAGCAAAAAATAAAAAGACATTACTTTCATTAGTTGCCATGGATGGTAATGTTGAGATAAAATATGCAACCACTGCGCCAAAGGTTAATCCTAAAAAAACCTGTAAATTCCAAGTGGAGATTTGTCTTCCAACAAAGTAAATACTGGCAATAATGAGTCCGAAAAAGAAGGACCAGATTAAAACAGGTTCATTTTCAATTAAATATTTGGCAAGTCTCATAAAAGAAATAAAACTTATAATAATGCCAGATACCAGGGCGAGTATAAAATTACCATTTAATTGTTTCCAGAATTCTTTAAAACCTTTGGTTAAGAGCGTTTTAAATAGTGAAGGGTTTATATTGCTTATAGTAGAAATTAACTCTTCATAAATTCCAGAAATAAAGGCAATGGTGCCACCAGAAACACCAGGAACAGCATCTGCTGCGCCCATGGCCAAACCCTTAAGCGAAATAATTAAATACTCTTTAAATCCTCTTTGCATACAGCGTCTTTATTGTTTAATCCAAAGGTATACAAATTTTTTATAGAGCTAATGCTTAAGATTTTGTTTTTAGGATGTTTTTAACTTGAATTTTGTTATAAATTTCAGGGAAAAGTTCATCAATTATAAAAAGATAGTCGGGATTATTTTTTAAACCATTTTTTAAATGAAAAGATCCTTTATCTGTTTCATTTAAAGAAAAGAACAAACCAGCTAGACGGTATTCAATTTCAGCATTTTCGGGATAAAATTCTACAGCTTGTTCAAAATTATAAATGGCAGCTTCGGGCTCGCCAAGTTTTATCAATAAATCACCCCGGGATAACCAAGTGTTTAATTCGTAATTTCCTAATTCCAAGGTTTTTTTAAAGCCACGTTCGGCTTCTTCATATAATTTTAACTTTAGATTTATTTGTGAATATAATTTCCAATAAATAACATTTTCACTATCAATATTAATGGCTTTATTGATGTAATATAATGCTTTTTGATAGTTTCTTTTTCTGTTGTAAAACCTTGTAATGGCAATCCATCCTTTGTCTAATAAAGGATCTTCATGTACGGTTTTATAATAATATTGAACGGCTAAATCATCTTGCTTTAATTTTTCATAGCAATTCCCAATCCGTAATAATGCAAAAGAGGTTGGGTCATCCAGTTTTAAAGTGAAACTGTAAAATTCAATAGCCTCTTCAAAACGCTTTAATTTTTCAAGAACTTTTCCTTTTTCTAAGTATGCTCCTACGAATGTATCATCAGAAATGATAGCAAAATCGAAGGCAGATAAGGCTTTTTTATAGTCTTTTAAGTCATAATATTGCTTACCTAATTGATGCCATGCAACTTCACAATAAGGATTGTCGTCTAAAAATGAATTTAAATAGGCTATGGCTTCTTGATTTTGCTCAAGAAAATCAAAACAGTAAATAACATTGTAAAGTGCCGAATAATCCTCAATATCTTCTTCAAGACATTTTATAAAATAGGTTTTAGCTTCTTCAAAATGGTCCAGAAATAAGTATTCCATTCCAATAAGCGAATAAATATCCACGACATCATCCGTGAGTTCTAAGGCTTTTTTTAGAACATCAATAGCTTGTAAATGTTCGTCTTTTTTTGATAGAATATTGGCTTTTTGAATATAAATTTCTTCATTCAATGGTTCAAGACGGTACAATTCATTCAATAAGGCATCGGCTTGAACTAACTTGTTTTCAAAGACAAATACTTCAACTTTAAAGAGCTTTAAGTTGGTTGATGTTGGATGCTGATCCAATCCCAACTTTATCGCTTTTTTTGCTAAGGACATTTTACCTTGATTCAAGTAATGATGTATAATATTTTCAAACTCTTCCGAATCGAAAAACAAAACATGGTTTGTTTTAAGCATGGATTCGAATTTTAAAAGCGGAAAACTATCATTATCATTAGCGCTGTACTCCATAAGCAAGTTTGTATGATTCTACATCAATAAATTTAAGGTTCTAAATGTTTTTTCAATAAAGATGAGTTAAATGTTTTTAACAAAGTAATGAACATATAAACTTATAATAGATATAAAGTTTGTTTAATAATTGATAATTAATAAGTTAGGATTTAATCAGTTTACTGAAATGAATTCAATATTTTGATGATAATGGCGCATCCTTTAACAATTTCTTCTTCTGAAATGGTTAAAGGAGGCGTAATTCTAACGGCTTTTGGTTCAAATAGCAACCAAAAAAGAATGAGACCTTCATCCTGGCATCGAAGAATTAAGTTATTTGAAACCTCTTCTGATGTCATGATTAGCGCTAACATTAAACCTTTTCCACGTATTTCCTTTATAAATGGATGTACCAATAATTGCCTGAAAAGCTTCTCTTTTTCTAAAGCACTTGGCATTAAATCACTCTCAAGAATTTCGGTTAAAGTCGCTAGGGCAGAAGCGGCAATTACTGGGTGACCGCCAAAGGTGGTTATATGGCCTAATTTAGGTTTATTTTGGAGTAAATCCATTAGTTTTTTAGACGACGTAAAGGCACCAATAGGCATGCCTCCACCAAGACCTTTACCAGTTACCAAAATATCAGGAACACAATGATAATGTTCAAAACCAAAAAGTTTACCGGTTCTTCCTATACCGGGTTGTATTTCATCCAAAATCAGAAGCGCACCAACAGCATCACATTGTGCTCTTACTTTGGTTAAATAATTATTTTTTGGCTCGATAAAACCTGCGCCACCTTGAATGGTTTCCAAGATAACACAAGCCGTTTTAGTTGTGATTAGATTTAAATCGTCGTCATTATTAAATGTAATAAATCTAACATTGGGTAATAAAGGTCTAAAAGCTTGTTTGCGTTCTTCAAAGCCCATAACACTCATAGAACCCATGGTATTTCCATGATATGCATGTTTTGCAGCAATTATTTCACTACGTCCTGTGGCGCGTTTGGCTAATTTTAAGGCACCTTCAATAGCCTCGGTTCCTGAGTTCGTTAAATAGGTGGTTTGTAATGGATAAGGTAGGTTTTCTGCTAACAGTTTTGTGAGTTCAACAGCTGGTTTCTGGATATATTCTCCATACACCATAACGTGTAGGTATTTGTCTAATTGTTCTTTGATAGCTTGAATCACTTTTGGATGATTGTGCCCTAAAGGCGTTGCAGAAACACCTGCTACAAAATCTAAATAGGCCTTTTGATGGGTATCATATATGTAAGACCCCTGAGCATGCGAAACTTCCATAGCTAGCGGATGTGGTGTTGTTTGCGCTTGATATTTGAAGAAGTTAGACTTCATAAAACTTTTTATTTTTCAGGCTTAATCAGGCTATTTTTATTAACAGGTAACTTACTTTTATACTTGATGTTTTGAGGTAAGTTCCTTGAGGCTTTTGATTCTTGCTTGTTGGTTGTATTGGATTGTTTATCTGCTTTTTCTATCCTGTCTAGCATAGCGGCATCAAAAAATTCTTCTTGAGGTACATAATCATCCAAACCTTTAAGGATTGGTAAGACAAGAGGAGGGTCATCTTTAAATAAGTCCTCAATACTGGTTAAGCGTTCTTCTTCGCGCCAATCAAAGCCTTTTAATAATTTTTCTTTGTTGGGAAATTCAGATTCTGGATAGATCTTTCCATCAATTTGGTTTATTTTTTTAACTTCTTCAATGGTTTTTTTATCTAAAAATATTTTTATACTTCCAGATTTTGCTTTGTCAATACCAACCAGTTCGTTTAAATCATTTCTAAAATAGTAGATAGATTCGGCATTTTTAATAATATCTACTGTTTTTAAATTATTTTCCTCGTTAAACAACCCGACCAATCGTTGTCCAGAAATTTGATTAAATCCTGCTTTAAGAGTATCTTGACTGATTAAAAACGCATTTTTAAAAACGAGAAGTGAATCTAGTTTTTCGGTTTCAGGGTTTGAAAGAAGGTGAATGGTATCGCCCGTCATTTGGTTGCCAATATTCCATAAAATAGGTCGGCGTTTCGTGGCAAAGGCATCTGTACTAGAAAGTTTCGAAATATTGATAAGCTGTGTTAATCCTTTTTCATGATTCACATGTACGGAATCTGCCTTACCACTCATATCCGATTTATAAAGGCGCACATTTCTAAAAGCACGGGTAATTCTTTTTTCGGGTTTTCCAGTTACCATCAAAGTATCGGCGTGCATATAAATGGAATCGTTTTCCTGAACCGTAATGGCAAGGGCTCGTTTTGTGATGAATACAGAATCTTTCTCTTTAAATACTTCGGCATAATGTCCTTTTACAATGCTATGGTTTAAAGTGTCTGTTACTTTTATGTTATTGGTTGCCGAGGCAAAATTTTGGTTATTGTCAAAATATAAGCTATCGCCTTCAATAATTCTGTTATCATAATTTATTTTGGCGTGTTTCATGGCGTAACCAATTTTGGTTTTGGTATCATAATAGCCTTTTTCGCAATAGGTTTCACTTTCTTTTGTGGTTATGGTTGATGGTCCAAATAAATAAGCTTGTCCGGTATCTGAATAAAAATCGAAATAATTGGATTTAATGGTAGCATCAGGATTTACCAAAACTACATCGGTTACAAACTGATACTTTTTAAGATTCATGTAGTAGAGGCCTATTTTACTGGTAATGGTGCCCGAAGTGTCTTTAACCACGGTGCCGCCATTTCTATAAAAGGCTTGTTGTTTTTCCCTGTCAAAATATAAAGTATCTGTGGTTATGGTTGAATTTGGGTCTTTTAAAACCACGTCGCCACTAGCAAATGCTAATTTCGTGATACCGCTATATTCTACATATTTAGAGGTCATATTGATGGTATCTCCCTGAATCATTTTTACTTGACCGTAGGCTTCAATAAAATTCTCCTTGGTGTAATAGTAGGCTTTATCGCACCACATATTGATGCTTTCATGAGTAATGTGTATTTGTTGAGAATCATCCCTGGTTAAGATTTTAGCCCCCGGATATTCGGCTTCATTAAAGGTTAAAAAACCCGAGTATTCAATCTGGATTTTTTTCTGTTCCTGAGCTTGAGTATTCCAAAAAGAAATTACCAGGCTTATAAGTAAAAGATATATAGATTTTAAGACTTTCAAAATAGCATTGTTTGTCGCAAAAATAACGATAATTATAATGTTTAAGTATAAGGAATCAAAAAACGCTTCAAAATAGTTTGAAGCGTTTTTTAATTTATCTAAAACGATTAGGTTTTAATATGTAAAAAACCATGCTTGGTCTGATTTAATAAACAGACTAAAAGATATTAGTTTGTCATAAGTTTCATTTAAAAGAAAATATTGTGACAATAAATAAAGATAACCATCCAGATGCAATCCGTTTTTTTGAAGGCTACGCAAAAACCAACGACAACAACAAAACCGTTAATAATATCAAATTTCCATAAGGGACTATCATAAGCTTAAATACATAAAGTGATATTTTTTTTAAATTTTTTATAGAATTCATTTTTGTGAACTTGCCTCTTTTAAAACTTTAAATGATGTATATGTTGAGATTGTAACATAAATGGAAACAGAAATACTTACCGGTAAACTGTTTTTAAGATATACATAATCTATGATATAATATAGCCATAAATATGTTAAAAGAAACCCTACTATTGAATAATATTTCTGTCTAAAATAAATAAGGTAAACACCAATTAAGCAACAAGGCAAAAAGAAGTATTCTTGCGGATATAAACCGTTTTTCATAAACGCAAGCCCAAAATCAGTAATAATAACAAAAATATTTATTGTCACTAATTTTCCGTAAGGGACAATCATAAGCACAAATACATAAAGTGATATCTTTTTTAAATTTTTTATAGAATTCATTTTTGTGAACTTGCCTCTTTTAAAACTTTGAATGATGTATAGATTGAGATTGTAACATAAATAAAAACAGAAATACTTACTGGTAAACTATTTATTAGTTCTTTACAATCTATTTTATATATTAACCATAAGTAGGATAATAAAAAACCAATTATTACATTAAATTTGTTTTTAAAATAAATTAAATAGATTCCAATCAAACATATTATGATAAAAACATGACCTGGAAATGATACTCCCCCTTTTATGAATATTAGTCCAGTGTTAATAATAATCATAAAGGCGTTTGGGATTTCTAACTTTCCATAGGGTAGAATCATTGCCATAAATATCAATAATGATATTTTTTTTAAGTTTTTTATAGAATTCATTTTTGTGAACTTGCCTCTTTTAAAACTTTAAATGATGTATAGATTGAGATTGTAATATAAATGGAAATAGAAACACTTACCGGTAAACTATTTTTAAGATCTACATAATCTATCTTATATATTAGCCATAAGTAGGTTAGAAAAAAACCAAAAACTACATAATACTTATTTTTAAAATAAATAAAATAAATGCCTAGTAAACATAAAAATAAAAATAAATGCCTTAAAGGAAATCCTTTTGAATCATAAAAGAAAAATATATCAATACTCAAATCGACACAATTTAACATTACTAATTTTCCAAATGGAACAATCATCAAAAAGAATATAATTAGTGATATTTTCTTTAAATTTTTTATTGAGTTCATTTTGACAAAATTTAATTTATATTAATTACAATTATTTTCGGGTGAATTACCACCAGATATATTTCGTGTTACCCCATTTGGTAATGTTAAATTCCTCATATACTCTCCTAATCTACCTGGGGTTGAACCAAAAAAGTAAATAGGGTTGGCATTACACTCTGGTATGGGTAAGCCCACTAAATTGCCTAAATCTATTCCCATATCGGTACAATTTCGTTGGGATAAGTGATAATCAGAGATGGAATAACTTTTTGAAAGAGTAATTATCTGTTGTAAAGCGCTAGATGATATATTGTTAATGGTTAAGCTTACATCATATGTAGTGTTACTATTATCTTCCATGACACCTTGAGTGCCTTGAAACAAGCTAGATACAGTATCTTGAGGATAAAAACCAAAAGTGGCTATATTGTTACCTTGTTGTATGGATACAAATGTATGACCTACACGATCTAATCCAACTAGATTATTACTCCCATCTGTAGGTTCATTAACATAAATAGTTAAAGATGCACTTTGAGTGGCATCAAAACATTTTAAATAGTCAGCCATATTGGTTATTATCTTGTCAGGGTCAGCAGCATTAACTACAATTATATCATCAAAAATCACTTCATTATCATGGTTTATGTTACTTGTACCATTTGTACCATGCGCACCATCATAGTGGTTGTGAAAAATAGTGTTAAAACCACCACCAGGACCACTTACATCGGATTCTAAATACACCCAATCACAACTTTCACCAGTTTTTACAGAATGTGTATAGTGGGCAACGCCTTCATATACATGATACCAGTCGGTATAGTCTTCAGTACAAACCCTTTGGAAAGTTCCAGAACCTTCTGTTGATTGAGATTTTGAAAAAACATTACCTATTTTACTATCTGAAAATTCACTTAATAATTTACCGTCTTTAAACGCTTTTATCTTAACGGTTTCCCCATTTAAGTTATAATGATAAAGTGTTCCAGTAAAAGAGGGATTAAAGTAACTTAGGGTAGTAGTTAATGTATCGTTAATTAAAAGAAATTTTATTAGTTCGTATTCATAAATTCCAGCTTCATTTTTTGAGGCTAAAAGTTTATATTTTGTTGTTATTTGAATTTTTCCATTAGATAAGGTAGTTTCCGTTTTAAAATGGGTATTTAATTCATAGGTTGATTCATTATTTTCTTCATTTAGTATGTAATCATCCCAAACTATTATTAAGTTTTCTTTTATAAATTGGTTGCTAAAATTTTCTAATGAAAAATTGCTTTGTAAGTTTTGCAATTTGTTTAATTCAATTTCAATATTTTCTTCTTTTGTACAGCTATTAAAATTGAATACTAAAAAGAAAACGAAAATAGTTTTTAAAAAAATTTGTTTCATAAATTTATTATTTGTTTGGTTATTATGAAACAATAGTATGGTGGTTTTGAGTAGTAAAAGTCCTGTTTATTTATAAAGTTAAAGATTTCGGACACTTTTTTTATATTCAACAGGCGTTTTATTAGTAAATTTTTTAAAAGCTGAATAAAAACTTGATTTTGAATTAAACCCAGCTTCTAAACCAATGGCTACAATGGTGTAGTTTTCATAATCGCTATCTAAAAGCATGTTTTTGGCTTCACCAACGCGTATCGAATTTATATAATCGTTAAAATTTAAGTGCGCGTTTTTATTTATAAGTTGTGAAATGTAACCTTCACTTAAATTAAGTTCTTGAGAAAGTGTTTGTAATGATAATTCATGATTTAAATGCAATTTTGAAACGGTAATTAAGGTGTCAATTTTATGATAAGTTGTTTTATTAGCTTTAACTTTTAATATGTTTTCTTTTTTAGCTCTTATTTCCTTCCTGTCAATAAAAATTTGTTTTTGTATAATAGCAGTATAACCTATCCAGTAAATTATAAGTGTAATACTTATCCATAATGGATAAAAAATATAAAAACCTCTATTTGTTGTAGTTTCTAAAAAACTAATAGAAGCAAACCAAATTAAAATAATTCCCAAACCTAAAAACAAAAGATTTTTTAACCATTGGGTTTTTATTTTTATATCTGAAAGTAGAGGTTTAGAATGTGACTTTTCATAATTATTTAAAACTTTGAAAATCAGCAAAACGATGATAATTGATAGAAGTATTGAGGCATATTCAATGATTAAATTTATAGTTTTTGCAAGTTTTATATCTAAATGTATTACGCCTTTAATACCTAAATAGAGGATGCATATAACAAATGGGCTATATAATAGTATTTTTTCGTGTAGTTTAACTGGTTTATCAAGATAGCTTTTAACAAAAAAGTAGAAGAATGGAAGTATTAAAAATTCAAAAGGGATAAAAAGCAGATGGTGCCTATCGTAAACAGACCTGTTTATTAACTCTGTATCCATAAACCAATACTGTAAATTACTTAATGCTAATGCTAAACTGGTAAGTACTAAAAAGTAATTTGTTTTAGAGTGCCTTTTTTTATTAAATGCAATAACAAGGCTAAAAATGATGCCATGGATAATACCTACAAGTATTACAATATTAAAAATGTTTAAATTTAAGGAGTTCATAAAACAAATATAAAAGAAAAAGACTACTTAAAATAGTAGTCTTTTGTTATGTTTAAGGTAATTTAAAACGTAATTAGTTTTTCCTAAAAATAGTCTGTTTCCTATCAGGACCTACCGAAACAATGGTAATGGGTATTTCCAATTCTTTTTCTAAAAAGACAATGTAGTCATTCAACGCTTTTGGTAATTGACCGGCTTCAGACATGGTTGTTAAATCTTCGTTCCAACCTTTAAAATCGGTATAGATAGGTTGTACATTTTCCGGATCAATATTATATGGAAAATGGGTAATAACAGTGCCTTTGTAGTTGTAAGCGGTACAAACTTTTAAGGTTTTAAAACCCGAAAGCACATCGCCTTTCATCATCATTAATTGGGTAACTCCATTGACCTGGCAAGCGTATTTTAAAGCGACTAAATCTAGCCAGCCACAGCGTCTTGGTCGTCCAGTGGTGGCTCCAAATTCGTTGCCAACACGGCTCATGGTTGCGCCATCTTCATCAAATAATTCGGTTGGGAAAGGTCCTGAACCCACCCGAGTGGTGTATGCTTTAAAGATTCCAAACACATCGCCAATTTGGTTTGGTGCAACGCCTAAACCAGTACAGGCACCAGCTGCTGTAGTGTTACTGGAGGTTACATAAGGATAAGTTCCAAAATCTATATCCAGTAAAGAACCTTGTGCGCCTTCTGCCAAGATGGTTTTTCCGGCTTTTTGGGCTTGGTAGATGTATTCTTCAGAATCAATAAATGTGATGGATTTTAGAACGTCTACAGCGTCAAAAAATTCTTTTTCCAGTTCTGCTAAGTCGTATTGAATATCCACATTATAAAACGCAATCATGGATTCGTGTTTATCGGCCAAAGCTCGGTAGCGTTCTTTCCAATCGGTAAGTTCCAGATCGCCAACACGAATGCCATTTCTGCCGGTTTTATCCATATAGGTTGGGCCAATGCCTTTAAGGGTGGAACCTATTTTGGCTTTTCCTTTTGAAGCTTCACTGGCTGCATCTAGTAAGCGATGCGTTGGTAAAATAATATGTGCTTTTCTTGAGATTAATAATGATTTTCTGTAATCGACGTTTTGTTCTTCCAGTTTATCTAATTCTTTTTTGAAAATAACTGGATCAATCACCACGCCATTTCCAACTAAATTAGTAGCGCTATCATGAAAAATACCTGAAGGAATGGTGTGTAAAACATGCTTTCTACCGTTAAACACTAAAGTGTGACCTGCATTTGGGCCACCTTGAAAACGTGCAATAATGTTGTATTTGGAGGTTAGTACGTCAACAATTTTTCCTTTGCCTTCGTCTCCCCATTGTAAACCTAGTAGTAAATCTACTGCCATTGTAATTATGAATTATTTGTGTTTGATTTTTTTGTTCCGTAAAAGTAGAGTGAATGATTGTTGATTTGAATGTCAAAAACTTCTTCTATTGTTTTTTTGATAGACTGAATTCTTGGATCACAAAATTCAATGACTTCGCCTGTATCTGTAAGAATAACGTGGTCGTGTTGTCTGTCAAAATAAGATTTTTCATAATGCGCTTGATTTTGTCCAAATTGATGTTTTCTAACCAACCCACATTCTAAAAGTAATTCTATGGTATTGTACAAGGTAGCGCGAGAAACCCGATACTTTTTGTTTTTCATGCTTAGATATAAAGTCTCTATATCAAAATGATCGGTTTTATTATAAATTTCTTGAAGTATAGCGTAACGTTCGGGTGTTTTACGATGACCGTTACCTTCTAAGAAGTTTGTAAAGACATTTTTAACAATATCCTGATTTTTTGTATCGGCTTTTACATTCATATCTGTAAAACAAAATTACAATTTTAAACTCTATTCACTTTATCAATGCCATTTATTTTTTTTAGTTTTTCAATAAGTTTTTTAACGAGTGTGTTATTTTTAACAATAACGCTTATTTTTCCAGTGAATAAACCGTCGTCACTTTCAAAACTTAAGCTTTTCATGTTAACATGCATATTGGAAGAAATTTCTTTTGTAATATCATTTACCAAACCTATATGATCGATTCCTGAGACAGAAATTTGAACTAAAAATTCTTGTTGGGTAGAATCGATCCATTTAGCGGGCATGATTCTGTAAGCATAATTAGATTGAAGACTGACTGCATTTGGACAGTTTTTTTTATGAACTTTAATGCCTTCGGTGACCGTTAAAAAGCCAAAAACCTCATCACCAGGAATGGGGTTACAACAATTGGCCAGCTTGTAATCTAATTTTTCTTCTTCTTTTCCAAACACAAGAGAATCATAGTTAGAAGTTACTTCTTCTTTTTCTATGTCTTCTTTTTTAATATGGGCTTTTCTGGTAATTTTATTTTTAATAAAACTCATTAAAGCATTGCTTCTTGACGAAGCAAAATCTTTAAGCATGGTATTATCTATGGTTCCAATGCCTACTCTGTAAAATAAATCTAAGCTTGTTTTTAGCTTGAAAAAATTCACTAATTCATTAATACTTGATTCATTTAAAGTAATTTTTAATTGTTTTAATTTTCTTCTTAAAACTTCTTTACCTTCTTTGCCAATACTTTTTTTGTCTTCTTTTAAAGCTGATTTTATTTTACCTCTGGCTCTTGCCGTTGTTGCATAATCTAACCAATTGGCATTTGGTTTTGCAGATTCTGAAGTTAAAATATCCACTTGGTCGCCACTTTGTAGCTCATGACTTAAAGGTACCAGTTTACCGTTAACCTTGGCACCTCTGGTTTTCATGCCAACTTCGGAATGGATATTAAATGCAAAATCTAAAGTTGTGGCTCCTTTTGGTAACGATTTTAATTCGCCTTTTGGGGTAAACACAAAGATTTCTTTGGAATAGAGATTGAGTTTGAACTGCTCTACAAAATCAACAGCGTTTACATCTGGGTTTTCAAGAGCTTCTTGTAATTTATTTATCCAATCTTCTAAGTTATCCTCTTTCTCTGCATCTTGCTTATATTTATAGTGGGCAGCATAACCTTTTTCAGCAATTTCGTTCATGCGCTCACTTCTTATCTGAACTTCTACCCATCTTCCTTTTGGACCCATAACGGTGATGTGTAAAGCTTCGTAACCTGTAGATTTTGGCGAGGAAATCCAATCTCTCAGCCTAATGGGATTTGGCCTAAAGTGGTCTGTTACAATAGAATAAATTTTCCAAGCTAAAAACTTTTCATTTTCAGCATCACTTTGGTAAATGATTCTAATAGCAAATTTGTCATATACTTCATCAAAGGAAACGCCTTGTTTTTGCATTTTTCGTCTGATGGAAAATATAGATTTTGGTCTTCCTTTTATGGTATAATCAAGGTGTTCTTTGTCCAGGGACGTTTTAATGACATTACTAAACTCTTTAATATATAGGTCCTGCTCTTCTTTACTTTCTTTGATTTTATAAAAAAGGTCATTGTAAACTTCGGGTTCTGTGTATTTTAAACCTAAATCTTCCAGTTCCGTTTTTATATTGTACAACCCAATTCTATGTGCTAAAGGCGCATAAATGTAAAGGGTTTCGGATGCAATTTTTATTTGTTTATCCGGACGCATAACATCCATAGTTTGCATGTTGTGCAGTCTGTCGGCAATTTTTATTATAATAACACGGACATCATCATTAAGGGTAAGGAGCATTTTCCTGAAATTTTCTGCCTGTAAAGACACGTCCATGTCTTGTTCTTTGCTTAATGAAGAAATTTTAGTGAGACCATCTACAATTTTAGCGATGGTTTTTCCAAATAAACGTTCAATGTCTTCAAGGGCGTAGTCATCAGAATCTTCAACAACATCATGAAGTAAGGCAGCACAAATAGAGGTTGCGTCCAAGCCAATCTCTTTAGCAACGATTCTGGCAACAGCAAGCGGATGGAATATGTAGGCTTCACCCGATCTTCTGCGCTGGTTTTTATGGCCATCTAGAGCTACATCAAAGGCTGTTCTTATCAGTTTTTTATCATCATCAGAAAGTGTTCTGTAACTTACCTTTAATAACTCTTTGTAGGCTTTAGCAATGGCTGCATTTTCTTGTTCTATTTCTACCTCTGTCATAAATTAAAAATACTATAAAGAATGTTAACAAACAATAGTGTTGTTGTTTTTAATATAATAAAAAATTAAGATTTTGAATTTAAGAAATCTACCAATAATTGAATGGCTTTTCCTCTGTGTCCAATAGTGTTTTTTAAATTTAAGTCCATTTCGGCAAAAGTTCTGTCAAAGCCATTTGGTTTAAAAATGGGGTCATAGCCAAAACCATGCTCTCCTTGTTTGGTGTTGGTTATAACGCCTTGGCAAAGACCTTCAAAAGTTTGTAGATCGTTGCCTATTTGTAGAGCAATAACGGTTTTAAATTGAGCACTTCTATTGGAATGTAGCTTTAAATTTTCAAGAAGTTTATTCATGTTATCATCGGCATTCCGTTGCTCTCCGGCATATCTGGCTGAAAAAACACCAGGATGGCCATCTAAAGCTGTTACTTCAAGGCCTGTATCATCAGCAAAGCAATCATAGCCATAATGCTTTTTTATATAAGATGCTTTTTCTATGGCATTCGCTTCAATAGTGTTTTGTGTTTCTGGGATATCTTCAAAACAACCAATGTCTTTAAGGCTTAATAGTTTGATGTGTTTTGGAATTAATACCTCAACTTCTTTAATTTTATTGAGATTGTTGGTTGCAAAAACAAGTTGCATATGGTTTAGTGTTTGTGTGTTTTAAAACTATTTTAAGCAAAACTATCATTTAAATTGAAATTCCATTTTTTAAAGAAGAAAATATTCAATCTAAAATTTATATCTTGTCAGAACAAAAATTCCCATTTAAAATCATTTAATATGAAACTAATAACATCCCTTTGCCTTATTATTTTTTTAGCCTTAAATATACAGTCTCAAAATCAACCTTGGCAAGGTAAATTTGAACCTATTGACAACATGATTGATGCTCCTAATAGCTATAGATCCGCTAGTGGTGCGCCAGGTAAAGCCTATTGGCAACAACGGGCTGATTATAAAATTAATGTTAGCTTAAATGAAACCAATAACACTATCTCTGGAGAGGAAACCATTACGTACTATAACAATTCTCCCGATGATTTAAGTTATTTATGGATTCAATTAGATCAAAATGTAAACAAAAAAGGCAGTGAAGATTTTGGGTCTTTAAATAGTATGGCAGATGGCATGAATACTAAACAAATGCAGTCTCTTACCAGAGTAATTGATTTTCCTGCAGGATATTCTATAAAGTATATTAAAGATGTTAACGGCGTTGCCATAAAATCTTTAGTAAACAATACCATGATGAAAGTGCTTCTTAACGAGCCTTTAAAAGCGGGAACTTCTATGAGTTTTTCCATTGGATGGTCATATCCAATTACGGATAGAAATATGTTTATGCTTTCTAGAGAAGGGTATGAATATTTTCCAGAAGATGATAATACCGTGTATTTAATTGCCCTTTGGTTTCCCAGAATGGCTGTTTATAATGATACGGAAGGTTGGCAAAATCAGCAATTTAATAGGCTAGGAGAGTTTGCTCTGGAATTTGGTAATTACGAAGTCAATATCACAGTCCCTGAAGATCATATTGTAGCATCAACAGGTGAATTACAAAATCCTTCAGATGTATTAACAAAAACCCAGATTCAAAGAATGGATTTGGCAAGAACATCTTTTAATAAACCTGTTTTGATTGTAACTCAAGACGAGGCTATTGCCAATGAAAAAACAAAGTCAAACCAATTAAAAACATGGAAATTTAAAGCAACCAATGTTAGGGATTTTGCTTTTGCCTCCTCGCGTAAATTTATTTGGGATGCTCAAGCCGTTAAATTAGCTGACCATACTACCATGGCCATGTCATTTTATCCAAAAGAAGGATTGCCTGTTTGGCAAGAAGAATCCACCCAAGCGGTAGTAAATGCTTTGCAAGTGTATTCTGAAGCTACTTTTGATTATCCTTATCCTGCAGCTATTTCGGTAAATACATCCAATATTGGTATGGAATTTCCAATGATCAGTTTTAATGGAGGCCGTCCTAAAAACGGAAAAATTAGTGATAGGGCTAAAGCAGGAATGATTGGAACCATCGTTCATGAAGTTGGGCATAATTGGTTCCCCATGATTATAAGCTCAGATGAGCGCAAATGGATGTGGATGGATGAAGGATTAAATACGTTTATTCATCAAAGAACCATAGCAGAACGTTACCCTGATTTTAACAGCACAACACCTAAAACTATTGTGCCTTTTATGAGTGGCGATAAAAGTATTATGCGACCCATTATGACTACGTCTGACAATGAATTATTGAGTCAATTTGGAAATAATTTTTATATGAAACCAACCGTGGGACTTCAAATGTTAAGAAACTCCATCGTAGGAAAAGAACTTTTTGATCAGGCATTTAAAGAGTATTGTAACCGTTGGAAATATAAACATCCTAATCCGGCTGATTTGTTCAGAACCCTTGAAGATGCCACAGCAACAGACTTAGATTGGTTTTTTAGAGGTTGGTTTTTTACCACAGATCATGTTGATATGGAACTATCTAATGTAAAATGGTTTAAAGTTTATGAAGAATCCTTAAATATTGAGGATCAAAACAAGACAGTGAAAATGAAGATTGAAGGTGAAAATTCTGGTGGAAAAGCTAAAGATTTTTCAAGTGGACCCGAAGTAATCACCATGAATTCAACACCAGACCAGGCTTACGGCGGGTTTTTATCCAGACTCGATGAATCTGAAATTCGAAAAAAAATTCAAGGAAAAAATATTTATGAAGTTACCATTAAAAACATTGGAGGACTGGTTATGCCAGTTACCATTGAGTGGCTTTTTAAAGATGGAAGCACTGAAATAGATATCTTGCCAGCTGAAATTTGGCGTTTAAATGAATACGAAATCAAAAGAACTTTTGTAAAAGACAAAGAAGTATCTCAGGTCAATTTAGACCCAAATTTTGAATTTGCTGATGTTGATATGAACAACAATAATTTCCCCAAAAAGGAAGAGGCTACAGATTTTGAAAAATTTAAAAATAAAGATTAAAGATGCCTTTGTAAACTGATGATGAACCATGTTAAAGAAAAACTTATGGGATTTTTGTAAATCTTAACGATGGTGATAAGGTTCGTTTTTTAAAATGGTAAAACCTCTGTATAGTTGCTCAATCATAAATAATCGTATCATTTGATGAGAGAATGTCATTTTAGAAAGTGACAGTTTTCCTTGAGCTTGTTTATAAACCTCTTCAGAAAATCCATAAGGGCCGCCAATAACAAAAACCAATTGTTTAATGCCGGAATTCATGTGTTTTTGAAGATAATTTGCAAAAGAAACAGAATCAAATTGTTTCCCGTTTTCATCTAAAAGAATTAAAACATCCGTAGCGCTCAAAGCCTTTAAAATAAGGTCTCCTTCTTTTTGTTTTTGCTGTTCCTCACTTAAATTTTTAGAATTTTTTAGGTCTGTAATAATTTCAAAATTAAATGTAATGTAAAAGCTAAGGCGCTTTTTATAAACTTCTATGAGTGCTTGAAGTTCTTTCTGGTCAGTTTTTCCTATGGCAAGCAATTTAATTGTCATAAAACAAAATTACTATTTGAAAATTATCAATTACGTATTTAAAGGAACAAATTTTATAAAATTCATAAATTGAAAAGATAATTAAGCCAATCAATTTCTTATTTTAGCAGTTAAATTTAAATATTAATGATAACTAAAGAACAATTTGACAAGGAAATTGAAATTATAATTTCAAATGCAATACGAGAAGATGTAGGTGATGGCGATCATAGTTCTATGGCATGTATTCCTGATGGTGCCAGAGGAAAAGCCAAACTTTTAGTTAAAGATAAAGGCATTATTGCCGGTGTTGCCTTTGCTAAAAAGGTATTCAACTATGTAGATAAAGGTCTTAAAATAGAAACGTTGATTGAAGATGGTTCAGAAGTGTCATATGGTGATATTGTGATGTATGTTGAAGGGTCGCCACAATCCATTCTAAAAGCAGAAAGAACGGTTTTAAATGCCATGCAACGCATGAGTGCCATTGCAACTAAAACAAGAATGTTTGTAGAGTTGTTAAAAGGAACTCGCACCAGAATTCTAGATACCAGAAAAACAACTCCAGGAATCAGGGCTTTAGAAAAATGGGCTGTAAAGATTGGTGGCGGCGATAATCACAGATTTGCTTTATATGATATGATTATGCTAAAAGATAACCATATTGATTTTGCTGGCGGCATTACTAAAGCTATTGAAACGGCAAAACAATATCTAAAAGATACGGACAGAGATTTAAATATCATGGTAGAAGCAAGAGATTTAACCGAGGTTAAGGAAATACTTCAAAGTGAAGGTGTTTACCGAATTTTATTAGATAATTTTGATTATGAAGACACCAAAAAGGCCGTTAAACTCATTGGTAATAAGTGCTTAACAGAATCTTCGGGTAACATTAATGAAGAAACTATAAGACATTATGCAGAATCTGGGGTTAATTATATTTCATGTGGAGCCTTAACACACTCAGTCCATAATATGGATTTAAGCCTAAAAGCTATTAAATAATTATGCCATCGTAAGTTTTTAATTTGTTAAAATAGGAAGCAAATAACTTTTTAAATTTAATAACTTTACATGAATTAACAGATTTAACGATTCATGACAAAACCCATAGAAGACAAGCTTTCTAAAATTCCTATAGTAAATGTTTTAGTAAAATTTCTTAAAAAAATTAAACTACTAGGGTTAGAAGGGCTTTCTTTTTATGATTTATTGGAACTTTATATTATAGGCATAGTAAAAGGAGCTTTAACAACAAGAGCCAGCGCCATTGCTTTTAGTTTTTTTACGGCATTATTTCCGTTTTTATTATTTGTTTTAATTGTAATACCCTATGTTCCAATTGACGATTTTAAAATAGAATTTTTAAGATTTTTAGATTCCTTTTTACCACCAAATACCTCAGAATTTTTCTTTCAAAACATTTTTGAAAACATAGACCAATCTCAAAGAGGCGGCTTAGTCTCTTCTGTATTTCTATTGTCATTAGCGTTAATGGCCAATGGGGTTAGTGCCGTTTTTTCAGGTTTTGAAAACTCATATCATGACCCATTGATTAGAAACGTCTTGCGGCAATATCTGTATGCTTTAGGGGTTGCTTTAATATTGGCATTTTTACTAATTTTCACCATAGTTGTTTTAGGGTATTTCCAAATTTATGTGGTTCAAAAAGTACTTGACGTCTTAAAAAACCGAGGATATCAGGTAGAATCCCAAACCGTTTTTTGGTTTGATATTGCAAAATATATGTTTTTTGTAATGATGGTATATTTGGCAACGGCAACCTTATATTATTTTGGAACCAAAGAAGGTAGAAACTCTAAATTCTTTTCTGTTGGAGCTTTATTTACAACCATTTTAATCATTGTAACCTCTTATTTATTTGGTATCTATATAGAAAACTTTGCACAATACAACAAGCTTTACGGCTCCATTGGAGCACTTCTAATTTTAATGTTTTATTTATGGCTCAATGCCAATATTTTATTGTTAGGATACGAACTGAATGCTTCTTTAAATAAACTAAGAAAAAGCTGTTAGGGTATGTCTCACTTCATAGATGTTATACTTCCAATCCCATTAGAAAAGCTATTCACTTATAGCATTAATTCTTCTGAAGCCGACTTTATAAAAGTAGGGATGCGTGTTGCCGTTCCTTTTGGGAAATCTAAAATTTATACAGGATTGGTCTATAAAATTCACCAGGATGAACCACTTGTATATGAGGCCAAAGATATTCATCAAATACTGGATGACAGTCCTATGGTCAATCCTTATCAACTTAAGCTTTGGGAATGGATTGCTGGGTATTACATGTGTACTCTGGGCGATGTTTTCAGAGCCGCATTACCAAACGCTTTTATTTTAGAAAGCGAAACAGTAATTCTTTTAAATACAGATAAAATTATAAATGATGACGTTTTAAACGATGATGAATTTTTGGTTTATGAAGCATTACATCACCAATCATCTTTAAAAATTCATGACATTTCAAATATTCTTGACAGGAAAACGGTACTTCCAGTCATTAAGAGACTCATAGAAAAAGAAGCTATAAAGGTTGAGGAAGAGGTTTATGAAAAATACAAACCAAAACTGGTTAGGTATGTAAAATTGCATCCTCAGTTTTCTAGTGATGAGGCTTTACAAAATTTATTGACTGAATTAAGTAGAGCACCCAAACAAAGTCAAGTCATTCTTACCTTGTTTTCAATTTCAGCAAAGACAAAAAAACCTGTAAAAGTATCAGATTTATCCAATGAAAGTGGCGCTTCACCAACAATCATCAAATCACTTATCGATAAAGGAATCTTAGAAGAGTTTCACCTTCAAGTAGATAGAGTTCAATATTCTGGCGAAGACACTAAAACTTCTAAAGAACTCAATGAGTTTCAAATAACAGCGCTTCAAGACATTAAAACAGCTTTTAAAGATAAAAGTGTGGTTCTGCTTCATGGCGTAACATCGTCTGGGAAAACGGAAATTTATGTAAAACTTATTGAAGAGGCCATTGCCAATGGAAAGCAAGTATTGTATTTGTTACCAGAAATAGCTTTAACCACACAACTTGTTACCAGATTGCAACATTATTTTGGAGAACAAGTTGCTGTCTTTCACTCAAAATATTCGTCACAAGAACGCGTTGAGGTTTGGAATTATGTATTGAATAATTCAGATAAAGCCAGAATTGTTTTAGGAGCACGTTCCTCCATATTTTTACCATTTAGTAATTTGGGGTTAATTATTGTGGATGAAGAGCATGAGCAATCGTTTAAACAATTTGATCCTGCACCAAGATACCATGTACGCGATACCGCCATTGTTTTAGCAAGTTTACATCAAACAAAAACATTGTTAGGCTCTGCAACACCTAGTCTAGAAAGCTATTATAACACTAAACAAAATAAATATGGTTTAGTAGAAATTAATACACGCTATAACAATGTTTTGATGCCACACATTGAATTGGTTGATATTAAAGAAAAACAAAAGCGAAAGTTGATGAAAGGTCATTTTAGCGATCGGCTTATTGAAGAAATGACAAATGCTTTACAAGAAGGAAATCAAATCATTTTGTTTCAAAACAGAAGAGGTTTTTCGCCCATTGTAGAATGTAATACTTGCGGAATATCGCCACAATGCCCAAATTGTGATGTAAGTTTAACGTACCACCACTACAGAGACCAGTTACGTTGTCATTATTGTGGTTATCATATGGTCATGATTAAAAATTGTTCAGCTTGTGGCAGTATTGAGTTGGATAGCAAAGGCTTTGGGACCGAGCAAATAGAAGAAGAAGTAAAACTATTGTTCCAAAATGCTAAAGTTGCAAGAATGGATTTAGATACCACCAGAGGAAAGTATGGTTATGAAAAAATTATTTCAGCATTTGAGCAGCAAGATATTGATGTTTTAGTAGGAACTCAAATGCTGACCAAAGGTTTGGATTTTAGAAATGTGAAACTAGTTGGTATTATGAATGCCGATACGATGTTGAATTTTCCGGATTTTAGGGCGCATGAACGAAGTTTTCAACTTATGTTGCAGGTGTCTGGTAGAGCAGGTCGCACAGACCAAAGAGGTAAGGTATTAATTCAAACCTATAACCCATATCATAAAATATTGCAGCAAGTATCAACCAATGATTATTTAGGAATGTACGATGAGCAAATGGATGAACGCCATAATTATAAATATCCACCAATTTATAAGCAAATAAAAATCACGCTAAAACATAAAGATTACAATAGGGTAGACATGGGATCCCAATGGTTGGCCAAATCGTTAAGGCAGGTTTTCGCAGAAGCTATTTTAGGGCCGGAATCGCCACCAATTGCCAGAATAAGAAATCAGTTCCATAAAAATATTCTAGTTAAAATTCCTAAAAAACAGTCATTATCAAAAACAAAAGAAGCTATTATTAAAATTAATAACAGCTTCTGGAGTATTAAGGAATTTAGGTCGGTAAAAGTAATTTTAAATGTCGATAACTTTTAATTTAGTTGGTTAGACTTAAATATTGTTTAAAGCATCAACCAGTTGGGTCTTTTTATTTCTACTTAAAGGAATTTCATAAGCACCAACTTCAACATTTTTACTGTTAAATCTGTCAATTTTATCCAAATTAACAATATAAGATTTGTGAATTCTCAAAAATTTATTTTCTGGCAATTCTTTTTCAAATGATTTCATGGTTGATAAAACAACCAAGCTGTTTTCTTCAGTCACTAATTTCACATAATCACCCAAAGCTTCAATCCATTTAATATCTTTAATATAAACTTTACGTTTTTTAAGATTGCTCTTTACAAAGATATGTTCGCCTTCTTCTTCATTAAAATCCAAGGTTAATTTATGCTGCTCTAAGGCTTTGTCAACAGCCGTATTAAAGCGTTCTCTGGTAATTGGTTTGTGTAAGTAATCGGTAGCATCATAATTAAACGCTTTAAACGCATATTCTGTTTTTCCGGTTACAAAGATAATTTGGGGTTTGTTGTTTAAAACATCCAATAGCTCAAATCCGTTTAGTACTGGCATTTCAATATCTAAAAAAATGAGGTCAACTTGGTTGTTGTTTAAACCATTTTTGGTCTCTAAAGCACTACTGTACTCAGCAATTAAGTTGAGAGCTGGGTGGTTCTCTACTAACTTGACTATTGAGAGACGTTGTATTGCCGAGTCGTCTACTACTACACAGTTTAAAGTCATAACATTATATTATTTCGGTTAAGATATCGACAATATTACAAAAAATTCGGTTAAAAACCAAATTTCATCGTTAAACTGTTTACTTTAACAAAATTTTAACATTTTAAAAATAACAATAATATACAGGGTATATACTTGCAATATATAAATAAATAGATTATTTTTGCACCCATTTTAATAATAAATTTAGATTTTTATGAATCATTATGAAACTGTTTTCATCTTAAATCCCGTTTTATCTGAAGATCAGATAAAGGAAACAGTAAAGAAATACGAAGATTTTCTTGTTTCTCGAGGAGCGAAGATGATATCCAAAGAAGATTGGGGACTAAAGAAATTAGCTTACCCTATCCAAAACAAGAAAAGTGGTTTTTACCACTTATTTGAATACCAAGTAGAAGGAGAAGTTATTGCTCCTTTAGAGGTTGAATTCAGACGTGACGAACGTTTTATGCGTTATTTAACGGTTACTTTAGACAAGCATGCTATTTCTTGGGCTGAAAGAAGAAGAGAAAAACTAAAAGTAAAAGCGTAATTATGTCGACAATAGAACAACAATCAAAAGGAAAAAAAGACGGAGAAATTAGATATCTTACGCCTTTAAACATTGAAACCAACAAAACAAAAAAGTATTGTCGTTTCAAAAAATCTGGAATCAAATATATTGATTATAAAGATCCAGATTTCTTATTGAAATTTGTTAATGAGCAAGGTAAAATTCTACCTAGACGTTTAACAGGAACTTCATTAAAGTATCAAAGAAAAGTATCAGTGGCTGTTAAAAGAGCCCGTCACTTAGCATTAATGCCATACGTGGCAGATTTGTTAAAATAAAAATAGCATAACTATGGAACTTATATTAAAACAAGACGTTGAAAGCTTAGGATTTAAAGACGATATTGTAACAGTTAAGAACGGTTATGGTAGAAATTTTTTAATTCCTCAAGGACAAGCTATTTTGGCAACTATTTCTGCTAAAAAGGTTTTGGCTGAAAATTTAAAGCAAAGAGCTTACAAGGATAAGAAAATAATTGATGATGCCAACAAAATCTCTGAGGCCTTAAAAACATTAGAAATTAAAATAGCAGCTAAAGCTGGAGCAGGAGATAAATTATTTGGCTCTGTTAGCAATATTGATGTTGCTACCGCTTTAGAAAACGAAGGTCAATCTATTGATAAAAAATATATCATGGTTACAGGTGGACATGTAAAACGTTTAGGTAAATATACCGCAACCATACGTTTACACCGAGAAGTAACGGTTGAATTACCTTTTGAAGTGATTGCTCAAGTTAATTAAGTAAAATAAATATTAACAAATAGTTAATAAATAAGGCTATCCATAATGGGTAGCCTTATTCATTTAAAGGATTTTTTAATTAAATTAGCCCGACTAATTCAAATATACTTTAAATGAAAAAATTTACATTATTTTTATTATTTATGCTAAGCATTGGGTTTGCCGAAGCGCAAGTTACCACTTCTAGCATAAAAGGGTTGATTGTTGATGGATCTGAACAATCTCTTATGGGAGCAAATGTTTTGGCAATTCACACACCAACAGGCACTAAATATGGTGCGGCATCAAACTTTGATGGACGATTTAATTTACTTAATCTACGTGTTGGAGGGCCTTATACCATCACTATTAGTTATTTGGGTTACAAATCTCAAACATTCAATGATGTTTATCTTGATTTAGGTAAAACACTATCTCTAGACATTACTTTGGAAGATGACAGTGAACAGTTAGACGCTGTTGTTGTTAGCGGAACCACAGGAACAGGAACTTTTGGAAGCGACAGAACTGGAGCAGAAACAAGTGTAGGGCGACGCGAGTTAACTCGTTTGCCATCAATTTCAAGGTCTGCATCAGATTTTACCCGTTTAGAACCTACAGCCAGCGGTAATTCTTTTGGTGGTAGAAACGATCAGTTTAATAATTTTTCATTAGATGGGGCTATTTTTAATAATCCATTTGGTCTAGATGCGCCAACGCCGGGAGGACAAACCGATGCACAACCCATTTCATTAGATGCCATTGATCAAATATCGGTTTCAACAGCGCCATATGATGTTACACAATCTGGTTTTACCGGAGCTTCTGTAAATGCCGTTACTAAAAGTGGAACGAATGAGTTTCACGGTACAGTTTATGGTTTTACCAGAAACGAAGAAATGACCGGAAAGAAAATAAAAGGAGAAGATGTTGTAAGACCAAAACTGGATCAAACGCAATATGGGTTAAGCATTGGTGGGCCTATTGTGAAGAATAAATTATTCTTTTTTGCCAATTTTGAAAAAGATGATCGTTCAGATTTAGGTTCTAATGGTTGGGTTCCCAATAGAGCAACGGGCGCCATCAACGAATCAAGGGTTACGGCGACAGATTTAATGGCGGTACAAACCGCTTTGTCAAATTTGGGTTATAACACAGGGGCTTTTGAAGGATTTACCTATGCTTCAGAATCAACAAAAGGGATATTTAAATTGGATTGGAATATTAATGATAACAACCGTTTGGCTATCATTTATAATTTTTTAAATGCTTCAAAAGAAAAACCTGCACATCCTACGGCTTTAGGATTTAGAGGGCCTAACGCGGCTACTTTACAGTTTGAAAATACGGGTTACGAAATTAATAATAAATTACAATCCATTCAGTTAGAGTTAAATTCAACTCTGTCTCAAAATGCAAGTAATAAACTTCAAATAGGTTATACACATTTTGATGATTTTAGAAATCCATTATCTGTTCCGGCGCCAACCATTACCATTTTGGAAGGCGGTTCTAATTATATTATTGCTGGTCACGAACCTTTCTCTATTCACAATACTTTAGATCAAAAAGTATTTCAATTTACAGATAATTTAAACTTTTTTAAGGGCGATCACACGTTTACTGTAGGAACCTCTTTTGAGAAATTTCAGTTTGATAACTCTTTTAACCTTGGCGTTTATGGTGCAAGAGGGGTGTTTTTTCCATCTTATAATAGTGTTGCAGATTTTCTTGCTGATTCTGCTCCAGGAGGAGGATTACAAGCCATGTTGAATGATGCCACTGCGGCTCATAATGCTTTAGAAGCCAATGGATCTGGCGTTGCTGGTGGTTGGGCTTTGGCCGAAACCAACGTTGGTCAGTTGTCTTTTTATATTCAAGATGAATGGAATGTTACAGACCAATTTAAACTAACTTATGGGGTACGTTTTGATAAACCCCTTTTCTTTGATTCTGCCGAAAAAGCACAGGAAGTTATAGATAGAGCTTGTTGTTATGTGCCAGATATTCCTTATGTAAATCCTAATAATGGAAAAACCGTATTATTAGATAATACGCAAATGCCAGATAATGATTGGTTGATTTCGCCACGTTTAGGATTTAATTATGATGTTAAAGGTGATGACACCTTTCAGTTACGTGGAGGTTCAGGATTATTTACAGGTCGTTTTCCTTTTGTTTGGTTAGGAAACCAGATTGCAAATCCTGAAGTGTTTTTCTACCAAGCAGTTGACCCCGATTATAAATTTCCACAAGTTTGGAGAACCAATATTGGTACCGATTATAAATTTGAAAACGGATTAATAGTCACCGGCGATGTGTCTTACACTAAAGACATTAATGGCGCTCATGTTCAAAACTGGGGTTTATTACCTCCTTCAGGAACGCTTCAAGGTGTTGATAACAGACCTATTTATATCGCTTCAGATTTAATAAACAACGCTTTTGTGTTTACCAATTCTGATAAAGGTAGGATTTGGAATGCCTCTGTAAAAGCTCAAAAAACATTTGAGAACGGCTTTTATACCATGTTGGCTTATAGTTATTTAGACTCAAAAGACGTTAACTCTATCGAGGCTGAAATAACTGGAGATGCTTTTACTTTCAACGCGGCCAATGGTAACGTAAACGGCGATGTGTTATCGTATTCAAAATATGGCGATACCCACCGATTTATTGGCGTTTTAAGTAAAAAATGGAATTATGGAAACGATAAATGGTCCACAACCCTATCTACATTCTTTGAATATGCTCAAGGAGGCCGTTTTAATTATACTTATGGAGGTGATATTAATGGAGATGGCTCTAATTTAAACGATCTTATTTATATTCCAACTTCTGGAGATATTAGTCAAATGCAATTCGCCTCTTCTGGAGATGCGGCAGCTTTAGAAGCGTATATTCAACAAGATGATTATTTAAGCGGAAGACGTGGGCAATACGCCGAAAGATATGGCGCCATTGCTCCTTGGAGAGGAAAATGGGACGTTAAGTTTTTGCAAGATTACAACATAAAAGTATCTGAAAATAAAACAAATACCATTCAGTTTAGTATTGATGTTCTTAATGTAGGAAACCTTATTAATTCCGATTGGGGTGTTATACAGCAGCCCAATAATGTGCAACCCATTGGTGTAACGGTTGACGGTTCTGGAACGCCTACCTATAGTTTTAACACAAGTCAGACCAAAACATTTGGTTTCGATACAAGCTTAGCTTCCAGATGGCAAGCTCAGGTTGGTTTACGTTATATTTTCTAAAAAAAATAATTTTATATTATTAAATTTGCGCTCCTAAAAAGGGGCGCATTTTTTTTGCGTTAACGGTCGAAGCGGCATCCTTTTTGGATACAAAAAGATACAGCGGAAAACGTGTTAAAACGCCTTAATCATATCAATAATATTAAATGAAATATTCAAGATTAACCAAAGAGCAATTCAACGAATTACACCAAGAGTTTATAAATTTTTTGGCAACACAATCTGTTACTGCCGATGAATGGAAACATTTAAAAGAAAACAAGCCAGAATTGGCAGAAATGGAATTAGACGTATTTAGCGATTTAATCTTGGAAGGCGTGTTGAATAAAGCCCAATATCTAGAGCACATTTCGCCTCAACACATGTATTTATTTCATTTAAGTGATGATAAAATGTATGTAATTGCCCTTACTTTAAAAAATGATATAGACATCACTACAAAAGAAGGCTATAAATGGTTGCAGGACCATTTAATGGACGACCAAGTAGAGTTTTTACAAGCCGATAAAGCATATACTGATGATAAAAATTTAGATAAGTTTAAAATGATTCAGCAAGGCGCCGTGATTACTAAAGGCGACTTGTTTAAATATTTTGATCGTCTGATTAATTGATTACTCGTACCTCAAGGATTCTACAGGATCTAACTTAGAGGCTTTCATGGCTGGCAATAATCCTGATAAAATAGCCACTAAAAAAGTTATTGCAAAAGCGCTAAACATAGCAAGCCAAGGCGTTGTAAACGTAAATCCAGCAGCTGAAGATACCCCTAAGCCTATTAGTAATCCTAAAATAATGCCTAGAACACCACCAAGCTGGCCAACAATAATGGTTTCAACAAAAAACTGAACGGCTATGGTAGCACGTTTTGCACCTAAGGCTTTTCTAACCCCTATTTCTCGGGTTCTTTCTGTTACAGACACCAACATAATATTCATCAAGGCAATGGAAGAACCAAAAATGGTAATAATGCTAATAATCCAAGCCGCCATATATAGATATTGTGTTATAGAGCCAACACGGTTTATTAAGTCTGTACTATTCTCAATGGCAAAATTATTCTCCTCAATAGGATTCAATTTTCTAATCTTTCTAAAGGTAATAATCGCTTCTTCTTGCGCATTTTCCAGAAGTTCTTTTTTCTCGATTTTTACACTTAAACCATAATTAATATTGGCATTGGTAAAAATGGAACGCGCTTTTTGAATAGGAATCATAACTCTGTAGTCTTCATTGCTTCCTAAGCCCGTTTTTTTAGATTCTAAAACACCAATCACTTTAAATTTAACGCCTCGTACACTAATAGTCTTATTAATAGGGTATAATTCTCCAAATAATTTTTTTTGTAAATCTTTGCCAATAATGCAAACATTATTATTGTTTTCAACATCGAAAAAATTAATACCTCTTCCCAATTCAACTTTCAAACCAGAGTTTTGAATATAATTTTCGTTAACGCCTAAAACAGGAACATCTGGATCTGTTTTTTTGTTTTCATACTTTATTTCAGCAGCATTGGTTCCTGTAAAAACTAAGGATATAGTCGATAATGGAAACTGATATTTTTCTGTAAATTCTTTAGCATCAGCATAAGTAATTACCGGATTTTGTTTTTGTCGTTCACCACCACGACGTTGAACTTCAAATTCATTACGCTGTATATTAAAGGTGTTGGCTCCCATAGATGAAAAATCACTTGAAATGGTGTTTTCAAGTGCAGAAATAGCACTTAAAATGCCTACAAGCGCCGTAATACCAATGGCTATAATTAAAACGGTTAAAATAGTACGCAATAATTGACTTTTTATAGAATCTATGGCAATTCTAATATTTTCTCGTACTAATGAAAACATATATTTATTTTGAAGTGATTAACTTTTTCATGTTAGACTATGAAAGTGGAATAAAGTTACTATAAATTTTAAAAAAGGAACTAAGTCACACTAAAAATTAAGATATTTGTGCTTTAAAAAAAGATTCAATGGCTCAAAAACCCAGTTTACCCAAAGGAACAAGAGATTTTAACCCAGAAGAAGTTGCAAAGCGCAACTATATTTTTAATACCATTCGTGGTGTATTTCAAACTTTTGGATTTCAACCCATTGAAACCCCAAGTTTTGAAAATTCTGAAACCTTAATGGGAAAATATGGTGAAGAAGGTGACCGTTTGATTTTTAAGATATTGAATTCTGGAGATTTTTTGAGTAAAGTTGATGATGAAATTTATGAATTAAAAGATTTTAACAAACTAACTTCCAATATCTCAGAAAAAGCCCTCCGCTACGACCTTACCGTGCCTTTTGCACGTTACGTGGTTCAACACCAAAATGAAATTGAATTCCCTTTTAAACGCTACCAAATGCAACCCGTTTGGCGTGCAGACAGGCCACAAAAAGGACGTTTTAGAGAGTTTTATCAATGCGATGCCGATGTGGTTGGTTCGCAATCTTTATGGCAAGAAGTAGAGTTTATCCAACTATATGATGCCGTATTTTCTGCCTTAAAATTGGAAGGGGTTACCATTAAAATCAACAATCGTAAAATCCTTTCAGGGATTGCAGAAGTCATTGGTGCACAAGATAAGCTAATCGATTTTACAGTAGCACTTGATAAACTAGATAAAATAGGTGAGGAGAAGGTAAAAGAAGAGATGCTCTCTAAAGGGATTTCAGAAGTTGGAATATCAAAATTGCAACCTTTATTTACTTTGACAGGTAGTTTTGAATCGCAAATAAAAACACTTAAAACAATCTTATCTTCTTCCAATGAAGGCCTAAAAGGTATTGAGGAGTTGGAATTTATCAATACGGCTATTTCTTCCTTAGAATTACAAACAGCAACCTTACAACTTGACGTTACGCTAGCACGTGGCTTAAATTATTATACCGGAGCCATTTTTGAAGTGGCTGCTCCTAAAACCGTAGCCATGGGATCTATTGGTGGTGGCGGAAGATATGATGATTTAACCGGTATTTTTGGTTTAAAGGATGTGAGTGGAGTAGGTATTAGTTTTGGTTTAGACAGAATTTATTTGGTTTTAGAAGAACTTGGTTTATTCCCCGAAACCATAACTAAATCGATTGATGTATTGTTTATTAATTTTGGAGACAAAGAAGCGTTATTTAGTTTAAAAGCGATTAAAAAATTGCGTGAAAATGGACTTCAAGCTGAATTATATCCTGATGCTGCCAAAATGAAAAAGCAAATGATGCATGCCAATAAACGACACATTCCTTATGTGGTTTTGGTAGGCGAGCAGGAAATGAATTCTAACACTTATACACTTAAAAACATGAATACTGGTACTCAAGAAACCGTGTCTTTAGAGGTATTGATTCATCAAATAAAATAAAGAAGGGTCATAATTTAACTTACAACCCTTTTATTTTTTCGCTATTTTATTAAAACTTTTTTAGAAACGGTTTCATCTATAGTGTTAAGTTTTATGATGTACGTTCCGGCATCCAGATGTTTTGTTTTGAATGTTTGATAATGGTTATGTTCAATAGCTTTAAACTCACCAATAGATTGTCCTAAAACATTTAATAATTGAATCGATTTTATTTCCTTTAAATTTGGGTTGTGCAAAATTAAGCTGGTTTCTTCATTTGAATAAAAAATATTCAATAGGTCGCGGTCTTGATCTTCATTGCCCAATGAAACCTCAGATTTAGATTCAAAAATAATTTCAAATCTGTCCGTAATTAAACCAGGATTTAAAACGACTTCATAATGACTTTCTTTTAAATTATGGGTTGTATCCAAAAGTTTATCATGAATAAAGATTTCTAAATTTTCCGAAATATTTTCAAGGGTATCAATTTTTACGGTAGCCAATCCTTGTTTATAGATTTTAAGACCCAATGGTAATTTTTGGTCTGGATTGAAAACATTAACAGCTTGAATGATTAGTTTATTATCATTGGCAATCCAAAACATATCTTCCAAATTTTCTTCAATTAATAAAGCATCGTAACCAATATCGATTCCATTGGTGGCATTGCTGTCAACACCAACGAGTATTTGTCTGTGATACCCATAAGGAGAATCCAATATAAGTTTGATTTTTTCTCGGGTATCTTCATTTTTTGAATTTGTTTTAGCTTTTTTTATGTTATTAGAAGGCTTCATAAAAACAGATGGATCTGTGGCTTCTGTTTTATAAATACGTTGACTATTTTTGAATGTTAAATTGCCTCCAGTGTCTGCAATGACAAAAAAGCCTTGACTCACAGGGATATATTTTTGAGGGGTTTTAGTACCTAAAGCACCGGTAGCATTAATTCTAACATCGTTTGAAATAGCCTGTGTGCCTCCCATGAGGGTATAAGTTCCATAACCACCTTGATATTGACCTAAAATGTGTGTTGAGGACGCAAAGTGTTCCCAAAAATATAAAGAACCATTAATAATGTCACTAGCAGCTCTGCCTCCAGAACTATTAATGTTATCTAAAATAAATTCATCGGCATCTACAGCTGATGCATAAGGGTTTCCAATTAAGTAGTCATTGCCTGAAGATAAAGTCAAACTAATATCACCATTGTTGGGTTTACCATGAAAGACATAGTTTTGTTCTAAAGAAATAAGACCGCCAGTATTTTCAACGCCTTTCATAGTGAATCCTTCTCCAGCCAATAAGGTTCCAGTGCTTCTTACATGTTGCCATAATGGGTAGCTATTATTGGTCTGATTTGCATATTTCCAAATCCAATAATCTGCTATGCTAACAGCAGTTACTCCAGGAGTACCAGGCGCTCCGTTATAGCCAGAAGTTAAAAAGGTAATGTTTAATGGTGTAGCGGGTACAGCGCCATCTTTTAAAACATCCGGTAGTTTATAGCTATTATTGTTGGTTGTTGTATTACTAATACCTACTGGTGAGGACCAATAATTATAAGTAAATAAATCTTTGGTGCCTTGTTGGTCTCTTTCAAGAGTTCCTGCACTTGTTGTGTCTAAATCACTATCCAGAGTTTGAATTAACTGCGATTCACCTACTAAATCTATGGTACCATCAAGTTTAAGGTAGTGAGTGACGGTTAAACCATTACCACAACCACATGGAGTATCTCCATCAATCTTTAATTCTCCACTATTTATAATTAAGCCTTGAACGGAGCGTTCGCGACCTAATAATGTCTTTGTTTTAATGGTAACATCATGATCTATTTGGACGATGTTCCAGTCAATAGGCGTTGTATTATCAATAATAGACAATGCGTTAGGAAGTGTTTGTTCAGCATTATTCAACCATGTAGCGTCGGTATCCCATGGGCCAGATGCTTGGGTTTGATATGGCAGTGGTGCCGTTTGTCTATCTACCGTGTCTAAATTTCTTAATGCCCCTTGATGACCTTTGCCCGACATATCATCGGTATTGGTATAGGTGTAAACAGACATTGGGTAATAGCCTGCTAAACTGGACCAAGGTATGGTGCTTATTTCATTTTTGGTGATGGTTGTTGGTAATACATCGCCATAGATTAAGGCCAATGAATTATCAATAATTTCTTGGTTCATGATATACCTTAATTGATTTTCTGATAAAGCGGTGTCCCAAATCCTTACCTCATCAATATTACCAGCAAAAAAAGCAGTTGGCGTATTTTTTCCTGCTGCGGCAATGTAAAATGATTGAGTCGTGGCTACTGGAGCAGGTAATGAAGAAGCATTGGTATCTGCTACACCATCAATATAAAGGGTTGCGTTTCCGGCATTATAAATCACAGCGAGTTGGTGCCATTCATTTTCTGGAATAGCCACCGATGATGTTAAAGTTGCAGCACCGCCATTTAAAACAAATTCAAATCTACCAGCACTGTTAATTCTAAAATCATAACCTTCAGTGTAAGTAGCATCCCTTTTAGAAAGGATAGAGGCATTTACCGTACCTGTATCTCTTTTAATCCAAGCAGAGATAGTAAAAGCTGTTGCGTTTAATTCTAAGTGATCTTCCATATCAACATAGTCAACAATACCATCAAAATTAATAGAACGTTCAACGACCACTTGTGGAGCATATCCAAAGGTGATGTATTTGACGCCATCAAAATCGTAGTTTGCTTCTAAATTTCCACTGCCATCTGAAGTCATCACTCTATAATCAGCGGTTGGGTCAAACACACCCGTATCTGAAATAAACATTAAGTAACTTCCTGGTGGTGATATATTTCTTATGGCATTTTGTGGAATCCTTACTTTACAAGACGGAATATCTCCACCTGTTTGAACCACTTTCCAAACGCGCTGCATGGCAACAAAGGAAACAGGCGTGTTTAACACAGGTGTAATACCAGCACTCATATTAACACTTACTGTAGCCGCAGCCAAGTTTAAATCGGCCCCATTATTGCCCCATATTAAATATTCTTTATTGTTAAAGGTGGTCGGGTTGCTAGAGATATTATCGCTGTTTTTATCGTAAATATCAGTAAGGCCCATGGTTAAAATACCTTCAATAGGACCACTACCATCTGTAGCATTGTTAACACTGCTTGATTGTTTTTGGTTAAGTTCTGAGGCATCATCTCTTCCAATTCCAGCAATGTCGTGGTTATAACCTACGTTTGCAGATTGGTCCCAGATTACCGTACCATCTGAATTTACGTAATCTTTGGTTGTTCCATTAATATCTGGGGCAAGCGTAATGCCATATTTTATACCTAAATAAGATTGAATTCTATTTCTAGCATCGGTATCATTTGTATCACTATTGGTAGCAGAATACGTAATGACTTCAGCAATTCTTCCATCAAAACTTCCGTTCCAGTATTGACTTCTGCCTAGCCAATACCTTGTGTTATTTATCACCGCAAAATCAGCAGCATCAGAAGTGTCTGTGCCAATTTGAGTGCCGTTTAAATGAATTTCAACACCCGTATTTGAGGCATTGTGTCTAGTGTTTACTATACTTATTTGATTATAATTTTGAGTGGCATCTTTTGATGTATGTCCATAACCATTATTTAAGCCACTTGTGGTTCCAATACAGTAAGTTAATAATTCATTATCAAATCTTGCAGTGTAAGCACCATATCCAAAGCCAGTTACATCTTCATTTTGAGTGTTCCCTGATGGATCTGTACTTGTAAAAGTATCCAAAGGAATCATGGTTGTTGTTATGGTGGGATCTGGCATTACAACTATAAAAATATCATTGCTATTAAATCCAGAAGTAGAATATAACTCATCCCTACTTCCATTGTTAATGATATAAGTCATATCCCTGTTTGACGTGTTATTATCATTTTCAAATTCAATCACAGGGTTGAAGTTGAAATTTCTTGACGTATTATTTCTATAAACTGGCTCAAGTCCACTAACTCTTGTTTCTGCATGATTTCCTTTTCCTTTGTCTCTCCAGTTACTAACACCAGTTCCGTCTGTCCCAACAGCAAAACCATCCAATTGGTCAGCTCTTAACCATAAATCTAAACTACTTGTTATACCTCCAGGTCCTGTGGTTGGCGTGGTGTAAGTTGTTCCTGTAATGGTAATTTTGTCAATATAAACTAAATCAGTATTATCACTTGCATCACTTCTAACTCTAAATCTGGAGGTTGTTGCTGCAGGAAATGTATAATTGGTTTTTAAAAGGGTTGATGTTTTACCATAGAATATTATAGTGTTAGTACTTTCATAATCGGCATTTTTAGCTGATACGTCGCTACATTTATAATCGCTCACAATGGTCCATGTAGCACCACTGTCACTACTGTATTCAATAAAAAAGTTTTCACCATTTTCAACATTATATGCAGTAAAAAAGAATTTAAAATCAACTTTATCATAGGCACTTAAATTAAATAGTGGCGATAAAAAAGAAGAATTATTACCAGTGGCATCTAAACTTCTTATTTCTAAACTATAGTTGTTTGAATATGATCTTGAAGCATTGTTTATTCTCGCAGCGTCGGATCCACCATCCGTCCATCCATCAAGATTAGTTTCAAAATCTGCTGTATGTATTACTGTTTGAGAAAATACTTTTGTTGAGAGTATCACAAGCACACATAGTATGCTTAGCCTAAATAAAATAGCAATTTTATTCATCATAGGTTAAATTTTAGCTTGGGGCACTTAAAATTATAACCAAATATATATAATTAATCCATGAAATACAAATATATTCGATGAAATGCATACCTAATTATTCTAAAATTTATTTTAGAATAATTAGGTATGCTAATTTTTGTGGTAATTATTGATTTTTAAAAGCAGTACTCTGATTACTTTATTAAAACTTTTTTAGAGATGACACCATCTGAAGTGTTTAGTTTTAAAATATAAGTTCCAGCATTTAATTTGTTGGTTTTTAATTCTTGATAACTTTCAAGTTCTATGGTATTATACCTTAATACAGATTGACCTAGGATGTTAAAAAGCTCGGCCGAATCAATTTGTTTTAAGCTTGAATTAATTAAGACGATACTGCTCTTTTCGTTGGCGTAGAATATGTTTAATAGGTTATCTTCAAAATCTGTTGTGTCAAGAGTCTGTGGATTTTCAAAGGTTATTTCAAATCTGTTTAAATATTCGCCAGGTGTTAAATAAACCTCGTAGTCACTACTTTTTAAATCATGGTAGAGGTTAAGCTCTTTATCATGAAGATAAATAGTTAAATTGCCAGATTCATTTTCAAGGTTATCAATGCTAATTGAATTTAAGCCTTCATTTTTTGTTTTGATTCCTAATGGAATGATGGTTTCTGTATTAATCGCATCGATTCCTTGAATAACATATTTATCTTCATTAATAATCCAATACATATCATCTTTTTGATTGTCATTAAATGGCGCATCATAGCCCCAATCAAACCCTTTAGTTGTTTTTGGATCTACTGTTAGTAAAAGCTGTCTGTGTAAGGAATTTACTGAATTAAAGCCAATTCTTAGTTTTAATCTTGTATCATCGGTTTGATTGTTAGATGGTTTTGAAGCTTTAGTTTTGGTTTGTTTCACAAATAATGAACTGCTACTTCCTTCAGCTTGATAGATGCGTTGCCCGTTATTAAATTTAATAGTACCTCCGGTTTCTGCAGTCACAAAGAACCCTTGAGCTACAGGAATATAACGACCTGGAATTTTAGTTGGTGTCCCACCTGTAGCAACATCAGGATCGTTTGTTCCTAAAGATGCTGCTGGTACGCCACCAGCAAGAGAATAAGTTGCATATCCACCTTGATACTCAGCCAAAACATGAGATCCGCCGCCCCAATGTTCCCAGAAATATAAAGTTCCTGTGGTTGAGCCTGGTCCAGCAATGGTATTGCCATTATCTAAAATAAATTGATTTGCGTCAATGGCTGAAGGGTATGGGTTACCTACTAAGTAATCATTACCAGCGTTTATTGTTAAGGTTATGTCTCCATTATTTGGTTTTCCCTGCAGTACATAATTTTGATCTGTTAAAATAGAACCTGTTCCTGGACCTTTCATGGTAAATCCTTCACCTACCTGCAGGGTTCCGGTACTTCTAACATGTTGCCATAGTGAATAGTTTCCAGAAGCTTGATTGCTAAATTTCCATATCCAATAATCTGCAATTCCCAACGGAGAAGCTGTTCCATTATAACCAGAAGTTATGAAGTTAACACCTGTCATGACGTTTGGTAAAGTATAGGCATTATTGTTAGTAGTGCTATTTGAAAGTCCAACAGGAGATGACCAATAATTATAGGTAAAAGTATCAGCGGTTCCTTGTTGGTCTCTTTGCAAAGTACCTGAACTTGTTGGATCAAAATCACTATCTATAGATTGAATTAATTGAGATTCTCCTTCTAGATCTAAAACACCATCAAGTTTTAAATAATGGGTTATGGTTAATCCATTACCTGTATTGGATGCTGTATTGCCGTTTACTCTTAAAGTTCCGCTATTTATTTTGAGGGACTCAAGCTGACGTTCACGACCAAGGGTTGAAAAAGTTTCAATATTAATATTATGATTGGTTTCTACAATATTCCAATTAATAGGCGTTGTTCCATCAATGATTGACACATCATTAGGAAGTGTTTGCACGGCATTGTTTAACCAAGTAGCATCAGTTATCCAATCGCCATCTGCTTGAGATTGATAGGGTAGTGGCGCAGTTTGTCGGTCAACCGTATCTAAATTTCTTAGTGCACCTTGATGATTATTTCCAGATTCATCATTGGTATTGGTGTACGTGTAAATGGACATAGGGTAATAGCCTGCTAAATCGGCCCACGGAATGGGTTGTACTTCATTTTTAGTGATACTGGTTGGAATTGACTTACCATCCACCGAAGAAGAAATATCTTCAATTTCTTGATTCATGATATAATGTAACTGAGGAACCGTTAAAGCAGTATTCCAAATTCTAACTTCATCAATATTACCAGCGAAATGAGCTGTTGGGGTACTTTTCCCTGCAGCGGCTATGTAAAATGATTGCGTTGTAGCTATGGGTGCTGGTAATGAAGAAGCGCTGGTATCGGCTACACCATCAATATAAAGTGTAGCGTTTCCTGCATTATAAATTACAGCCACTTGATGCCATTCATTTTCTGGAATTGCTACCGATGATGTTAAAGTTGCAGCACCGCCATTTAAAACAAATTCAAATCGGCCAGCACCGTTGATTCTGAAATCATAACCTTCTGTGAAGGCGGCATCTCTTTTAGAAATTATGGAGGCATTTACCGTACCTGTGTCTCTTTTAATCCATGCCGACAAGGTAAATGCACTTGTGTTTAAGTCTAAGACATCTTCCATATCTACATAGTCAACAGCTCCATCAAAATAAATAGAACGTTGTGCAACCACTTGAGGTGCATATCCAAAGGTGATAAATTTGGTGCCATCAAAATCGTAATTAGTCTCTAAATTTCCATTTCCATCAGAGGTCATTACTCTGTAATCGGCTGTTGGGTCAAACACACCCGTATCAGAAATAAACATTAAATAACTTCCTGGAGGTGTTATATTTCTAATGGCGTTTTGTGGAATTCTTACTTTGCTAGAAGGAATATCGCCACCGTTTTCAACAACTTTCCATATACGTTGCATGGCAGTAAATGATACATCGGTATTTAACGTTGGGCTAATGCCAGCACTCATATTAACGGTAATGGTTGTAGCCGCTAAATTTAAATCGGCGCCATTATTACCCCAAACTAAAAATTGTTTGTCGTTGAATGTGGTTGGGTTACTAGCTATATTATCACTGTTTTTATCATAAATATCGGTAAGGCCAATGGTTAAGATACCTTCAATTCTACCAGTACCATCAGTAGCATCATTTATGCTCCTAGATTGTTTTTGATTTAATTCTGAAGCATCATCACGACCAATGCCTGCAATATCATGGTTATAGCCTGTATTTGCAGTTCGATCCCAAATGATAGTTCCATCGGAGTTGACATAATTTTTTGTCGTGCCATTAACATCTGGTGCCAAGGTTATGCCGTATTTTATTCCTAAATAAGATTGAATTCTGTTTCGAGCGTCGGTATCATTGGTGTCGTTATTGGTTGATGAATAGGTAATGATTTCTGCTATACGACCATTAAAACTTCCTCCCCAATACTGACTTCTACCCAAAAAATATCGCGTGTTGTTTATTGCAGAAAAATCTGGAACATCATTTTCTACATCATCTATACGAGTAGAATTTAAATGTATTTCTTGACCTGTATTGGTGGCGTTATGTCTGAAATTTAAAATACCAATTTTGTTTAAACTTGAACCAGCACTCGTATCTCCAGAACCATAACCAGGAAAGGGTGCAGTACCATTTGTTGGCCCAATGGCGTAGGCAATATATTCTCCAGCTAAACGCGCTGTATAACTACCATAACCAAAACCAGTCACATCTTCTGTGAATGATGAGGTGCCTGCATCGGGGTCATCACCAGTAAAAGTATCCATAGGTATCATACTAGTTGTAACGGTAATATCGGGTACAATAACAACAAACATATCGTTGCTGTTAAATCCACCGGTTCCTTTAAGAACATCTCTGTCCGTCAATAGATAAGTCATGTCTCCTGGAGCCGTTGCATTATTATTATCAAAATCAATAACAGGATTAAAGTTGAAGTTGTCCGTAGTATTGTTTTTGTAAGTAGGCGCTTGAGCTGGAATGGTTGCTTCTGCATGGTTACCTTTACCAGTATCAAACCATTTGGTAATTCCTGAGCCATCTAAGCCAAAGGATAATCCATCTACTTTATCTGCTTTTAACCATAAATCTAAATTGCTTGTAACTCCGCCAGGTCCAGTTGTAGGGGTGCAAAATTGGGTTGCTGTAATGGTTATATTATCAATGTAAACTAAATCGGTATTGTCGCTAGCGCTACTTCTAACTCTAAATTGTGAAGTGGCACCATTTGGAAATGAAAAGTTTGAATCTAAAAGGGTGCTTGTTTTGCTGTAAAAAATAATAGTATTACCAAATTGAAAGTCTCCAGATTTTGATGCAGATGATGTATTTCCGGCATGATAGGTGTTTACTGTGGTCCATGAACTACCACTATTGCTACTGTATTCCAAGAAAAATTCTTCATTATCTTCTACATTGTAAGCGGTAAAGAAAAATTTAAAATCGACTTTATCATAGCTTCCTAAATCGAACAATGGTGATAAAAAAGATGAGTTGTTGCCGCTGGCATCTTGATTTCTTATTTCCAAACTATAATCGTTTGAATAAGATCTTGCAGGGTTATTAACTCTTTGCGCATTGGTACCACCATCTGTCCAACCATCTAAGCCACTTTCAAAATCGGCGGTATGTAACACGGTTTCGCCACAAGGAGGTGGCGTGAAGCCTGTACCTTGAATGTTAAATGTATAGCTACCTTCATCTAAATCATTATTTAAAATAGTTACGGTAGCTGTTCTTAAACCATCGGCACTTGGATCAAAAGTAATTGTAAAAGAGGTATTACTGCTTGCCGCAATAGAATTATTTGGTATGGTAGTAACAGTAAAATCTGCTGCATTTGGTCCAGAAATGGAAATATAGGGTGAACCGCTGGTTAATAATAAATTTGAAACGGTTCCTAAATTTTCAATAATAAAAGTACTAGCTGAAGTGCCAGATGCTGTAACAACATTGCCAAAATTAGTATCGTCCGTTAAGGAGGGTATTACATCGCCATTCAAAATAGGATTGCCTAAACCAGTAACTTCAATTTCTTGTAAGGTCGTTGTTCCTGTACCTTGAATGTTAAAAACATACGGGTTTTCATCACTATCATCATTTACAATGCTTAAGGTTGCAGTTCTTAAACCTGTAGCACTTGGGTTGAACGTAACATTAAAGGTCGTTGAAGCAGAAGCCGCAACTGAAGCTGCAGGACTGGCCGTTATAGAAAAATCCGCAGCATTGGTGCCAGAAAATGAAATAGAACCAATGGTTAAGGTTCCTGTTCCGGTATTTTCAATGGTAAAGGTATTCACTACAGTTCCTACAGTAATATCTGTTGAACCAAAATCGGTATCATCAGATAGGGAAGGCGTAATATCACCAGTATTTATGGAATTGCTGTTTCCTAGAATGTTTATTTCTGGAGTTGAAGCGCAAGCGCCTCCACCAGAAACATTAAAAAAAACGTTTGTACCAACAGAATTTGTGCCGATCCCTGCATTGGTTAAAACGGTAATACCACCCGATGTAACCGTTACATTAGAGCCTGCACCATTCCAACCATCACCAAAACTATCATACATGACTATATAATAATTGGTTGCATCTAACAAGCAACCCAAATTTAATGTTGTTGAGAAAGCTCTATTTCCGCCATCATATCCATCGTCAATAGTATTGATTAATGTGCCACTAGGATTGTAAATTTCAACACGATTTTCACCAGACCAAGTGGGCCAGTTAACGCTAACAATAACTTCGGAATATGTTGGTATGATTCCTGTACCTTGTATATTAAAATTATAGGGATTCTCATCACTGTCATTATTAGCAATGCTTAATGTTGCC
>Ga0210053_1000067_pt1 | contig 106419 bp, 87 predicted proteins | sample CryGeymeta201512_FD_185467 | JGI IMG/M metagenome (GOLD analysis project Ga0210053, IMG submission 185467) | Groundwater microbial communities from Crystal Geyser aquifers in Utah, USA - Crystal Geyser metaG 2015-12 (SPAdes) (version 2) | ecosystem: Environmental > Aquatic > Deep subsurface >... | reverse complement strand
AAAAAAGCAAGAAAAAATATTGAAATTAAAAGTACTATTAAACTAATTTGAAACAAGCCGTGTAACACCACAAAGGGAGCCTGTACATAGGTTTGTGTAAACGCTCATTTGGTTAAAGATACTTTTTCAAGCGTTCTTCATGCAGAATCATAAACTGATTCATCGCAGCATTCCAGTCCCGAATCGGCATCGTCCATTTTTTTGAAGCCGATTCAATGGCCAAAAAGATGATTTTGAAAGCCGAATTGTCGTGACTGAATATCTTGCGATTTTTAGTAGCCTTGCGAATTACTGAGTTTAAAGACTCAATTGCATTGGTCGTATAGATCACTTTACGGATTGCTTGTGGGTACTGGAATAGAGTTGCTAGATTGTCCCAGTTTTTGCGCCAGGAACGGCCAATATTGGGGAATTTATCATTCCAGCGACTTTCGAATTGCTCAAGGGCTAATAAGGCTTCTTCTTCGGTTACTGACTGATAGATTTGTTTGAGATCATTGGCGACTTGTTTGCGCTCTTTGTAGCCAACATAACGCAGTGAATTGCGCACCATATGCACAATACACAACTGAACATCCGCTTGGGGATAAACCGTATTGATAGCTTCGGGAAAGCCTTTCAGGCCATCAACGCTTGCGACCAGTATGTCCTTGACGCCTCGGCTCTCAAGGTCATTTAAGACCCTCAGCCAGAATTTGGAGGATTCGGTTTCTGAGAGCCATAGGCCTAAGCATTCCTTGTGACCGTCTGTATTAACGCCTAGCGCCACATACATGGTTTTTCGCACGATCTGCTTGTCCTGGCGAACTTTGATGACAATGCCATCAAGATACAGCAGCGGATAAATCTCATCCAGTGGGCGAGAGCGCCAAAGAGTAACTTTTTCCATGACCGCTTCAGAGACCTTGGAGACTAGAGTTGGCGAGACATCTGCCCCATACAATTCTTTGAAGGTGGCAACGATATCCCGAGTGGTCATGCCTTTGGCATAAAGAGACAGTATCTGATCATCCATGGCGGTCAGGCGTGTTTCGCCTTTTTTAACAATGACGGGGTTAAACTCGCTGTGGCGATCACGGGGAATGTCAATATCGACTTCGCCATGATCCCCTTTAAGGGTTTTGGAAGAATAGCCGTTACGGCTATTGTTGCTGTCTGAGTTCTGGTGTTTGGCATAGCCCAAATGCTCTTCCATCTCAGCGCCAAGGGCAGCTTCGACAGTCATCTTTACGAGCATAGAAGATAGATTGGAGAGGTCTTCTTGAGTTTTGACGTTTTTAGCCAATTCTTTTGCAATTGACTGAAGTTGATTTTGATCTAAGTTGCTCATCATTTTTATCCTTTTTGATGGATTTTAATTGATGAGCGTTTACACAGTCTAGTTTACAGGGCCCGAGAAATTGAGCCTCTCATTGAACGAATAGCTTTATCGGTAAGCGCTATCAGAAAAGGCAGGAAATTTGCTAGGCCATTGAAAAATAAGGCGGGTTCGGCCTTGTCATTGGAGTACAAAAAATGTCTTTAAATCAATTGCTTGCACCTTAACTTAATGGTATTGGGTAGCGTCCCCTTTTCCTTGTAATGGTATTGGGTAGCGTCCCCTTTTCCCAAAATGGAACGTCACTTCAAGAACTGCAGGAACTGGGTGGATGGTCTAGTTATGAAATGGTATTGAGGTATGCTCACCTTGATTCAGATCATTTAAGTCAATCTGCTAACAATGTGGATAATGTAATTGGGTGTGCAACTGGTGCAAAATCGGTGCAACTTAAATTACAGACAAAAAAAATGGGCTAGCGGTGCAACGCTTAACCCATTGTTTTCAATACGTAAATTGTATTTATGTCTGGTAGCGGGGGCTGGATTTGAACCAACGACCTTCGGGTTATGAGCCCGACGAGCTACCAAGCTGCTCCACCCCGCATCAATTTTAAAATCGTTACACTGTGTGTTTCGATGTGTGCGTATTATATAGCGTTACGCTCAGATTGCAAGGGTTATTTAGGTTTGATTTTTGGCCTTGTCCAGAAACGCTTTTAGGTTGTATCGATAAATAAATCCCGGGAAAGAGAAAATGGCAAACATAAAAATGGCAACCGCATAAAACTCCCATTCCTGTTCTTTTACAACGCCCATAGCCTTACTTTCTAATAGGTAGGCTAAGAGTCCCGTCAGCATAAAATAGAGTATCCATTCGGCAAAATTAACCCATATGTTTTTTGTGGCCAGCGGCAAGATGACAAAAACACGATTGCTGAAAATCCATGGAATATTGGCTAGGACAATTGCCGTTACCAATAAGACCCAGACTGCGATGTCAAGCGTCATTAAAACTCCTTAGTATAGAAAATGGGTCAACACATATTGACCCTGAGGATGATTAAGCCAAGCTGTTATAGCAAAGTGTAATCAGAGATGAAGGCATTAACCCGAGAATTAATAATAGCGCAGAGATGAAGCTCACGGCCCATTTGAGTTGACGGCTAACGGGTTCAATCGGCGTGCTATCGTCAGGCTCGTCAAAATACATGACCTTAACTACTCTTAAATAGTAGAAGGCGCTGATGACGGCTGTCACAACGGCAAGAATGGCTAACCAAGTAAAGCCGGCTTGCACGACTTCTTCTATGACCAAGACTTTAGCGTAGAAGCCAATAAAAGGCGGAATACCCGCCATCGAAAACATCACGAATAACATCATTAGGGCTAACCATGAATTGCGCTTGTTCATGCCTTTAAAATCAGCAATCATATCAAACTCACTACTGGTTCGAGCTAAAGCGATGATCATACCAAAGGCAGCTAATGCGGTGATGGCATAGACAATTACGTAAATCATAGCGGCAGAATAACCGCCCGGATTGGCTGCAATCATCCCCAACAACAAGAAACCAATATGCGCAATACCGGAATAAGCCAGTAGGCGCTTGAGATTTTCTTGAACTAGGGTAATCACCGCACCAACAATTAATGAAAGAATAGTGATAATAATAATTAATGCTTGCCAATCTGCAACCAAACCGGGGAGGGCTTCTACCAAAACGCGATATAGCATGGCAAATGCTGCTATTTTTGCAGCCGTCCCCATATAAAGCGTCACTGCAGTTGGTGCACCTTCATAAACATCCGGAACCCACATATGAAAAGGAACCGTACCCAATTTAAATGCAAGACCGATCACAACAAAAACAACGCCAAAGGACAGTACGACATCATCTGCTGAACCACTGGCAATGACTTTCGCCATTTCATCGAACTGAATGGTTGCTGTGGCACCATACAGCATCGAAATACCATACAATAACATACCTGTTGCCAAGGCACCCAAAACAAAGTATTTAAGAGAGGCTTCCAACGCTTTACCATTCGACTTGCGCATGGCTACCAAGGTGTAAATAGCCAATGACATAATTTCTAGCCCTAAATACAGGATAATAAAATTATGCGCCGAAACCATAACCAACATCCCAAGAATGCCAAACAAACCTAGCGTAAAAAATTCACCACGATAGAATTTAGCTTGCAACAGATATTCACGTGAAAACATGAATATACCCATCGAGATTAAAATAATAAACAACTTTAAAATATCACCAAATGAATCCCGAACAAAACTCCCACTAAAAGTTAATGTTTGTTCGGTGGCAAAATTGGATAACAACAACATTCCTACAATAAACAAGGCAAACTGTGTTGCATAATAGGTTGCAAATTCATGACGTTTAGACCAGATGGTGTCTGCAACCAAAATAATCGAAGTTAAAGTTAATAACGCGATCTCAGGGATGGCTGGAAGAAAACTGGGAATAACAAAATTCATACGATTAACTCACCTATAGATTCTTATAATTTTGAAGTGGTTGCTTGGATTAATAAATTAGCAACAGAAGAGTGCATCACTTCAATTAAGGGTGCAGGATAAACCCCAAGTAACACCACAGCCACTGCAAGGGTTGCCATAATCACAAACTCTCGCCTGTTCAAATCTTGCAATTTTGCTACCTGTTCGTTTGCCACAGGCCCGAGATAAACCCGCTTCACCATCCATAATGTATAAGCAGCGCCAACAATTAAGGTTGTTGCTGCAATCAGCCCGTACCAAACATTGGCTTTGAATGCGGCTAATATCACCATAAATTCACCAACAAATCCTGAGGTTCCAGGTAGCCCTGCATTGGCCATTGAAAACAATACTGCAAAGAATCCAAACCACGGCATAACATTGACCACCCCGCCATAAGATGATATTTCACGCGTGTGCATTCGGTCATATAACACACCGATCATCAAGAACATCGCACCTGAAATAAAGCCGTGTGAAATCATTTGAATCATTGCCCCTTCCATCCCCATCTTAGCTCCTTGGGCCGATCCGGTGGTTTGGACAATGTCATAAACTAAAAACATCCCAATCGTGACAAACCCCATATGTGCGATTGAGGAGTAAGCAACCAACTTTTTCATATCGGATTGCGCCATCGCGACTAGACCAATATAGAAAATCGCAATCAACGATAAAGCAATCACTAACCAGTCCAAGGTCATAGAGGCATCAGGTGTAATCGGTAAACTAAATCGTACAAAACCATACCCCCCCATTTTCAACATAATGGCAGCAAGCACAACTGAACCCGCTGTTGGTGCCTGAACATGGGCATCCGGTAACCAGGTATGAACCGGAAACATTGGAACTTTAACCGCAAAGGCAATCAAAAATGCGAGGAAAATAAAGATCTGAGCCATCAAAGGCAATGGCATCGCATGAAAATCTAAAATCGAGAAGCTACCTGACTGGAAGTACAGGTAAATAAACGCAACCAACATAAAAACGGAACCGAAGAAAGTATACAAGAAGAATTTCAAAGTCGCATAGACACGATCTTTTCCACCCCACTTACCGATAACAATAAACATCGGAACCAACATGGCTTCCCAAAACACATAGAATAATATGGAATCTAAAGCTGCAAAAACCCCAATCATGAGGCCTTGCATAATCATAAAGGCGCCCATGTACTGTTCAACCCGCTCCTTAATCACATCCCAAGCAGATGCGATAACCAGAATCTGCGTAAAGGTTGTCAAAAGGATTAACGGCATCGACAAGCCATCAACACCCAAATAATAATAGATATTAAATTGATCAATCCACATCGATTTTTCAACAAACTGCATCGATGCTGTGGATGAATCAAAAGACGTCCACAAAGTCAATGACGCTAAGAAGGTGGCTATCGAAACCCATAACGCCGTCCATTTTGCAAAACTGTCTCTGTCTCGCCCTAAAAATAAGATTAAAGCACCACCAATGATTGGTAACCAAATCAAGGTACTTAAAATAGGAAAACCAAACACCATGAAATTAATTCCCTTCTCTATTTATTATTATCATTACCACAGTACCCAAATAAGCATTGCTAACAGCCCAAAAATCATCACGAATGCATAGTGATACAGTAACCCTGTTTGACTCAATCTTAAAGCAGATGCCATATTCATAACCGATTCAAAACTATTTGTGACGATCCCTTTATCAATGAATTTTACATCAATAGATCGCCAAAAATACCCCCCTAACTTTCGTGCACCATTTTGGAAAACAATTTCATTAAAGCGGTCAAAACCATAGGCATTATCCAGCATTGCAAAAGTTCTTGGGAACCCTTTCTTGATACGACCCGGAATATCTGGACGTTTCAAATAGAGGAACCAGGCTAGTACAACGCCTGCTGTCGCCAACAGAACCGGTAACGTGGTTAATGAGTGAATAATCATATCCATAATACCGTGAAAATGGTGATGATAAAGCATCTCTAAAACATCATGCTCAGGAAGTACTTGGATTGCTGTGCCAAAATATTCGCCTGACCAAACTGATGCGATCATAGGAGCGCCTATTATCACGGCGGGTATTGCCAATAAAATCAAAGGGATTGTGACCACTTTTGGTGACTCTGAAATCTTATGGGACTTCACATAATCTGATTCTTCACCGTGGAAAACTAAAAAGAACATTCTAAAACTATAGAAAGCGGTAATAAACACACTTAATACCAATAAGAGATAGGCATAATCAGAACCAAAACCCGTTGATGTTTCAATTGCCATCAAAATACTGTCTTTTGAAAAGAATCCTGCAAACCCGGGGAAACCGATTAAGGATAAAGAACCCATTAACATTGTCCAATAAGTAATTGGCATATACTTTTTCATGCCCCCCATTTGACGGATATCCTGAATATGATGCATCGCAATAATGACGGAACCCGCAGCAAGGAATAAAAGCGCTTTAAAGAATGCATGCGTTAAGACATGGAACATCCCGGCTGCGTATGCAGAGGCTCCTAAAGCCGCTACCATATAACCTAATTGAGATAAGGTTGAATAGGCAACAACCCGTTTAATATCATTCTGGACAATACCCAGTGCGCCCATCATAAAGGCAGTGGTGGCGCCAATGATCATCACGGTACTGAGTGCCACTTCTGACAGTTCAAATGCAGGTGATAATCTAGCCACCATGAAAATACCGGCCGTTACCATTGTTGCGGCATGAATTAAAGCAGAAATGGGCGTTGGACCTTCCATTGACTCGGGAAGCCAAACATGCAACGGCATCTGTGCTGATTTCCCCATCGCGCCCAAAAACAAGAATAAACACATGGCGGTTATCACAGACCATTCTATGCCCGGGAAAAAGCTAATCGTTGTTTCTTTATGCGCTGCTAGGCCGGCAAAAAACTCATTATAGTCAAGCGTATTAAAATACATCACTACCATGGCGATACCAATTAAAAACCCAAAGTCACCAACACGGTTGACTAAAAAAGCTTTCAAATTGGCTTGGATGGCAGATTCGCGTTTCATATAGAAACCAATCAATAAGTAAGAGACCAGACCAACGGCTTCCCATCCGAAGAACAGTTGCAAGAAATTATTAGCCATGACCAGAGATAACATTGAAAATGTAAACAATGAAATATAACTAAAAAATCGCTGATAGTAAGCGTTGTGATGATCGTAATCTTCATCATGATCCATGTAACCAATGGTATAAATATGAACCATCAATGATACAAAGGTTACTACCAGCATCATGGTGGCAGAAAGGTTATCAATCATATAGCCAATTTCAAATTTAATGCCATCTGAAACCAACCAAGTATATAGAGATGCATTAAAGCTATCGTGTCCATTGATAACAAAAACCCAAAAAACATACGCTGAAAGTAATGTAGAAACCCCCACCCCAAATATAGTAATGATGTGTGAGCCTTTTCGACCAATTTGTCGGCCAAACAAACCTGCTGCCACCGACCCAAATAAGGGCGACAAAAGGATAATGGTTAATAAAAATTTCAAAATCATGGTCTATTTATCCTTTCAACGAGCCTAAATCATCGACATTAATACTCTTACGATTACGGAATACCAATACGATAATCGCAAGCCCAATTGCCGCTTCGGCTGCAGCCACGGTTAAAATAAAGAAGACGAATATTTGACCTGTTACATCATTAAGGTAATGTGAAAAGGCAATAAAGTTGGTATTTACCGCTAATAACAACAGCTCGATAGACATTAATAATACGATGACATTTTTACGATTTAGGAAAATACCTGCCATACTGACCATAAACAAAATAGCACCAAAAACTAAGTAATCTGATAACGCAATCATCAGTCCTTCTCCTCTTCGTTTATATCCGCTTCTTTTTTGACGGCATCCATTTTGACCATTCTGAAACGGTCAGCAGCACGAACTTTAACTTGCTTGTCAATATTTTGATATAGCACTGTTTCAGGAGAACGTCTTCTTAACGTCAAGGTGATGGCAGCAACGATACCAACCAATAATAAAACGGCGGCTAAGATAAACGCATAAACATGCGTCGTATACAAAGGAACCGCAATCGACAGTGTATTACTAACATTGCCATCCATGACTGGAGGTACGACCTGTTCTAAACCAAATCGATTTGGACCCACCACCAAATAAATTAATGCAAAAATGGCTAGTGCAGTCAAAACCCCCAAAGGATAGTAGCGTGTAAAGCCTTCTTTAATAGTTGCAACATTGATATCGAGCATCATTACCACGAAAAGGAATAACACCATAACTGCACCAACATAAACCAGAATCAACACCAGACCCAAAAATTCAGCTTGTGCGATCAACCAAATACCCGCTGTTGAAACAAACGTCAACACTAACCACAAAGCTGCTTTTACCGGGTTTTTTACACTAATAACCATCAGCCCAGATAATGCAGCCATGGTGGCGAGTATATAAAAGATAAATTGTTCAAACGTCATTTACACTGTCTCTTTAAAGTTATTAGAGCTTTAACGATATTTCGCATCTGCTGCTCTATCCGCAGCGATTTGCGCTTCCTGTTGATCACCGAATGCCAGTAATCTCTCTTTTGTTACGATATTTGGACCCCGTTCATGAAATTCATATTCATAAACTCTGGTTTCAACAATTGCATCGACCGGACAGGCTTCTTCACAAAAGCCACAGTAGATACATTTGAACATATCAATATCATATTGAACGGTTCTTCGAGAACCATCTGCTCGTTCTTCTGATTCGATGGTTATGGCATTGGCCGGACAAACTGCTTCACATAATTTACAAGCAATGCACCTTTCTTCGCCATTCTCATATCGTCGCAAGGCATGATGTCCTCGAAAACGAGGTGAATAGGGTGTTTTTTCTTCCGGGTAACGGACAGTAATCTTTCTTTTAAAAAAATACTTCCCGGTTACCGCGAGACCTTTGAATAATTCAATTAGTCCAAAGGTTTTTACTTGATGTTTAATAAATGTAATCATTCCCTTAACCCCTTAATTAAACCAAGGACCCATTTTGAAGTACGCAAGTGCGCCCACAACAAATACCCATACGATCGTAACAGGGATAAATACTTTCCAACCTAAACGCATAATTTGATCATAACGATATCTTGGAAAAGTTGCTCTAAACCATAAGAAAATGAATAAGAAGATGGCGACCTTCATGAACAACCAAATAAAGCCCGGCACCCAAGCAAAGAGATCAGCAAGTAAAGGCACGCCTTCAAAAGGTGACAACCAACCGCCCAAAAACATAATAGCCGTCATAAAAGAAATCAGAATCATCATTGCATATTCCGCTAGGAAGAAAATTGCAAAAGCCATTCCAGAATATTCAACATGGAAACCCGCAACGATTTCAGACTCGCCTTCCGCCACATCAAAAGGTGCACGGTTAGTTTCAGCCACCCCAGATAAGAAATACACAAAGAACATCGGTAATAATGGTATCCAATACCAGTTCAAGATGCCACCTTGTTGGCCCTCTACAATGGCCGTAAGGTTCATGCTACCGGCGACCATTAAGACGGTAACCAGAGCAAAGCCCATGGCGATTTCATAGGAAATTTTTTGGGCAGAAGCGCGCATCGCCCCTAAGAAAGCATATTTAGAATTAGAAGCCCAACCGGAAATTATTACACCATAAACAACAACAGAAGACACGGCCAAAACATAGAGAAGCCCCGCATTAATATCTGCGACTACGACACCATTTGCATCGAAAGGAATAACGGCCCATCCAGCAATAGCCGGAGCCAAAGCCAATACCGGAGCAATAACGAATAAATATAAATTGGATTGTGACGGAAAAATAATTTCTTTATTCATCAATTTTAAAGCATCAGCGATCGGTTGTAACCAACCTTGAGGGCCAACACGGTTGGGCCCCATTCGTATTTGCATGTACCCTATCACTTTTCGCTCAAAAAAGGTCAACCAAGCTACAGCTAAAAGAACCGGCAAAATAACAGCAACCGCTTGTATCAATAATGTAATTAAAATGGCTAGCCAATCATATAGAAAGGAAGAGAGCCAAGTTTGTAGCATATCAAACATCTTATATTATCCTCTACCTTAACGGGCGTTCACATTTGCATCGGGTGTTGCTTGTAATGACTTGGCGCGTCTAACCAAAGCATCCACTTGATACATTGAAATTAATTGCGTGGGCATTAAGGTTTCTGCTGCTTCCGCATCTAATGGCATATCTGCAAACACTAATGTTGACTCTAACGCTGAACCAACCTCAGCAAAAACTTCATTACTGTGAACATAATCAAACCCGTCTAACTCAAGTAAGTTACCTAGAACCCTAAGCACTTTCCATGCGGGTTTAATTTCATCTGCCGGCTCAATCGCCATTTTAAAAGCCTGTTTTTTTCCACAAGCATTCACAAAAGTACCAGCGGTTTCAGCAAAAGTAGCAATTGGCAATAATACATCTGCATACTCTCTTTGAACGTCACTGTCAAAAGCCGTCAGATTAATCACACAATCTGCCTTCTTCATTGCCTTAAGCGCTAAATCCCCTTCTTGGAAATCTTGTTCAGGTTCAATCGCCAGATTAATGAACGCTTTGGTGTTACCAGAAATCATCTGACGGGCATTTTTACCTTTTGACGGCACAAACTTCGCCATATGAGCACCGACTTCATTAGCAGACATCGGTAACACACTTAATGTGACGCCAGTCAATTCAGCAAGTTGTTGTGACAGAATTAGAATACGGGAATAGTGAGTATCCATTTGCGCGATCTGTCCGAGCATAATAGCACCATTTTTGGCAGCCATTAAATCCTTAGCTACCGCAGCCTGTTCTGGGCTAACCTTAATTGATTTTTTAAGCCAGGCCTGGTCATTTTTGCCGGTCAATTCTGATGCTGCTTTTACAACACCCATCAGGTTTTGAACCAAATCGTTATCAATTAAAGAATGCGTCAACCGATAATTAAAATCAAATTCTACTGGATTGATAACGGAAATATGCTTGCTGTTTAACTGTGCTTTACGTAAACGATGATTTAACATCGGCAACTCTTTTCTTAGATAAGACCCAACCAAAAGCACGTCCGATAAACTCTCGACTTCCGGTAAACTATGATTCAGTTTTGGCGCAAGAATACCCGCAGCGTCAAGTGAAAAATCTTGCTGCCTTAAACGACAATCTAAATTTTCAATTCCTAACCGTCTCGCCAGTTTTTGTAAAAGGTGAAGTTCTTCTAATGTAGCATTTGGAGAGGCCAGTACACCAAAATTAGTTGACTCTGATTTCGCATAATGCGCTATTTTTTCAGCAGTGAAGGCCAAGGCGTCTTCCCAGTCAACCCTTTGCCATTGACCATTTTTCTTAATCATTGGGAACTTTAACCGATCTTCACTGTGAATAGACTCATAAGAATAACGATCCCGATCCGAAATCCAGACTTCATTAATTGCTTCATTTTCAGCTGGCACAACACGCTTAACCCGATTGTTTTTAACATGTAATGTTAAATTAGATCCAATACTGTCATGAGGAGAAATAGAATGATGTGCTGTCAACTCCCAAGGACGAGCTGAATATCGGAAAGGTTTTGAGGTTAAAGCACCGACCGGACATAAATCGATCATATTACCGGATAATTCAGACGTAACAGATTTCTCAATATATGTACCAATTTCCATCCACTCACTTCGACCTGTAGCGCCCAATTCCATCATGCCGGCCACTTCTTGGCCAAAGCGAACACAACGAGTACAGTGGATACAACGTGTCATATCGGTATGAATTAAAGACCCTAAATGCTTATTACTGACCACCCGCTTGGTCTCAGAATAACGTGAAACATCATCCCCATAGGTCATTGCAACATCTTGCAATTCGCACTCACCACCTTGGTCACAAATCGGACAATCCAACGGGTGATTAATCAGCAAAAACTCCATCACTGATTTTTGTGCCGCGACGGCTTTTTTGGATTTCGTATGGACTTTCATCCCATCTGTAACGGGTGTTGCACAAGCAGGTAGTGCTTTCGGAGCCCCTTCTACCTCAACCAAACACATACGACAACTCGCTGCGATGGATAATTTTTTGTGATAACAAAAACGGGGAATCGAAATCTGAGCGTTATCGGCAACGTCAATCAACATATCGCCTTCGCGTGCTTCAACCACCTGATCATTAATTTCAATTTTTACCATAATTTTGACCTAAATTTTATTCGGGTATTTTGTCTGCAATAAAACGAACGTTTACTGCCTATCATAAATACTACAACCATGGTCGATGTAGTGACGGAACTCATGCTCATAGTGATCAATTGCACTTGTCAACGCAATCGTTGCCGCATCCCCTAAACCACAGATAACGCGTCCCATAATTTTTCCGGACACATCCTTCAATGCTTCAATATCTTCAGGCCGACCTTTACCGGCACGAATTCTTTTAACAACGCGATACAACCAGCCTGTCCCTTCACGACAAGGTGTGCATTGTCCACAGGATTCATCCCAATAAAAATGGCTTAAATTCTCAACAACTTTAACAATATCGGTTCGATCATCCATTACGATGATTGAGCCGGCGCCTAAAAAAGAGCCTGCTTTGGCAATCGAATCATAGTCCATATTCATCGCCATTGCCTTTTCAGCAGGTAAAAATGCTGTAGAAGCGCCACCAGGGATCACGGTTTTTAATTGACGCCCCTTCCAGATACCACCGGCTAATTCCAATAAATCTTTAAAAGGCGTCCCCATTCTTACTTCAAAATTACCGGGTTTTAAAACATGACCGGAAACAGAATAACACTTAGTTCCCCCGGCATTAGCAACCCCCAATTCCTTAAACCACTCACCACCTTTGGATAGGATCATTGGAATAGAGGCGAGCGTTTCAGTATTGTTAATCGTTGTCGGCCGTCCATAAAGCCCATAACTAGCAGGGAAAGGCGGCTTAAAACGCGGTTGGCCTTTTTTCCCTTCAATAGACTCAATTAATGCGGTTTCTTCACCACAGATATAGGCACCTGCACCCAAATGTGCATTTAAGTCAAAATCGTACCCTGACCCTAAAATATTTTTACCTAAAAGACCCGCTTCACGCGCTTGCAAAATTGCATTCTGAAACCGTTGATAAGGCTCCCAAAACTCACCTCGAATATAGTTATAACCAGATGAAGCTCCGATGACATAGCCTGCAATCATCATGCCTTCAACCAATGCATGAGGATTATAACGAAGAATATCGCGATCCTTAAAGGTACCGGGTTCGCCTTCGTCTGAATTACAAACGATATACTTGTCTCCGGGCGCATTACGGTTCATAAAGCTCCACTTCAACCCCGTTGGGAAACCAGCGCCACCTCGACCTCGAATATTAGAAATTTTAACTTCATCAATAATTTCTTGCGGCATCAAATCGCCCGCCAAAACGCGCTTCCAGACTTCATAGCCGCCATTATCGATGTAAGTTTTAATATCCCAAGATTTCTCTAAATGATTTAAACGGTAACAATTTTCATTTTGATGCACCATGCCACTACTCCAAGCCGTCTAAAATCTTATCAACAGAAGATTCGGTTAAGTTTTCATAATAGGTTTTACCAATTTGCATCATCGGTGCCCCACCACACGCGCCCAAACATTCCACTTTTTTAATCGAAAAGCGACCATCATGGGACACCTCACCCGACTTGATATCAAATTTATTTTCTAAGTGCGCCAAAATCTCTTCACTTCCTCGCAACATGCAAGAAACACTATTACAAACGCAAATCTTGTGCTTGCCAACCGGCTGGTGTTCATAGTTGCTATAAAAGGTTGCAACCTCATAAACAGCAGCTGGAGGCATATCCAAATAGGCCGCAACCTGATCCATTAACTCGGGAGTAAGGTATCCACCCTGAGTTTCTTGTACGATTCTCAGAGAAGCCATCACAGCAGATTGTTTTTGATCTTCCGGATAACGCGCTATCCATTGATCAATACGTTCTTTCACACTTCCGGTGATTACAGATTCCGTCACTACATTCATCTATCCACTTCTCCAAAAACGATATCCTGAGTTCCAATAATTGCAACCACATCTGCAATCATATGGCCCTTTGTCATTTCATCTAAGGCTGCTAGGTGGGCAAAACCAGGTGCTCTCACCTTCATACGATAAGGCTTATTCGCCCCATCTGAAACCATATAAATACCAAATTCGCCTTTAGGATGTTCAACCGCACTATAACATTCCCCTTCCGGAACTGAATAGCCTTCCGTAAAGAGCTTAAAGTGATGGATCAAGGCTTCCATGTTTGACTTAGCGTCCATTCTGGGCGGAGGTGTCACTTTATGATCCGCTGCAATGACGGGGCCCGGATTTTCTTTTAACCAATGAACACACTGTTGAATAATCTTATTAGATTCACGCATTTCCGCTATCCGAACCAGGTAACGACTATAGGTATCCCCTTCCGTCCCGACCGGAATATCAAACGACAGTTTGTCATAGACTTCATAAGGCTGTTTTTTCCGTAAATCCCACTCAATACCTGACCCTCTTAACATCGGACCGGTAAAGCCAAGTTGTAATGCACGCTCTGGCGAGACGACTCCAATATCAACCGTTCTTTGCTTCCAAATACGGTTATCGGTCAACAAGGTTTCATACTCATCGACATACCCTGGGAATCTTTGGGTGAAAGCTTCAATAAAATCCAGTAAAGAGCCTTCCCGATCTTCATTCAACTGATCAAGTTTCTTACCCTTACGCCATTGAGAGGCTTCATATTTAGCCATCGTATCAGGTAAATCACGATAGACACCGCCTGGACGATAATAGGTTGCATGCATACGCGCGCCCGACACTGCCTCATAGCAATCCATTAAATCTTCTCGCTCTCTAAAAGCATATAAAAAGACCGTCATCGCACCAATATCTAGGGCGTGAGCGCCCAACCACATAAGATGATTCAATAATCGAGTAATTTCATCAAACATGACACGGATATACTGAGCTCGCTCAGGCACCGTAACCCCCAGTAATTTTTCAATCGCCATCACATAAGCATGTTCATTTGCCATCATGGAAACATAATCTAAACGATCCATATAACCGATAGACTGATTATAAGGTTTGTATTCTGCTAACTTTTCAGTCCCACGATGTAACAAACCAATATGCGGGTCTGCACGGACAATGGTTTCACCATCCAACTCTAAAACCAGTCGCAACACACCATGCGCAGAAGGATGCTGAGGACCAAAGTTAAGGGTATAGTTACGAATTTCTGACATAATGACTCTCTCTACTTATCCATTTGGCTCAGCATCATGCCGAATAACGCGAGGCACATTCACGCGATTCTGAATTGAAACAGGTTCATACACCACGCGTTCCTTCTCTGAATCATAACGCATTTCAACATGCCCGACTAATGGGAAATCTTTTCTCAACGGATGTCCAACAAAACCATAATCGGTTAAGATTCGGCGTAAATCTGGGTGTCCTTCAAACAAAATTCCAAACAAATCAAACGCTTCACGCTCAAACCAATTTGCTGAATTCCATACAGAAACAACGGAAGAGACGATTGGGAACTGCACATCTTCAGGAAAAACCTTTACGCTAAGGCGTAGATTATGCTCAACCGACAACAAGTGATAAACGACCGCAAAACGACGCGGCATCTCGACTTCAGCACCCGCTTCATCTGCATCAAAGTCAAATACACCGCGACTAAAACCAGATCGAGTTACTTTTCTCGTTTCCCAAGTCACATCTCCATAAGCGAGATAATCCACGCCACAGACATCAAGCAACTGTTCAAATCCAAGTTGGTCTCTAATCTTTTCAAAAGCTTCTAAGGCTTGTTTTGGCTCTAACTCGATGGTCAACTCATTCAGTGCGCTTTTCGATGCGACAACCGCACTCCCTAGATGCTCTTCTACCCTAGCTTGTAACTCTATAATTGATTGCTTCATATCTTATATCCAGTAAACACACACTTAACGTGCAATGGTATTGGTACGCTTTATTTTATTTTGTAATTGAATGATGCCATATAACAAGGCTTCGGCGGTAGGAGGACAACCAGGAACATAAATATCAACCGGAACAATACGATCACAACCTCTGACAACCGAATAAGAGTAGTGATAATACCCGCCTCCATTCGCACAAGACCCCATGGAAATAACCCATCTAGGTTCAGACATTTGATCGTAAACTTTACGGAGCGCCGGCGCCATTTTATTAACCAAAGTTCCCGCCACAATCATGACATCAGATTGCCTTGGACTGGGACGAAAAATAATACCAAACCGATCTAAATCATAGCGTGCTGCGCCTGCATGCATCATCTCAACGGCACAACAAGCCAGACCAAAAGTCATAGGCCATAAAGAACCGGTTCGTGCCCAGTTAATCAATTTATCCGCAGAGGTCGTGACAACCCCTTCTTTTAAAACGCCTTCTATTCCCATTCCAGCGCTCCTTTCTTCCATTCATAAATAAACCCGACAACCAATAGCAACAGAAAAACACCCATCGCTAAAATACCGAAACCGCCCACCTGTTCTAAAGCAACCGCCCAAGGGAATAAAAAGGCGATTTCTAGATCAAAAATAATAAAGAGTATTGCGACTAGGTAGAAACGGACATCAAAGCGCATCCTTGAATCTTCAAAGGCTTCGAAACCACACTCATAAGGAGAGTTCTTTTCAGTGTCAGGCCGGTCGGGCCCCAATAAATACCCCAAAAGAATTGGCCCTACGCCAAAAAGTATGCCCAGCACCACAAACACCAATATTGGTAAGTAATTTTCTAGCATGAATCTCTAGCCTCTCAAAGCACTGCAACCAAACTTGCAGTATTAGTAACATCAGCCAAGCTGACTGATCTAAATTTGGTGCCGATGGCCGGAGTCGAACCGGCACAGCTTTCGCCACTACCCCCTCAAGATAGCGTGTCTACCAATTTCACCACATCGGCTATATATCATTAATTCGGAACGACTGGCTCATTGGTTTCAGCAGGCTTTACAACCTCCTCTGCCTTAACCTTCTCAACAACACTTTGATATCCTTTCGCTTGCTGAGCGCCCAGATAAGCCAAAGACAAGCTGGTAATAAAGAAGATAAACGCAATCAGAGCTGTAATCTTGAGCAGGAAGTTACTAGAGCCACTACTACCAAAAACCGACTGGGATGACCCACCACCGAAATTCGCCCCGGCATCTGCCCCTTTACCTTGCTGCAACAGCACTAGGACAATCAAAATAAAGGCCATTACCAGATGAACCGCCAAAATTATTTGAAACATATTATTAAGCTCCCGCCGCTCTGCATATTGCTAAAAAATCATCTGCATTTAAAGATGCGCCCCCAATCAAACCACCATCTATATCTGGCTGTGCAAACAACTCAGCGGCATTATCCGGTTTTACGCTTCCACCATATTGAATAATGATTTTTTCAGCAACATCAGCATTCAAGTTGCTTAACTGACTACGAATAAAGGCATGAACAGCTTGAGCCTGTTCAGAAGAAGCGGTTTTTCCGGTTCCAATAGCCCAGACAGGTTCATAGGCAATGACAATACCCGAAAACGCCTGAATACCGACTAGATCCACGACAGAACTTAACTGTGCAGAAATCACGGACTCAAGCTCACCCGCCTCTCTTTCATCGAGCGTTTCTCCCACACATAAAATCGGCGTCAAGCCTTCTGATAAAGCAGACTGAACCTTCTGAGCCACCAACTCATTGGTTTCGCCAAAAATAGCACGGCGCTCAGAATGTCCTAAAATAACATAACGACATTCAAAGTCTTTAAGCATCTTAGCAGAGATTTCTCCAGTAAATGCGCCTTGATTTGGCTCTACTGCGATATTTTGACCACCCAATGCAATCGCATCAGTCGCTAAGCAGTTTTTGACATAATCTATATAAATCGAAGGGGGACATACAGCCATCAAAACCCCATCAACAGATGCGGCACCCGCATTCAACCCTGTCATCAAGTTTTTAATTGATGCCTTACTACCATGCATCTTCCAATTACCCGCCACTAATAGCTGTCTCATTCTTTTTAACGTCCCTAATGCAAAATTCCGTCTATGTTAGCGGTTTCTTTTTTAAAATACAATCTTGACAAGTTCAACAAAATTCTGTTCTCACCAAATCTGCTAGCCAAGCCACTTCTCGTTCAACAACCTCTAAAGTCTCACCTTCAACCATTATTCTTATTAAAGGCTCCGTCCCCGAGGCTCGAACCAAAACCCTACCTTGACCCGCCATGCGTTGTTCAGATGCCTGAACCGCAGATTCAACCACCATGCTATTCGCAACCACTTTTGGATTATCCACCCGAATATTTTCTAAAATCTGTGGATACTTATACATGCCCGCTCGCAATTCTGTTAAAGATTGGCCACTATTCATTAGTGCGGCCATCACCTGCAATGCCGAAACAATACCATCCCCTGTCGTTGACTGGTCCAAACTCAACACATGGCCTGAAGCCTCAGCCCCAAGAATCCAACCCTTTTCTTTTAAGGCCTGCATAACATAGCGGTCACCAACATTGACTCTAACCAATTCAATATTATGTTGCAACAACGCTTTTTCTAACCCTAAATTACTCATAACCGTGCCGACAACACCTTCCACCAAATAGTCTGCCTGAGTCGCTAAAATATACAGAATCTCATCTCCATCGACAATCTCACCATCAACATCCACCATCATTACTCTATCGCCATCGCCATCAAAGGCAATACCCAGATCGGCTTTAACTTCTAACACCTTATTACTTAATTGTGCCAAGTCAGTAGCGCCGCAATGCTGATTAATATTAATACCATTTGGTTCCACGCCAATTGACACCACTTCTGCCCCCAGCTCTTTAAAAACAGCCGGAGCAACATGATAGGTTGCGCCATGCGCGCAATCCAAAACCACCTTAAGTCCGCTCAACTTTTGCCGTGCGTGATAGGTGCTTTTGCAAAATTCAATATAACGTCCGGCAGCGTCCTCAATCCGCTTGGCTCGCCCCAACGCATTTGACGGAACAGTAATCAAATCTTCCTCAAAAGCCGCTTCTATCTCAAATTCAACCTCATCTGAAATCTTTTGACCCTTTGCTGAAAAAAACTTAATGCCGTTATCGCAATGCGGATTGTGAGAGGCGCTGATAACAATGCCAACATCCGCACCAAAAGTTTGTGTTAAATAGGCAACTGCGGGGGTTGGCATGGGGCCGACTAACAACACGTTTATCCCTGCAGAAATAAACCCCGCCTCTAAGGCCGATTCGAACATATACCCCGAAATCCGCGTATCTTTACCGATCAAAACCGTTGACTCGCCGTGGTTCTTTAAGACTTTTCCGGTTGCCCAACCCAGTTTTAAAACCTGCTCCGGGCGAATCATTCCTACCCCGACTTCACTACGAATACCATCCGTGCCAAAATATTTTTTTTGCTGACTCATCTATTTATCACTTGAAAAACCCTATCTAAAAAATCTGTACACTAATCTGTACACTCAAATCCAGTTTGCCTTCCACTCGGGTTTATTAAAAAAAGCCATTATAGCCAAATTCAATTGAAATGGGGTCAAGCTTGCCAAAATGATATTTATCACAAAGGATAACCAAATTTTGTTATGTTTACCAAATTGAGCAACACTCCACCAACGACTAGATACAACTAAATCTAAACATCTCAAGGCTAATTGTGTAAAATTATCGCTTTCAATTGATTGATACACAGGATTATAACATGGGTAGAGCCTACCAAAACCGCAAAGAATCCATGGCTAAAACTTCTGATGCTAAGGCCAAAGTTTACAGCAAATTCAGCAGAGAGATATACGTCTGCGCCAAAAGCGGCGGGATTGAAACAGACAGTAACCTTGCTTTACAGGGCTTATTAGAACGGGCAAAAAAAGCCCAAGTGCCGGCACACGTCATTGAAAAAGCAATTGACAAAGCCAAAGGCGGGGGCGGCGAAGACTTTGCCATAGCGCGGTATGAAGGCTACGGGCCTGGAAACAGCATGGTCATTATTGAATGCCTTACTGACAACCCTAATCGTACTTTTGGTGATGTCCGTAGCTGCTTCACTAAAACGAAAACTAAAATTGGCACCCAAGGCAGTGTCAGTCACATGTTTGACCACGCCGCCATTTTAGTATTTGCAGGCGATGACGAAGAAGCCGTACTAGAAGCTTTATTAATGGCAGATGTCGATGTTTCCGATATTGAGAATGAAGATGGGAAAATCAGCGTTTTTGTTCCGCATACCGAATATGCCAAAGCCAAAAGCGCTTTGGTCGATTCATTCGGTGCTATTGATTTTGAAGTCGATGAAATTCAGTTCTTGCCGCAGATGACCAAACCAATCGAAAACGATGCCGACCGTGAAATGTTTGAAAAGTTTTTGGAAATGCTTGAAGATTTAGACGATGTGCAAAATGTTTATTTTGATGTCGAATACTAGCGAAGTGTATCGAACTAAAACCCACATCAGAGAATCCGAAAAATATTCTATGCTAAGCGTCTCCTACAGAGGGCGTTTTCTGAATATCGGCTATTAATTTGATAGACTAGCGTCGTATCATAAAATAACATACATGGTTCAGTACCCTAAACTCATTACCTATTTTAAAAGACATTACATAAGTCCTGAATTTCACAGCGATTATAAAGGCTATCCGTAATATGGAAATTAAAGAACAACTGCCCGGTGCGTTAGAAATTCTTGCGAAAACGGGGATCCCTCAAATCCCTAAAGCGGTACTGGAGTTGCAACGACTTCTTGAGCAGGACGAAACGATACCCAACTTTATTACAATCACCAATATTGTCAGTGAAGATATTGAGCTGGCTGGCGAAGTTGTTCATGCAGCCAACCTCCCTGCCATTCAAGGCAATCATCCCAGAGAAATCGTATCCATTGAGAGTGCCGTTGAAGTACTGGGTATACGTCGATTAAAAAATCTGGTTAAAGCAATTGCTTTAAAGCTATCGCTTGAAGGTATTCGCCCCAAAAGTATTCCTAGACACAGCCTGTCAACAGCAGAAGTCTGCGCACAAATCGCCCAAAACAATACATTTTTCAACACGGATGAAGCTTATTTAATCGGCTTATTCCACAACCTCGGCGCGGTGATGCTTGCCAAATTTGATAATCATTACGAAAGCATCTTTAATAAAAGTCTTTCTGCACCAAGCCAAGCATTACAACAAGAATACAACCAATATAAAACCTCACACCCTATTATTGGCTTATTAGTTGCAGAAAAATGGCAGCTCAGTGATTTGGTCAAAAAAATCATACTGCTTCATCACCAATCCAACTTGAAATCCATTCGCTCAGAACAACTAAAGCAAGGAATTGCCATGATACAACTGGCCAATACCATTATTGCCGAACGACTTTTTAATGTTTATATCACGCCAGAATTACACAGAATGAGTGAAGAATGCGTCACGATTCTGGATCTCACCCCAGAGATGATTTCTAAAATATGGCACAGCCTAGACTAACGATTGATTAGAAAAAATGACTAACGCAATAAACTGGAAATATGGGTCGGATTATGCGCATTTGATAATTTAATTTGCGTACCATAAGTATCCGAACAAACCCAAAAATCCTTAGCGACTTCAACGGCATGAACAATGTGTTCAATGGTTAATGTAATAGACTCAGTAACGTTACCTTTTTGAAATTTAAACTGAACAACCTCTAATTGCTCATCGCCTCTTTTTATAAAAGCTTGAAAAGCCGCATCAAACCATTCGATTTTTGTCGGGATAAGATCATTAACCTTCAAGTAAGGCGCCTCTTTCAAGCGCACTAGCAACTGTGGCTGACAACTGATAATACAAGCTTGTTGCAATATATTTTCAACTTTTGACCAACACCACTCAGGGGGCAAGGTTTCAAAACGATGCATTTTAACCCTAGCCCCTTGACGCTGAGCTAACATTTCTGCCGTTGAAACCACATCCTCATAGACTTGAAGATCTGACTTGGAAGCAGAATCAATATAATTTCTACCCAAGTATAAACCAACATCTTCTTCGCCAATATGAATCAACCAAACCTCATCTTCATCACTATTCTGAAGAGACTCTGCTTCTTGAGGCGAACCACCTTTCGAAGCCGATTCATCCGACGTCATTTCATAAGCCTTTGCCATTAACCTCTCAAGCATAGCTTTTTCAATATCAACACCCTGTTGATAAAGTAAACCATATAAATTGTCAGACAAATCTTGCCATGACTGCTTAGTCAAATACGGCACTTCTAAATCACTGGCTACCGCTAAACCCACTTCATCGGATATCGATTTTTTATCATCAGCATCCATTGATAATGTCTCATACCAAGCTTGATAATTCGATTGCGGATGTAATTTTAGCCAGGCCTGAAGCTGTTCATAATCTTCAAAAACCACTTCGCCTTGATGATTCAACTCAACGAGTTTCTGATTATAGAAATCTAAAACGACTTGTTTTGCTTGCGTTTCAGAAAACACAACATCCATCGTCGGTTCAACCTCTAAACCTTCTTGAAAATAAACCTGATAGAGTTGATTAAACATCTCTAAATCTGAGCAATAATTTGATTTAGAACCTCACTAGGGCGCATGGTTTGACTCGCAAGCGCCCAATCAAAATGATAATACCCTCCTATATCAACGCTTTTACCTTGTACCGCATTTAATTGCGCCAAAATAATCGACTCTTTGTCAGACAGCGCTTTGGCAACAGGCAAGAAAAGCGAACTGAGCATATCATCTTGCTGCTGCTCAGCAATCGCTTGCGCCCAATACATCGCCAAATAAAAATGGCTCCCCCGATTATCAATTTCTCCCACTTTACGTGAAGGCGACTTATTGTTTTCTAAGAAACGCCCTGTGGCTTTATCTAACGTATCCGCCAGCACTTGTGCTTTTGGGTTATTAAAATGCGTCGCTAAATGCTCCAACGACACAGCTAACGCCAAAAATTCACCCAAAGAATCCCAGCGTAAATGGTTTTCGCTGATAAATTGTTGGACATGCTTAGGCGCAGACCCACCGGCCCCCGTTTCAAACAAACCACCGCCATTCATTAAAGGCACAATCGACAACATTTTTGCGGAAGTGCCTAATTCTAAAATCGGGAATAAATCCGTTAGATAATCTCGCAATATATTCCCTGTGACTGAAATGACATCCTTGCCTGCTTTAATATGTCGCAAAGTAAAGCGTGTCGCTTCTTCCGGCGACAGGATGTGAATTTCCAATCCTCGCGTATCATGATCTAATAAATATTTATTGACCTTTTCAATGATTTGGTAATCATGGGCTCGCAGAGCGTCCAACCAAAAGACAGTTGGCCAACCTGTTGCACGCGCACGATTTACAGCCAGTTTCACCCAGTCTTGAATCGGCGCATCTTTAACCTGACACATTCTGAAAATATCGCCTGCCTCAACCGTTTGTTCTAATAGCACATGGCCATTCGGTTCAACCACTCGAACCCGACCGGCAGCATCCAACTGAAAAGTTTTGTCATGCGAGCCATACTCTTCTGCTTGCTGAGCCATTAATCCGACATTCGGAACGGTTCCCATCGTTGTTGGATCAAAGGCACCATACTGCCGGCAAAATTCAATAGTCTCCTGGTAAACCCCGGCATAACAGCGGTCTGGAATCACCGCCAGGGTATCTTGTTGTTGACCATCTTTATTCCACATTTTTCCTGATGTACGAATCATCGCGGGCATTGACGCATCAACAATCACATCAGAAGGGACATGGAGATTAGTAATGCCTTTATCCGAGTTCACCATGGCAATATCTGCTTGTTGTTCAAAGGTTTTAGCAATAGCCGTTTCAATTTCGGCTTGTTTATCCGCCGGTAGAGATTCAATTTTGGCATAAACATCGCCCAAACCATTATTAGGATTCACGCCCAGCGCTTGAAATTCATCAGCGTATTTTTGAAATACCGCTTCAAAAAAAACGGACACGGCTTGGCCGAAAATAATGGGGTCAGACACTTTCATCATGGTTGCTTTCAAGTGAATCGAAAACAAAATGCCCTGTTCTTTCGCTTCAGCCAAAGCTTTAGCAAGGAACTCTCTTAACGCTTTCTGGCTCATCACGGCGGCATCAATCACTTCACCCGCTAATAAGGGCGCAACATTTTTAAGGACTTTAACATCGCCCGATTCAGAAACAAATTCGATTTTGTATTCGGTGGCTTCCGGTAATGTCATCGACTTTTCTGAGCCATAAAAATCCCCTTCCGTCATGTGCGCCACTTTTGATTTTGAATCTGCTGACCAAGCCCCCATTGAATGAGGATGTTGCTTGGCAAAATTCTTGACTGAAGCCGGCGCACGACGATCCGAATTTCCTTCTCGCAAAACCGGGTTCACCGCACTACCCAGCACCTTAGCATATGCCACCTTAATGGCCTCTTCTTCGGCATTTTTCGGATTAGCCGGATAGTCGGGAATCGCGTATCCCTGAGATTGCAATTCCTTAATAGCGGCATTCAATTGAGGAATAGACGCACTGATATTCGGTAATTTAACAATATTCGTGTCCGCTTTTTTGGTCATCTCTGCCAACTCTGACAGGGCATCCCCTACCTTTTGATCGTCCGTCAAATACTCTGGAAAATTCGCCAAAATACGGGCTGACAATGAAATATTTTTTGTTTCCACTGTTACCCCGGCGGCTTTGGTAAATGCTTCAACAATCGGTAACAATGAAAAGGTAGCTAAAGCGGGTGCTTCGTCAGTCAGGGTATAAATGATCTTGGCAGATGCTGTCATGCGGATTTCCTAAATTTAACGGTCAACAAAAAAGTGATTAAAGTTGGCTGTGAACCCAGCGTCAACCTCAAGTAAACATGATAAAATGTGCGTTTATTCTAACGCACTCACCCCAAAAATATAAGCGATATGAGCGAAATACTGCTATTTAACAAACCCTTTAATGTTCTCAGCCAATTCACTGATAAAGCTCAATACCGTAATCAACGCCAGACCTTGGCGGATTTTATTGATTATCCGGGTTTTTATGCCGCAGGCCGCCTAGATAGAGATTCAGAAGGACTCTTACTATTAACCAACGATGGCAAACTACAACACCAAATCGCCTCCCCCAAAAACAAATGGCCGAAAACCTATTACGTGCAAGTGGAAGGTGCGATTGATCAGGCTGCATTGCAATCCTTACGCCAAGGGGTTTCCCTTAAAGACGGCCTAACACTTCCCGCCAAAGTCAAAAAGATTCCAGAACCCCAGTGGCTTTGGCCACGCAACCCACCGATTCGTGAACGCAAAAACATTCCCACTTCTTGGATTCAACTCACCCTGACCGAAGGTAAAAATCGTCAAATCCGTAGAATGACCGCAGCAGTGGGGTTTCCAACTTTACGACTGATTCGCATTCAAATTGGCGACTACCAACTAGGCACATTGGCACCGGGTGAATCCCTGTTAACAACAAAAGCATGATAAAATAGCGCCATGAAAAATACCGCTAACACACCATTACAAAATAATACCAACACCAAAATCATTGTCGGGCTATCGGGTGGCGTAGATTCCTCCGTAACCGCACTGCTACTCAAGCAGCAAGGTTATCAGGTAGAAGGCCTGTTTATGAAAAACTGGGAAGGCGATGACACAGAAGACTACTGCCCTGCTGCTGAAGACCTACAAGATGTATTTTCAATCTGTGAAACACTCGATATCCCACTGCATATTGAAAACTTTTCCGGCGAATATTGGGAGAATGTCTTTAAACATTTTCTTGCCGAATACCAAAGTGGACGCACCCCTAATCCAGACATCCTTTGCAATAAAGAAGTTAAATTCAAAGCCTTTTTACAGCACGCGTTACAGCTCGGCGCTGACTTTATTGCCACCGGACATTATGCCCGTATCAGCCGTGATCAACACGGACATTGTTATTTATTAAAAGGCTTAGATAATAATAAAGACCAAAGCTATTTTTTATACACCCTACAGCAACACCAATTAGCTAAATCACTGTTCCCATTGGGCGCACTCGAAAAACCCGTGGTGCGCCAAATGGCTGAAGAAGCGGGATTAATTACCCACAACAAAAAAGACAGCACCGGGATCTGTTTTATTGGCGAACGAAAATTCACCGATTTTTTACAACAATTCTTACCCGCACAACCCGGTGATATTGTCAATACCGACGGTCAAGTCATCGGTCAACATCAAGGATTGATGTATCATACTTTGGGACAACGCAAAGGCTTAGGCATTGGTGGCGGCCATGGCGATTCGGGGTTACCTTGGTTTGCTGCCGACAAAAATTTAGCAAAAAACCAATTAATTGCAGTACAAGGATCTGACCACCCACTTCTCAATCACCGTTACCTCTGTGCTGATTGCTGTGACTGGGTATCTGGACACTGCCCACCTTTGCATACCCTATTAAAAGCCAAAGTGCGCTACCGCCAACCCGAACAACCCTGCCAAATCATTGAAAACCAACAGGGACAGATTTTAGTTGAGTTTGATTACCCACAAACCGCCATTACCCCAGGTCAATCAGTGGTATTCTATGACGGTGACATTTGTTTAGGCGGCGCGGTGATTACCGAACGCTATCATCAACCTCCAACTTCTAGTGATTTGTTATGACCCAATATAGCCATCAAGATAAAACGCTCGCCCTCGTTGGCATTTACCAAGTTGCGCAACAGGTTTACCAACTGGCGACTACCGGCAACACCAACGAATTGGCTTTTCAAACCAGCATCAATTCGCTGTTTTGTGAAAATCCAACCGATACACTGGACGTATTCGGCGGAGACATTCAACACCTACAACTAGGGATTCATGCTTTATTAGCGCAGATGAAATCTAGCCAAGCAGATACCCAACGCAATATCGAACTGACCAAATATGTTTTAAGTTTAATGATTTTAGAAAAGAATATTTCAAAAACGCAAGGCACCTTAGAAAAAGTCTCTCAAGTGATTGAGTCGGCTCGAGTACAACGCAGCCATTTTGGGGATTTTCATGATAATGTCATTGCCACCTTAGCCAGAGCCTATTCTGAAAACATCAGTACCATTAACCCTCGCATTATAGTCAATGGTCAACACGGTCACTTGCAAAATCCGAAAACGGCCAATAAGATTCGAGCACTGCTACTCGCCGGTATCCGCGCAACCTTGCTGTGGAGACAAGTTGGGGGGACTCGTTGGGGCTTAATTTGGCATCGCAAACGCTATTTACAAACCGCACAAGCATTGTCACGCCCCCTTGAGCGCCAAAACGAAAACACCGACCCCCCTGAATCTGAATGAAAAAACGACCAGGCCTGGTCGTTTTAGAATGGTTTTTAGATTAAAACCACCAATAAATCATAAACAAAAGCACATCACGCTAACGGCCGTCTATTAACCGGAATGCCTTTGACGAAACGCTTCATACAAAGCCACACCGGCTGCAACGGAAACATTTAAACTTTCAACGGTACCCACCATCGGAATGGCGGCTAGATGATCGCAGGATTCACGGGTTAATTTTCTTAACCCGGATCCTTCAGCCCCCATCACAATGCCAACCGCACCCGTCAAATCCACTTGGTAAAGCGTTTGATCGGTCTCTCCCGCCAACCCGGTTACCCAAAGACCACTTTGTTGTAAATCCTTCAGCGTTCTGACCAAATTAGACACGACGACCAGCTTAACGGTTTCTGCTGCACCGGAAGCGACCTTGCGAACCGTTGCATTCACCCCGACCGAATTATGCTTAGGAATCACCACAGCCGACACACCCGTGGCATCGGCCGTTCTTAAAATCGCACCCAAATTATGCGGATCTTGAACTTCATCTAGAAACAAAAACAGCGGATTCGATGTTGTCTCCATAATACCTTTCAAATCGGCTTCGGTGAGTTCTGCTTGTTTAGCAATGGTCGCCACCACCCCTTGATGCACCCCCTCAAACTGATTGAAATAGGATTTCGGTTCAAGGCGTGCATTCACGCCTAGCTGCTTAGCTTGTGATTGTAACGCCTGAAGGCGCTTATTGTGCACCCCTTTAACAAAAACCAATTCATAGATCAGGTGCGGCGACTGCTTTAGAAACTTTTCAATGGCATGAATGCCATATAGAATGTCCCGTTTCACGATTGATTTGACTCAGATGGCGCCTCTGATTTTTTGTTACGCCCTCGGTAACCGCCTTTTTTACGTGTATTGCGTCGTTTCTTTTTTTTAGGCGCTGCATCGTCATCTGTAGCTAGCGTTTGAGGTTCGGCATTAGCATCCGTCGCTATTTCAGCCACTTCTAAAGGATCTTTTTCGGAACTCAACAACCGTAAATCAATCTTGCGGTCATCCAAATTGACTTGCGCAACCTGTACTCGCAAACGATCACCAATACGATAAACCTTTCCGGTACGCTCACCTTTTAAGCAATGACGAGAAGCATCATAATGGAAATAATCTTCTCCCAATTCAGTAATGTGCACCAACCCTTCTACATATAAAGGTTCCAACTCGACAAACAAACCAAAGTTGGTTGCTGCTGCCACGACGGCATCATATTCTTCACCCAAACGATGCGATAAAAACTCACATTTCAAGAAAGTGACTGCTTCGCGCGTTGCTTCATCTGCACGTCTTTCTGTTGATGAACAATGTTCGCCCAGCGCCTGCATTTTGCTCTCACTGTATTCGAATTGTTCAATGGGTTGCTTCGTCCAGACAAAGCGAATCGCACGATGAATCAGCAAATCGGGATAACGACGAATTGGCGAGGTGAAATGCGCATAATAGTCGTAATTCAAACCAAAGTGCCCTAAATTATCTGGCTGGTAAACCGCCTGATTCATACTTCTTAACATCACCATTGATACCAAATGCTCATGTGGCTGACCTTCAACCGCTTTAATCACGGTAGCATAATCTCTGGCATCCGGCTCATCGCCGCCCCCTAGTGACAACCCAAAATCGCCCAAAAAGGTTCTTAAATTTTTCAAACGTTCTTCAGAAGGTTTTTCATGCACGCGATATAATATAGGCACCTTATGCCATTTCAAATATCGAGCTGTAGCCACATTCGCCATTAACATACATTCTTCGATCAGCTTATGCGCTTCATTACGCACCACAGGCACAATTTCTTTAATCTTACGCTGTTCGTCAAAAACGATACGCGTTTCAACCGTATCAAAATCCAAAGCCCCTCTTTCCGCTCTGGCTGTTTTCAATAACTGATACAGGTCATTGAGGTCTTCAACATTCGGCAACACATTTTTAAAGGTTTCTCTATGTTCTGAGCGATCATCCGTCAACATTTCATGCACTTGGTTATAAGTCAAGCGAGCTTTGGAGTTCATTACCGCATCATAAAACTGGGTTCTCTCCAATTTCCCCTCGTCATCAATCGACATGTCACACACCATACACAATCGATCCACTTGTGGGTTTAGGGAACACAAACCATTAGACAACTTCTCCGGCAACATTGGAATGACTTTTTGTGGGAAATAAACCGAATTACCGCGTTGGTAAGCCGCCTCATCCAAAGGGGTTCCCGGTTTAACATAATGGGAGACATCCGCAATAGCCACCAATAAACGCCACCCTTTTTTACGACGTTTGGCAAATACTGCATCATCAAAATCTTTCGAGTCCTCACCATCAATGGTGACCAAAGGCAGACTACGCAAATCTTTGCGACCTTGAATATCTGCGTCTGTCACTTCATCCGCAATCGCAGCGATTTGTTCTAAAACCGCTTCCGTCCACTCAGTTGGAATATCATGGGTATGAATGGCTGCATCAATCTCCATGCCCGGTGCGAGATAATCCCCCACCACCTCAATAACCTTGCCGATAGCACTCGATCTTTTTGACGGTTGATGAATCACCTCAACCTTAACAATTTGGCCTTCGGCGGCACCCATTAAACCGTCTTGGGGAATAAACACATCCTGAGCAATTTTATTGTTATTCGGTTGCACCCAAGCCAAGTCCGATTCAAAGTGCAATCGACCCAATAAGGTTTGATTGGCGTGTTCAATCACTTCAACAATCACGCCTTCGCGACGACCTTTGCGATCAACGCCAATCACAGAAGCAATGACGATATCCCCATGAAACACCTTATGCATTTCTCGGTCACTGAGGAACAAATCCGACCCCTCTGACCCTTCCTCCGGCTTAACAAAACCAAAGCCGCCGGGGTGGCCAATCACCTTTCCTTTTATTAGATCCATTTTTTGGATCAAGCCAAAAGCACCTCGACGGTTTCTCAAAATTTGTCCATCACGAACCATGGCTTTTAAACGACGAGACAAGGCTTCAAAACGCTCATCATCGTCAATCTCTAACAAGGTGGCTATCTGTTTGATGCGCAGCGGTTTCTGCTCTTTTTCAAGCAATTCAACAATGTATTCACGGCTTGGGATGGGGTTATCATACTTATCCGCTTCGCGATTAGCATGGGGATCCGCCACAGCGCTGTCTTTTGTATCAGACACAGTCTTCTCTGACGGGTTTAATTCAGCTATCGCCGGAGTTTGTTCTGCCGACGATTCTAAAATTTCATTCTCATTTTGTTTATGTTCAGTCACTCGAAATTCAACTACTCTTATCTAATAGAAGGCTAAGGGTTATTTTTCCACGCCCTAAGCATCCCACGGTCATTTAACTTTGATTTGTTCGTTATTCAAACCCTCAAATCGTTGCTTTTGACCTAATTAAAAAAAACCTTGAAAATCAAGGCGTGCACATTATAACTCAATTTCTACTTTCTGTTCACATTCGATTAAAATGCCATTCAAACGAATAACGCCAGGCCTGGACATTGATGTAGACCCTCACGAATGCAACGCCTTCAACAATAACCGTAAAGCAGATTCGACTGCCTCTTCCAATACCGGATGGTAATACGGCATTTGCAACAAGCGTTCCACCGTCATACCCTGTTCAACCGACCAAGCCAATAAATGACACAAATGCTCGGCATCTGCCATCACCAATTCTCCGCCTAATAAGCGTTTTGACTGTTTATCAGCAAACAAACAAATCACCCCTTTATCTTGCCCCATGACAATCGCTCGGCCGTTATTGCGTTCCAATTTAAACGAGACCTTAACCGTTTCTTTGGCATCCAAGTCGACAAAACGCTCACCCAATACCGCTATTTGTGGATCTGTAAACGTGACCCCCATTAAGGAGGTTCGATGATGCGAAATGAGCTGCGGATAGGCGATTGCGTTCTGTGCAGCAATCCTGCCATCCTGAACGGCTTCATGCAAAATTGGGCGTCGACCATTCACATCTCCGGCAATAAAAACCGGTAAGTCGGCTATCTGCATGGTTGCATCATTGAAATCAGGCATGCCATTTTCAGCCAATGCCACCCCTAATTGATCCAAACCAAGACCATCTATATTAGGCCGTCGCCCTAAAGTGGCTAACACCGCATCCACTTCAAAACAACCATTTGAGACAGACACCTTGACCTTACCACCCTGTTCAATCACTTGTGCCGCCTCACCCAAATAAATCGGAAAGGATTTCGAAATCCATTTAACGGCCTCACGTGTCGCTTCCGGCGTTTGCAATCCGCCTATTTGGTTTGACTGCTCAAAACCGATGACTTCCACCCCTAATCGTGACAATGCCTGTCCCAACTCAAGACCAATTACGCCCAAACCAATGACGGCTATTCGACGAGGAAGTTGCTGCAATTCGAAAAGATCATCCGACGTCATTAATTGTTGACCCAAGCTTCGCCAAGCCTCAGGCACAACAGGACGAGATCCAGTGGCAATAATAACCCGCTCCGCATGAATCTGCTCACCGTTCACTTCAATGATATCCGATGCCACAAAGCGAGCTCGCCCTTGAATTAACTGATGATCTTCAAGAGTATCCGTACTGCCAATCTTTACACCTGAAGTAAAGCGATCGCGAAACTGCCTAACCCGTTTCATCACCACTGCACTATCAATATGAAGCGCATCTGCACCATCAATCCCGATCGGGTAAAAGTGATGACGACTGTGAAAAAGGTCAGCACAATGAATCAATGCCTTAGAGGGCATGCAACCAACCCGAGCGCAAGTAGTACCGAAAGGACCATCGTGAATCATCACAAAGTCATCTGTTTCACGGCGAATTTTTGCTAATGCCGTTAAGCCCGCTGACCCTGCACCCAAAATGACATATTTGACCTGTCTCATCCAAGTCTCCCATTTCCATCAAACCGTTTCAAATAATTACATTGTAACCACTCGATATGACAACAAAAAGAAACTTCCTGCACTTGCCACTCTAAAAGGACACAAAACGACCTAAAAAGCTTGATTAATTACGGTAGACTTTTAAAATCAATGGCAGAAAAAGAAACAGGAAGCAGATTATTTGAAACCTTTTTTTGCAATAACATGGGCGGTGACGAGCTTAATCATGCTTCATAGCGCTCCCTTAGGGGCAATCTCAAAGCAACCGTCGCAAAATTCCATGTCAACTCGGATACTCAGTCCTTTTCACGGCGACTTACCTGAGCTTCGGCAACGACGACTCATTCGGGTATTGGTTAGTTATAACCGCACCAATTTTTTTCTCACCGAAAAAGGTTTTCGTGGCATTGAGCATGACCTTCTCAACGCCTATATAAACTACTTGAACCGAGGGCCGCGTAAAGAACATTATCAAACGCACTTAACCTTTATCCCCATGCCATTTGGCGATATTCTCAGTCAGCTCCGTCAAGGCTATGGCGACATTGCCGCTTCTGGTTTTACCATTACCCCTGAACGGGAAGCACTGGTCGATTTTACCGACCCCTATATTCAAAATATCAAAGAAATACTGGTTTCCAGTGAAACAGCCGCCCCCATTAATCGCTTAGAGGATTTCTCAGGAAAACAAGTCATTGTTGTCAGTAACAGCAGTTACGTCATTCACCTTGAGGCCATCAATCAAGTTTTAGGACGTCTCGGTTTAGAACCAATGGAAGTGGTGCGCGCGGATCCCTTAATGGAAGCAGAAGATATTTTGGCACTGCTCAATGAAAATATCTATCAATACACCATCGTCGATAGCCACATCGCTAAACTCTGGAAACAAGTTTTAGAAAACATTCAAGTAAATGAAAACATGATTATTCACCATCACAGTGACATCGGCTGGGCGCTTCGTCCAAATACGCCCAAATTAAAGCAATCTTTAAACATTTTTATCCAAAATTATGCCAGGCCTGGGCGTTTTTTAGGCAATTCACTCTACAAAAAGTACTTTGACAACACCTATTGGGTCGAAAAACCCCTGACACATGATTTACTAAAACGTATTACCTGTTTGAAATATTACTTTCAACGCTATGCTGAATTTTATGACTTTGATTGGCGCTTGATTGCCGCCTTAGCCTATCAAGAATCTCGTTTCTCACCGAACAAAACCAGTCATGCCGGAGCGGTTGGCATCATGCAAATCAAACCTTCAACGGCTAGAGATCGCAATGTTAATTTACCCAATATTGACGACTTAGAAACCAATATCCACGCCGGGGTGAAATATTTGGCCTATTTAAGGGATCGTTATTTTGACACGCCAAACTTTACAACTGAAGACCGCAATAACTTTGCGCTAGCGGCCTATAACGCAGGCCCTAGAAAAGTTTTACAACTCCAGAAAAAAGCAAAAGAACTGGGGCTCAATCCGAACAGTTGGTTTTATAATGTCGAAACCATCGCAAGACAAGTCATTGGCCATGAAACCGTCAACTATGTCACAACCATTCAAAAAATGCGCATTTTCTTGGAGGCCTCCAAACGACTTGATCAAGATAAACGGCTGTTTATTGAATCAACCATTGATCAATTGGGCAACATAACTAAAGCGGGCGATAAACCCTAACATTCTCATAACCTTGATCACGCAAATACTGAGCATGTAACTGGCTCATCACCCCTTTTTGACAATAAAGTAAATACTGTTGGGTACTGTCTAGCTGCTTAAACTTCTGATTCAACTCATAAAAAGGGATCACTAACTTAGGCGCCACCTCCAATGGAAATCGCTCAGGAAGCGGCATTTTACGAATATCAATGACCACCGCCTCCCCAAGCTGGTGACAAATTTCAACCGCTGCGGTCGCATTGACATTTTCAACGACCTCGTCAACCGCTATCTTCTGCGCGGCTGCCACAGCTTGGTTTAAAACCGCTAAATCAAATCGATTGGTTTCCAGCTCGATTCTCTTTGCAGAGCTGTTAATCACAGGATTTTGAGAAATAACCCCACAATATTCCGGCATACTTTCTGCAAACTCTCTGGTGCCAATCCGGTCTGCTAATGACATAATATCCTGTTTATGCATGACTGCCAAAGGGCGTAATACCAACTTATCCGTGACACGATCAATCATCGCCATATTTCGCAAGGTTTGACTCGAAACCTGACCCACTGCATCCCCCATCACCAAAGCATCAATCCCCATTTGATCGGCGATTTGTTCGGCGGCTTTCAACATCAATCTTTTGAGAACCACCCCCATATAAGTTTCATGCGATGTTCTAAAAATTTCCGCGACCACCGCCTCAAAAGGTACCGACACAAACGATACCCGATGCGACCCCCCAAACTGCTCCCAAAGGTACAAGGCAACTTGCTTAACACCCAACTCATGAGCCGCTCCGCCCAAATTAAAAAAAACAAAATGGGTTTTGAGCCCACGGCGCATCATTAAATAACTGGCAACCGTCGAGTCAAATCCGCCGGAAACCAGAGAGAGAACTTCACCTTGAGTCCCCATCGGAAAGCCACCTAACCCCTTATGCCGATGCTGAATTAAATTCAATTGGTCTTGATGGACTTCTAATTCAATTTTAACTTGAGGATTTTTTAAATCGACACCCGCAGATATCTGCAAATCAAATAAACGCTGCCCCACATAACGCTCAATATCATTCGATGTAAAATCATGGGTACCCGTTCTTTTTGCCCTCACCACAAAACGCTTATCTTTAATAGAATCAGCAGCTTGCGCAACCACAACGTCGGCGATGGCATCTAAGGTTTTTGCGGGGTATTGCTGAGCTTCTAAAACTTGTTCAATCCCCGGAGTTTTGATTAAAATCTGTCGCACTGTCTCTGAAACGTCATCAGAACACAACGCCTCTAGCTTATCCCAAAAGCGTTTCAACTCAACATCCACGGCAGTGCGCTCAAATAAGGTTTTTAAATTAAAATAGAGCTGGCGAATCATCTTCTTCTTAACGGCATCGCCCTTTACCATCACTTCTGGAAAAATTTTGACCATAAACTTCATACGAGGTAGCCTTTAAACCAAACTATTACTTAATAAGGCGGTACGAATTTCATCAATCACATCGCCATCTATCAACAACTCTTCACGGGTAGTCGCCGACATTTCCCGTACTTCCTGCCCAATATAGCTATCGAAACTGACTTCGCTCACCAAAACATTTGCCAACTGAATAATCGCCACCAAAGCACGAACATGATCATCCTTAATGACAGCGAGGTTGCGTTGGTGATGCATTAACATCACCTGTGCATAACGAGAATCCAATCGCCACTTTTTGGCCACCAATAAACCATAAACACCATGAGAAACTTGATATTTTTCAATTTCTTTTGATAAACCACTATAACAATTGGTTAGGGTATTAAAGAACGTAGAACGATATTCGCCAAACTTCATTTCCATAATAATCGCACCGGCATTATGAAAAACCCCGGCCAAATAAGCCTCATCTGCTTGAATACCCTCCACCCAATGACTGAGTGCGGCGGCCACATTAGCAACATCCAATGTATGCTCCATCAATTCAGTAAATGCCAACTCAGGAATTTGCGCTTTAAACCCCAACCCAAAAACCAGATTTTTGAGTTTGGTCATGCCCAAAGAATCGATTGCCCCTTTAATGGTCTGAACAGAGTCAGAACCTTTACGTAAAAATTGCGACTGATTGGCTACCCTAATCAATTCTCCCGTTAACACGGTATTTTGACCAATGATCTCGGCGACTTCTGACAGTTCAGGAAATTCGGTTGTCTGAAAAATGGCTTGAAGCTTCAACAACTCTGCAGGCAAAGGGGGGACTTCAAAACCGGCAAGCTGGGATTGAGCAAGCTGTATTTGTTGTTTTAAATCCATAAGATCAGCACCTGATAAATAAAAAAAACGAATGAGACCTTTGCATGAGTGGAACGCAAAAGCAAAATGTGGAAAAAATTTTCATATTGAGGCAAAAAACGCAGTCAATAGCCGGCTATTGGCCAGTTTTTTAACGAAAATATGGGAAAATTTTAACCCTTTTTATTCGTGTAGCCATCTCGTGCAAAGGTCTCACAATGTTTGATTGCCTGAGAAAGCTCATAAATCAGCATTATAGCCCTTTATAACCGCCAAAGAAACTATGCTCGTTAACAGACAAAGCCCCATACGACCCGATCAGAAAACTAAACAGCCAGCCACAAATTCTTTTATCATACACCCATGACAAACAACTTAATCTGAACGCCAAGCTTAGCAACTTGAGCAACGCTTGTGCAAATTACCCACAGAAGCCATTTTAAGTAACCCCATAAGAAAAATTATGCTTTCACTAAGATATTTTATATAATAAAATGCTTAATTAAATTAAATGGATTTTCATCACTATGCAAAACCGATTGTTTGATGTCGTTATTGTTGGCGGAGGCATTACCGGTACCTCGCTGGCTTACACCCTAGCAAAATACACCGACATTAAATCTATTGCTGTTCTAGAAAAGTATGGCTCACTTGCCCCTTTAAACACCAACGCTCGCAGCAATAGCCAAACCTTGCATTGTGGCGACATCGAAACCAACTATACCCTTGAAAAAGCCATTCAAGTCAAACGTACCGCCAATATGCTGGTTCGCTATGCCGAACAAATCGACAAAAACGATTTCCTCTTTAAATACCCCAAAATGATTCTCGCCGTTGGGGAAGCAGAATGTGACCGCCTGCAAAAACGTTATGAAGCCTTTAAAGAAGCTTTCCCGTATATGGAACTATGGGATGCTGATAAAATCGCTGAAGTCGAACCCAATGTTGCCTTGGTGGATGGCAAACCTCGCCCTGAAAAAATTCTTGCCAGTGGCTGTACCGATGAATACTCCGCCGTCAATTACGGTGTTTTAAGCAAATCCTTTATTGAAAATGCACGTAAAACAGGTAAAAACATTCGAGTCTCCCTGAGTTCCAAAGTTGACCGTATTCTGGCTTTTAAAGATCATTATGAATTACAAACCGCACACGGAACCTATTTAGCGAAATTCGTCGTGGTTTCTGCCGGTGCGCACAGTCTACTCATTGCCAACCAGTTAGGGCACGGCATGAACCTCTCCACCTTACCGATGGCAGGCAGTTTCTACTTCACCCCAACCAAGCTAAATGGCAAGGTTTACACCATGCAAAATGACAAACTGCCTTTTGCCGCCTTACATGGTGACCCGGATCTAACCGAACCGAAAAAAACCCGGCTCGGCCCGACCGCCTTGGTATTGCCGAAATTAGAGCGTTATACCGGCGGCACCTATATAGATTTTTGGAATACGCTTAAACTCGACCGAAAAGTCCTGAAAGTGTTCTGGGATCTCCTTAAAGACGCAACCATTCGCAATTACATTTTTCGCAACTTCCTATTTGAAATCCCCTGGTTAAATAAACGCCTTTTTGTCAAAGATGCCCGTAAAATCTTACCCGGCCTGAAAGTTGAAGAAATCAGTTATGCAGAAGGCTACGGTGGTGTTCGCCCACAAGTCATTGACAAAACGACTCAAGAGCTCAAATTAGGCGAGGCCAGCATCGTCCCTGAAAACGAAAACATCATCTACAATATGACACCGTCTCCCGGTGCGACCACCTGTTTAGGCAATGCTTATCGAGATGCCAAAATCATTTGCCAACGCCTGAATAAAACCCTTTACCAAACCCGACTTATCGACGACCTTCTGGATGGAAAAGACCTCTAAACCTTCTGCCGAGCATCAACCCGCTAAATAAGGTCAAAACAAAACGCAAACACAAAACTTGACTAAAACAGTCAGGAATTGTGATGCTCAAATCATCACTATGCTATAATATTGGTTTTTAATTTTGCGACTGATTGCCCCAAAGGGTTCGCATCAGCGCACTAAGCCGAAGGAAATTGCATGACAAAGCACATGCCCGATATCGCTTGCCAGCCACATCAAGCCCCGCAAGGAAAGCTCAACTGGGTCGGAATGAGTGGTATTGAACTGCCGATTCTGATTGAACAAGCTCATCAAAAAACCTTAACGCTCTCCTCTCAAGCTCAAGCCTATGTCAGCCTAGACGACCCTTTAAGCAAAGGGATTCATATGTCGAGGCTCTATTTATTGCTCGATGAAATGGGCTCCAATGCCCCCTTAACCCCAAAGCGGATTCTAACCCTATTAAATACCTTTATTGATTCACATCAAGGTCTAAGTCAAAATGCCTTTGTCGAATTTAAATTTGATTATTACGAAAGACGCCAATCGCTTAAAACGGACAACTCCGGCTGGAAACATTATCCTTGCACCTTAAGAGGACAGCTACGAAACGGTCAATATGACTGTGAAATCAGTATCAGTGTGCCCTACTCATCCACCTGTCCGTGCTCAGCCGCCTTGTCTCGACAACTGATACAGGAAGCTTTCCAACAACAATTTTCCGATCAGACACTGGATTTTCAGCAGATTATTGATTGGTTGGGTACGCCAGAGGGCATTTGTGCCACCCCGCACAGCCAAAGATCCTATGCTCAAATCAAGCTTAAAGTTACAGCAGACCACGCCTTAAACTTATCCAACGTCATTAACCAAATCGAAGATGCCGTTAAAACCCCGGTTCAATCAACCGTGAAGCGTCAAGACGAGCAAGAGTTTGCGCGTTTAAATGCCACCAATTTGATGTTCTGTGAAGATGCGGCTCGCCGCTTACAATCAAAACTAGAAAGCTGCTCAGACTATATTGACTATTGGGTTCGCGTCAATCACCTTGAAAGCTTACATCCTCATAATGCGGTTGCGATTGTCACCAAAAATGTGCCGAGCGGCTATTCTGACGAACCCAACTTTATGGATGCTTTTGAACACTAACCCTTTATAAAATGCCCAGGCCTGGGCATTTTCCCCTGCAATGCTTGAACACAAAGCACAGGACAAACACTTGACCTTCTCGTCTATCACCAACAGGCCATTGAATCCGGTAAAACAGCTAAAGCCTTAGCGTATATTCTGATCCAACATTCCCGTCAAACATCGATTGGCACCGGCTGAGCAACCAACAGTGTCACCGCCATGATTCAAGCGGCTTTAACAACGCGGTCGTCCAGTATCCACACAAATACCTTAACTGCATTTGTTATCTTCTAATAAATCCAAGCATGTTATGATTTATCAATGCAGTCTAACGCTCAATATTAGAAAAATTTTCGAGCTTAATATACCGAAATAACACATAATAATATAAGACATTTGCAGGAGATGGCGACACGAACAAAAATGTAGAAAATTTTTTTTCGCGTCCCACTCATGCAAAAGTCTCAATATGTCATAAAAATTCAAGGAACGATTGACATGACCCATCCTACTCTAGAAGAACCAACCTTAGATGAACTCAATGAGTTACTAGATGGCGATTTGGATGCCATATTAACACCCTTTTTAGAGCAATTACCCAAACTCATCAATGACATTCTATTGGGATTAGAAACTCAGCAAGCGCCGACCATTTTTCATGCGGCTCATACGTTAAAAAGTAGCGCGGCCAACGTCGGAGGGTTACAATTATCAGAAACCTCAAGACAAATCGAAGCCTTAGCGAAAGCAGGAACCCTTGATGGCATTGCCCCCTTGGCAGCCTCCCTTGATAAAAATGCTACGGACCTAAAGCAAGCCATTTCAAACTATGTTAAACATCAATAACTTAGATAAGACCAAAGGCACCATGGCACCATGAGTCAACAAACCATTCTCGTCATCGATGACGACACCAGTATTCGCCTAACGCTCTCCAAAATATTAACCAAAGAAGGCTATCAATTAATACAAGCCGAAAATGGTGAAGTGGCCATCGACATTTGTCAAACGAAGCAACCGGATCTCATCCTTTTAGATGTTATTATGCCTGACATGGATGGTTTTGAAACTTGCCAAGCTCTGCGAAATCTACCCCTGATCGAATCGGTGCCGATCCTCATGCTCACAGGGCTAGATGATATTCATGCCATTGATTCTGCATTCTCAGCCGGTGCGACCGACTTTATTACCAAGCCTATTAATTGGCCGTTATTGGTGCGTCGAGTACGCTACGCGTTGAGAACTTACCGCTTAACCCAAAAACTGGCCAAAGCCCAATTGCGTCAAGCCCATGCTCAAGATGTCGCCAAACTGGGCTTTTGGGAATGGGTCCCTCAACCAGATCAAATGACTTGGTCAAAAGGCCTGGCTCAGGTGTTTTCAATTCAACCGGATCAAAGCCCACAAAGTCTTGCGGATTATTTACGCCGAGTGCCTAAAGAACAAATTGCAGGCATCCAACAATCCGCACAAGCCCTGCTCAGTGGTCAATCCAAACGCATCTCTCTTCAGCATGACTTGATATTTGCAAACCAAACTTATCACATTCGTGTCATTGCCGAATTAGATGAGCATCAACACATTTTTGGCGTTATACAAGATATTTCAGAGCTATTACAAACCGAAAAAGCGCTAGAATTCCAAACTTATTATGATCCCATCACCCACTTGAGTAATCGTCTTCATTTCACCCAACAAGTGGATAAAGCCTTAGCAAAACCCTATGCGTCCGATTCGTTAGCCATTATCTCAATCGACATTGATCGTTTTAATTTAATCAACAACACCCTCGGTCATGCTCAAGGAGATATTTTCTTAAAAGATTTCGCTAACCGCATTCGTCAATACCTAGATCACCATTACCCCTGCGCACGAATGAGTGCTGACGAATTCAGCATACTCGTCAATACCCCTATGTCACCCGAAAACCTGCAACATTGGGTAGAAGGTTTGCAAGCAGAACTCACCATTCCTTATGAATTTTCCCAAACCCTTGTTCATATCGAAACCAGTGTCGGCATTGCCTTGCCCCCTAAAGATGGCCTGTGTAGCGCAGATCTACTCAATGCAGCGGTACAAGCCAGAAAAAGTGCAAAATCACTCGGAGGGAATCAATTCCGGTTTTACGACCCCAAACAACAACCCGATCACTCCAGACGTCTCACCTTAGAAACCGCATTGCATCAAGCGCTGCAACAAGGTCAATTTGTATTACATTATCAACCACAACTGAATTTACAAACCAATAAAATCGTCGGTGTTGAAGCCCTGGTCAGATGGCAACACCCAGAATTAGGGATGATCTCCCCCGCCGAATTTGTGCCGATTATTGAAGAGATGGATCTCATACACGCCTTTGGCGATTGGACATTACGCAGTGCCGTCAATCAAGCTAAAATCTGGCATGACCAAGGCCACCCTATCCGAGTTGGGATCAACTTATCTGCACGTCAATTTCTTAGAAATGACCTAATTAGCAATATTGCCCAAGCGCTTAAAGACGCTCAGCTGCCTCCGCAACTGCTTGACCTCGAAATCACCGAAGGCATTGCCATGCAAAACCCTAATTCGGCATTGCACACATTGGAAGCGCTAAAAGCAACCGGCATAACGATTGCCATTGATGACTTTGGCACAGGCTATTCCTCGCTCGAATACCTGCAAAAATTTCCGGTGGAATACATCAAAATAGACCGTGCTTTTATCAAAGATATGATGACGAATCTCAGCGACCAAGCCATCGTGCGTGCGATTATTGCCATTGCTAACAGTATGAATCGCCGGATTATCGCTGAAGGCATTGAAAAAGCGGAAGAAGCCGCGCTTTTAAAGCAAATGGGTTGCCATGAAATTCAAGGCTATTACCTTTCAAAACCCATCAGCGCCACTGAAACTCAGCACTTTATCGAGAAATATCACGCAACGCCCCCTCTAGAATGAAAAAACGACCAGGCCTGGTCGTTTTTAACCTCTATAACGCACCTAAACGTTAGAAAACGCCACCGGTAATTTCATAATAAATTTTACGGGCATTGTTTTTTGCCGCTTGATCAAACACCGGACGATCTTTATACATGGATTGATCTACATTTTCTGCGGCTTCTAAATCTCCGCCTTCATCCACAACCTTTTGCACTTGCGCTTGCACATAGCGGAAATAATCATAAGTCTGCTTTTTCACAGTTGCCATATCCGTTGGCGTGCCATGACCCGGAATAACCTTGGTATCTTTAGGAATGGTTGCCATCATCGCTTCAAATGACTCCATCCAAGCAATACTGTTGGTGTAAGTAAACATCACCGGCATCCGTTCGTTAAAAGCCAAATCGCCTGCCAAAAGTAACTTACGCGACGGAATATAAACACTGGTAGATGCCGGCGTATGACCGGGGCCAAAATCAATTAAGTGTAAATACTCACCGCCACCCACATCAATTTTCATTTCACTATCAAAGGTGGTAAATTTATCTGAAACATTGCGAATATCATTCATCAATGCCTTGCCAACACGCTCAGACCACTCTGCTTTCGCTCGTTCAAACCCCACATCAAACTGACCATTCGCCATATCACTGGAGTAGAAATTCTTAACACCAATATCCACCCAATAACTGGCGCCAAAGTAAGCATGCCCCTGATTATTTTCAACCGCAACCCATTTCACCGGTTTATCAGTGATTTGTTTGATTTGCTGATGCACACTATAAGAAATCGCCGGATTGGCTCCGGTATTAAACACAAATACACCCTCTTCAAAAATAACAAATGAAATATTATTATTAAAACCAAAGTTCGAGGGATTATGCCAAATCTGACTGCCAACAACCGTATAAACCCCTTCAGCCACCTTCACCGCTTTAGGTAACGGTAAGGTTTTACCGATATAGCCGGCTTGGCGAATCGTGGAGCTGGCCTCTTTAGCATAAGTTTGGGCTGCATCAGACATCACACCATCATCTTGCCAACTGACCTCTTCAGCCCAACGCTCAAATCCCGCCACATAAGGATCTTCATTTTGTTGCGCCCAGCTTGTGGGGGTCACCAAACTCATTGCAACCAAACTCACTAACGTGTGTTTTTTCATAACATCCTCCTCAAAAAGTTATCTGAATTGATGGTTTACGCATCATTTAGAGGATAATACCACTTCAATCTCATTGGCCTTATTGATGTTTTTAATGCCCCCAAAAACAATTCAATCAAACCCGCTAACTGCGATCTAATAAATCTGAATTTTTATGGGCATAAACATCAAAAATGGTAATGGCCATTGCGGCCATCACCGGACCAAAAAACAAGCCAATCATGCCAAAATGAATTAACCCGGCAAAAGTCGCTAATACGGTTATCAACGTATGATTGGCCACAGCCAATTCTTCAGAAGCGCCGCCCAGGGCGCTGGCAATACGACGAATCAACATAGGTCGGAACAGATTATCGATTAAAAAGCCATTCACCACGGCACCAAAAAACACCACCCATCCGGCGGATACATAATCGCCTTGTGCGGCCAACAATAAACTCAAGGGCACCCAAATCAGTGCCGCCCCCACCAATGGAATAAAGGAAGTAATCGCAATGGCAAGCCCAATAAATAAACCGGGTAACCCCAAAAACCAAGCCAACACCGCAAACACCACCCCTTGCATCAGCGCAATCCCTAATACCGACAACAATAAAATCGTCGATAGATTAGAAAATCGCGTCATAATCATCGTATCGTAATAATTTTCTAATGGTGACAACACCTTTAAATGATGCGCGATTCGATGTCCGTCCCGGTAAAAAAAGTACAAGGCAAACACCGCTAAAAAAATAAAGGTTAAAAACGATGTGGTACTGCCAAAAATGCCTTGTACCAAAAATAAAATCGCCTGTTGTGCAAACTGAATGATCTCACTAGAATGGGCTTTAAACTGTTTAATCAACTCCAGTTGCGAGCCTTCCGGCAGTGGCAAAACCGCTACCAAATTCTGATTCAGCTCAGCCAAGCTTTGCGGGGTTTGTTGCGACAGCCAATTTTGTGTCTGGGAAACCAAACTGCCCACTTGCAGCCCGACTTCCAGTAGCAAATAACTGACGGGTGCAATCACCGTCAAAAAAACCGCGACACTCATGAGTGCTGCGGCCATATCTTCCGATTGATTCACTTTTGGCAAGATTTTTAAATATAAACTATAGGTTGCTGTTGCCAAAATCATCGCAAATAACAAGCCCTCTAAAAAGGGTGAAAATAACCACAGCAACCCCATGATGGCTGCCAATAGTAAAATGATTAAAAAACCTTCCTCATAAGGAGCATTTGCGCGCATAATAGTATCCTGTTACAAACCAACAAATTACACACAATCTACCATGAATAACCCAATCAAAAAAGTTTTAATTCGCCCGGCGGGCGCACTGCAAATCCTTTCTTATAAAGAAGCCCAACAACTTTGCGACCAAACCAAAGAAGGCTTAAACGAAGTATTACGCCGCTGTAGCCTAGCCGTCTTAAATACCGGTGCCAAAGGTGACAGTGGCAATGCATTGCTGGAAACCCATCCGGACTTTCACATAAAAGTGCACACCAAAGGTCGCGGGTTGCAGATTGAAATTGATAATGCCCCTGAGCATGCCTTTGTCAACGGTGAAATGATTGTGGGTTTGCAGGAACACCTATCCGCCGTCATTCGAGATTTAATTTACGCGCAAAATGATATTATTGAAAATTCTGAATTTGATTTAGACACGTCATTCGGCATCACCAATGCCGTGTTTCACATTGCTCGAAATGCCGGGATTATGCAGCCCGAAATTGATCCCAATATTGTGGTGTGCTGGGGCGGCCACTCTATCAGTTTGGACGAATACAAATATACCAAACAAATTGGTTATCAACTGGGGTTACGCAAGCTCGACATTTGTACCGGATGTGGCCCGGGAGCCATGAAAGGCCCAATGAAGGGCGCGGTTTTAGGGCATGGTAAACAGCGATATGACAGCGCAAGATTTATTGGATTGACCGAGCCGGGCATTATTGCCGCCGAAGCACCCAATGCGATTGTGAATGAGCTGACCATTCTTCCCGATATTGAAAAGCGTTTAGAAGCCTTTATGCGCATTGGTCACGGCATTGTCATTTTCCCCGGTGGCGCCGGCACCTTAGAAGAAATTTTATACTTGCTAAGCATTTTGCTCCATCCACAAAATAATAATATTCCGTTTCCTGTGGTGTTAACGGCACCCGAATCAGCTCGCGACTATTTTGAAGCCGTTCTTAACTTTATTGAGCAGGCACTGGGCAAAGCAGCCAGCCAAAAGCTCACCATTTTAATTGACCAACCCGAAGAGGTCGCTGACTTTTTAAAAGACGGCATTGAATCCGTTACCGCTTATCGCAATGCCACCAGTGATGCCTACTATTTTAATTGGAACCTTCACATTCCTTTTGAACTTCAACAGCCATTTTCGCCGACACACCAAAGTGTTGCAGCCCTACAGCTGCATCGAGATCAACCCGACCACCAACTGGCCGGTCAATTACGACGCGTGTTCTCAGCCATTGTTGCCGGCAATGTCAAAAGCGAAGGGATTGCTCAAATTGAAAAACAGGGGCCTTTTCAAATCAGTGGTGATCCCATCATCATGCAGCACATCGATCAATTATTGAAACGATTTGTGGAACAACGTCGGATGAAACTCGGCACAGATCACTATGAGCCTTGCTATAATATTGTCTCGCAATCATCCCTCAAAAATGAGTAACCCATGACCTTTGAAGAACTCGACTTAGACCCCAAATTGCTTAGCGCCATAGAACAGCAACACTTTCATAAACCCACGCCGATTCAGCAGCAAGCCATCCCCGAAATGCTCTTAAGCAAAGATGTATTAGCGGGCGCCGCGACCGGTACCGGCAAAACGGCCGCTTTTGTGTTACCCGCATTACAATTTTTACTGGATGACCCTCGGCCAAGCAGTCACGTCAGAGTTTTGATACTTGCACCGACGCGTGAATTGGCCATTCAAATCCTCAAGGTCGTCAAACAACTGGGAACCTTTTGCCACTTTGAAAGCAATGTGGTTACCGGGGGGTTTGCTGCCGACAAGCAACTGGCCGCACTGCAAACACAGCTTGACATCCTAGTTGCAACCCCCGGGCGCTTACTCAATATTATGAGTCAAGACTATATTGATCTATCCAATGTCGAATTACTCATTATTGATGAAGCCGACCGCATGCTCGATATGGGTCAAGGACCTGATGTGTTAGCGTTAATTGAAGCCATCCCCGGCGATTTCCAGGCAGCCTGTTTTTCAGCCACCCTCGCCGGGTCAGGCCTGGTTAAATTTGCACAAGACGTGCTCGATCACCCCACCATCATTCAAGTCGATGCCGCTAACCAACAATCCCAACAAGTCCAACAACTGGTTTACCTTGCGAATGATAAAGCGCACAAGCAGGCGCTATTGCAAGCGATATTGCAAGACCAAAGCTGCCAAAGTGCGCTGGTATTTTGTAATAAAAAAGAGCGCGCGATTGAACTCAATGACTGGCTACAAGACCAAGCGATTTCCAGCACCGTGTTGCACGGCGATTTTATTCAAGCCAAACGCATGGAAAAAACCCAAAAATTTACCCAAGGCAAAGTCAAAGTCATGGTCGCAACCGATGTTGCTGCACGCGGATTGGACATGCTTAATATTACCCATGTCATTAATTATGACATTCCTTTTCGCGGCGACACCTATATACACCGTGTTGGTCGCACCGGACGTGCCCAACAGGTCGGTATAGCCATCAATTTAGTAGAACGCCATGATATTCGCAATCTTCAACGCATTGAATACCATTTACAGCAACCGATTCCTCTTGCTAAGATTGCCGGTTTAGAACCCAATTATTCTTTAAAAGACTATCTCTCTCGTCCTAAAAAGACCAAAACAAAAGCTAAGACGAAAACCAAACTTAAAAAAGCCAAAGCCAAAAAATCGGCTCAAATAAAGTCCAAAGGTTCAGCAAGCAAATAAATTAGCCGGTCCAACCCCACTGCTATAGTGGTAGCTATAATTATTGAGCGCGAATAATTGACTTTGTTATAATCAATCAACTAAGACCTATTGAGGTGGCCATGCTGAACCCCCCTTTATCAAAAAAGACCTTATTCTTCGCGGCCATGATGCTTATCGTGCTGGTCGCTTCGATTGGTTACTGGCAACACCTGCAAACCGATCACAATACAAAAATCAATCAACCACAATTACCAACTAAAGATCCAACCGCCCCCATTACCCCACTCAAACCCATTGCCAATCTGGATCCTAAAGTCGTCTCACTGGGACAACAATTGTTTTTTGACAAACGTTTATCAAAAGACAACAGCCTTTCCTGCGCATCTTGCCACAATTTACAAACGGGGGGCGATGACAATATGCCCAAATCCGTTGGGATTAATGGTCAAATCGGTGCCCTTAACGCCCCAACTGTTTTTAACACCGCCTACAATATCCGCCAGTTTTGGGATGGCCGCGCCAAATCCCTGGAAGAACAAGCGCAAGGGCCGATTCATAATCCCGTTGAAATGGGATCCAATTGGCAAGAAGTCATCTCCAAACTGACGTTTGACAAAGCCTTTATAAAACAATACAAACAAAGTTTTTCGCTTCCCATTAGCGCCCAAAACCTTGCCTTTGCCCTGGCAACCTTTGAACGTAGCTTAGTGTTAGTCGATAGCCCATTTGATCGATGGCTAAAAGGCGATGTCAATGCCATTTCAGGCCAAGCCAAGCGCGGTTATGAAAAATTTAAGAGCTATGGCTGCATTGCCTGCCATCAAGGGGCTGCGGTCGGTGGCGGGCTTTTTGAAAAAATCGGCACCCTTAATGATTACTTTGCCGATCGGGGCGGTAATATTACCCCGGCCGATTTGGGTCGCTACAACCTAACGGGTGAAGAAGATCAGCGCCATGAATTTAAAGTGCCTTCCTTGCGAACCGCCAGTATGACCGCCCCCTATTTTCATGATGGCTCGGTTTGGCAACTCCGTGAAGCCATTGCCAAAATGGGCTGGTATCAATTGGGGATTAAATTAACGCCGGAGGACATCGGCGATATAGAGGTTTTTATACAATCATTAGCCGGTAAAATACCGCCTTTGGAAAAGACACCATAATGCACTCACCCAATCAAAAACGACATTGGATAGATCAATATAAACACCTTATGTTTATTGCCTTGATTATTGGCCTAATCACCTTTTTTTTCCAAGCGAGTCGAAGCATTGACATTCATAAAAATAAACAAATCAATCAACATATCAATGCATTGATATTGGGCAACAGCAAACTCTCTGAATTATTATTAAAGAGTCGTTATCAATTATTGAATAACTATGATCCCCTCAATCAAACCCACAGCTACATTGAATATCATTATCGGCAACTGTGGCCATTATTAGAAGGGTTAGAAACGGTTAAAGCATTAGATTTTAAAACGATTCGTTCCGAAGAAAAAAATCTGTTTAAAGACAAAACAACGCTATTAGAACGTTTTTTATCCCATAATGCCGTGCTTAAAAATTCACGCTACTATGCGGAAGAATTGATTAGCCAAACTTATCAGCATCTCAATCAGCGTCCCAATCAAAATAACTTTATACAAATTCATCAGCAATTACGAAAACTCGAACAACTGCTGATCACCCCAACCAAAATCAATCAGCAAACGACCGACATCAATGCACCCGAAATACAGCAACTGTTACAATCACTGGATCAATATTCTTTACCCACACTGAAAAGCCTTAACAAGCATGCTCAAAAGATTATTGAGGTCACAGATGAAATTGACCAACAACTGAATAAACTGATTCAAACTGACTATCAATATGGCGTTAAGCTTCGAGATTATTATGCCGCTTATATTAGTGAACGCGAAAAAACCGCCAATATTTACACCTGGTTACTGATGTTATTGTCGATCATCTTATTGATCTATGCCATCTACAGTTTTCAAACCATTCGCACGATGATTATATCGTTACAAAATCAGCAATTTGCGCTAGATCAGCATGCCATTGTCAGCATTACCGACCCGGACGGAAACATTATCTATGTCAATGATTTATTTATCAAAATCAGTGGTTATAGCCAACAAGAACTTTTAGGTCAAAATCATCGTTTAATCAAATCGGAGCAACACCCTCCGGCGTTTTTTGCCAATTTATGGCAAACCATTAGCCAAGGTAACGTTTGGCACGGCGAAGTTAAAAACAAACGCAAAGGCGGTGGCTATTACTGGGTCAATGCCACCATTGTGCCGTTATATGATGCGACCGGCAAAATCTTCCAATATATTTCCATTCGAACCGATATTACCGGGCAAAAGAATTTAGAAGCGTCTCTTAAAAAGGCCAAAAGAAGTGCCGATGCCGCCAGCCAAGCCAAAAGTGATTTTATTGCCACCATGAGTCATGAAATTCGCACGCCGATGAACGGCATTATGGGCATGACCGAATTATTATTAGATACCCCTTTATCCGCCGAACAACACGAAAATCTTGAAGCAGTCAAATATTCAGCCGATGCGTTAATGACGATTTTGAATGACATTTTAGACTTTTCAAAAATGGAAGCGGGCAAATTCGATTTACACTCACATCCCTTCCATTTGCGGCAACTTTGCCAGGGCATCTTAACCACCTTAACCGCGCAAGCCCAACGTAAGGGCATCACACTCAAGTTATCCATTGATGATCGCCTCAACGAGAGTCTAATCGGCGATGACGCGCGCCTTAGACAAATTTTATTAAACCTTATGGGCAATGCCGTTAAGTTTACCGAACAAGGCCATTGTGAACTCAAAGTCACCCTGGCATCGCCCAACGCTGCTGAAGCGAGCGAACAAACCATGCTATTTGAAGTGATTGACACAGGAGCCGGGATTGCCTTAGCGGATCAACAAAACTTGTTTAGCGAATTCACTCAGGTCGATTCCTCTTCAACCCGTCGACATGGGGGAACCGGACTGGGGCTGGCCATTTGTCGCCGCCTGCTTAATTTAATGCAATCCGACATCGCCATTGACAGTGAACCCGGCAAAGGCAGTCGGTTTTACTTTACCTTAAAGCTGCCGGTTAACACCTCGATTATCGCCGAACAACAACCTGCCGTAACGGCTTCCGCTGAGGTTAAACATGCCTCCGAAAGCATTTTATTGGTTGAGGATAATGAAGTGAACCGAAAAATTGCCACCGCAGTGCTAACCAAAATGGGCTATGAAGTCCACCATGCCAACAATGGCCAAGAAGCGCTAGACAGATTAAAACAGCAACCATTTGATGCGGTGCTAATGGATATGCAAATGCCGGTAATGGATGGCTTGGAAGCCACACGCCAATGGCGCGCATTTGAAAATCAATATCAATTATTTCCCACGCCGATTATTGCCATGACGGCCAACGCCACCGCCGAAGACAAACAACAGTGTTTTGAAGCCGGTATGAATGACTTTATCAGCAAACCCTTTAAAGCCGAAAGGCTACGAAAAATCCTCACGGACAGTATCCCAGCCGCTTAAGGCAGATTAGCCGTTATGTAAACACTGGCTGACAAGATCCCAACGCTACCTAAACGTTAGATCATGTCCGTTTCGGCAAATATCGCGCCAAAATTTCATAGAGTTTGTTTAGGTCAATCGGTTTGGTCAAATAGTGGTTCATCCCTTCGTCCAGCGCTTTTTCCAACTCGGCTTCTCGCGCCGCAGCCGTCAGCGCAATAATGGGCACCTTCTGGTTAAAGCGGCGTATTTGTCGAGTCGCCTCATAACCATCCATCACCGGCATCTGCACATCCATAATAACCGCATCGAAACAGGCTTTTTTAACCGCAGCCACCCCTTCTTCGCCATTATTCGCAACCACCGTTTTCACCCCTAAAGCCGTTAATAACTCGACCGCCACTTCTTGATTGATAACATTATCCTCAACCAACAGAACCTTGCCTCGTAATAAAGGCTCTTTAGCATGAAAAGTTGAAGACGATACCCTATCCTCATCCTCTGCGTAAGCAGTTTGATATTCAAACGGTAATTCAAACCAAAAACAACTCCCATGACCTTCTTCAGATTCAAATTGAATCCCCTTTCCGCCCATCGCGACCACCAGCTTTTGACTGATGGCTAACCCCAGTCCGGTACCACCAAATTGACGGGTAATAGAGGCATCTCCTTGACTAAAGCGTTGAAACAACTGTTGATACTGTTGTTTTGGAATGCCCTTACCCGTATCGCAAACCTGAAATTTCAACCAGGCCTGGCCATTTTTTTGTGCGCGCAATTCAACTTGTAAGGTCACTGTGCCCTTGGCTGTAAATTTAATCGCATTACTTAATAAATTGCTTAAAATTTGACCTAAACGTAAACCATCCCCCATCAACCGCCACTGATTGGCGACAGACTGTTGTTCAAAACATTTCATCTCGAACTTCAAGCCTTTTTCCTCTACCAAAGGCATAAACAAAGTGGTTAAGTCATCAAACATAACCGCAAGACGAAACCATCGTTGGTCGAGTTGTAGCTGACCGGCCTCCATCTTTGAAAAGTCGAGTAAATCATTTAAAATTCGTAATAGCAACTGCGCTGAGTGCTGAACTTTCTGGTGATGCACCTGGCAATCCGGGAGCTGCGAATCCATCTGACCCAATTGCGCCATAGCAATAATGGCATTCAAGGGGGTTCGGATTTCATGACTCATATTGGCTAAAAACTCAGATTTTGCCGCGTCGGCTGTTTGTGCTTCAATTCTCGCCTGATTGGCTAATTGTTCACTGGCTTGAACTTTTAGCAATAAGCGTTCTCGCAACCCCGTCAAAATAAAAAAACCGGCCAACAACAATAACGTCACCACAATCACCAATTGATATTGCTGCCATAAATCCGATAACTGAATGGACTTATCCGTTTCAAAAGGGGGTAAATTCATATCCTTTAGCATGATTTCCAAAGGCAAATAATCTTTGGCGGGCTGAAACCCGGCGAAGCCGAGTTTTTGCATGGCAGGATGATCTTGACTTAATTGAAACAACGCCACGGTCAACTGTTTTATCGTCTTGGTTTCCACATGCGATAAAGCAAAAAAAGGCCACTCCGGCACCAGTTGGGTTGACAACCAATAAGGAAATGACGGGACTCCCTGAAGGTTAAGCAGTTTAAAATCAGTCTGTTTGATCATCCCTCTTTGAATCAAATCCTCTAATATCCCTGTGCGCACAAACCCGACTTCAGCTTTACCTGTCAACACCGCTTTGACGACATCATCATTGGTTCCAACACATTCAAAATTAAGTTGTGAAGGTTGAATGCCAATTTTATGCAATTCATACAAAGAAACCTGGTAGGCACCGGTATTTGAAAAACCGGGAATGGCAATCTTGACATCGATCAAATCCGTCAATTGATTGATATGCTGATGAGAAGGCCGTGTAAAAATGGTGCCCCCTAAGCTGGAAGACACCACGCCTTTACGAATTTTCTGCACCGTTGCAATGGGTGCCCCCAAACGGTTTTCAAAACGAATCAGCTGATATAGGCTTGGGTTGGTAAACAGCAGATCTAATTGATGATGCTGTAATGCATGTTTCATCTCGTCAGGGGAATACAGCGCCCATTCGATTTGATACCCCGGCAAGGCTTGATTTAAATAATCCATAAAAAGCTGATAACGTTCTGTCAACAACTGGCGGTCTTGGTGTAAATAAATGCCTAAATGCAATCGCTTTTTATTTGACGCCATTGGCGCTGTCTGAACGCCATTCAATACGGATAAGTCATTAGCATTAGCATTAGCATGAAAATTAAAATTGGCATGAGCATTTGCAACTTCGCTACTAGCACTCAACCATAGCCATGCAACAACCCAAAGAGGGCTTAAAAATGATTTAAAATAAAATGACATCGTTTTTTAAAACTTGACAATAACAACCAAGAATTCTTAGGGAGAGCTTTGCATCCGTGAGGCACGAAAGAAAAATGTGGGAAATTTTAACCATTTTTATTGGTGACTCCATCTGGTGCAAAGGTCTCTTAGGGTTATAAAAACTGATTACTCCAAATATTCTTTAAAGTATCAGGGGTCGCCAAAATACCTTCCTCAAAGAGTAATCGATTCACCGCTTTTAACGCCGCTTCAAACTCAGAATGCGGCTTTAATAACCGAGCATTCTGTTGCTTACCCGGAATCACGATTCCTTGAAGGGCTTTTTGCGCTTCGGCATAACTTAATTTCTGCCGTGTAGCAATACGATACAATGAATCATCTTGATACACAACAAAATGTTCTAATGCATGATAATAAGTGTCCGTTAATTGCTGGACTTGCGCGGGGCTTTGTACGATCAACTCACTCCGAACCGCTAACACATCATAAATATATCTGGGCAAATCTCGACTGGTTAAATGCACTTGACAGCCCATCCGTAAAAGCTTACTGGCATAGGGTTCATAGGTAATGGCGGCGTCAATCTGATTATTTAGCCAGGCCTGCTGTTGCGGCTCGCCCACCGCCAAAGGCACAAGGGTGACCTCATCCTTTTGCAATCCAAGCTTATTCAACGTCATCATTAACATTAACTGCCCCACACTATTGGGCTCATACGCTAAACGGACCCCCGGTTTCATTGAAGATCGGCCATTTTTATCGCGTTTGGCTATCACCACATCGGCGCCGGCAGACACATCCAAGACAGCAATCACCGTCAAAGCAATCCCTTGCGCCCGAAACAGAAAGACCTCATCAAGCGAAAGCGCCATGGCATCTAAATCGCCTGCCATCATCGCAGCAGTCTTTTTGGTTTGATTGGCAAACTCAACAATCTTAAGGGTATCCGGCAGTAAATGTTGCTCTTTGGCAATATAAAAAGGCTCAAAGCCAATCCAAGGCTGCACCCCTAACTGAAGCGGCTTTGCAGATTCACTGCAACCGGATAATGCCAATGCCATTGGTGACATCATCACCAACGGTATGGATTTGAGCAGTTTTCGACGTGACAAGCCATTTTTAAAGGTCTTATCCATCACTCTACCTCGGGTTCCCAGCGCGCGTATTTGACACAATTTCGCCCGGATTTTTTAGCGCGATATAACGCCAAATCAGCGTGTTTTGCTAGCGCCTGAACACTGTGCGACTCTTTAATCTGACTGGCGATCGCCCCAACGCTGATCGTGACATGATTCGCAACACTCGAATATTCATGTTTTATCTGTAACCGGCTCACCGCAAGGCGCATTCTTTCGGCCAGTTGCATCACGCCTTCTTGATCGGTATCGGGTAAAATCACTGCAAATTCTTCCCCCCCATAACGCGCCAATAAATCGCTTGGGCGATGAATCGCTTGTTTTAATGCGCTAGCCACCGCAATCAAACATTCATCGCCTTTACCATGACCATAGTGATCGTTATAGGCCTTAAAATAGTCAATATCCATCATAATTAACCCCAGGATTTGACCATTTCGAGCATGGCGTTTTGCTTCGTCTAATAAACGCTCATCCAATAAGCGTCGATTAGCAATATGGGTCAAGCCATCGAGATGCGACATCTGCTCGAGCATATCCGTTTTGATTTTAAGGTTAAGATGACTGCGAACCCGAGAGCGGATTACCGGCAAATTAAACGGTTTAGAAATAAAATCCACTGCCCCCAAATCCAATCCTCTTGCTTCTTCGGACGGGTCATTCAACGCCGTGACAAAAATCACCGGAATGTCTTGTGTTTTCGGATCGTTTTTCAACAACCGGCAAACTTCAAAACCATCCAGATCCGGCATCATTACATCCAGTAAGATCAGATCCGGTTGCGGTGACGCTTTTGCCAGCTCTATCGCTTTATAGCCACGATCAGCGACTTGAATTTGATATTGATCTATCAAACCATTTGCTAAAATACGCAGATTTTCTTTAACATCATCGACGATCAAAATATCATAGACCCTTCTGCTCGTCAGCTCGGCGACCAGATCGGGCTTTTTCGCTAAGGAAGGGTTCGGGTTGAGCGAGTCTGTATCTTCAAGCGGAATAACAGTCGGCGCTGAATGCGTCTGATTATCGGACGGTCTATTGTCACTTGCTGATAGATTCTTTTTTACCTGTGCCAACCAATTTTGGACGGTTTGTTGAAACTTTTGCCAAACAATCGGTTTACAAAGGTGATCATTCATCCCCATTTGTTTCGCTTTAGCCTTGTCGGAAGCCGTCACTGCTGCGGTTAATGCAATAATGGGTAAGTCGGGCGCAAAACGACGGATTTCGCAGGTCGCCTCATAGCCATCCATCACCGGCATATGAATGTCCATTAACACCAAATCAAATGGGTGCTGTCGGCATAAATCGACGGCCTGTTGACCATTTTCCGCCAACATAGGTTCTATCCCCATTTTTTTCAAAAAAGATAGGGCGATTTTTTGATTCAGAAGGTTATCTTCCACCAACAACACTTTGAATTGCTTGGACAGACTTTCACCCTCTATCGGTTGCGAAATTAAGCTGGCTTCATCTGCTTGAGAACACTGCGTCACCGGAACCTCGAACCAAAACACACTGCCATGCCCCTGTTCACTTTGAAACTGAAGTCCTTCTCCCCCCAATCGCTGCACCAACAACTGGCTCATACTCAAGCCCAATTTTTTCTGCTGCGAAGGGGGTAAAGCTTGCTGAGAAAACAATTCATAGAGTTCGGCTTGCTGGGCTTCTGCAATCCCCATACCGGTATCTTTAACGGTAAATTTTAACCAGGCCTGGTCATTTTTAGCTTGGCGCAACTGGACACTCAAGGTGACCTTCCCCTGTTGGGTGGCATTCAGTGCATTTTCGACTAAATTAAACAAGACCTGGCCGATGCGCCTGGCATCCCCTCGGAAACAGTCTTCCGAGCGTTTAAATGACTTTGCCCGTTCACAATAAAGCACGACCTCTTTTTCATCCGCTTTTAGCGCATATAAGTCTTGGATATTTTGCAATAATTGTGATAAATAAAATGGCGACTCTTCAATATGAAAGTCACCCGTTTCCATTTTGGACAGATCACTTAAATCATCAATCAAGGTCATGAGCAGTTGTGCGGATCGATGAATGTGATGCAACTTCATTTTATAATCCATCGCATCTTGCTGATCATCACTTAAAGTCTCACTCATCCCCAAAATGGTGGTCATAGGGGTACGAACGTCGTGACTGAGATTTTGAACAAAATCGGATTTCGCCACATTAGCCGCTTCGGCTTGCTGTTTGGCAGTTTGTAGCGACGCCTGCAATTGATGCATTTCGGTGACATCACGACTGATCCCGAATAGACCAATCACCTTTTCGCCGGCATCATCCCACACAGGCCACTTATAAGTTTGCACCCAACCCGATTCACCATTCTCTTTATAATAAGGATCCACTTTATCTAATAGTGGCGTACCCGTTTCATAGAGGGTGTCTTCTTCTTTGTAATAAACCTCGGCAGTCTCTTTGGGAAATATCTCAAAGTCGGTTTTGCCTATTAACGCTTGCCAAGTATCCGCCCCCACCAATTTGGCCATCGACAACGAACAAAACCTGAGACGTCGTTGCGCATCTTTGAAATAAACGAAATCACCGGTGTGATTCAAAAAGATTTCAAAATCATGATGTAATGTCGCTAATTGCAACTGAATCTGCTTTTGGCGTCGCCACTGCCAAAACATCCGCAAAGCAATCAGAGTCATCACCAGTAATGCCAACCCCAGCCCAATCAAAACTTGGTTTTTCTGCTCTAGCAACTGACTATTTTGTTGATCAACCTGTTTCACCAAGGCGCTATTAAGACGGTCAATGGCTTGCTGAACTTGCGATTGGCCGAATTGTTCCAGCGGTAAAATGGTTGACAATAACACTGAACGATCGTTCAGCCAATAGGACTTAGAATAAACTGCAACCAATCGCTCATCACCGGAAGCCAACTGATGACGAAATACAAAAAAGTTGCGTTTTTCTTTCAAGGCCGCGAGCCGCTCCTGCTTAACCTGCTCCGGTGTCAACAAATTTAATTGATCTATCTGCCGGCTTTTTAAATCAGCAATGTCATAACCATAATAGGCGGCCGCAGCCTGATTCGCATCCAATATTTGCCCTGAATAAGGTTCAATAATTAAAATCGGAAGCGGAAACCCCTTTAAAACATCCGTTAAAAAAGTCTGTTTATTCGCATCTGCGGCGACTGGAAGAAAGGCTGAAAACATCAGAAAAACCCCAACCAATCTGGCCAATCGCAGCACTTTATGACATAAGATAACCTTGTTAGCCACCCTTGTTTGGACTAAGCCATTCAATAACCTTTCCATCAATCTTCTTGCTCCTGCAAAGCCTCCAACAATAAACCCACCAACACACTGGCTCTGTCAAATTCAAAATTATCTATGGCCGCCATTAATGGCGCACCATATTCAGGCTGCATCGCCGGGGGAATTGAATCCCATAAGGGTTGCAGCTGCTGAGAACTCATATATCGCTGACTGTGTAGCGCTTTTAATAAATCAGTTAACGCATTTTGTAATTCTGAGACGGTTAACGGTTGTGACGGGGAGGGCTCAGAATGCTTGATCACCTGTGTCGTCACCCGACCGGTTTCGAGGTTCAATGTATTTTGAATCGCTTGTTTCGTTTCATTAATAATCTGGTTGAAACTTTGAATCAAACGTTGACCGGGCAAGCGCTGTTGCTTGAGTTCTATATCTATTTTCTGACTAACCTCATGCAATGCCATCAGCGCCAAATTGCCCGCCACCCCTTTCATACTGTGATTTTTGGCCTGCCACTCAGACAAATCCGCTGCATTCACAGTGGTCAAGGACGCTTCCATCAACTCACCCGCCAAGTCTGCATACTGATGATTCAATTGCGCTAAGAATTGCTTTAGTAGCTTTAAATACAAAGAGTGATTGCCGTTTAATTGTGCGATACCCCGCTGAAAATCAATTGGCAATGCCGCTGTCTGTTTGGAAAACGACTCAGCCGACAGCTGCACCTTATCGTTGGGTCTAACATCCCTTATTTCAGTCATACTTTGCGGAGCGCCGGGTAAATAACCGGCCAGCACAGCATAAAGACGCTGCAAGCTAACCGGTTTAACCAAATAAGATTTCATGCCATTTTGTTCTGCCAATAAACGATCTGATTCGCTATCAGCCGCACTCAACGCAATAATCGCCAAATCCGGCTGCGCTTCCAGCAAGCGTTGGCTGGCTTCAAAGCCATTTAACTTAGGCATCTGAAGATCCATTAGCACCAAATCAAAAGACTGTTTCCGAGCTTGGGTCACCGCTTGTTCGCCATCACCGACCATCACTATATCGCTTATCCCCAGCGAATTTAATTGCTGACGAATCACTTGTTGGTTAATGGCATCATCTTCAGCAACCAAAATCCGACCCTGTAATGGCTTGATCTCACCATCAGAGGTTGATGGCGGCACTTCAACTTGCTGATCCGTTTCAATTGCAAGGGGCACTTCAAAAGCAAAACAACTGCCCTTGCCGAGTGCACTGCTAACCGCTATGCCCGTTCCCTTCATCAATTGCACCAATTGTTGGCTAATCACCAACCCTAAACCGGTGCCACCCTCAGCAGATTGCGTTGAGGGGGCTTGATGATAGGGTTTGAACAAATTCGCCAACGCCGCTGACGACAGGCCAATACCACTATCTGAAACGGAAAATTTTACCCAGGCCTGGCCATTTTTTTGAGCCATTAAGCGAACCTCTAACGTAACATGACCTTGCTCAGTAAATTTAATGGCATTACTCAGTAGATTGAGTAGCACTTGTCTTAACCGCTGGCCATCCCCATACAAAACCGCCGGCAGCGCTTCATCATATTGAAGGTGCATTTCGATCGGTTGATCAACTTTTTTAATCCCCTGCGCTAAGCCCATCAGTTCATTCATTAACGCATTTAACGCGATGGGTTGGCTTTTCAAAATGAGCTGATTGGCTTCCAGTTTCGAGAGATCTAAAAAATCATTGATTAATGACATTAATTGTTGGCCGGCATTGGCAACTTGAGTTGCAGCGGCTTTAAAATCAGTGACATCGTGGTAGTCTTGCGCCAATTCGCAAATCCCTAAAATGCCCATCATCGGGGTACGAATTTCATGGCTTAGATAAGCCATGAATTGCATTTTTTCCTCACTGGCCGCCAGTTGTTTTTGGTGCGCCGCTTGAAACGCTTGTTGTGATTGTTTTAATTCGCTAATGTCTTCAAACACCGACAAGATATAATCTTGACCATTCAGTTTTAAAACCCGACAGGTTACTTTAATCTCTAATATTTTGCCGGACTTGTGACGATGTTGGGTTTCAAAGTGCGCTTCACCCTTCGCCAAAATATCAGCCATGTGTTCCTTCACTTTTTGCTCGGATTCAATCACCTCATAATCAGAAATCCGCAAATGTTTAAACACCTCCGCTGAATAGCCAAGCTGCTGATGCGCCTGTTGATTAAACTGAACCGGTAACTGGGTTATGGGATCAAATAACACAGTGGCTAATGGATAAAACTCGAATAAAAGACGGTATTGTTGCTCACTCTGGGTTAATGCCTGTTCTGTTTCGATAAGATGCGTTTGATCTAATAAATATCCGAAAATTTCTTCTACCTGATCATCCGCACCATAAATCGGTTGGCTATAATCATAAAACCAACGCCACCGGCCTTGTTTTGACAAGAGTCGATACCGCTGCTCCCAATAGGACAATTTATTGGCTAACGCCTGCTCAACTTCTTGAGTTATCCTCTCTAAATCGTCAGGGTGAATGAGCTCACTAAAGTAAAAATGGGGGGAGACAAATTCTGAAACCTCATAGCCCAAAATACTCAGTACATTGGGGGTAATATACTTGACCGGCCAACCCGGTTCGGATTTCCAGATCAAACTCACCACCGGCCCGGCTCTCAGCAGATCCATTTCCCCCTGCAGGCGACGCGTCTCATTCTCGAAACGTTCATAAAGCGCTTGATAAACCAAAGAAACCAAATCTTTTTGGTGTAAAACACCGATCACCTTTTGCTGCTGATCTTGTACCACCAGATGTTTAATATGATGTTCTCGACTCATGGCCAACGCATACTGAACACTGGCACTGGCATCAACACTCAATAACGGCGAGCTCATATAGTCCGCCACCGGTTTCTGCCAATTGTTTTCCTTATCTAATAATTCAATGATATTGCTTTGAGTCATCATGCCAACCGCTTGTTGGTGTTGCATGACGATCGCGGCCGTTTCTTTTAGCTGGTGCATTCTTTCAAACACGGTTTGCAAATCATCATCACCCGCAACCCGCAAAAACGTTCTATCGCCAATCAATTCACCGATTGGTTGAGATTGCACCAACTGATCCGGCTGCAAACTGGCGGCTAAATCCGAATAACTAATAATACCAATCAGATCTTTATCTTTATTAATGAGACAAACATGATTATCGGGATGGTTTTGAACCACCATCAAGGCTTTCATCACATTATCATCTGCTGACATCTGTGGCACGATATTGAGTGCAAGGTCTTTTAATGGGGTGCTAAGCGGGATTTTTTTAATTTGGAAATCAATCAACTCCCGCGCGGTCAAAATCCGGTAGGTTTGACCTTGCGTCACAATCACATCTCGGATGTGATGTTCATTCATTAACTGCAAAGCCTCTTTAAGCGTGTGAGACACATCCAATGTCACCACATCTCGAGTGGCTAATTGCGCTAAGCTCGGGAAAATCAAAGCATCGTCTCCTGCTTAGAAACCGTTGATAACGACAATTGATCAAAATAATAGTGGGCTAAAGCAATCACGCCGAATATCGGCACAAAAAAGCTAATCATCGGGAATAAGCTCAATGAAAACAGCCCGGCTAATGCCAGCGTCGGCGTCCAACGCGTAAAAGGCGATAATTGTTTAAATAGCGGCTCAGGCAGAATCACCTGGCCGACATCCAATACCAACGCATAGCGAAAAAATATAAAACCGATCGCCCAAAACCAAACAAGATTAACTAAGGGGATAAACAATAAGGGTAAGGTTAGCAATAACAGCAACACCATGCCCAAACCGAACAGGGTCATTTTCCATAACATGCCTGCCAGAGAGCCATGCCCTTGATAATCGGTATAGGGATAATGCAAATCATGCACCGCTTTGACCAATGAATCGGTCATAAAACCGGTAATAATCATCGCAAACAACAGCACTAAATAACTGCCTAAAATAACGCCAATCAAGCCGGCAATCACCGTAAATACCAACCCCAAAAACCACAGTAACAAGCCCCCAATTAATGGAATGGCACCGATGGTCGATTCCGCTTCCAGTTGCCATTGATTCATGTCTTGTACAACGGCACTGTCCGTGACAAAACTGCTGGTTAATAGCAAACCGAATAACCCGTATCCCAAAAACGATACCAAAACCAACCCCATGACAAATGGGATAAATAACCGTATTAAAATCTTTGGCGACTTTAAATCAGCGATCGTTTTCCAAATTAAATCCACTGCCGTCACTATTTAATCCAAACCGTTTTGATATTGGTAAATTCGCGAATGCCTTGCGCCGATAGTTCACGACCATAGCCCGAATTTTTGACGCCACCAAATGGCAAGCGAGGGTCAGAAAAAGTCGGACTGTTAATAAAGGTTGCTCCCGACTCCATACCACGCGCCATCGTTTCAGCAGTGGCCATATCGTTTGACCAAATGGAACCGCCCAAACCGTAGTTAATACCATTGGCCAATCCGAGCGCATGAGCCGGTTCAGAAGCTTTTAAAATAATCGCTACCGGCCCAAAAAATTCCTCATCAAAAGCCGGCATACCACTACTGACATTGGTTAAGATGGTGGGGGCATAATAAGCACCGGGGCGATCCAGTTGATATCCCCCCGTGACGATTTTGGCACCCATTTCCACGGATTTCATCACTTGTTGATGCAACTCATCCAATAAATCTTGCCGTGCCATTGGTGCCAGGGTTGTTTCAGCCTTCATCGGATCCCCTGCTAGCAAACCCTGTTCAATGGTTTGTTTAAACTGTTCGGTAAACGTCTCCACTAAAGCCGCATCAACAATAAAGCGTTTGGCGGCAATACAACTTTGCCCGGCATTTAAAAAACGACCTTTAACCGCACCCGCGACCGCTGCCTTCAGATCAGCACTATCAAGCACAATAAAGGCATCCGAACCGCCCAGTTCCAAAACGGTTTTTTTCAGTTGCTCCCCGGCAACGGCAGCCACTTTTCGCCCGGCCGCTTCACTGCCAGTCAGAGAAACCGCCTTAACCGCCGGATGACGAATCACCGAAGCGACCTTGTCGGAACCAATCATCAGCGTGGTAAACACCCCTTGCGGATAGCCCGCCTTGCGAAACACTTCTTGCAAGGCCAATGCACATTGAGGAACATTAGACGCGTGTTTCAATAAGGCAATATTGCCCGCTGTGATGGTGGGCACTGCAAATCGAATCACCTGCCAAAACGGATAATTCCACGGCATCACTCCCAGCACCACGCCCAAGGGTAAATAGGCCAAATAACTTTTAGAGGCATCTGATTCAATCATTTCATCCGCTAAAAATTCGGCGGCATGATCCGCATAATAATCACAGAGCGTTGCGCATTTTTGCACTTCAGCCAGGGCTTCTGTATAAAGCTTGCCCATTTCCAATGTCATCAATTCCGCTAACGGTTCCTGGTCTTCTAACAACACATCCCCTAAGCGACGTAATAGCGCAATCCGATCTTCTAAAGGGGTTAGTTTTGACCAGTCGGCAAAACCATAACCAGCTTGGGTAACCACCTCATCCAAGGTATCTTGATTCCAAGTTTCAAATTCGGCATTCAACTCGCCCGTGGCAGGATTAATAGATTGCATGGTCATAATCGTTTCCTTTTTAAATATACTAAAAATACAGGCTGTACTGAGGTGACAGCGGTTGCGTCAGATTATTCAACACTGGCTTGATGTGCCCAAGCAGAAGCTTCCATAAATAACCCGGCAATATCATTGATGTCTAACTGGTTAAAGGTTAACTTAGCAAAATCTTGGCTGGTGGATTCCAGTTCGGTTAGACATTTTAGCGCTTCGCCCATCGACCCTTTGCGCTCAATCAACGCCAGTTTAATCTCTTCCGACAAGGGCATTTCGGCGACGATCTCTGCGACGGGCGAGCGAAAGAAAGCGCCTAAATTTGAAAAAAGCCCAACCAAAAAATAGCTGTCTTTTTCACGCTGAAAGCCAGCCTTGATCGCTAAAGCTTCACAGAATTTTGCCCGCATTAACGAAGTGGTCAAAAGCTCTTTTGGCACATCATTAAGGTCGGACAACATCATCATATTGACCCAAAACTTCAACCGCTTTAATCCCATATAATTTAAGGCATCAGAAACGGTTTCAACTTCAATCGGAATCATCGCCGCCGGGTTATTGACGGCCACTAAGAGTTTGTGCGTCAAAGCCACATCTTTACTTAAAATGCTAGACAATTCTTTAAAACTGGTTTTAGGATCATTAATCTTGGCGAGGATTTGCAATAAGGTCAACTTATTACCCGTTAACTTTTTACCATTTATAATCACCGGATTGGTGAAAAAATAGCCTTGGAAATAATCAAATCCGAGTTTTTTTAGGTATTGATACATTTCCTCGGTATCAACCTTTTCGGCGATGACTTTCTTGCCTTTGGCATGGAGTGCTTCAATCGCCGATTTCATTTTGACTTCGGACAGAGCCTCGTTATCGAGCTTTACAAAATCACTGATATTGGCCAACTTTAAGCTGGCATCCTCTTCTATATAATTATCTAATGCGATCGCAACGCCCTGACTTTTGAGTTCTTTGAGTTTTTTAAGAACATCGACATCCTTGTCAACATAATTGGGAATTTCTAATACCAGATTGTGTTTATCTTCAAAGCTGGCAAAATCATTTGACTGAACCATGACATCACGCGGCAGGTTAATGAGCGCGACATGGCCGCCGACAATGGCTTGCAAGCCAATTTCGGATTCGGTTTTAGCCAATAATTGGGCAGATGCTTCAACGGATTCTTGATTGGGATTCAACCCTTGGTGAAACTGTAATTCATAAGCAAACAGCTTCATTTTACGATCCAAGATGGGCTGGCGCCCAATATACACAGCAGACATTTGCAACCTCTTATTTTTTTATTTTAAAGAGACTTTTGCAAGAGTGGGACGCGAAAGAAAAATGTGGAAAATTTTTTCATATCGAGGCAAAAACGCCGCTAATAGCCGGAGCTATTGGCCGGTTTTTTAACGAAAATATGGAACATTTCAACCATCCTTATTCGGGTAGCCATCTCGTGCAACGGTCTCTTAGAAACCACTTTACAAGTATTGATAAATCTTTGCAATGCTTTAAAACGCTGAGCGGCGAGCCCACGCCGGATAAACGACCAGGCCTGGGCAAAATGACGCTCTCAACCGCCGGGTCACATCAACCGTTAATCTCGTGTAAATTGTAATCGTTGTCCCGGGGTAAAATGTCCCAACTGACCTTGGTGATATTTTAAATTCCCATTCACAAAAGTGCTGATCACACTGGATGAAAATGACTGCCCTTCCCAAGGCGACCAACCACATTGATACAAATTATCTTGTTGGGTGTCGATATGAGGATGATTCAAGTCAACCAATACCAAATCTGCCGCATAGCCTTCACGGATAAAGCCACGATTGGCAATTTGATAGCGGATCGCAACATTGTGGGAGGTTTTTTGTACAATGGTTTCCAAATCAAAAACGCCTTGCTTAACTAAATCCAATAAAGCGGTGAGCGACTGTTGCACTTGTGGCAATCCCGCAGGCGCTTGAAAATAGCTACTTTGTTTTTCCGCCCAAGTATGGGGTGCATGATCAGTGGCAATAATATCAATTTGACCTGTGCGCACTGCTTGACGAATCGCCTCACGGTCAGCCGCCGTTTTGATGGCCGGATTACATTTGATTAAAGTTCCCTTTTGTTCATAGTCATCGGCACTGAACCATAGATGATGGACACAAGCTTCAGCGGTAATTTGCTTGCCTGCAACGGTTCCTGACTCAAATAACGCCATTTCTTCAGCCGTGGTCAAATGCAAAACATGCAGGTTAGCGCCGGTTTTTTTTGCCAATGCCACCGCAAAGGACGAGGATTGATAACAAGCTTCGCGACAACGAATGTCAGGGTGCGCCGACATCGGCACAGCGTCCCCATACTTTTGGCGAAAAAGCGCTTCTTGTGCTTGAATCATCGGCGTGTCTTCACAATGCGTGGCAATCAAAACCGGGCTATGTCGAAACACATCCGTCAGCGCCTGTTCACGATCCACCAGCATATTGCCGGTGGAGGCCCCCATAAAAATTTTAACCCCGCAGGTTTGATTGGCATCCAGTGCTTTAATTTCTTCTAAATTATCATTGGTCGCGCCCAAATAAAACGAATAGTTTGCCCAAGACGTGTTGGCAGCCAATTGGTGTTTCTCCTCCAATTTCGCCAAGGTCGTGGTTGCAGGTTTCACATTCGGCATATCCATAAAACTGGTGATTCCACCGGCCACAGCCGCTCTCGATTCGGTGGCAATCGACCCTTTTTCGGCAAATCCCGGATCACGAAAATGCACTTGATCATCAATCAACCCGGGAAGCAAATGCAACCCTTGCGCATCAATCACACGATCTGCTTTGACCGTTAATTTAGGGGAAATCTTATCAATAATGCCATCTTTGATTAAAAGATCCGCTTCAATCGTTTTACCTTCATTGACAATTTTTGCTTGGGTGATTAGCGTGCTATTCATGACATGAGCCTTGATTGATGATAATTAATTGAGACCTTTACATGAGTGGGACGCGAAAGCAAAATATGGGAAATTTTAACCATTTTTATTCGTGCAGCCATCTCGTGCAAAGGTCTCTAATTCGCATTTTAAACTCTTTAGGTTACCTTTGCACCTAACTTTGCTAACGGGATAAACGCATTAATGAACGGGACTTTGAGGCCCTATCACTTTTTTGACAGATTCATGCTAAAGTAATCATTTTAAGTAACGTAGAGTTTTAGCAATGAATCCTTTTAAATGGTTCATCCTGGTATTGATTCGTTTTTACCAACTGTTTATCAGCCCGCTCATTGGGCCGCGCTGTCGTTTTTATCCAAGCTGTTCACATTACAGCCAAGAAGCCATTCAAAAATTCGGCCTACTCAAAGGCGGCTGGCTATCCATTAAACGCATTGCCCGATGCCACCCCGGTAATCCCGGGGGAATAGACCCGGTGCCCGATTGCCACCACCGATCAAACAACTCAGGTAAGTCAAACAGCCCTGAATAAATCGAAACCAAGTCATATATTTTTCATTTTTTCGACCGTTAAAATCGCTATACTTAATGGGCAACTCGATTAACCCATTATTACCCCAGTTACGGAATCTTATGCAACCTCAAATGCCTTTAGAAAACATCCCCCGCTATATCAACCGCGAAAAAAGCTTATTAGAGTTTAATCGGCGCGTCTTGGCGCAAGCCAATAATCCGGAGTTCCCACTGCTAGAACGCCTCAAGTTCCTCTGTATTTCCAGTACCAATATGGATGAATTTTTTGAAGTACGGTTGGCCAGTCTGTATGAGTTACGCAATGACCCTTCTGCACGCACCCAACCGGATGGTCTGGTACCGCAAGATGCGATTGAAATGCTGTCCGAAGTCGCACATGACTTGGTGGATGAACAATATCACACCCTCAATAACATTTTAATTCCCGCACTGGAAAAAGAAGACATTCGTTTTCTGAGACGCAATCATTGGACGGACCAACAGAAAGAATGGATACGAAATTACTTTATCCAATCACTACAACCGGTCATGAGTCCGATGGGGCTAGACCCGTCTCATCCTTTCCCCCGCTTACTGAATAAGAGTTTAAATTTTATTGTGTCACTAGAAGGCAAGGATGCCTTCGGGCGCACCAATGGCTTGGCGATTGTCCAAGTGCCGCGCTCGTTACCGCGCATTATCAAGTTGCCGCCAGAAGCCACAGATGGCGTGAATGACTTTGTATTTTTATCCTCTATTTTGCATTCCAATGTTTCAAATCTGTTCCCTGGCATGACCGCCACCGGCTGTCACCAATTTCGGTTAACCCGCAATACCAACCTCTTTATTGATGAAGAAGAAGTGGATGATATTATGAGTGCGTTACAGGGAGAATTATCTAGCCGACAATACGGTGGCGCCATCCGCTTAGAAGTATCTGATCGCTGTCCCAAAAATATGTATGAATATTTACTCGATCAATTTGATATGGATGAGCACCAACTCTACAGGGTGAATGGCCCGGTCAATTTACACCGATTAGATACGGTTCCCGATTTGGCGAGACGGATCGATTTGCTGTTTCCGCCTTTTAAAGCAAAATCGTTAAAGTCGTCTACTAAAGCGAAACAAACAAGATTAAAGCTTTTTAGCCGCAATAAACAACCGCAAACGCTTTTTGATCAAATCTACCGTCAGGATATTTTGTTACACCACCCCTATGATTCTTTTAGTCCCGTCATAGAGTTTTTACAGCAATCCGCAACCGACCCAAATGTGCTGGCCATTCGGATGACACTGTATCGAACCGGTGAAAAATCCGCCATTATTGATGCGCTCGAAAAGGCCGCAAAAAATGGTAAAGAAGTCACCGCTGTGGTGGAATTACGTGCCCGATTTGATGAAGACAACAATATTCAACAAGCCAACCGTTTGCAGGATGCAGGCGTTAATGTCGTTTATGGGGTGGTGGGCTATAAAACCCACGCTAAAATGATTCTGGTGATCCGTCGTGAAGGCGAACATCTGCGTCAATATGTTCACCTTGGTACCGGAAACTACCATCATATCACCACCCGATTCTATACCGACTTCGGCTTGTTTTCAGCCAATCCGGCATTGGGTCACGATGTCTCGAAAATTTTCCAACAGCTGACCAGCTTAGGCGACACCAATAACTTATTGGTGTTATTGCAATCCCCTTTTACGTTACAATCCGGCATGATTGATCGCATTCACCGTGAAGCCGAAAATGCCCGTCAAGGAAAGCCTGCGCGCATCATTGCTAAAATGAATGGCCTCCAAGAACAAGGCATTATTGATGCGCTCTATGATGCCTCTCAAGCGGGCGTGAAAATTGATTTGATTATTCGCGGCATCTGTAGTCTTCGCCCCGGGGTGCCCGGGCTGTCTGAAAACATTACCGTTATCAGCATTATTGGCCGTTTTCTGGAGCATCATCGTGTTTATTATTTTGAAAACAATGCCGGTGAACCCGAGCTGTTTTGCTCCAGTGCGGATTGGATGCGCCGTAATTTATTTTCACGCGTGGAAACCTGCTTCCCGATTCTCAATAAAAAACATTTTCAACAGATTTACACAGAAGGTCTAGCGATTTACCTTGAGGACACGATGGGCGCTTGGGTGCTGCAAACGGATGGCAGTTATCTTCCCAAACAGCCAAAAGCCGATGAAGCCCCCTTTAGCGCGCAAAATTGGTTAATTGAAAAATACTCATCCTGAAACCTTTGCACAAAATGGATACCCGAATAAAAAGCGCTGACCCAGTTGAAAACTTAGGATACAATCAGCACTTCAATCGCTAATTGATAAGACCGTTATGACTGAAATTTTGCCGGAAGAAGACAACAACCAACACATCTATGCCGCCATCGACCTTGGCTCCAATAGTTTTCACATGATTATTGCCAGAGAAGTCCATGGGCAAATTCAAGTGATCGACAAGCATAAAGAAATGGTTCGCCTGCGTTCAGGGCTTGATAAAAAAGGCTATCTGACCGAAGCAGCTTTCGAATCGGGAATAGAATGTTTACAGCGCTTTGGTCAATTGATCAAAAATGTTCCCGGCAATCAAATTCGAGCCGTTGGCACCAATACTCTGCGCAATGCCAAAAACAGCTCGGAATTTCTAAGACAAGCCAGTCTCGCCTTAGGCCATGAAATCCAGATTATCGCCGGTCAGGAAGAAGCCCGGCTGATTTACCTAGGGGTCGCACACGACCTTCCCCATAATGAAGAAACCCGCTTGGTGATGGATATTGGCGGTGGCAGCACCGAATACATTATTGGCAAACAATTTAGCTATCAACACCTTACCAGCACCGAAATGGGCTGCGTCAGTATTACCCAACGTTTTTTCAGTAAGCCGGAAATCACCGAAAAACGTTTTAATAAAGCCACCTCGGCCTGCCAACAAATCTTAAGACCCCATAAAATAAAACTGCGCCACTATGATTGGGACTTTGCTATCGGCGCATCCGGCACCATCAAATCGATCGGCACCATTCTGGAAGAAAATAATTGGGCACAGGGTTGCATCACCCTACCGGGCCTTATCCAATTAAAGCAAGCCATGATTGCAGCCGAAACGCTTGACAAGATTGCGATTGCCGGCTTAAAAGAAGAACGCTTACCCGTGTTGGCCGGTGGTTTGGCAATCTTGATTGCCAGCTTTGAAGTGCTTAATATTGAACAACTCAATATTTCAAACAACGCCTTACGTGAAGGCTTGGTGTTTGACACCCTTGGCCGTCTTTATGCAGAAGATGTCCGCGAGACCAGTGTAAAAAGTATCCAGGCCTGGCTAAAAATTGACACCAATCAAGCGGATGCCGTGGCCGACACCAGTGCTCGACTCTACAAGCAAGCCCATAATAGTTGGCAACTCCATGACATGGATCACGATTTTAAAAAACTGTTGAACTGGGCCGCTCGCTTGCATGAAGGGGGCATGGCGCTCAGTTATAAACGCTATCGACATCACAGCGCCTATTTAATTGAAAATGCTGAATTGGCCGGGTTTACCCAGCAAGAAAAACAAATGTTATCGGCATTATTAATCAATCACCGTGGCAAATTTATTGCCGATGCTTATGATCGCTTTGAATCGGTTCATCGAGAGAAACTGCTCGGGCTGACGGTATTACTTCGTTTGGCGGTGCGCATTCATCGCGGCCGCGAAACCGACATTCCAACCATGCTGTTAATCATTGAATCGGATCGCACCCTGCATTTGGAATTTGAAAACGACTGGTTAAAAACCCATCCATTGACGCTATTGGATTTGGATGTTGAAGCACAACACCTGACCGCTGCCGGTTTTCAGCTAAGCTATGCTTGAATGCCGAATAAAGGTCTCTAGTAAAGGTCTCTAATAAACATCCAATTGAAGTTGCCCGGTTTTTTTCCAATGCTGCAAAGTGTGCTGAGCGTGCTGTTCTGATACACCAAGTTGTTCAGCAATGATCGCCAATAAGGTTTTTTCAACGCCTGCCCATAATTTTTGTTGGCTGCCACAGACATACAAATGCGCCCCTTTCTCTAGCAGCGGCCAAAGCATTTTACGTTCCTGCCACAACCGATCTTGCACATACACTTTTTCCGGTTGATCTTGAGAAAACGCCGTTGTTAACGCTAACCCTTGTTGAGTCCATTGCTGTAATTGAGACTGGAATAAAAAGCTTGTCGCCTGACGGGTTTCGCCAAAAAACAACCAGGCCTGGCGATTTTTAGGGGCATTTAAGGGCAAAAACCACTGTTGGCAAAAACCGATAAAGGGCGCGATTCCGGTTCCCGCTGCCACCATAATGATCGGCTTGGTGTTATCGTTATCGGTTGGCGGTAATTTAAAACTGCGATTGGCACTCAAGGCCACGTCAAACACATCCCCTTCATTCGCTTGGGATAATTGCGTTGTCACCAACCCTTGACGCAGTCGGTTATTTTGTTGATAGCGCACTTGCCGATATACCAAATCCACTTGATGCTCGCCCACCACGCTAACGGATGAGGCAATCGAATAATATCGAGGGGCTAAAGGCGTTAAACAGTCACACACGGCTGTACCTTTTAGCTGCGGATAAGCCCATAACAGATCCAGCAAGTCTTTACCGGCCGCATATGCCATCATCGCCTGCCGATCCGGCCAATCGGTGATCGCAAACCGTTGTTTTATTTTATTCAAGGTGGCGGGCGCCAATAACCGAATTTCTAAATGGCGGCGCAGTGCGTCTGCCACAGAAACAGCACCCAATCGTTTGATCTCAATCATTTCTTGCCCGGTCAAGGCTAACGTTTGCAAAACTACATTAACCAATGGCTCGGGATTATTAACCGACACGGTTAACCAATCCCCCGGTTGATAATCCAGGGGCTGAGGCAAGCTTAATCTCAAATGATAAATCGACTTTTCAGCCTTGGGCGTGAGTAATTGATTAAAAACGACTTGTGCTTGCATACAGACCTTTACCCATTTAAATTCAGCGAAAGTGTCTGATTATACCACTAGCCGCATTTTTTCAATGAGTACGGTCAACCAAGGGGCTGTCACGATAATGGTAATGGCCGACATCAAGCCGGCCACCAAACCAATGCCGATCTGCGGCAATACCGTATTTTGTTTTAATTCAATGTCAGAAAGCTGACGTTCCAAAGCCCCAAAGACATCCACTTGATTTTTTAATAAATTGTTTAAGGTTCGAATTTGCTTAAACAGCAATTGTTGTTCCTTTTCTAGTTTAAGACTGGATTTATCCGTCAAAGCCTCGACTCGCTGCATCTGCTCAGCCAGTTTGCCAATAGACGAGTCCATCTGGCCAACCAGCGTATGGAGTGCTGTTTTATCTTCTTTTAACCAATCATAATCCGACGGCACCCTATCCATCATCTGCTCGGATTCACCGGGATTCTGAGCACGATGACGACGCATCGCTTGCTCCATCAGCAAACTCTTAGAACTGAGCGGTTCAACATTTCGTAAATTAATCGCCATAACCGTTTCCTTGTGTCAGTTTATTTGCGCCCATTCAAATCGTCATTTTTTTGACAATACCATGATTTCAGCGCAGGGGTTGCTCACACTATGCAGAATACGTGCCAACTGCCACATTCGGCTTTCATTAAAAATCTTTATTACAATTTTTATAGCGTTGCGCCAAGCTATGTTAATATTTCGATTTATTAGCCGTAAAAGCCATTGCCAACGATGCAAGTGTTTTCAATTTATCGAGATATTCACTAAAATTTATGAATGACAATCAATCCGATTTTATCGATTTTATTCTCCAAGCGGGCGTGTTAAAGCTTGGCCAATTCACCTTAAAATCCGGCCGCCAAAGCCCTTACTTTTTTAACGCCGGTGGATTTAACCGTGGTGCACAACTAGCCAAACTGGCTGAAGCCTATGCCAATACCATTGCCAACAGCCAACTTCAATTTGATGTGTTATTTGGCCCGGCCTATAAGGGCATTCCCTTAGCCGCCACCACCAGTGTTGCGCTGGCGACTCAACACCAAATCGATACGCCCTATGCGTTTAATCGCAAAGAAGCCAAAACGCATGGAGAAGGTGGCAGCATTGTCGGCCACCCCCTTCAAGGTAAAATATTGATTATTGATGATGTGATTACCGCCGGCACCGCCATCCGTGAAGCCATCGACATCATTCAAGCTCAAGGCGCTGAACCTGCCGGCGTGGTCATCGCATTGGATCGCATGGAAAAAGGCCAAGGCGCCTTATCGGCTATTCAGGAAGTCGAACAGCAATATGGCATCCCGGTTTACAGTATCATTACCTTAAAGGACATTATTCAAACCCTTAACAACCGAGACGATATTGACCCGGCCATACTGCAAGCCATGCGTGACTATCAAGCGCAAAATGGTATCTGATTAGGAGCACATAAACGAAGTGAATCAGCCGTTACGAGAACTCATGTTATTAAGACACGCCAAATCGGACTGGAAGGACGAGTCGCTTGCAGACCTAGACCGGCCACTGGCCGATAAGGGCAAAAAGACCCTCTGTAAAATCTCACATTGGCTCAATGACCACGACTTGATTCCCGACCTGATCTTGGTCTCCCCTGCAAAACGCGCCTGCCAAACCTTGAAACGACTCAAACTGCCCAAAAATATTCCCACTCAAGTCCATAACGAACTCTATTTAGCAAACCTAGATACCTTAAAAACGCTGTTATCCACTGTGCCGACCCAATATGAACGGGTATTGGTGATCGGTCACAACCCGGGATTAGAAGCCTTAATGCACTTTTTATCTCAAAAGCAAGAACCCCATTCTTCAAAGCTGTTCCCCACCGCCAGTTTGGCACACTTTGTGATGCCATTTCATTGGCAACACTTAACCCCTGGCTCTGCACGATTAACCCAATTTATCCGCCCAAAAGACATCACTTTACCCGCCCATGAGGGGGTTGAAAAAACCGAATAACGGATTGTTTTGCCAACGTTTTTTTAAAAGCGCTTTTTGATTCAAAAAAAATTACAACATTTATATAAAACCGATACAATGTATCAATTATATAATAATTGCACTTAAATTAAAGAGGATACTGACTAATGAGCATGGCTGATAGACCCATCATTGATGAAACCGTTTCCATTCCTGAACATTATCGCATTATTTCCCGAACGGACTTAAAAGGTACGATTTTAGAAGCCAACTGCGAATTTATTGAAATCAGTGGCTATGATAGAGCAGAAATCATTGGCCAACCGCATAATATCCTCCGCCACCCTGATGTGCCGAAAGCCGTTTTTAAGGATTTTTGGCAAACCCTCCAAGCCGGCAAATCCTGGACACAAATTGTTAAAAACCGCACCAAAGAGGGCCGAAATTATTGGGTCAAGGCTAATGCTGCCCCCATTATTGAAAAGGGTCAAGTCACCGGCTATATTTCGGTTCGCAAACCCATTTCTTCTGCTGAAATACAACTGGCCACCCAAGCCTATAAAGACATTAATGCCGGCAAGCTCAAAATCAAACAAGGGCAAATTTTTAAAGCTGGCCACGGTCGATTTTCTGCGCTCAACCCCTTTGTTAATTTAAATTTAATGCCCAAAACGTTTGCATACAGTTTAATTTCTTTGGTGATTGTGGCACTCGGTGCCGAACTCCTATTCCAAAGCAATTTAAATGAAATTATCCATATTGCTATATCAATGATCGTGTTAATGCTCTTACAGCTTATTTCAATACATCTGAATGTCATTAAACCAATTAGGAACATTACCCAAACCATTACAAAAACCGAGCAATCCGGGGATCTCAGTTTACGAATCGACAACACCCTTAAAGGGGAAGCCAAACAACTGGCCGATGCCTATAATGCGCTATTACAAAATACTCAAGTTTCACTAGGTGAATCAGGGAGAACCCTCAAAGAATTTTCCCATGGCAACCTAAATGCCAAAAGTGTCATTGATTTCAAAGGGGATTTCAATGTTATGGCCGTCAACCTTGGCGAATCGGCAAATACCCTTAAAGAAAATTTTACGGAAATCAACCGCCTGTTAGCGTCGATTTCGCAAGGGAAATTTAACGAAAAGAGTTCGCTGACCGTCTATGGTGAATTCGAAACCGCTATGAGCAATGTCAATGCAACCATGGAAACCTTACAAATGGTTTTTGCAGAAGTCAATACACTGATGTCACAAGTCGCGCAAGGATTTTTCTCACAACGCATGACATCAGAGGTACAAGGCGAATTTGATCAATTAAAGCATAATATCAATAACTCTTTAAACAAACTCGAATCCGTTATTGAAGAAACGACCCAAGTGATGATTGCCCAGGGTGCCGGTGACTTAAAACCGCGTATTCATGCTGACACCAGTGGAACACTGGCAGTATTAAAAGAAGGGATTAATAACTCGGTTAATAATATTTCCAGCTTGCTTTCCCAGTCAAACTATTCGATTCGTAAGCTTTCTGATGGCACCATTACCATTGCTCAAGATGTTTCGGATCTTTCCGGCAGAACGCAACAGCAAGCCGCGTCTTTAGAAGAAACGGCAGCCAGTATGGAACAGATTACGTCAACGATTCAACAAACGGCCAACAATGCTAAGGATGCAAATGAAGCGGCCAATGCTTCACTGAAAGAAGCGCAAGAGGCTAATTTGGTGGTGCAAAAAACCATTGAATCGATTAATGAAATTAATGAAGCCAGTACCAAAATTTCGGAAATCACCGCACTGATTGATAGCATTGCTTTCCAAACCAATCTATTAGCACTCAATGCAGCGGTCGAAGCCGCTCGGGCGGGTGATCATGGTCGAGGGTTTGCAGTGGTGGCGGGTGAAGTCCGTTCATTAGCCGCTAAGTCAGCCGATGCCGCTAAAGACATTCGTCAGTTGATTGATAATACCGTTGAAAAAGTTCACGAAGGCGCCAAGCTTGCAGATGAATCCGGTAAAGCACTGGAACTCATCAATGATTCTATCGCCAGAATTGGTGCTTATGTCAGTGAAATTTCTCAAACGACTGCCGAACAAGCAAAAGGGGTCGAACAGGTTAATATCGCGATTAGCAGTATTGATCAGGTCACCCAACAAAACTCAGCTTTGGTCGATGAAACCGCTCAAAGAACTGAAGAAATGAGCCGTTTGGCGGAAGAAGTGAATTCGGTGATCAGTAACTTTAAAATGGATATTCACCAACTCGGATTTGATACTGCCATGCAAACCGGTAACTTTACCTTTGCCAATGCCAGACGTGCACACCGCCAATGGAAAGGAACCGTTCTGGGTTATGTAGAAGGCCTAAATGTCGAATTTAGCCGTGAAGTGGCCACTGATCATACCAAATGTGCGTTAGGAAAATGGTTTTACGGTCCGGAAGGTCAGCAGTATGCTAACCTCGCTGAAATGCAAACCTTGGATAAATGGCATGCCGAAGTCCACGCCACCATTAAACGCATTTTAGATGCGCATGAAATGAAAGACATGGATCTGGTTCGCAAGGAGTTTCATAATTTCGATGATGCCAGCGATAAAGTCGTTGACAGCTTAACGCGTCTTGAGCAAACCTTAGCTCAGCAACAGCAAAGCCAAGCCAACACCATGCAGCCACGCGCTTTATCAGCCAAACCGGTGGCCGCGACCAAAACGCAAACCCCGCCCCCCACCATTGCATCAAAACCGAAAGACGATGAATGGGGTGAATTTTAACCAGGCCTGATCAAGGTTCGGTTAATAAAAAAGGGTGCGAAAGCACCCTTTTTTATATAAACCGAGACCTTTGCATGGGAGGGAGGCGAAACAAAGATGCGGGCAATTTCTATTCGTGCCCCCCTCTCGTGCAAAGGTGTCTTTATATAAAATTCTTAAGAATCAAACTGCTGCCAACCAAAACCGTAATCACTTCAAATCCCCGCTTCACCAAACGATTGCCTTTGATAATCGACAAGTGCGCACCCAAATACCCCCCAAAAAACGAACCGACAATCAAAGCGGGCAACCAGTCCCATTGAATCTGCCCTTGAAAGCCGAGCGTAAAAGCACCGATGCCGTTCCAAAAAATGCCCACCAACACCAGCGTATAAGCGATGGCTGTTTTATAGTCCAGCCCAAACCACACGATAAGCCACAGCGTGACAAACAACCCCGTACCGGACGTTAAAGAACCATTCAACACCCCTATCATCAATAGCACCAGCCCACCGAGCAACCAACCCGAGCGCGTTTGTCTTTTTAATTGATGAATTTGTCCTAAATTGGGTTGCACAACTGAATAGATCCCTAATGCGAGGGTCAGGACACCCAAAGCAATTTCTGCAATAGCGTCCGGAATGGCCAGAATCACATTGGCACCGACCACCACACCAGGCAAGCCAAAAGCAAGAATAACTAAGATAAATCGAAGATTAAACTGAGCAGAACGAAAGTGGCGTGCGCCGGCACCCAATCCAAGAAAGACACTGGCAACTTTATGGGTCGCCAATGCCAAACTGAATGGCAAGCCTAAAAAGAGTAAAGCGGGGAGTTGCAGCAACCCCGCCCCGCCGCCCGCTAAGGCAGAGAGTAGGTTTGCAATCAGTGACACTAAAAATAACAGCAAATGGTCAAAGAGACTTTCCATTTAAGATAGCCATATCATTTGGCGGTGATTAAGGTGCCCACCCCTTCATCGGTAAAGACTTCTAACATCACCGCATGTTCAACCCGACCATCAATAATGTGTGCCGAGCGAACGCCATTTTCAACCGCTTCCAGGGCGCACTGAATTTTAGGGAGCATCCCCCCATAAATCGTGCCATCCCCAATCAACCTTGCCACGGAATCGGCATTCAAACCGGTCAACAAATCACCGGTCTTATCCAGCAAGCCTGGCGTATTGGTCAGCAACATCAGTTTTTCAGCATTTAACGCTTCCGCCACTTTACCCGCAACCAAATCGGCATTGATATTATAAGACTGTCCATTTTGATCGACGCCGACAGGTGCAATCACCGGAATAAAGTCATCTTGAATCAACATATCCAGCACTTTGGTATTGATTTTAGCCACTTCACCGACATGCCCTAAATCAATCAGCTCAGGGGCATTTAAATCTTCATTAAAGGCGGTCATTTCCATTTTTCGGGCTTGAATCAAATTACCGTCTTTGCCGGTTAAGCCAACCGCATTACCGTTATGTTGATGAATCAAATTAACGATTTCCTTATTAACCATTCCGCCCAACACCATTTCGACAATATCCATGGTTTCCGAGTCGGTGACCCGCATCCCCTGAATAAATTTTGATTGTTTGCCAACTCTTTCCAGTAGGTGACCAATTTGTGGGCCACCGCCATGCACCACTACCGGGTTCATCCCCACTAACTTCATCAAGACAATATCGCGGGCAAAACCGTTCTTTAAAGCCTCTTCTGTCATGGCATTACCGCCATATTTAACCACGATGGTTTTACCGGAAAAACGCTGGATATAGGGCAAGGCTTCGGCTAAGACCGAAGCAATATTTTGTGCTTGGGCTTTGTTTAAATTCAGGGTGGATTGCACTCTCATCATTGATATCAACTGACTATTAGTCTCTAAAATTATTGAATTGTAATGGCATATCGAGATCTTCCATGCCTTTTAGTAACTGCATAACCGCTTGGAGATCATCGCGTTTTTTACCGGTGACACGAACCGAGTCTTCTTGCTTATTGGCTTGCACTTTTAACTTAGCATCCTTGATGGCCTTAATAATTTTTTTGGCCAAAGCAGCATCTAGCCCTTCTTTCATCTCTACCACTTGTTTGGCGGTTTTTAACTGAATGTCTGGGTCTTTTATTTCCATACATTTCACATCAACCCCCCGACGATTGGCTTTTTCAATCAGCATATTGAGCATTTGCTGCAACTGAAATTCCGACTCGGTTTTGAGCGTAACCACATTATCTTTTAACGTAAAGCTCGAATCCGTTCCTTTGAAATCATAACGCGTCGTCACTTCTTTGTTGGCTTGATCAATGGCATTGGTTAACTCATGTTTATCGAGTTCAGAAACAATATCAAAAGAGGGCATAAAAAACTCCTAAAATCACCAGGCCTGGTGATTTGATTTGGTTACAAAGAGACTTTGAGGCCGTTATTATAGAGAGGAAATCAGAATACGTCTAATTTGATTAATGGTTTCCGGATCTAGCAGCAGTTCTTGTTGAGCATTCTTTAAATAACTTTTGGCTTCTTCGGTGATATAAGAACCCAGTGAAATTTCATTGACGATCATATTGGAAATTTTGACCATCGCCATCATCCCCCGAATTTTTTCCTGCCCCATATCATTGCGCTCGGTATGATGATGCATAATCACATTCAACATTTCAACCGGCAGTTTCCAGCGCTGACCAAGCAGGATGCCGATATCCATATGCGAAGTACCATACTTCTCAATCTCTTTATGAACACCGCTGATGGGACTGGAATTGGTGAGCGAAAAAAACTTAGGATAGGTCTCCGGTTCTTTGGTAGCGAGCAACAGCGCCCCACCATTGTGAAACAAACCAATTAGATAGGCTTCGTCACGGCTGACCCCATCAACATACTCGGATAATTCTGCACAGCAAAAAGCCACATCCTTTGAATGTTCAATAATCTCCAAAACTTCACGGGTATTGAAAATATTTTTAAGCGCAGCTGCTAACACCAAATTTTTAAATTCGCGTAGCCTAGGCTGTCAACTGCTTCGCGAATACTATTGACCTGCCGTTTGAGTTTCATAATCGGCGAATTGACAATCCGAAGCACTTCACCCGACAATTTGGTGTTGGCAGAAATAATATTGGCAATATCTTGATTATTCGGAAATTTACATTGAAGTGCTTGCTGTAGTTCAAAAACTTCTTTGGGTAGATCGGGAATTTTTACGCCTTTTATCGCCGCCATGGCGGCTCTTAATCTCTGCTCCATCCGAGCCTCTTTTTAACGTTTTGTATTATTTATGCGGTTAGACAATGCTAAACGGTTTCGTCATCAATTAATCAAATTGTTATTCTATATCAACTTTTTAAAATGGGATGACCAATTTTGGATTCACAGTGTGAATTAACGTTTTAAATCGCTGTTGAATACGCTGTAAAGCTTCTGGCGTCTCACCTTCAAAACGCAGAACGATTACAGGCGTGGTATTCGAAGCCCGTATTAATCCCCAACCATCTTCAAAATCGACTCTGAGTCCATCCAAATCAAAAACCTGAGCGTCATCGAATTCTGCCTGTTCCCGAATTTTATCCATAAAGACATAAGGCTCGCCTTCTGCCATTTCAATTTCAATTTCAGGCGTGTTATAAGCATTGGGGAGTGTCGCAAACAATTCGGCTGCCGAACAGGGCGCTTTGGCAAGAATCTCTAACATTCTCGCCGCGGTATAAAGGCCATCATCAAAGCCATACCAGCGTTCTTTAAAAAACATGTGCCCGGACACTTCCCCCCCCAAAGCAGCACCGGTTTCGCGCATTTTTGCTTTCATGTAAGAATGACCGGTTTTCCACATCATCGGCCGACCGCCCGCCGCTTCCACCACCTTCGCCAATAAAGCACTGCACTTAATGTCATACAACACCAAAGCGCCCGGCACTCTGCTCAAAACATCCTGAGCATAAAGCATCAATTGTCGATCAGGATACAACGGCTTGCCTTCATTATCGACCACGCCACAGCGATCACCATCACCATCAAATGCAATGCCGAGATTGGCGCCGGTCAATAAAACGGTTTGAGACAAGGTTTCCAGGTTTTTAAGTTTGGCCGGATCCGGATGGTGATTCGGGAAATGACCATCGACGTCACAAAACAACTCAACCACTTCACACCCCAGCCGGCGCAATAGCTCGGGCGCAAAAGCGCCGGCGACACCATTGCCGGCATCCACAACCACCTTTAAGGGTTTCACCAATTGAATATCTTCTAAAATGCGAGCTTGATAAGCAGCCGAAATCGACACGGGAAGAATTTGCCCAGGCCTGGGTAATGTTTCAAAACAATTCTGATCAATACGCCGTTTCAACGCTTGAATGGCATCCCCATACAAGGTGACGCCTTGTATCACTATTTTAATCCCATTGTAATGAGGCGGATTATGAGAGCCGGTTAACATCACACAAGAATTGACGCCATCCAGTGTTTCGGCGGCGAAATAACACATGGGCGTCATCACCTGCCCTAGATCAATGACCGAAATGCCCATTTGCGTCAAACCACGAACCATGGCATCGGCAAAGCGTTGCGCCGATAAGCGCCCATCTCTGCCCAACACCACTTGCGTTTCACCGGCAACAATCAGTTCACCGGCAATCGCTTGACCAATTTTTTCGACGCCAAATTCCGTTAAGGTTTCATCCACCACCCCACGAATATCGTAGGTTCTAAAAATACTGCTATCCACTGGATTGTTCACAGTCTATTCCTTAACAAAATTGTAGAGACCTTTGCACGAAATGGCGACCCGAATAAAAATGGCTAAAATTTACCCTATTTTTGGTTCGCGTCCCACTCATGCAAAGGTTTTTGGGTAATCTTATGACCTTGAGATGACATTGGAATGACAATTTTAATGCTGTCCGGTATGCCCAAATCCACCTTCTCCCCGCTCGGTGGCTTCTCCAAACTCTGTCACCTCTGTAAAAACGGGTTGTAATACCGGCACGATCACCATTTGCGCAATACGCTCTCCGACATGGATGGTATAAGCCGTTTCGCTGCGATTCCAACACGACACCATTAAGGGTCCTTGATAATCGGAATCGATTAAGCCAACCAAATTCCCTAAAACGATGCCATGCTTATGTCCTAACCCGGATCTAGGCAATATCATCGCGGCTAAACCGGGATCATCCAAATGAATCGCCATGCCGGTTGGAATCAGCGCGGTCTCACCGGGCGCCAAGATCAAATCGGTTTCTAAACACGCCCGCAAATCCAACCCCGCTGAACCGGCAGTTCCATAATGCGGCATTTCAATTTCCTTTCCCAGCCGGGGATCCAAAATCTTATATTCGACTTGTAGTGTCATAATGGTTCTGTTCCTTAATAATAAATGGGATAACAATTAAAGGCATGCGCAACTCGGTTAATCCCATTGTTGCATAATGGCCTCTAGTACACCATGGGCTTGCGCATTTTTAGTGGCACGGGGCAAGGCCACTTCTCCTTGTTCTGAGATAAGGGTTAATGCCGTGTCAGCCGTATCAAACCCCAGCGTTTCGCCGACTGAATTGGCACAGATTAAATCCAAATTTTTTGTGCGTCGTTTTTGTCTTGCAAACGCTAATAAATCGGTGGTTTCAGCAGCAAACCCAACCACGAACGGCTTATCCGTTTGTTGTGCAACCCAAGCAACAATATCCGGATTTTTGACCAGTGTTAACGTCATTTCATCTTGATCTGAGGATTTTTTCAGTTTATTTTTCGCCACGGTTTCAGGGCGAAAATCCGCCACTGCTGCTGCACTGATCAACACGTCCTGCACAGCATAATGCGCTTGAACCACATCAAACATTTGAAGCGCCGTACGCACATTGATGCGATGGATGCCTTCTGAAGCAAATAACGCAACCGGCCCGGCCACTAAAGTGACCTCTGCACCCAGTTTATGCGCCACTTCTGCCAGTGCGAAGCCCATTTTTCCTGAACTGCGATTGCCTATAAATCTGACCGGGTCTATCGCTTCATAGGTCGGGCCGGCGGTGATTAGCACCCGCTTTCCTTGCCAAAATGCGCTTAATTTCGACCAGGCCTGGCCATTTTTGGCGATTTTTTCGGTCAATTCGGTAATCCGGTTCAAGATATCAAGCGGTTCCGGCATCCGTCCTGCACCTTCTTCACCACAGGCTTGCGTTCCCACTGCCGGCGCTATCACCTCCATGCCACGCAACTGTAAAACCGAAACATTTTCTTGAGTCGCTTGATTCGCCCACATCTGTTGATTCATGGCAGGCGCAACCAAAATCGGTCGATCGGTTGCCAGACAAAGCGTCGTCAATAAATCATCCGCACGCCCCATTCTGAGTTTCGCCAAGGTTTCAGCAGAACAAGGCGCAATCACCACGCTATCGGCCCATCTGGCCAACTCAATATGCCCCATGCCCGCTTCTTGATCGTTATCAAACAGCTGATCTCGCACCGGACGCCCGGAAAGCGCTTGAAAGGAAAGCGGCTGAATAAACTGTTTGGCACCCGAGGTCATCACCACTTGAACTTCATGCCCTGCCTTACGACAGAGCCTGACCAATTCTAAAGATTTATAAGCGGCAATACCGCCTGTGACACCCAATAGGATATTCATACAGAAACCAACGCCTTTAATTCATCCAGCAATTTAACAGGGCGACCATTTTTAACCGTGACACCAATCATCTTAGCGGCCAACACCAGTGTGCCATCTTTACGGACAATATTTTGCAAAAACGCCACCTTAGCAGGCCCTTCTAGCACCAACTGAACTTGCACCACAAACCAATCATTAGGCCTTAATGACGCCTTATAATCTAATTCAGCGCGAACCACCATTAAATGAATGCCTTGCTCGGTCACTTCGGCAAAATGAATGCCATTGGCCAATAAAAACGCATGGCGTGCATGTTCCAAATAGTTTTGATAAACCGCATTATTGACCACGCCTTGCAAATCGCACTCATAGTCACGAACGCGCATTTCAAGCTCAAACATTGCCTGACTTTCCTCTTTGACTTAAGATAGCGCTTATCTTATCAAAAAAGCGCAAAAACATGGCAATTACCGACTGGCATGAAAATGATCGACCTCGTGAAAAATTACTCCGCTATGGTTCTGCACAGCTTTCGGATGCAGAATTGCTGGCCATTTTTTTGCGTGTGGGCGTCAAAGGAAAAAGTGCGGTTGAGTTGGCTCAGGATCTGTTAGATCACTTTGGCAGTCTGCACCGGTTATTAACCAGTGATGAGGCCGATTTTTGCAGCGCCAAAGGTTTGGGGCAGGCTAAATATGTACAGATGCGTGCCGTGTTAGAAATGTCACGTCGGCACTTCGAATCGGGGCTAACCAAGGGAGATGCCTTGACCCAACCCGAAGCGGTGGCACGACTGTTACAACACCACCTAGGCAATCAATCTCGTGAAACCTTTGGGATCATCCTACTGGATCAACAACATCAGTTTATCCAATTCAAACCTCTCTTTACCGGCACGCTGAACCAAGCATCCGTTCATGCCAGAGAAGTGGTGATCTGTGCTTTAGAACACCAAGCGGCTGCCGTTATTTTGGCGCATAATCATCCGTCAGGAGACCCAACCCCCAGCGAAGCGGATAAACGGTTAACGCAACATCTGCAACAAGCTTTAGCATTAGTCGAAGTGCGCTGCCTGGATCATGTTATTTTAGGGGATCATGGTCGTTGGGTCTCGCTGGCACAAACAGGAGAAATGCCTTAATGCTGACCATTATTCAACGCATTGGATGGACTTGGCTAACGCTATTGCTGTGTTTTTGGGCCAGCTGGCTAACCTTGGCACAGGTCAATTTTGGCTACCCGCTTTGGCATGACTATGCCGGTATTGGCGACCACATTGAACGGTATGCCCCTTTAAATTTATACCGTAAGGGGTTTGAAGAAACCTCAGCTGAAACACGCTATCAGTTGTTTGCCGACATCGTTAAAGCCATTCACCATCACGGAGAGGGACTGGAAAAACTTTACTATGAAACGCCACAATATCGCGTTGCGCTATTGCGTCCGGCTGAAATTGTTCATTTAAAGGATGTTGCTCATCTCATTTCCATTTTGCAGACCGCCGCGCTCTATGGTTTGATTATTTGGCTGTTATGGACGGGCTTTATGATTTATCGACATCGCTACCCTTCGAGCAAACAGCTGCTAACGGCGGGGACATTAGGGGCACTCGGGCTGCTGGTTCCGATTTTAATTTGGGGGCCGGAAACGGTGTTCTATCAACTTCATATATGGATTTTCCCGGAACAACACCAATGGTTTTTTTATTATCAAGAATCCTTAATGAGCACCATGATGAAGGCTCCGGATCTCTTTGGCTATATTTTTGTCTGCTTAATGGTTGTCACCACCGGGCTTTTCATCTTGGTTCACCCACTTTTACGCCGCTTATCTCAAAGACACCAACGCTAAAACCCTGTTGCGGATACCTTGACAATAAACTTGCTTTTTAAGTCAGTTTTAGGCATAATCTCGCTTCTTGTTTTTTACGGGTTGCTAATAAAGGATTCCCCCCTTTTATTGGGATCGTTTTAACATAGAAATATTCGAATATTTTTAATGTGTGAGTGTTCAACATTCATTTTTTTGAGAGGAATTGAGAAATGTCTAAAATTTGCCAAGTAACAGGGAAAAAACCTGTTGTCGGTAACAATGTTTCCCACTCTCATCGTAAGACTCGTCGTCGTTTTGAACCTAATCTACAAACACATCGTTTTTGGGTTGAAAATGAAAACCGTTTTGTCAAACTTCGTCTTTCCACTTCCGGAATGCGAGTGATTGATAAGAATGGTATTGAGTCCGTGTTGGCAGAAATGCGTGCACGTGGTGAGAAAGTTTAAGGGAGCCCGACATGCGCGATAAAATTAAACTTCAATCGACAGAAAGCGCTTATTTTTATACTACGGATAAAAATAAACGTAACATGGCCGGCAAATTTGAGATCAAAAAATATGATCCCGTTTTGCGTAAACATGTTCTCTTTAAAGAAGCAAAAATTAAGTAAGTCATTAAATCGGTTTTACCCAAACCATTTAATCAAACCCGGCTCACAAGGCCGGGTTTTTTTATAAACCCTTTTCGCTTTGAAAATCTTTCACCATGACAATCTGATTGCGTCCATTTTGCTTAGCTTGATACAAAGCATTATCGACTAAATAGTATAAGGCCTCAGAGTCGGTTAAATCCGCTGCCGGAACAAATGCCGCCCCAATTGACACGGTCATCACTTTAAATTCAGACGCGTTATTTTTTATCTCCAACGCCATTACTCGAACGCAAAGTTCTTCCAAGTGCGTTTGAAACGCCTGTTCATTGTCAAAATCGCTGAGAACCCAAAACTCTTCACCTCCCATTCTAAACACAAAATCGGATGCGCGATTAAAGTGGCTTGTCAATGTCTCGGCAACTTGCTGAAGAACCTCATCACCTTTTTGATGACCGTATGTATCATTAATTTTCTTGAAATAATCAATATCCAATAAGGCTATTGACAGCGCATTGCCATGCCGTTTTGCACGATTAATTTCCTTAGAGAAGGTTTGCGTAAAATAACGTCGATTATAAAGATGGGTTAATTCATCTGTAATCGCCAATTGTTCAATGCGTTTACGCTCAGTAATATTCACTCGGGTTGCCCATATTTTTTCAATATGCCCCCAAAAATCTTTAACAGGGGTCAGCGTCAGCACCACTGAATAGGTTGAATTATCTTTGGTTTTACCATCGATTTCACCTTCCCAAGGTTTCCCGGAAAAAACTTGTTTCTTAATCTTTTCAAGCGCCTTATCGGTTAATTTTTGGGTTGCCATGCTGGTGTAATCTCGCCCCAATAATTCATTTTTTGAATAGCCCGTCAGTTGGCAATAGGCATCACTGACCCAGATAAATTGAAACGTTTTGGCATCAATTAGGGTTGCATAGGTCAATTCATGAATTTGATTAATATAGCTTTGACGCTGATTTTTTTGATAACGAAAAATAAAAATAATCGCCAACATCAATAGCAAAGCCGTCAGAAAAGAGATGCCGATTTGAAACAACTCTGTTTTATCAAAATGGCGCACCATATTGAGTTGAATCCAGCGACTAAAAATCGTGCTTCGTTCTGATTCAGAAACCGAGTCTAAGGCTTTTTGCAAGATACTGAATAAAATGGGATTATTACGTTGAACCCCAATCGCCAACTCAAACCGGTGTGAGGATTGACCAATAATATGCACGCCCGTTAAGCCATATTGATTGATGGCATAATTAATGGCGCCCAAATTTCCGGAATAGGCTTTGGCGCGTCCTTCAATGACCGCTTCAATCCCTTCTTTCACCGAGCCAACTTTTAACATCTGAATTTGCGGATACTTTTGGGTCAAAAACTCTTCTGACCAATAGCCTTCTACCACCGCAATCACTTCACCATTGAGCTGCTCATAGCCCGATACGGCTGACAACCGGTCAGACCCCAGTAACACCATTGGAAAAGATAAATAAGGCTTGGTAAAGCGCATATAAGCGGTTCTTTCTGGCGTGGCCACCGCTGCGGAATAGATATCATAATGCCCCAGCTGAGTTTGCTTGACCAAAGCATCCCAACTGATATCTGTAACCGGTTGAAATTGAAGCCCCGTCCTCTGCGAAATCAACTTGAAGTAATCTGCGGCGATCCCCCGATATTGTCCTTCATTATCGATAAATTCAAAGGGTGCCCAATTAATATCATTGGCCATCTTAACAACCGGATACGCCCGAATATAATCTTGTTCTTCTTTAGAGAGCATTAGGCGGTGAGGGTGAATTAAAAATTGGTTTATATCCAGGTTGTCAAATTGAGTTTCATTGATAAATCCCGACTCTTTCGCATCGACAATGGTTGCCACCAATTTTTCGGGGGAAACGGCTCCGATGGGGACAGACCCCGAACGAACATAGGCTTCTGTTTTAGCGGCCTCATCGATGAGTGCATCACGTGTTTTGACGACAGGATAGTTCGCCATTAAGTAGTCCACCACCTCTTCAGGATGGGCTAATGCGTATTCCCACCCTTGAATCGTTGCTTTTCTAAAGGCCTCAACCGCCTCAGGAGATTGGGTTGCCATCTTTTTTGAGGTAATGACCAAATCTCCGTAACTTTGCACCCCAAAAGATTTAGGATCCACAATATAGTAGGGAACCTTTTGTTGCTGTAAGCGATAGGGTTCATTGGTCATATAAGCAGCATAAAAGTCCACTTTATGGTCAATAAAATCTTGTAAATTACCCGAAGAAGGCACCTCTAAAATGGGCGTTTTTATTTGCATTTTGGCTTTATTGAGCAGGCCTTGTATTTGTAAATTGCCGAAATGCATGACCTTTTTGCCCGAAAAGTCGGAAAGGTCTTTCAACGGTCTGTGCGACAGTAACACCATGGGTGAAAATTGAAATGAACTCATCACCAAACGAATCGGCGCCCCTCTGGCAAAATCGACCGCTAAGGAACTGTAACCCACTGAAAAATCAGCCCGTCCGGAAACCACTTCATCTAACACCTTAACACCCTGTTGCCAAGTTTTTAGGGTGACCGCTAATCCGGCTTTTTGATAAAAACCTTGTTGAAGCGCCGCGTAAAATCCGGCGTATTGAAACTGATGATGCCAATTAAATTGCACACTGATCGGAATAGAAGGCGCGGGGGCAGGCTGCGCTTGGGTCGTAAAGGACGACGCCCATAGCACCCATATGAGTAAGCAGCAAAACTTGAGTTTTGAAAGGATCATAACGAAAGAACAATGGCTAAGGTTGAAATCTTCATCACTCGATTATAACCAAATTCTTATGTGCATCGAACTATTTTGTACTAGAGACCTATACATGAGTGGGGCGCGAAAGACAAATGTGGGAAATTTTAACGCTTTTTATTGGTGATGCCATCTCGTGCAAAGGCCTCATTCAGGTAAAGAGACCTAAAATATTACACCGATTGGAAACCTTATTGCTGTTGACCCATGTTAAACGGGTCAACTAGTGAAGTAGCTCGCTACCATAGCAACGCTTTTTAAAGGATTGGGTGGCGGGTGGAATTTTTGCCCAATTTTCCGGGAAGGTTTTGGTTTGGAAATCGCGCATGGCTTCAAAGGCATCATCGATCATTTTAAAACTGGCAACGGCGCCCTGAGCATTTCTAACACAATAACCAAACTCATCACTGTCTAAAAAATATTGACTGGTATTCATGATTTATCTCCTTGTGTATCAGTGGTTCTATATAACTGTCTTTGATACTTTTTATATCGGCCATCTGTCTAAAAATCACAATTTAATTTAGAATGGCGCCAAAACAGAACCCTTAAAAACCCTTTACAGAGAATAGAAGAAAGAATCATGCCAGAACTCCCTGAAGTGGAAACCACCAAAAAAGGCATCCAACCCAAAACGACGGGACAGGTTATTCAATCGATTGTGATTCGAAATGGGTCTTTGCGTTGGCCGGTAGATAACGCCCTAAGCCAAATTTTGCCAGGCCTGGTCATTTTATCGGTGGAAAGACGGGCTAAATACTTATTATTAGCAACCGCATCCGGGCATATTATTATTCATCTGGGGATGTCAGGCAATTTACGCGTGCTCCCTCAATCGACACCTGTCCGAAAACATGACCATATCGATTTGATTTTGGATAATGGTTGGCTATTACGTTATCACGACCCCAGACGATTTGGCTGTTGGCTATGGACGGAGCAACCTTTGAATCAACACCCGCTATTTAAACATTTGGGACCGGAACCTTTAACGGCAGCATTTAATGCAGAAACCCTCTCTCAGCAACTGGTCAATCGTACTTTGGCGATTAAGCATGCGATTATGCAAAACACGGTGGTTGTCGGTGTGGGCAATATCTATGCGAATGAGGCACTGTTTATGAGCAAGATTCATCCGCGTCGACCTGCCAAGAGTTTAACAGCGGATGAAATTGCCGCTTTAGTCACCGCGATTAAACAAGTTTTATCAAATGCGATTGCCCAAGGCGGAACCACCTTAAAAGATTTTTTGACCCCGGATGGCAAGCCCGGCTATTTTGAACAACAATTACAGGTTTATGGACGGGTTAATCAACCCTGTATTCATTGCCGAAAACCGATTCAAAAAATAATTCAAAATCAACGTGCCAGCTATTTTTGTACTGGTTGTCAAGGTGACTTCGATTTGACTTGAGCCAAGCCACCAAACCCTTTAAGATACAGACTTAGCAGCGACCAATGAGACACTCATGCACACAGTGATTTATAACAAATTAAGACGCTTCTTTCATCAAAGCCCATTAAAGGGATACAGTGTGTTATTGACTGCGACGCTGATGGGATTATTGATTTTATCAAGTTGCGAATTTCAATCCAATTCAACAGAGACAGTCACCAGTTGGCCAATGCTCAAAGATTGCTCGTTACATCAGCAAGCTTGCGAAGCCAAACAAGCACAGCAAAGTGTTCGACTTCAAATCAGCCCAAAACCGATTAAGGTTGCACGCATGTTAGAAGTGGACGTGCAATTACAGGGCATCAATGCCCAGAAAGTAGAACTGGATATTGCGGGTGAGAATATGTATATGGGCTATAATCGCGTGCCGTTAGCCGCAGTCCCCAATCAACCCGGTTACTTTCGCGGACAATCTATGCTGGCATTCTGTACACTGGACGACATGCACTGGCAAGTTTCCGTGTTAATCACCCAACCAAATAATCAGGTATTGGTCGTGCCGTTTGCACTCGATACCCCACGGCGTTAGCAGTTCAACTTACTCGTCTAAAGGAAGTTTTAAACGATGGCATCACAAAAATGGTTTCAACAGTCGATCCAAGATACCCTTGACACGCTGGGTACCGATATCAAAACAGGCTTAAACCCTGCTGTTCGTCAACAAAAGCAAGCCGAATTTGGCAGCAATGCGTTAATTGCTTTTGCCAGGCTCTCTCCCATCAAACTATTTTTACGTCAACTCACAAACCCCTTATTGGTTATTTTGGCGATTGGTGCGCTATTGTCTTTCTACACCCACCATTTCGTCGATGCCATCGCTATTAGTGTGATTATTTTGATTAATGCGCTGATTAGTTTTATCCAAGAATTTAAAGCGCAAAAATCGATTGATGCGTTGCGCGATATGGCAGCGCCTCATTGTATGGTTAAGCAAGCCGGGCAATGGCAAAAAATTACGACCAGCCAATTGGTTCCGGGCGACATAATCAAATTATCAACCGGCGACATTATTCCGGCAGACTGCCGGTTTATCGAAACGGCGCACCTACAAGTCAATGAATCGGCACTTACGGGTGAATCAGATCTGATTGAAAAAAATAATCAATCCCTTGAGGATCCCTCCCCGGCGCTGGGAGATCAGTTCAATATGGGGTTTATGAGTACGTCCATCCATCATGGTCACGGCATAGCCATTGTCGTTGCGACGGGCATGGAGACAGAAGTCGGTAAAATCGCTACCTTAATGCAAACAACTGAAAACCGCTTAACCCCATTACAACTTCGGATTCAAACCCTATCTCACACCCTCATTTGGGCGGCACTCATTATTGTTGCCATTATTATCGGCATCGGTCTACTAAAAGGGCTCACCTTTTCCGCATTGGTAAACACCAGTATTTCATTGGCGGTTGCAGCCATTCCAGAAGGCTTACCCACTTTAGTGACCATTGTTTTAACCCTGGGCGCCGGACAAATGATGCGTAATAATGCCTTGGCTAAACAGTTAGCATCTGTAGAAACACTGGGATCCACCTCCGTCATCTGTTCTGATAAAACGGGAACGCTTACCCAAAATAAAATGCAAGTGGTGCAGTGTTGGGCATCTGGAGAGCATTACCAAATCAGCGGAAGCGGATATCAGCCACTGGGTCATTTTGTAGATAAAACAGGCGCAGAAATTGATCCAGGCTCACATTTCCATTTAACACAATTATTAAGTTATTCCGTCTTATGCAGCGAAGCGCTATTAGTGGAAAATGCCGGCCGTTATGATATCCAAGGACTGCCAACAGAAGGCGCGATAGTGGTCGCTGCTGCAAAAGCGGGGCTCAGCAAAGACGCCTTAAATCAACCATACCAACCTGTGCAAACCCATCCATTTGATGCCCACCGCAAAATGATGAGCGTCATTGTTCAAGAGCCCAATGGCCGCTATCTGTTAATCGTCAAAGGGGCACCGGATATTCTGCTAAAACATTCCGAAATTATTGCTTACCAAGACAAACACCTAGACCAGCTCAGCAATAGCCACTTGATTGACGAGGTCATTCATCAATTTGGCAGTCAGGCTTTAAGAACGTTAGCGGTGGCATATCGGGAGCTATCAGCAGACCAAGTCAATCTGCCCTTAGCGGAACTGGAAAGTCAACTGACCTTCTTAGGTGTCCACGGCATTATTGACCCGCCTCGTTCAGAAGCCATTCAAGCCATTAACGATTGCCATTCAGCGGGTATTCGCGTTGTGATGATTACCGGCGATCATGCCATTACCGCTAAGGCAATTGCTAAAAAAATGGGGATTATTGACTCAGATGAGGCGCTGGTTATCAGTGGGGATGAACTCAACCAATTATCAGATACAGAATTGGAAAAGCGCGTTCCTCATGTAAGGGTTTTTGCACGGGTGACACCTGAACATAAGCTGAGAATCGTCCAAGCGTTGCAACAGAATGGTGAAGTGGTTGCCATGACAGGAGATGGCGTGAATGATGCCCCCGCCGTTCGTAAAGCTGACATTGGTATTGTCATGGGCATCACCGGGACGGGCGTCGCCAAAGAATCCGCAGACTTGATTTTACTTGATGATAATTTTGCCACCATTGTGCACGCAGTTCGAGAAGGACGACGCATTTATGACAATATTCGTAAATTTATTCGCCAAGGCTTAACGGCCAACGTCAGTGAAGTGTCAGCCATTTTGTTTGCCTTCCTGTTAATATCCGGCGAGCCATTACTCACCTTAGCGCCAATGATGATTTTATGGGTTAATCTGGTTAGCGATGGTATCCCTTCTTTGGCGTTAGGGGTGGACACGGCTGAAAGTGATGTAATGGCTCGTCAACCCAGACCCAGCCGAGAAAGTTTTTTTGCCCATCACCTCGGCAGCCGAATTTTAATTAGGGGGTTGGTGATGGGTGGCGTTAGTTATAGCCTATTTCAAGTGGCTATTAATTTGGGATCGCCCATTGACTACGCGCAAACCATTGCGTTTGCCACTTTGATTTTTGGCCAACTGTTTCATGTTTTCGATGCCAGAACATTTAGCACCCTTTATCATCGCAACCCCTTTTCAAATCAGTTACTGGTGGTTGCGGTTATCGGCTCTGCACTGCTGTCTCTATTGATGATTTATACCCCTTTCGGCAATCTCATTCTGGGAACCACCCCCTTATCATTTGAACACCTGATGATGGTGTGCTTTATTTCCGCCTTGCCGACGTTTATTCTATCAGCACTGAAAGAACTCTTTAATTGGTCTTGGTTATAAATCAGCAGATACCCCGATTACCCCCGGATAATAACAACGGGTACTGCTAGACAGGTGAGATAATTTTCAGGTAACCTTTTAGCATGATTCAACTTTATACAAAAAAGCTTTCTAACTGGCTGGGTGTATTGACCTCGCCTGTCAGCCATACTGAAAAATGGGTGTCCGCATTCGGGGGATTTTTGGCTATTGCTGTCATGGTGTGGATCACACATCAATTTCTCGATTTGGACAGTAGCCTTGCCGTAATGGCTTCAATGGGCGCAACCGCAGTTCTGCTGTTTGCGGTTCCTCATAGCCCGCTATCTCAACCTTGGCCGGTGATTGGCGGCAACTTGATTTCGGGCACCATCGGTATCACCTGCTCCTTATATATTGAGCCGGCATGGCTAGCGGCCGGCCTAGCGGTTGGTCTGGCGATTATCAGTATGTATTATTTAAATTGTCTTCATCCTCCGGCTGGGGCAACCGCTTTATTAACCGTCCTAGGCAGTGAACCCATTCATCATCTCGGCTATCAATTTTTACTGACCCCCGTTCTGTTAAATTTAATATTAATTCTGACGGTTGCCGTCAGCTTTAATCGATTATTTTATTGGCGACGTTACCCTATATTTCTACAAAAATCGAAATCACGGACAATCGATATGGCCGATAGTCTTTCCCATGAAGATTTTTTGGCGGCGTTAAAGTCTGTCGATTCGTTTGTGGATATTCATGAAGCCGACTTAAAACGTATTTTAGGATTGGCATTGGCGCACCGTCAAACCGGTACGCTCAAACCGGAACAGATTCATCTAGGCGGTGTTTATAGCAATGGCAAACTGGGGCGAGCGTGGTCGATGCGTCGCATTGTGGATGAATCAAAAAGTGATGATCCGAATCAGGATTTTGTGATTTTTAAACAAATTGCCGGTAATGAGCGCAAAACCACCGACTGTATCACTCGCACCGAATTTGCACATTGGGCCAAACATGCTATGGTCATGGAAAATGGTTTATGGCATCGCCAAGACGACCCTTTGCCTTCTAAAACAACCTCTTCTAAAAAGTGAGTTGTTGATAGGACTAATAACTATTTTTGAGACAAGGCTTCAACCACGATCGGATGAACAAATTCAGAAACATTGCCGCCCAGTGCTGAAATTTCCCGGACTAAACTGGATGAAATAAACGCATACTGTTCTGCCGGGGTCATAAACATGGTTTCAACCTCCGGTGCCAATTTCCGGTTCATGGATGCCAGTTGAAATTCATATTCAAAATCAGAAACTGCGCGCAGCCCTCGTAACAACACCTGACCATCAACCTGACGAACAAAATCAACCAATAAGCCATTAAAGCTTATTACCTCAACATTATTCAGGCGTTGGGTGACTTGCTGAGCCAAGGCAACACGCTCATTTAGCGTGAATAATGATGTTTTATTACGATTGTCAGCGACGGCGATAATCAACCGATCGTAAAAACGTGCCGCACGCTCAATTAGGTCATAATGACCACAAGTAATCGGGTCAAATGTTCCAGGATAAACGGCTGTAATGTGCATAAAACCTCTCTTTACTTGGCTTAAGTTGAAATGTCATCCAAATGCCAAAGCGACATGTTAACTTGCGATGTGGTTTTTTCTCGATAAAGCTGCCAACCCTTTGGCAGTGACGGCCAGTGAAGTGACTTTTCTTGCTCTAAATACAACCAGGCCTGGTGATTTTTAAGCCAGTTTTGCTGAAAAATGTGTTCTAAAGCGGGTTGCATTAACCCTTTCCCAAAAGGCGGGTCTAAAAAGATTAAATCATAAGGCTGCGTACAGGGTTGCTGCAACCACTGCAAACTATCCGTTTGATTGAGCTGAGCATTTTCGATTTTTAAGGTTTGTAAATTTTGCCGGAGTTGTTGCGCCGTATTGGCATCCCACTCTAAAAAATCAACCTGTGCCGCACCACGTGATAAGGCTTCCAACCCTAAAGCACCAGTACCCGCAAACACATCTAAGCCTTTCATCCCGGCAATTTCAAATTGCAACCAATTAAACAGCGTTTCTCTCATGCGGTCACTGGTTGGCCGTAACCCTTCCGCAGCACGCACCGGTAATTTTCGCCCCCGAAAATCACCACCAATGATGCGGATTTGACCTCGAAAAGAATTACGCTTGGCCGCCATCGGTTGCTTCTCCGGCATAAACTTGGTTTCGTCCCTGTTGTTTAGCGTGATACATATATTCATCTGCACGATTGACAAGTTGACTCATTGGTTCATTGCGTTGGAATTGCGTCACCCCTAAACTGATGGTTTGATGAATTTGCTCAGGATAAGTTTCCTCTTCCACTGCTGTTCGAATTTTTTCAGCCAACAACTTGGCTTGAGATAAGTCTGTATCTGGGCAAATCAAAATAAACTCTTCCCCACCCCAGCGTCCAAACACATCGGTTTTTCGTACACGATTTTGAACGACCTGCGTCACCTGGGTCAAAACCTGATCGCCGACTAGATGACCATAATCGTCATTGACGGACTTAAAATGATCTAGATCCATCATCACCAAGCTTAAGGGAGCCGGGTGCCGAGTGATTCTGGCGACTTCCTCCTCTAAGCGTTGATCTAAAAATTGACGGTTATAAACCCCCGTTAAGTGGTCAGTCACCGACAACACCGATAAGGCCATATTCACTTTTTGCAAATCCGCATGGGCTTGTTTTAATTTACGGTTATAAACCATAACCACAATTAAAATCAGTAAAATCGGGGTGACGATTGCAAACACTTGTCCCCAGTTATAGCGTTTCTGATAGGTTACCTGTAACCAGTGATTGGTCATCTCCGCTTTTTGCTTGGCGGGAATCTGTTGTAATACTTTTTGTAAAATGGAATGCAATATCGGCCAATCCTTGCGCACCGCTATCGCAATATCCGCACTGAACGGCAACTCTCCCGCAATATGTAAATTGGTTAAGCCTGAATGCTTAATGTAATGCCCAATCACCGCCACATTATCAATATAACCATAGGCTTGACCTGAGGCGACAGCCGCCAAACCCGCCTCGATAGACGACACCAAAATCAAAGGCTGTTTTGGATAAAATTTTTGCATCTTGTCATGGGCAGCATAATCTTTAACCACCGCAATCCGCTTACCTTCAATTTGTGAAAAATTGGCAATATAGGAGGAGCCTTCTCGGGCAGCAATGACCATCGGCGCTTTGAAATAAGGTGAGGTAAAGGTCAAATAACCTTGCCGTTCTTCTGAAGAAATGACTGCCGACAACACATCCAACTGTTTTGCTTGAATGGCTTGAAGGGTTTGCGACCAGTTCAGTTCGAGTGCGGGTTGAAACCGGCTACCGGTTTGTTGCTGAATGACCTTAAAAATATCATTTGCTAAGCCTTGGTAGTGGCCTTGCTCATCGATAAACTCTAACGGGGCATAGGCTCGATCAACGCCAACCCGAATCACTGGGTGAGCCTTTAACCAGGCCTTTTCTTGCGCTGTGAATGACCACGCATTTTGACTTGGACGATAAATCCCATTAGATAAATCAAGTGAATTCTTGATTAGCCCTTGTCGGCGAAATAATTCCGCAATAAATTGCAACCGACCCTCATCCAATGTGCCAATGGGCGTGGTGTGCAAAGCCATCACTTCTTCAATGGCTCTGGCCTCAAACATTAAATGTTGAAGGTTTTTCGCCGGAGAATAGTGTTCCAAGATATATTGTGCCATCTCTTGTTGATGCTGCATCGCATATTGCCACCCGCGTAGGGTGGCACGACGCATTTTGGCAACTCGTTCAGGGTGTTGCTTTAATTCTTTTTGACTGGTAAAAAGCATATCGCCATAGGTATCAATCCCATAGTGCATCGGATTGATAATATTCACCTCAACACCTTGCTGGCGAAAGAAATAGGCTTCATTCGTTGAATATCCTGCGACAGCATCGACTTCCCCTCGAACCAACATATTGATGTCGGTTTTTAAAGTACGTTGAACGGTGGGATTGACCCCAGCCTGCTCTAACATGGCGAGGACAGAAAACCCATCTGCATCTTTATTATAAAAGCCCATCTTTTTATTTTTTAACGCATAGGGACTGCTAATACCAGAACTGGCGAGGGTATATAACACCTGAGGGGAATGTTGAAAAATGGGCGTCACAATAACAACCGGATGCCCCTTGGCTTGATACAACAATAAAACCGAGTCGGAAATACTGTAATCGACATCACCATCGATCACTTGTTGAATGGTATTTTCATGGAAGTCACGTTCTTGGATATCCACATCCAAGCCTTCCTCTTGAAAATAGCCTTGTTTTTGGGCAGCGTAGTAGCCTGCAAACTGGAACTGATGAAACCACTTTAATTTTAAGGTAACTTTTTCAAGGGCTTGGCTAGACGCTGCTTGTTCTGCGGCCAGAATGCTCAACGAAGCACTTGCCATTGACAACCAAACTGTCGAGAGTATACAAATGCGCAAATAACGTTTTAGCATAGAGCCTGTGCCCCCAAAAAAAGACAACCATTTTAAATCATTCGGTTTCAATTAGGGGGCGCTTTTAGATAAATCAAAGCATTAGTTTGCATCACCGCTCGTATCAAGTGTTGGTGACATACCCAGCGTTAAGGTTAGCATGGTGTCAGGGTGGATTCGTTTTTGCCAAGCAGCTAACACCCTAGCCTTATCTAAAGCGGCCATTTTCTTGGGGAACTGCTCTAAATAATCTAATGGCAGATCATAAAAACCGATCATCGACACATAGCCCAAAATTTTGGCATTGCTGTCAATTCGTAATGGAAAACCTCCCATCAAATTACTTTTAATGTCTGCCAGCTTTTCCTCTGAAAAGCCTTTCATAAAATCCTCTAAGGTGGCTTTTACCACTTGATCTGCCTTGGCAATCGACGCATTTTGGGTTGATAACCCAATCAAAAATGGCCCCGGAACCTTCATCGGATAAAACCCACTGGAAACCCCATATACCAGCCCTCGCTTTTCACGAACCTCTTCCATTAATAAAGAGCCAAAACCACTCCCACCCAATAAGTGGTTACCTAAAAACAGCGCATAATAATCTGGATCGCCCCTTTGAACCCCTAATTGCGCCAGTCGATATTGCGTTTGGGTTGCTTTGAACGGAATATGTTTTTGACTGGCTCGTGTCAAAACACCGGGCTGCGGTAACAAGCGGGGCTTTTCGCCTGTTGCGAGCGATCGGGTTAATCGCTCTGCCATAGTGCGTGCTTGCGCTCGACTGACCGCGCCAACCAAAGTTACCTGCGCATTGGCCGCCACATAATATTGACGATAAAAGTCTTCCAGTTGCTGAGCGGTTAGGCTGTCGATCGTTTCAAGACTGCCGGATACGGGGTGCGCATAAGGATGCTCACCATAGAGTTCTGCCCATAATGCATCACCCATTAAGGCGCTTGGTTGAGATTGCTTTTGTTGCAATGCGACCGTTAAGCGTGCCTTTTCACGTGCTACGATAGCCGGATTAAACTGAGCCTGAGTGGCCAATTCAACAAATAAATCAAACCCGGGATTGAGTATATCGGTACGCGTTAAACTTCTAAATGACAAAGCGGCTGAATCCCGCCCAACGGATTGTCCCAACTGAACACCCAGCGCACTCAATTTTTCAGTCAGTGCATTTTCATCCCAATTTGGCGTTTGGGTGCCTATTAAGCTATTGGTGAGGGCGGCCAAACCATAGGATTTACCATCACGTGCGGATCCTGCATCCAATAACAACTCGACATCGACCATTGGCAATTCCGGTGCATAAACATAAAGGACTTTTGCACCATTTGAGGTTTGCCAGGTTTGGATATCAACGGATGCCTGAGCGGGCATAATGAACAGGCTCACCCAAAAACTCAACCATAACGGCAGATACAGTGCCTGTTTCATCTTTGACCTCCATGAAATGATTTGTAGGGTTTAGACAGGGCAACGTCTCCATTGGGTTTTAAGCTTGCCACGGTGACGCTATCTTTAGAAAAGTACTTTTTCGCCACGGCTTGAACCTGCTCCGGGGTCACTTGCCTTAAGCGCTCAATCCACTGGTCATAGGTTTCAATCGGAAGCCCAATACTGGTCAAAGAACCCAATATCATCGCTTGTGCCTCAATGGAATCTTGATGAAAGACATACTGTGCCTCTGCTTGTGCGAGAATTTTTTGCAAATCCTTTGGCTTAATCAGCGAGGATTGCAATTGTTGCAACGCCTGCCAAATAGCGGCTTCAGCATCCGCTAAGGTTTTATCTTGTGCCGGGGTTGCGCTGAGGGTAAATAAACTGGTTGCGCGACTGGTTTCATCATAGCGAGCCGAAGCTGAGGCTAATACCTTCTGTTCTCGAATCAGATTTTTATTGAATCTGGCACTGTCGTCACCGGCTAAAACACTGGCCAAAACCGATAGGGCATAAACTTCTTGTAGGTCAGTCGCGGTCACCAGGGACGGTGTATGAAACCCCATCATTAAGGTCGGGGATTGAACGGCTGCCTTTAATTCAATACGGCGCTGCCCTGACTGTGTCACTTCGATTTGTGGCTTAGGCGGATCAATTTTTTCTGGTGAATGCACGCCATAATAGCGTTTTGCCCATTCGAATACCTGCTGTGGATCGACATCTCCGACCACGACTAAGGTGGCGTTATTGGGCGCATACCATTGTTGATACCAAGACTTTAAATCTTGCAGGGTGTAATTTTGAATATCCGACATCCAACCAATGACGGGATGATGTGACGGGCTATTTAAAAAAGCACTGGCTCGAAATAATTCATAAAGTTTTGAACGTGGGTTATCTTCGGTTCGCATGCGACGTTCTTCAGCAATGACATCCCGTTCCGTTTGAAAATCGGCTTCTTTTAAAACCAAATTGCGCATTCGATCCGCTTCTAATGCCATTACGGTTTCTAAATGCTGACGCCCCACCACTTGATAATAGGCGGTGTAATCATAAGAGGTAAATGCATTTTCTTGACCGCCAAGCTTTGAAACTCGCTTAGAGAATTCACCCGCTTTATAACGCTTTGTGCCTTTAAACATCATATGTTCTAGCATATGTGACAAACCAGTAATGCCGCCATGTTCATAAGTTGAGCCAACGCGATACCAAACTTGCTGCACGACAACGGGCGCACGGTGGTCTTCTTTGACCAAGACTTGCATGCCGTTTGTCAGCTCGAATTTTGTTAAGGTGGCGTGAGCCGGTATCACACCCACCGTCATCATCACAAACAGTATGATTTGATTCAATTCTTTTATCATCTTTCTGCTCTTCATCCGGTTGGAATCCTCTCAAATCCGTTAGTTTTGTTTTATAATGGTTGGCTGATAACGTGTATCGGTTTCATAATATAACGCAAATCAAGTGTTCAAGTATGAACGAAACTTGAAAGAATGACACAGGGATATCAACCAATTTTTATGCTTAGTTTTTTAAAACGCTCAAAAAACCAGCCTTCAGATGCCACAGACGCTGTCAGCAACAACGATTCTTTTGAGTCAGAACGGCTTGAGTCTCAAACCGAGAAGACATCAAAAACCACCAGGCCTGGGTGGTTTACCAAGCTTAAAGGCAGTTTAACCAAAACCCGTTCAGGGCTAACCGATGGTTTAAGCCGTTTGATTTTAGGCCGTAAAGAAATTGATGATGATTTGCTTGAAGAGTTGGAAATGCTGTTACTCAGCGCGGATATTGGTATTGATGCGACGGATAAAATCATTCAGCGATTGACTGAACAAGTTTCTAGAAAAGTGCTCAAACACCCGGATGCATTGATGAGTGCCCTTAAAGAACAACTTAACCAACTATTGATCCCTGTGTCAGTCCCTTTAGAGATCCCTAGTCAGTCAAAACCCTATGTTATTTTAATGGTGGGTGTCAATGGCGTAGGCAAAACCACAACCATTGGGAAGTTAGCGAAACAGTTACAAACCCAAGGAAAATCGGTGATGTTGGCAGCGGGAGATACTTTCCGAGCGGCGGCTGTCGAGCAATTGCAAACCTGGGGCGAACGCAATCATATCTCAGTGATTGCTCAAAAAACTGGTGCAGATTCCGCAGCAGTGATTTTTGATGCGGTGCAATCAGCCACCGCTAAAAAAATTGACGTCGTTATTGCAGACACCGCAGGCAGATTACACACCCAAGATAATCTCATGGAAGAATTGAAAAAGGTAAAACGGGTGATTCAAAAAGTGGATGAACAAGCCCCCCATGAAGTGATGTTGGTGCTGGATGCCAGTACGGGTCAAAATGCCATTAATCAAGCGCAACAATTTCACCAGGCCGTTGAAGTCTCCGGGCTGACACTGACCAAACTGGATGGCACAGCCAAAGGTGGCATTCTGTTTGCCCTAGCGGAAAAATTAGCGATCCCTGTCCGATTCATCGGCGTTGGCGAAGCCATAGATGATTTACGTCCTTTCGATGCAGAACAATTCACCGATGCCTTATTTGATGATACTGAATCCTCATAACCCTATACGATGAAATTGCCTGAGACTGACAACGCGCACCATCATTATGCTTTTAAAAAAGGCTATCGATTGGCATTAGAAGGCAAGCCACAATCTCACATGCCTAGTCAGATCCGGCAAGACAGTGAACTGCGCGATTATTTTCAGATGGGCTGGGAGCAACTGCAAGAAGAACTTAAAAATGGGGAAGACTGCCAGCAACGCACACCCTGGAGACAACGCGTTGCTTGGTATTTAATGATGTTACTCGCAGGCGTCGGCACGGCTTCTTTAATGATTTCCGAAAAAAACAAGGCACAACAACAACAGCAATTGAAAATTGACCAACCCGACCTTGTTGCAGAAAAACCACCAGGCCTGGTAAATTCTAAACCTGAAATCACTGCTGAATTACTCAGTTTAAGCCTGGATGAAGTGCCCGCTAAATCAAATCAAAAAGAGACAACCTCACAACCCGAACAGACGGCTACTAAACCAAAGCAATCGCTATTGACTAGCAACTTAGGCTTGCTAAGCACCCAACAACGGCAGGATTTAGAGCTAACACAACAACACCTTAGCCAGCAACAAACCGCATCACAAATTGATTTAGCCCCTGTGGTGACGAGTCCAATACAAATAAAACGCGCGCAATTAGGTCAAGTCGTTCGTCACAAAAAACTGATTAATCCATTCGATAAGACTGTCCCCAAATACATTCGAAAAGTCGCGTTTTTGACTGAAATTGCGCACGCACAAGGCCAAACAATCTATCATCGTTGGGTTTATAAAAGCCAAGAAATGGCCACTGTGGCACTGAAAATTGATAGCCCGCTTTTCCGAACTTGGTCTACCAAGCAATTAACCAGTGCCTGGGAAGGCTCTTGGCATATTGAGGTATTAAATGAACAGAAAGAAATCATTTTTCGGTATCATTTTCACTATATTCAATAACACAGTTTCATAAATGTACGGATCTAATATGGTTTTATCGAGTTACACAACACATTACAAAAAATGGATCATTATTTTTGCAACCCTCATGAGTGGGTGTTCTAGCAATCCTCCGAAAGTGAGTCATGATAATATTTGCTCCCTGTTTGAACATGATTCAGACTGGGAAGAGGCGGCTTATGATGCCCAAAAAAAGTGGGGCACGCCAGCTTATATCAGCATGGCTTTTGTTCATCAAGAATCTCGATTTAGTCACGATGCAAAACCGGAAAGAGACTATTTCTTAGGGATAATCCCTTTACCCAGACGATCGTCTTCTTATGGATACAGCCAGGCACAAGATCCGGTATGGTATGACTATCAAAAGGACACAGGGAACTGGTCAGCTCGACGTAACAACATTGATGATTCTATGGATTTTATTGGTTGGTATAACAATCAATCCCATAAACGAAACGGCATTTCTCGCAATGACACTTATAACCTCTATCTTGCTTATCATGAAGGGCAAGGTGGATTTGCCAGAAAAACCTATAACAATAAACCTTGGCTTAAAAAAGTGGCTTACAAAGTCACGCAAAGATCTATTCGATATAAAAAGCAACTTCAACAATGTGGTCATAGCCGATATTCACCACCTGTTTCAAGCCCTAAAAACAAGGGGAACTGCAATGCACCTTGGCCATTTTGCTAATAAAGATGCCCCGTCAATATTCGCCTATCCGAATCAAAAACACAAAAAAATAGCCACAATAAAGAGGCTATTTTCATTTCATTTGAGCAGGCTAAAAATAACGACGTTTATCAACCCTGATATTTTTCAAACACCAAAGACGCATTGGTGCCGCCAAAGCCAAAGCTATTGCTCATAATACGATTTAATCCTGCGGCTTCTTGTAATTCAGTCACAATTTGTACTTTTGCACATTCGCATTTGCTGTCTAGCGTATCAACATTGATCGATGGCGCAATGAAATCATTTTCTAACATCATCAGACTGTAAATAAGTTCATGTACGCCGGCTGCACCCAGAGAATGTCCTGACATCGACTTGGTAGAACTGATTTTGGGAATATTTTCACCAAACACTTCTTCTATGGCTGCAATTTCTTTCGCATCACCAACAGGGGTTGAAGTGCCATGTGGATTAATATAGTCAATTGTGCCTTGAACCGTTGATAATGCCATTTGCATACAGCGAACCGCGCCTTCTCCAGAAGGGGCAACCATATCATAGCCATCTGAATTAGCGCCATAGCCGGTAATTTCCGCATAAATTTTTGCACCACGAGCCAAAGCATGCTCCAACTCTTCTACAACGACCATACCACCGCCACCGGCAATCACAAACCCATCCCGGTTAGCGTCATAAGCTCGAGAAGCTTTTTCAGGCGTATCGTTATACTTAGTCGATAAAGCGCCCATCGCATCAAATAAGACGGACATGGTCCAGTGGAGTTCTTCGCCACCACCGGCAAAGACCACATCTTGTTTACCTAATTGAATTTGCTCTACGGCTGTCCCAATACAATGTGCAGAGGTTGAACAGGCTGAACTAATGGAGTAGTTTAGGCCTTTAATTTTAAACGGGGTCGCCAAGCATGCAGAAACGGTTGATCCCATAGTTCGGGTAACCATATAAGGCCCCACACGCTTAACACCTCGTGTTTTTGCCGTTTCAACCGCACCAACTGAATTACTGTTTGATCCGCCACCTGACCCGGCAACCAGACCGGTACGCGGATTTGAAACTTGCGTTTCTGTTAACCCGGAATCTTTAACCGCCTGATCCATTGCAATATAGCTGTAAGCAGCTGCATCGCCCATAAAACGTAATGCTTTACGGTTAATCAACTCGGCGAAATCAAGGTTTTTAACGGCACCATGCACTTGAGATCTGAGTCCGTTTTCAGCATATTCCGGTGCGAATACGATACCTGATTTGCCAGCACGTAAAGAAGCAGTCACTTCTTCTTTATTATTCCCTAGGCTGGAAACAATTCCAACACCTGTAATCACGACTCTTTTCATTTAAAAACTATCCGTATTTGTGAATAAACCTACTTTTAAGTCCTCGGCTGAATAAATTTCTCTCCCATCGACATATAAACGCGCATCACCAATACCCATATATAATTTTCTCTTGATAACCCGTTTCATATCAATGACATATTCAACTTTTTTAGCCGTTGGTAACACTTGTCCATAAAATTTGACTTCTTTCGAACCCAGTGCTCGGCCGCGACCTGGACCGCCTGTCCAGCCTAAAAAGAATCCAATCAGCTGCCACATCGCATCTAATCCTAAACAGCCGGGCATAACGGGATCCTCATTAAAGTGACAATCGAAGAACCACAAATCTTTATGCACATCCAACTCTGCTCGAATTTCTCCTTTGTCGAAAGCACCGCCTTCTTCTGAAATGTGTGTAATACGGTCAAACATTAACATTGGTGGCAAAGGAAGTTGGGCATTGCCGGGTCCAAAAAGTTCACCTCGACCACAAGAGAGTAATTCTTCTTTATTATAGCTAGACTGCTTTTCCATGTATTTTCCAGGTTTATTAAAATTTGACTGTATTATAACAGTAGAGCGTTTTGGATGACAATTCTATTCATGAATACAAAAAAGCCCACTGTTCCAAGGAACGCGGGCTTTGAATATGGTGCCGAAAGAGGGACTTGAACCCCCAACCTACTGATTACAAATCAGTTGCACTACCAGTTGTGCTATTTCGGCTGAATGCGGCGTATTATAAGGCGTTCGCCATTGATGTCAATATTTTTTTAACAACTTTGGATCATTTCCACCATGCCAATCAACGTTAAATCCGGAATAACCTCAAAATGTTTGTCTAACATAGGATTGAGTGTTTCAAAATCCCCGCCCGTACCAATATATCTAAATCGGCGACCTGTTTCTTCTTCAAGGTTATCTGCCAATGTATTTAGAAAAGCGCTCAACATAAAAAGCGTTCCCCCCGTAATAGCACGTCCCGTATCCTTCGCCAATAATTCAGTAACCACTGTCGGTTGGGTATCAGTAACCATGGGGATAGCAGTACGATCAAATAGTGACTGCTTCATCAAACCCAAACCAGGAACGATAAATCCGCCCTGGTGTTTTTTATCAATCACCATATCAACCGTTAATGCCGTACCTGCATCAACGATAATCGTCGGCTGACTTGAATGGGCACAAGCCCCTATCATCGCCATCCAACGATCAACGCCTAAACTTTCAAACCGATCATAACCACACACTAACCCACAACTTTCAGGTTGCGTCGCCAAAAAGGTAGGATAAATTTGAAAAGTTTGATGTATATACTGTGTCAAAGCCGCATTAAGGTCGGCACTGGCTACCGAGCAAACGTACACATTCGAAACATTATCAAAATTGTGATCAAATAATTCATTAAAACTATTTTGAACATCCGTATGATAATTTTCGGAACCTAAAAACTGATACCGCTCTTTTTCTAAAACAGCTAGCTTTAAAGTGGTATTGCCCAATTCAATAAAAATCTTCATAAAAATGGTAAGTTATCCTTTATTCGCTCGAACAGAAACACGGCTTGACTGATAGCACACTAAAGCATTATTGATTTTCAATTGCAGCTCGGCTTTTTCATTAACGCCAATATACTGTGCCTCTATGATTTGATCGGTATCATACACAATCACGGGTTGATTAGGCTGAAAATAATCATGCCTTGACCAGTAAGCTTGTGAAAAAGGCATTTCACAGTAACCTAAACTAAAGTGCTGATAAAGTGCGCCACTAAAATGGGTTATAAAGGATTGCTTGTCTAAGCTATTTAACGCGCTAACAGGATAATCACCTTCTTCAAGTTTAGGGGCACTTAAAAGATTTAATCCAATACCTATAACCATAAAATAGCGTTTGGTTACTGGATTCCTTTGAACTTCTAATAAGATACCGGCAACTTTACCGGATGCATTAAATAGATCATTAGGCCATTTTAATTGAATGGTATCGTTACAATTAGCGGTTAAATACTCATGCAATAGTAAGGCAACCTCTGCGCTCATAGAAGAGCGTATCGGCTCATTTAAAAGCACCGCATAAGATAGTGCCAAACCATGCTTAGCATGTAACCAGCTTCGACCCCTTTGACCATAACCTTGTGTCTGATTCTCAGTAAGACAAAGGGTGTTTTCAACCAGAAGACCCTCTGATATCTTTCGCTTCAAATAGCCACTCGTGGAATCAACCTCAGGTAAATAAATCACGTGAAAGTTACTATCGATTATCTGCATAAAAACCCCTAGCCAACGCTAATCTAGGCAAAAAAAAACCCATGCTCAAGAGCACGGGTTTAGGGATATAAGCTTGGGGATGACCTACTCTCACATGCCAACTGACACACTACCATCGGCGCTAAAACGTTTCACTTCTGAGTTCGGAAT